>Ga0114958_10000958_pt1 | contig 23652 bp, 24 predicted proteins | sample C_130208_EF_Meta_FD_89577 | JGI IMG/M metagenome (GOLD analysis project Ga0114958, IMG submission 89577) | Freshwater microbial communities from Lake Croche, Canada to study carbon cycling - C_130208_EF_MetaG | ecosystem: Environmental > Aquatic > Freshwater > Lake | place: Lake Croche, Canada... | reverse complement strand
ACCCGGAATGTGAATGAAGGCCTCAAGTCGGCAGATCGCCAACACCACCATTGTGAAGATGATCCGGGACTTCAGTTCCGGAATCTTGAAACAGTTGCTGAAGGTGTTGAAGATGTTCTTAAGCATGGGAGCAGGAGGTTAATTTACACCTTGGCTGCAGGGGGCCTGTTTGAGGGGATAATTTGGCAGACGCCTCCCTTAGCCTCGATCTTAGCCTTGGCTGCAGCGCTGAACTTATGCGCCCAAACGGTGAGCTTTTTTGTCACCTCTCCATCACCGAGAATCTTGATGGACGTGCAGGTTCCTCCGGCGAGCCCGACATTGCGCAGCGCGGCCTCGTCAACCGTGGCGCCTTCGTCAAACAGGTTCAATGACTCCACATTCACGGGAATGTAGTCTGTGGCATGGCGGGTGTTATTAAAACCACGTTTCGGAATTCGTCGGATCAACGGCATCTGACCGCCCTCGAATCCGATGCGGATTGAGCTGCCCGAACGAGCCGTCTGGCCCTTTCCACCTCTACCTGCAGTCTTGCCTCGACCGCTAGACTCACCCTGTCCAAGGCGCTTGCGACGGTGTTTTGCTCCCGGGCGGGGTTTGAGATCGTGTAATCGCATAAAATTAAACTGTTGCTGCTACAACCTGCTGGTCTGAGGGTTTCTTAAATTCCAATCCGCGGGCGCGGTAGATGGATTCTGCTTGGCGCAGGCTCAAGAGAGCCTTGACTGTCCCCTTTACCACATTGGCCGCATTCTTAGAACCCAATGACTTGCTCAGAATATCCTTGATACCGGCAGACTCAAGAACGGCGCGAACTGTTTTACCGGCGATAATTCCCGTTCCAGGAGAGGCGGGGCGAAGGAGAATGCGCGCGCCGCCGTAGGCGGAAAACACCTGATGCGGAATGGTCGCACCCTGAAGCGTAACTGTGACCATGTGATTCCGGGCATCCTCACCGCCCTTGCGGATGGCCTCGGCCACCTCGCTGGCTTTGCCGAGTCCGACACCCACTCGGCCACGTTTGTCTCCCACGACAACCAATGCGCTGAAACTGAAGCGGCGGCCGCCCTTCACAACTTTTGCTGAACGGTTGATGAAAACCACTTTTTCAGCCAGCTCCTCAAGTGGTTTTCCGTCGGCTCCAAATTGGGGACCGTCGGCCATCGGTTTACGTCGGCCTCTGCCGCCTTGCTGTCCGCCCCGGGGTCCGCCGCGATGCTGCTGCGGTTGGTGCTGAACCTGGGGTTCAGCGCCGCCTTCGCTAGTTTTTGTTTCTTCAGCCACAGTGTCTTCTCTTGGTTAAAAGTTAAAATTGTAAACCGGCTTCGCGGGCGGCGTCGGCCAAAGCCTTAACCTTGCCCATGAATCGGGCGCTGCCGCGGTCGAACACGACCTGCTTAATCCCCTTGTCTAACGCGGCCTTTGCTGCGAGGGCGCCAAGAATCTTGGCGCTGGACACGTTTGCAGCCAGCTTTTCCCGGTCGGGAGTCGACTTGCTGGTTGTTGTCGCTGAGGCAAGAGTCACGCGCTTGATGTCGTCGATGAACTGAACATATATATGCTCATTGCTGAACATCACGCTCATTCGGGGACGATCATGGGTGCCGCTGATTTTATGGCGGACACGCCAGTGACGAAGTTGGGCTAACCGTTGTTTTTTTTGCGTTTGCATTTCATTTACTCACGGAGTTGGCCGTGGGCATTAAACTAGTTATTACTGTACCGTCTTGCCTTCCTTGCGGACGACCTTCTCGTCGGAATAGCGGACTCCCTTGCCTTTGTAGGGCTCCGGGGGATAATAAGCGCGGATGGCTGCCGCAACCTGACCAACGACTTGGCGATCGGGACCCTCAATCGTTAGTTTGGTGTTTTCCTCCACAGTCACCTTGATTTGCTCAGGAATGGTGAAATTGATTGGGTGGGAGAATCCAAGGCTTAGGTTGACAACTTTGCCGGCAACCGCCGCTTTAAATCCGACACCTTGGATCTCCAGCTTTTTGACAAAGCCCTCGCTCACGCCCTTGACCATGTTGTTGACCAAAGCCCGGCTTAGCCCGTGCATAGCGCGTGCCTCCGCGCCGTCGCCCGTGCGGGACACCAGGATCTGTGTCGCGTCAACGGTGAGGCTGGTGTGGGGGGGCAGAGCCATGCTGAGCTTGCCTTTCGGTCCCTCGACGCTGACTTGGCGCCCTTTTAGAACCACCGTTACCTTGGCCGGCACGGTTACGGGTTGTTTTCCAATTCGTGACATAACAAATTTATTACCAGATGTAGCAGAGTACTTCGCCGCCCAAATTCTTCTTCTTGGCGTTGGTTCCGGTCATCACACCCTCGGGAGTCGATACGATGCATATGCCTAGCCCGCCAAGAACACGCGGAATCTCCGTCGCCCCTACGTAGTGGCGGAGACCAGGCTTGCTTATCCGGCGTAATCCCTCGATAACGCTTTTCTTGCCGGTATATTTAAGTTTGATCTTGAGTTTTTTGGGCACCTTACCCTCAACACCCACCTCGGCTACATAGCCTTCCTTTTTAAGGATCGAGGCAATGTTCTCTTTGATTTTGGAGTGGGGCATCTCCAATGCCGGAAGCAAGGCGCTCTGCGCGTTGCGGATCCGGGTCAACATGTCGGAAATCGGGTCAGTCATATTATTACCAGCTTGCTTTGGTCACGCCAGGGATAAGGCCGTTCAATGCCGCCTCACGGAAGGTCATACGGGAGCAGCCGAATTTGCGGAGGAAACCGCGACGCCTGCCGCTCATGGAGCAGCGGTTGACAACCCGGGTGGGGCTGGCGTTGCGCGGTAGTTTGGAGAGCCCCGCGTAATCGCGTTTGGCCTTAAGCTCAGCTCTAACTGCGGCAAACTTTTTCACCGTTTCAGCCTTGCGCTTGTTGCGCTCTTTCCATGCTTTCTTCGCCATAAAATTATTTGGATTCTGTCTTGGATTCAGCCGCCTTGCTAACCTCGGCCAATGGGAGACCCATAAGCTTCAGTAGATCAAGTGCCTCAGCATCCGTGGGGGCACTGGTCACAATTGTGATGTCCATTCCTTGGGTGCGCTTGATCTTATCAAGTTCGATCTCGGGGAAAATCGTCTGCTCCGAAACGCCGAACGTGTAATTACCCCGCCCGTCAAACTTTCGGGGGGACAGGCCGCGGAAATCCCGGATCCGGGGAAGTGCGGTTGCAACCAGCCGGTCGAAGAACTCATACATGACCTCGCGGCGCAGGGTGACACGGCAACCGATCGGCTGGTTTTCCCGAAGCTTAAAATTCGCGATGCTTTTGCGGGATTTGCTGATGGCGGGTTTCCGCCCGGTGATCATCGTCAGGTCTTTCGCGGCGTCATCGATGGCCCCTTTTTCGAGCGAGGCACTAATGCCCATGTTGACCACTATCTTCTCGATCTTGGGGATCTGATGAACGTTGGTGTATTGGTGTTTTGCTTTAAGGGCAGGCACCACTTCGCTGACGTATTTTTCGTAAAGTCTGGATTTCATTTAGTTGCGCCACGGGTGTTGCCGTGGTTGTAAAGATTTTCTTCTACCGTTTGGCCGCGGCAGCGTCGAAGCTCTCGGCTCTGACAAGATTCGACAGGTGAATCGTTCCTTCGCGCTGGATGATGGCACCCTGGGGATTCTGCTGGCTCTTGCGGGTGTGTCGCTTGATCATTTGAATTCCTTCGACAACCGCGCGGTTTTTCTTGGGCGAGACGGTGATCACTTTGCCGCGTTTGCCCTTGTCACGACCCGCAAGGACAACGACCTCATCACCTTTTTTAACATGGAATTTTGCCATAACTCAAATCACTTCCGGAGCCAGAGAGATAATCTTCATGAACTTCTTTTCGCGAAGCTCCCGGGCCACCGGCCCGAAAATACGCGTTCCTCGCGGGTTTTGCTCCTTGTCAATAATGACAATTGCGTTTCGGTCGAAACGGAGATAGGAGCCGTCGCTGCGGCGGATGGCTTGGCGGGTGCGCACCACCACCGCGTCGCAGACCTCCCCTTTCTTGATTTGCCCGTCCGGCGATGCTTCCTTGATGTGAACCTTCACAACGTCACCCACATGGGCATAGGTCTGGTTTTTACCCAGGACGCCGATGTTCCAGGCGAGCTTCGCGCCAGTATTGTCGGCAACGTCTAAATGAGTGCGAATCTGCAGCATAAAATCTTAAAATTCAGGGGGTCACCGCGCGCACAACCGTGCTTCGTTCCACCACCGCCACAAGGCGCCAACGCTTCAGTTTGGACAGAGGGCGTGTCTCCTCAATTCGAACCGTGTCGCCGACTTTGGCATCGTTCTTGTCGTCGTGGGCGTAGAACTTTGAATAGCCGGTCACGATCTTCTTGAACTTCGGGTGCGGAAAGCGCCTCTGCACCTTCACGATGATGGTTTTCGACATCTTGTTGGACACAACCTCGCCCACGCGTTCCTTTCGGTTTCCGCGCACGAGTGGTGGTAGTGTCGCCGTTTCCACAGATTTGATTTCGTCAGCCATACAAAATTAGGCGGCTTTGTTCCGCAGTTGGGACATCCGCGTCTCGACCCGGGCCACGTCGCGGCGGATGGTGCGCAAGCGGGACGACTTTTCAAGTTGCGCGCTGGCCTGTTGCAAGCGCAGGTTAAAAATTTCCTGACGCAGATCCCGACCTTTGGTCGCAAGCTCTGTCAGCGTCATGTCATTAAGTTCCGACATCTTCATAAAATTAATTTCCCGCTCAGGCCGCCGCACGATGACGGGTGATAAACTTCGTCTTGATCGGCAGCTTCGTCGCCGCCAACCGCATCGACTCTCTGGCCACAGCCTCGGTCACGCCGTCCACCTCGAAGAGAATGTTGGCAGGACGCACCACGGCCACCCAGGATTCCAAGGGCCCCTTGCCTTTACCCATCCGGGTTTCAAGCGGCTTTTTGGTATAGGATTTCTGGGGGAAAATCCGGATCCACAACTTTCCATGGCGTTTCATGTTGCGTGCGATTGCCACGCGGGCCGCCTCGATCTGCTTGGTGTCCATCCAGCAGCGCTCAAGGGCCATTAATCCGAACTCGCCAAACGCCACTGTGCTCCCCCTGTAAGCCAGACCCGTCCGGCTGCCACGGTGCATTTTGCGGAACTTCACTCTTGCGGGCATCATTGCCATAACAAAATCCTCTTAAAAAACTTACTTCCCGATCGGCATTTCCGCCGACGGTGGTTGTTGCGCCTTCTGCGGCTTGTTCTCACCCTTGCAAATCCAGCATTTAATCCCGAGTTTGCCATACATCGTCTTTGCCTCGGCAAATCCGTAATCAATGTTTGCCCGCAGCGTATGCAGCGGGACCCGGCCCCAGTGATATTGCTCTACTCGGGCGATTTCCGCTCCTCCCAACCGACCCGCTGCCCGGAGCTTGATACCCTCGGCACCGAAATCTTTGGCGGTCTGAAGCGCTTTCTTCATCGCGCGGCGATGCGAAACACGCCGCTCCAATTGAAGAGCTATATTCTCGGCAACGAGCTGAGCATCAATCTCAGGCTGTTTGACCTCTTGGATGTCGACGTATACCTCTTTGCCGGTCATCTTGCTCATCTCCTCCTTGAGTTTGTCGATCTCCGAACCCTTCCGGCCGATGACAACCCCGGGGCGGGCGGTGAGGATGGTGATGCGGCAGCGATTAGCGGCGCGCTCGATGAGGATTTTCGGCACCGAAGCCGCCTCAAGCTTGCGCATCAGCAGGGCCCGGATCTCGCGGTCCTCGGCGAGAAGCTTGCCGAATTCTTTTTTGCCGGCGTACCATTTCGAGCGCCAGTCTTTGTTGACAGCGACGCGAAAGCCGATTGGATTAACTTTTTGGCCCATACAAATTACTCGTCTGACAAAACAATTTTGATGTGACAGTTGCGCTTGATGATCGGACCGGCCGATCCGCGCGCCTTGGGAGTGAAGCGCCGCAGGGACGTCGCCGTTCCGGCCACCGCTTCCTTCACGATCAGCAGCTCGGGTTTTGCGTTTTTGTTGTTCTCCGCGTTGGCAATTGCGGATCTCAAAGTCTTGGCAACGAAGCGGGCGCCCTTGCGGGGGACCACTGCGAGCACGGCCTGCGCCTGCAGCGCCGGCAAGCCCTGAATCTGCCGCACCACCTCGCGCATTTTCTGCGCGGACATGCGGACGTTTTTCATGATGGCGTGAACTTGCATAGTGCTATTTCGCTTCCGCTTTGGCCGTGTGTGCGCCGTGTTTCTTGAATGTCCGGGTCAGGGAGAACTCTCCCAAACGGTGCCCGACCATGTTTTCCGTCACGAACACCGGGTTGAACACCTTCCCGTTGTGCACGGTGAAGGTCAGCCCCACAAATTCGGGTGTTATCATCGACCGCCTCGACCAGGTCTTGATCGGCGTCTTTTGATTGTTGGCCTTGGCTTTGAGGATTTTCTCCTGCAAGTGACCGTCTATAAAGGGACCTTTTTTGATTGAGCGACCCATAAATTCTTACTTGTTCTTCATCGGCCGACCATCACGTCGAACCAGAATAAAGCGGTTTGAAAGTTTCTTCTTGTCCCGCGTCCGGTAACCTTTGGCCTGCAATCCCCACGGCGATGTAAGCTGCTGCCAACCGCCGCCGCCCTTGGACTTGCCCTGACCCCCGCCATTCGGATGGTCAACCGGGTTGCGCGCCACACCACGGCTTATGGGCCGGATCCCGCGATGCCGTGAACGGCCCGCCTTGCCTAGAATCACGTTTTCATTCTCAGTGTTCCCCACTTGACCTATCGTGGCGTAGCACTCCTCATTGATCTTGCGGATCTCACCAGAAGGCAGACGCACCTGCGCAAACCCTTCATCCCGGGACATCAGTATTGCCGCCCCGCCTGCGGAACGCACCATCTGACCACCGCGTCCCGGAATAAGCTCAATGCTGTGAATCGACGAGCTGACGGGAATAAGTTTCAGCGGCAGACAGTTTCCAACCACTGGAGGAGCCGTTGGGCCACTCATGAGCTTCACACCCACCGACAACCCGACAGGCGCCACAATATAGGCTTTTTCCCCGTCCGCATATTGCAGAAGGGCGAGCCGCGCCGTCCGACCCGGATCATACTCAATGGAGGACACCACAGCCTCGACGCCGTGTTTTTTGCGCTTGAAATCCACGAGACGGATCTTCTGCTTGTGCCCCCCGCCAATACCGCGCGCGGTGGCCCGGCCGTAGTGGTTACGGCCGCCAGTCCTCTTACGAATTTCAACCAGACTCTTTTCAGGCTTGGTCTTTGTGATGTCGCTATAATCCGCATACGTGACGTAGCGCGTAGACGGTGTCAGCGGTCTAAATGTCTTCAACGGCATAAAATCAATTCGCTTACCAAGTCAGCTACTTGGGGTTCGGAGCCATTATTCCTGCGCCCTGTTGGGCTGCCCAGTTGTCGGTTCCGCCGGTTAAGCTGTCCCGCCGTTTTACGGGCAAGGAACGAAGATATTAGCACTGGATTTAATCCGCGCAATCCTTTTCTCTGTTTTTTTTACGGACCCTTTTCCCGGTGCCTTTTTGCAGTGTTTTTGCCCATCCACTTTGCCTGAGCGGACTTTTGCGATCCCGCATTTTTCGAACTCCGCCGCCACTTACTCGGCAAACACAACCGCCATCCCAACCGAACTCAAGTATCCTGCCCGACACGCACCCCCTTGCGCCTTCTGGCTCCTTTTTTGCATCGCACCACCCCCCCGGATGGATTCAGCACAAGTTGTCTCAGACCACCTTGTTTTTTATTCTGCTGCTGCTCGTATCCTGAAAAACACACTCTGCCCTCGCCTCTTGCGCCTCTTTCTGTCGTCCCACTTTCGAACGCACGCATTCTTTAGACCGAACGGGTTCCACCTTACTGATAACCACTTAGGAACTCCAACATCCAAACCCTTGCATTAAAGCGGCTCGCACTTGGCCGCAACATTCCTGAGCGCGGCACGACTTCCGGATGCCTCCTCCGTGACCGCCACCCCGCCCAGCTAGGCACCGGGTGAATACCAAAACCCTCCTTCCATTTCTCTCACCGTAAAATTCACCCCGCGGACTCAAAACTTTGCAAACGCCGCACCCCGAACATGGATACACTCCCTCCAGTTTGTTGTGCCGCCTAGCTTTAGCGATGCAATCGGTGTCCGGCACGGGATTGGCCCCCAGCGAAACCCGCGGCAACCTTATCGGCGCTGATGGCGGCGGCATCCGCCGGAACCGATTCAAACGCCATGGTTCGCCAGGCGCACCACCCTTTTTTCCGCTGCTCCGCGAGCGCATTTTTTTGAGACCCATACGTTGCCGAAACCTGCTGATCCGCTTTGATCACGGCACTACGCCCGCCTCCTGGCCGTCAAATGCTTTCCCGCCGACCCTATCCGACAGTGGTCCAGAATTCCTTTTTCAGGGATCGACGCTCACAAATCATTTGGACCTAGACCCTTCTCCCGCTATTCTGGGAGTATTCATATTCCTTGGAACAACGCCTGAATTTTAAGCGTCATCACTGGCCCAACCCACACCAGCAGCATCTGTTTTATGTATTTTCCCGACATCACTTTCCGAAGATTTGCCCTGTCACTCTGCTTTTGCTGGTTCACCTGCGGTTTATTGCCCGCCCAGCCAGTGCATTCAAACATGCCTGTGGATTCCATTAATCACGCCAACGTGATTTCCAAATGGGACCCCCAGAGCTTGGAGCGGGGCGAGAAGCTCTACACAGCTGTTTGCATCACCTGTCACGGCACGCCCGATCGGCAGGGAACCCTGCCGACCTCGCGCGCCTTTTGGAAAGAGCCTTTTAAAAATGGCAATGACCCCCTGAGCCTTTACCAGACGATCGGGAACGGATTAAACCAGATGCCTCCACAGCGCTGGATGACGCCCGAGCAGCGCTACGACGTCATCCATTTTCTGCGTGAAAAGTTTCTCAAACCCTTTAACCCGAACCAGTATTTCCACGTCACGCCGGAATATTTGGCTTCTTTGCCCAAGGGGACCAACGGTGTTTTCCGGAAAACGGCCGAAATGCTCGACTACGAGAAAGGCCCGAAATATCTGCGGATGGATTTCGGCCCAGCGTTGTTCTGGACCTATCAGGTGGCCCCTGAAAACTTCGCTTACAAGGGGATCGCCGTGCGACTGGACCCCGGCCCGGGCGGTATATCCAAAGGCCATGCGTGGATGGTGTTTGATCATGACACTCTGCGCTGGGCCGCGGCATGGTCCGGCGATCAGTTTATTGACTGGAAAGGCATCGCCCTTGACGGCACACACCAGACCCACGCCAGCATTGTGGGCCGCAAAGCGTTCATCAACCCCGTCGGCCCCGGCTGGGCCGACCCGGCAACCGGCCGCTTTGAGGATCCCCGGCCTGCCGGGCGTGATCAGAAGCCCTACGGCCCCCTGCCGCGAACATGGGCTCATTACAAAGGGCTCCGGCTCAACGGCGGCAAGCCAGTCGTAAGCTACTCGGTCGGCGACGCCGACGTGCTCGAGCAGGCCGGTTTTGCCGAGGGCGAGGGAGTTCGCATCTTCACTCGCACTTTGAATATCGGCAAAAGCACCCGCGATCTTCTCCTGCGCGTTTCACCTGAATCCTCCCCCGCCATGCTGGTCGGCCCAAGCCCGGCACAACTCGTCCACAAACTGGGAATGAACCTGGTTCAAATCCCGGCAGCCAGCACACCGCTGAATTTGAAAATTCTCGTGAGTGACACGGACCCCGGCATGGATCCGGGCGTGCTTTACGGGTTTGCTGTCACCGCCCAACCCGCCGAGGATTTAAAGGCTCAAGCCGCCCTGCCGCCGTCGCGCTGGCCAACGGTTCAAACGCATGGAAAACCAGGCACCAGCAGCGGCCCTTTTGCCGTGGACGAATTGACCGTCCCGCCCCAAGATCAAATGCCCGGGCACGCCTGGATGCGCCTGAGCGGGTTTGATTTCTTCAAAAACGGAACCACGGCGGCGGTCTGCACCTGGAACGGAGATGTATGGCTGCTCAAGGGAATCGACGCCACCTTGTCCAATCTGACCTGGCAACGCATCGCCACCGGACTTTTCCAACCCTTGGGTTTGAAGATTGTGGACGAGAAGATCTATGTGTGTTGCCGCGACCAGATCGCCCGCTTGCAGGACCGTCATGGCAACGGGGATGTGGATTTTATTGAGAGTTTCAACAGCGACCACCAGGTCACCGAACATTTTCATGAATTTGCGTGCGGCCTGCAGACCGATTCCGGCGGGAATTTCTTCTACGCCAAATGCGGCCGCCACGGCCTGCCGGCCGTGGTGCCCCAGCACGGCACAGTGCTCAAAGTCAGCCCGGACGGTTTGCAAACGGAAATCTTCGCCCACGGGTTCCGGAGCGTCAACGGCATGTGCGTGAACGACGACGGAACCTGCCTGGTCACCGACCAGGAAGGTCACTGGACCCCCAAAAACCGCATCAACTGGGTCCGACCAGGCCGCCACTACGGCTACCAATGGGCCTATGATCATCCAGAGAGCTCGGCCGACGACGCCATGTCCCAACCCTTGGTCTGGATCGTCAATGAAATGGACCGGTCTCCGGCCGAAATCGTGCGCATCCCTCGCGGCCACTGGGGCGAGCTGGGCGGATCGCTCTTGAATATCTCCTATGGAATGGGACAGATCTTTCTCGTTCCCTCCGAGCAAATTGGCGATGAGATGCAAGGCGGGGTGGTCGCCCTGCCCCTGCCGCTCTTCCCAACCGGCATCATGCGCGGTCGTTTCCATCCCAAAGACGGGAATCTTTACACCTGCGGCCTTTTCGGCTGGGCTGGCAACCGCACCGGTGACGGGGGCTTTTTCCGGGTTCGCCACACCGGCCTGCCCGCCTATCTGCCACTCGGAATCCATGCCCGCACCAACAGCGTCGAGTTGACCTTCACCGAAGCTCTGGATCCGGCCATCGCGCAGGATCCGAAGAACTATGGAGTCAAGACCTGGGGCTTGAAACGCACCGAAGACTACGGCTCGCCCCGCGTGGGGGAGGCGGCACTACCCGTGACCCGCGCGGTTCTGTCCCTCGATAATAAATCGGTTCAACTGGAAATTCCCGGACTCAAACCCGCTTGGTGCATGGAAATTAAAGTTTCAATCGCAGGTGCCGACGGCACCAGCATCCATCGGACAATTCACAACACCCTCCACGCGCTGCGCTGACCCGGCTGTTGACACGCCCACTCCAACACCCATCATCCAGTCTTGAGTTTGCGGCGCGCGGCCCGCAGCACAAACGGGGCAATGCACGGCGCGAAATATTATGACTGAAAAAAACACCGACACCGCCGGCTCCTTGGCGCCATCCGGACTTGCGGCAAACGTCCCGTGCGGAGTGCATCGCTTCGCTTGGGGTGGTCTTCTCTTGTTGGTGCTGCTGGTAGCAGGTCTTTCACAAATCTATCGCGGCAAAAACATATGGAGCGGATGGGCCGAAAGCCGCGAGCTGCGCCATCACGCCTACGCCGAGCGGATCTATGTCGAGGACCTGCTCCGCACCCGGGCCAACAGCTGGTCCAATCTGGCTTATGTGGTCGTGGGACTTTACGCGCTTGCACTGGGCTGGCAGGACCGCCGGCTCGGACCGGCCCCAAACGGAGGTTATCTGGTCAGAACCCCGGGAATGAGTCTCCTGTTTGGTGCCTGCTGCTGCTATCTGGGATTAGGCAGCGGATTCTATCACGCCTCGCTCACACACGTGGGGCAACAGGTTGACGTAGCCGCTATGTTCATGCCGCTGGTGGTCCTCTGCGCGATCAACCTGGGACGATGGGTTCCGCGGCTCAAATTCAGCCGTTCGGGCCAAGGGATATGCACGTGGCCTTTTCTGACGGCCCTATCGCTGGTTTCGGCCATTCTTCTCTTCCGCTACAAATGGTCCATCCGCACCGGAGTGGTGATGAACACACTCATCCTGACGCTGACGGCCTTTGCCCTGCTGGACCTGGTTCAGCGCCGTTGGAAACTCCCGGCGCCCTTAATATTGATATCGGGCGCGGCTCTGGTCTCGGCACGCCTCTGCTGGCAGTGGGACATCGACGGCAAGTTCAGCGGCCCGGACACCTGGTTCCAAGGCCATTCCGTGTGGCATTTGCTCACCGCTCTTTCCCTGGCCGGAATGTATTTCTACTACCGGCTCGAAGTCTCCCATCCCGCTCCGGAATCAGCGCGGGTCTGAAACCGCTCTTGCTCCGGACTGGATTCCATCCGCCATTACACTAGATGATCAAAAAAACCCTCCTCAAACTCCCGCTGCTGCTGGGACTGGCCTGGGTTAACAGCCTCTTCGGCCAAATCCCGCCTGCGGTGCCAAGTCCCTTGGCGGACATCGCACAGCGGGTTGAATCGGGTTGCATTTCCACCGAACAAGGCATCGACGGACCCAACCCGCAGCCCTCGGTGCGCCAACTGACCGCCGCCGCTCTGGGGATGCTCGAATTAGACCGGTCCGCCGACCGCGCCGAACGGCTGATGCGCCACACCTTCTCCCTGCAAGACATGGATCCCGCCTCGCCGGGTTACGGAACCGTGCCCTGGCAGCAGGGGCATCCGGAAATCAAAGATCCCAATGCCATCGAATTTACCATGCTGCCGGTGGGCGTAATCCTCCTGCGGCACGGCGCCAAACTCTCCGAGGCATTCAAGCGGGAGGTCGGACCGCACGTCCGCGCCGCGATTGCGGCCATCCGCCGGCATCCCGTCCCGGTTGGCTACTCCAACATTTACCTGATGAAGCTCGCCAACTTGCTTTTACTCGGTCAGGCAATCGCAGACCCCGCCGCGGTCGCCGACGGCCAAGCACTCTTTGACACCTGGCTGTCGCTGACCCGGATGAACGGAGTTACGGAATACGACAGCCCCACCTACTCACCCATTCAAGCGGATTGCCTGGCTCTGGCCTGCAACCTCACCCAAAATCCCGCCTTGAAAACACGCCTGAAATCGGCGGTCGATTTTTACTGGTCCGATTTTGCAGCGAATTATTTCCCCGGCAGCCAAACCATGACCGGCCCGGCCAGCCGGAACTACAATCAGGGTTTCGTGTTTAGCGATGCGAACATTGAATACTCTTATTATCTAGCCGGGGTGCGAAGCCGTCCGCCGGGCGGGACGTTCTTGTGCGATTCGGTCCGCGTCTTCACTCTGGCCCGAATGGGGAATTTCCGGCCCGCACCGGAAACACTTGCCCTGGCCGCCTTGCCGCAGAGGGTTATCCGCTCCAAATTCGGCCCCGGTCCGGGACAAGATCGTTACCAATGGATCACGCCGGATCTGGCGCTTGGCAGTTCAAGCGCCTACTACGGGCCGCAGGACCGCCGGATCTGCGCCGAACTGGCTTCAGCCAAAAAGCTGCCTCTCATCACGGTGGTGGCCGATGCCCTGGACGCACCATACGGATTGGTCCGGTCCAACGACCGCGGCGGGCACAGCAAACCGCATCACCTTGCTCATCTGCTCGCCACGGTGCAGGAAAAGGATTTCCTTCTGGCCTTGATGGATCTTTCACCCGTCACTCGACCGAGGGCCTTCACCAACCTTGCCAGCAACATCACCCTGCCCGTTCATGCCGATCGGCTGGTGTTGGACGGAAAGGTGGTGGACACAACGAAAGCGTTCGCGCTTCCAGCCAACTCCCATTCCGTCGTCGGCTTGCGTGAGGGCAATGCCGCCTTGGCCGCCCGGCTGTTCGCCGCCGACGGTGCTGGCGGGCAAACCCCTTCGTGGTCGCTGCAGTTCGACGGGAACAAAGAAGGAGCCGGACGTTTGGTAGCGCACCATTATATCGGAGCGGCACGCGACCTTGACGCGGAAGGCATTCGCAGCGGCGTGCTTCTGATGACCGCCCACTGTGAAACCGACGCGGAATTCGAAGGTTTCCTGAAGCGTGTGGACCGGATCAAACTCACCGAAACAAACCACCGTGGAATCTGGCTCGTCACAGCCAAATCCGGCCCGGTGGAACTGCAAGCGGGTCTGAATTTGAACGAGAGGAAGATCGCAGTGCGCCGGGTCAATGGCCAAGAGTGGAAGTCCACCCCGCTAACGGTCAACGGGCGCGATATGGCCTTACAAATCCCAGGCCTCTGACAACACTCCCGGCACCGGTTCAGCGCCGCACACGCCAGCGGATCAACCGCAGCGCATTCCCAATCACAATCAGGTCCGACGCGCCCATTGCCACCGCGCAGAGAATCGGGCTCATGAAGCCCAGCGCCGCCAGCGGCACTCCCAGGGCGTTGTAGAAAAACGCCCAAAACAAATTTTGTTTGATGGTCTGCAGGGTGGCCCGCGCCAGCGCCAGACTTTCCGGCACCGCCTCAATTTCCGAGTTGAGCAGAATAATGTCCGCCGACTCCCTCGCCAGATCGCTGGCCCGGCTCACCGCGATGCCCAAGTCGGCCTGCTCCAAAGCCGGCGCATCATTGAGCCCGTCCCCCACAAATGCCACCCGCTCTCCGCTCAACTGCAATCCCTTCACAAACTCCGCTTTCCCCTCAGGTCGGATTTGAGCAAACACCCTCGCCGCTTCAATACCGACCTGCCTGGCCACCGCCAGCGTGGTAAGCGCATGATCACCCGAAATCAAAAAGGTCCGCAGCCCCTGCCGGCGCAAATCCGCGATGACTTTGGCCGCACCCGGTTTAACGGTGTCCTTCAACGCGAAGACGCCGCACAATTCCATTCCCACCGCCAACCCAACCAGCGTGGCGCCCCGATCGGACCACTCTGAAATGAATTTTCCCGCCTTTGAAATGTCCACCCCCGCCTCCTCTAACCATCGCAATGCGCCCAACCGGGCCTTCCGTTCGTCCCTTGAGCTTTGACCTGTGCCGCTTGAAATCCCCCCTTCGACCCCGGCCCCGGGCAGCTCGATCCAGTCCGTGACTGGAACCTCTTCACTGGAAAGTTTTGCCAGCGCCTGACTGACGGGGTGCGATGAATGCCGCGCAAGTGAGGCCGTAATCCCCCTTTCCGCTTGCACGCCGGAGCCGACAGACTCCAACCCCTGCCTCCCTTTGGAACCAGCATTCCCGGACCGGTGGGAGATCGCTGCAACCCACTCACCGGCCACCTCTGGTTTTCCCAGAGTCAACGTTCCGGTCTTGTCGAACACAACTGCCGTCACCCGCCCGGCCTTTTCAAGCGCCACACCGTCTCGGATCAAAATACCGCGCCGGGCCGCAGCGTTCGATCCGGCCATAATCGCCACCGGTGTCGCCAATCCCATGGCGCAGGGACACGCCACAATAAGCACCGCAGCCGCGGTCATCAGAGCAGTTCCCCAAGGTGAAGCCATCATCTGCATGTGCCAGGGCAGGAATGCACCAACACCATCGTGAAGTCCATGAATGAACCCCGACGCCAGTCCCCACGCCAGCCCGGCGACAATGGCCACTCCTGTGACAATCGGAACAAAGACACTGCTGACGCGATCGCCCAGTCGCTGGATGTCGGCCCGACTGCTCTGCGCCCTCTCCACCGCCGCGATGATATGAGCCAAAGCCGTAGCATCTCCGGTCGCCGAAACACGCATGATCAAACGCCCGTTGAGATTCACCGTGCCTGCGAATAGGGCGTTGCCAAACGATTTGTCCACCGGAATCGACTCGCCAGTGAGCATGGCCTCATCCACCGCCGAGCCACCCTCGCTCACCACACCGTCCACCGGCACGCGATCGCCGGGCCGCAACACAACCAAGTCACCCACGCACAGCCCAGCGACGGCAATTTCCTCCTCCAGCCCGAAGGCCGGTGGCTGAAGAGTGGAATCGGTTGAAAATTTTGTGGATCGGATATTAAATTGTCCGGCCGAATCGTTCATCGGCCGGATCCGGACAAGCCGCCGGGCAGTCGGCGGGGCGAGCTGGAGCAACTGTTTGAGGGTTCCGGCAGCGTGGGCACTGATCCGGACCTCCAGCCAGTGGCCTAAGCTGATAAGGGTAATGATACTGACCGATTCCATGAAATAAACATGCCCCCCCGCGCCGCTCAGAAGAACCCAAGTGCTATAGGCAAAGGCGGTGGAAGATCCGAGTGAAACCAAGGTGTCCATGTTGGAGTTACCGGCTTTAAGCTGGTTCCACGCGCCCCGATAAAACCGCGCACCGGCGAAAAACTGCACTCCAACGGCCAACACCCAAGCCATCCAACGAAACCACGGAGTCATCCCCCAATCTAAAAACCACTCCCCCATCATCAGCCAAACCATCACCGGCAGACCGAGCATAAGATTCAAGCGCCATTCAAGGAGCGGCGGACGGGCCAAATCCCCCTGGCCGCTGACGAAATGAAGGGGAGCGGCTTGGAACCCCCTTTGTTTCAAAGCCGACACAAGCTTTTCCACGTTGGGAGGGGTGCCGGCAGACCAGCGGACGATGGCGCGACCCGCCTCCAACTCCACCGTGGCCGACTGCACCCCGGGGAGGCTGCGGAGCGCCTGGCCCACCTGCCTCGCGCAGTTGGTGCAGGTCATCCCTTCCACACGCAGCTTGGTGATGGACGGACTCGAAACGGAAAAGGTGGCAGCGGTTAGGGGCATTGACACGACGCCAACCTAACCGATGAAGCCAAAAAGAAAAGCCCGCGAAGGGCCTCCCGCGGGTGAAAAAAGGCGGGGCAGGCTTGCGCCTGCCCCGCGTGATCCAACCCCATTACCTCCCCAGCGTAAGCCCTCAGGGCTGGCTCAAACGATAGTAGCGCTGAACCACGTTGGTCGCCTGGGTATCAGTAAACTGATACTGGCCGGAAGTGACCTCGGTGGGATGTCCGAGGTTCTGCCACTGTGCAAGGGGCAAAGCCGCATTCGTGGTGCTCAGCACCGAGAAGATCACCCCGGTGACATTCGTGAAGCCGAACTGGAAAGCGCCGGAGGACAGACGCTGCACCGAGGAAGCGGTGATGGTGACAGGCTGAACAGGCAGGACAACAGCCGGAGAGGCTGAGAACTGTAGGTTGTCAATCGCCACGGCCTGGGCTGTGCCAAGAGTCTGGGCCTGCCAGACAAGCCACAGGGTCGCACCTGCAGGCCAGTTCGTGATGGCCAGATTCGAGGCAGCTTTGGACACCTGATTGCTGCTCTGCGTGCCGTCGACAATTGCCGTTCCCACACTGGTCGGGAAGCTGACATCCAGCGAGCTGACATAGTGAATCCCGTTGGTGGCATCCCATGCAGTCGGCTGGAAGGTCGCGCTGTTACCGGCGGCATCAATCGCATAACCGAACTGCAGAGTCTGCGCATTGGGATTATTGCGCCAGAGCTCACCGAGATAACTCAGGTTGATGGAGCCGAGGGTCTGGCCGGTGTTGTTGGTGAAACCAACTCCGATGAACTGGACGCCGGTCGCCGTGGTGCCGATGAGGCCGAGCGCACGGTTGGTGATGCTGACAAGAGACGCCCCATCGCCCTTGAAATTCTGACCCAAGTCAATAAAACCGCCGGCGCTCTGGTCGCCATAGGTTGCACCGAAGCGCAGCTTGGAGCTTGCAAAGCTATACCAACCCGACATGGTGTTGGAAAGTCCCAAGCCGCCGATAAAGCCGGCAGGGATGATCGGATAACCGAAGTCCGTGGGGTTATCGAGGCTGTAGGTGTTCAGCGTGGCTGCCACCGTAAAGTCGATATTGGTCTGGATCCAGAGGGCGTTGGTCTCCGCATAGAGTCCCTGAGGATTGGCGGCATCGGCGCTGGAGCCGCCGTTGACCGGCAGTGAATTGAATGTCTGCGAGTAAACCTGACCCGGCGCGGAATAGTTTACGAACGTGTGGGCCGGAGCCGTCAGGACCGCAAGTGCTGCCGGGGCGCTGGTGATGGATCCACCCGGACTGCTCACGACGACTACATAGTTGGACGAGTCTGCCTTCGCTGCAGGACTTACCACGAGGGAAGCCGTGGCCGTTCCACTGAAATCTCCGGTGTCGGTCATGGGTTTCAGGTTTGCTGAAGCACTGCTGCTGGCGCTGCTGCAGAAATACCACTTATAGGTCAGAAGCTGACCATAGGCGGAAATCGCATTAGTCACTCCACGACCAATAAAGGTGGTAATCCCGGAGGGCGGCTGAACCAAGGCAGGAGGGGCATAAACTGTATAAAGGTTGGCGACCAAACTGGTAACGCTTCCACCCACATTGGTTACCGCCAGAGAATAGGTCCCTTGATTATTAATTGAGAGCTGCGTAATGGAGAGCGTTGCGGTCTGTGTGCCGCTAAATTCGTTGGCATCCGCCAACGGGACCCCATTGTAATACCATTGGTATCCGCCCTTGGGATCCGTGCCGGAAATGCTCGCTGCAATCGTTTGATTGTTACCGACATAGTTGGTGATGTTCTGGGCCGCGGCAATGACCGGCGCAACCGCCGAGGCGTTCACAGTCAGCGTGGCAACCGAGCTGGTAACAGATCCATAACTGTTCCCGACCACACAAAACACGGAGCTGCCATTGTCACCGAGAGTCACACTGGAAAGACTCACGGTGGAGGACGTCGCTCCAGCCAACGCCGTTCCGTTTGTATACCATTGAAATGCCGTGGCGGACGAAGCCGATACGGAGAAGCTCACGGCGTCGCCGTCTACCGCCGACCAGTTGACGGGGTTGGCGGTGATCTGGGGCCGGAGGTCAGGAGTGAATGTGACTGACTTGAAAACCATGTTTGTCACCACCAGACCGTTCACGATCGGCGGCATCACAACCGTTGTCAGGAAGTTGGTCGTGGCTATCAGGTTTGCACCCGACTGCACCGTATTGGTATCGTTGATCCGGACGACGCGGTTTCCGTAATAGGGATCTTGATTGTCATTGCCGCAATCAGCAGTCGTGGCATAAACGACGGGATTGGCACCAGACCAATCCACGGTCAGGCTGAAGCAGCCTACGAGAACATTGGTATTTCCGACGTCCGTAGGGAGCCCGAGGCTGTCCCTCGTGGAGTAGATACCGGTGGTGTGGTTGGTGTAACCTGGAATGGAGAGATTATAAGCAAATTTCCACCCTAATCCGGAGCGGACATATTTCTGGATGCCGCCATACGGGGCCTTGCCTTTACCTACCCCAGCGTCGGCAACATAAGCGATAGTCTGTTGCGGATTGATGTCGAATCCAATGCAGTTGGTATAGGGTGCCTGAGCCTGAAGATAAAGTTTCAAGAAGGAGGCTGAATTCGGATAAGCCACCGGGTTGTTATTGAAATCGACAAACGAATAGATACCAGCTGGATATAGGTTCACGGACTCAGCACCCTTCACAGTTGAATAGACCGCGCTGTTGATCACCTTGGAGCAGGAGGTCAACGCGATGTTCTGGAACTGGATAGGCTGGCTCATGGTGTTGACATTGATGTACAAGCTGCCATAGCCGTTGCCACAACCCCAAAATCCACCCAGGCCATCAGTAGCCACACCACGGGGATTGGTCTTGCCGGTGGCGGTGCCATACCACCCGTTGCCCCGGTATTGGCTTGTCACATTGCCGAACGCATCGATGGTATCAATGCCACGGTCGTAACTCAGATTGCTCGGCGCAGTCTGTCCGCCCGTGGTGAGCGAAAGCAGATCTCCGGCATAACCCGCAACCGCCAGAACACTCTTATCTCCGGAAAGCGTGAGATTGCCTTCAGTGCCGGCATTACCATTAATCATCAACGCCGCCTGACCGTTGGTGGGTACAGCCACCTGAACCGAAGGCACCGACTGGTTGATGCCGTTTGGATTGAACTGGTCAATATAAAGGGCGGTTTGACGGGAACCCATGATATCGGACGCCTGATAATTCGTAATGCCAGTCGTGGCGCCAAGAGGAGAGCAGCGGTTGGTCTGACCGTCGCCCAATTGAAGGACCGCCAGCTGACCCGGAGTGAAGATAGGGGTCTGGGCTTTGGCCTCCATTGATATCAGGGCCGCAAGCCCCGCCGTAAACAGTATTTTATTCAGTTTCATTGTATTTGATTCCGGTCGTGCTACTTCATCCCTGCTATTCTATTGAGTTTTTCCAAACCAAGCAGCAGACTTTCTCCAGTCAACCAGACCCTTGTTACAGCACAATGGAGGTTTGGTTACAAACTAGTGACAATGCCCCAGTCAGAATCACCCTTTGTCACAGAAACGTAACTTTCATTTTCACAAAACAAGATAATGCTGTCATCAGCTTGCAGTTTGAGGACATCGGGCAAACTGAAAGCTTCGATCAAATTCAGCCCCGATCCCTGAAACCGGTTTTTATGAAACACAAAAACAAGCCTGACGGCTTCACGCTGATAGAACTGCTCGTGGTCATTGCCATCATTGCCATCCTTGCTTCAATGCTTTTGCCCGCACTCAGCAAGGCCAAAAACAAGGCGAACAGTGCGGTCTGCCTGAGCAACCTGAAACAGTGGGGGCTGGCTCAAACGATGTATACCGACGACAACAACCAGCTGTTTCCCGACACCAAGCTTGCCAACGGCACCACCGGGACACCCGGAGATTATAACGAGGATCAACCCCGCTGGCTGGATCTGACGGACGTGGAATACATTAACAAGCAGCAGGGTACCAGCTATGGACGAACAGCTTGGTTCAATGCTCTCCCTCCCTACATTCACAGCCAACCCCTCTGGCAATACTCCCTTTCACAGAGCAGCATCGACGCCTACAACAGCGCCAAGAACGTCTTCCATTGCCCCACCGCAGCCAGCGCTCCGGTCGACCCGGTCTTGAATCCCAACACTAGAGCGGTTTTCCCTTACGGAATGAACTCCAAGGGCATGTGGGAAAAGGGTGGAACGGTGCAGATCACCCCGCTGAAAACCTCGATGGTTAGCCATCCCTCCGCCTTCGTGATGTTTTCGGACAACCGCCTCCGGTCAGACGAAACCCCCTATTATGGCACGGACTCCAGCAAAGCCTCCACCCTCGGCAGCCCGCAAAACTACACCAGCCGTTTCTCTTCCAGGCACAGTCAGGGTGGCAACATCGCCTTCAGCGACGCGCACGCCGCCTATTTTAAATACTCCTACGTCGTTGTCGGCAACAACGGCAAACCATCCGACCCGGCAAAACCGGATATCAACTGGACCCACGACGGCACTTCGGCGGACAATCTGCCCCCCCAATAACATCAGCCTCCAATACTCCTGCGGCATGGATACATCTTGGAATTCCCTCTTTGATCAACTCCATCTAACTGCTTTCCAAATACTGTGGGCCATTTAACTTGGAGTCGTATGATCTTCGCTGCCTTTGACCGGCTCGGTATGCAGTCCCTGCCTTCAGCCAGGGCAGCCATCCCCATGCTGATGACCCTCCTGTTGTTGCGGACTTCTCCCTGCGCCGCCCAGACTAAGGAGATCGACGACAAAGTTGTCTTCAGCTTTGCCACCGTGGGTGATTCGCGAGGCGACGCGAACGAAGCCGATGCGACCCCTCAAGACAAGCTTTGGCAGCAGAACACACGCGCCCTGTCCAGGATCCTGCGGGAAATTCAGGCCCAAAAACCCAATGCCTTCTTCTTCAACGGCGACATGATCATGGGCTACAGCACCAAGCGCTCGCTTCTGAACCCGCAATATGCCTATTGGCGGGGAATGGTTTCAGCCCTGCTGGAGACTGGCACCTATGTGGTACCGATCCCGGGAAATCACGAGGTCCAGATCAAGGTACCCCGACCGGACGGGGAGGTGGACAAGGTTGCCCAACCCGAAAGCGAGACCGTTTGGCGCGAAAACATGGGTGACCTCATCGTCGACACCAACCTCTGGCTGCGTCTGGTCGGCCGACCCGTTAGCTTCTGGGATATCAACGACCATCCCAAAATCGGCGGCACCGATGGGGTTCTGAGCGACCAGTCCCAGCTGACATACTCCTTCGACTGTGGAGATATGCACTTCTGCATCCTCAACACGGATGCTGTGGGGCAAGACTCCCATGCACCAACAGCGTGGCTGAAGGGGGATTTGGAATCAGCGAAGAAGCGCGGAACCCGGCATTTTTTCATTTTCGGCCACAAAATGGCTTTCACCTACCAGTATGGCAAAAAGCACAAGGAAAAAGGACTGGATTCGTTCACAAAAAACCGTGACCGTTTTTGGAATCTGGTGGAAACCTACCACGCCACCTACTTTTGCGGACACGAGCATATTTACAATGTGATGCAACCACTTCAGGAAGGCCGGGCTCATCATTCATGGCAGATTCTGGTAGGTTCCGGCGGCTCCCCCTTTGAAGCCAAGCCTGGCGAAAGCACCAAGCCCAATGACCGCACCTATGCCTGGGCGCTGGTCCGGGTTCACCAAAGCGGAAAAGTCACTCTGGAATCCCGCGGCTTTGACGAATATTACCACGCCACCACAACACTGGATTCCATTCAGCTGAATCCTCCGTTTAATAAAAACTAGGACCGCGCTCCGCCACGAACCGGCTAAGGCTGATCCATTAGCGCCGCAAATCGAAGACCCCGCGTGCTAACCCTCAGCTCGTTCATGCCAAATCGATCCATTACAGCCTGATAAATCGCCACTCCGGTGAGAATTATGTCGGCTCGCTTGGCCGGCAACCCGGGAATCCGGCTGCGCTCCTCCAAAGACACACTCCAAAGCCGCTGCAAGTGGAAAGCCACCTGGGCCCGGGTGAACCGCACCCCTTCGATCCGGGATCGGTCAAACCCGTCGCTTCGCAGCTCCATCCGGGCCAGAATGCTCGCCGTGCCGCCCGTACCGACAAGATGCAGACCCGAACACCCTCCACCCATCCGCCCCCGCCGCAGGGCAGGCTCCAGCCCGGGCACGACTTCACTGTCCAAAAATCCGCTTATTTCCTTCAGACAGGCAGCCAAATCCCCGGCTCGCGGCGGATTGGACAGAGGGTTTTGCTCCAGCAATCGCACCGCGCCCACGGCAAAACTCGCGCTAAACTCCCGGCACCCGCCCTGCCCCAGAATGAACTCAGTGCTCCCACCCCCAACATCGAGCAGGAGCAGCGGTGCAATCCCCAGTTTGGGATCACTCGTCACACCCGCATACGCCCACTCCGCCTCAAGATCCCCGGAAATGATTTCCACCGTCACTTGGGCGACCGCTTCGATGGCCCTAATCAAATCCTGCGGATTGACTGCATCCCGTGCGGCGCTGGTGGCAATAACCCGTACCGTCCGGGCCCCGGACTCCCGGGCGAGGCTTGCGAAATCCGCCACCGCCCGCGCCGAATCGGCAACAGGCCCGGCCTGCAACATGCGCGATTCGTAAAACCCCTGACCCAGCCTGGTCTGCCGGCTGGTCTCAAGCACAGGGCGCACCTCACGCCCCCTCACATCGGCCACCAACACCTTTACGGAGTTGGTGCCGACATCGATGACTGCACGGCGATTCAAGATCACGGGTTGAATAAAGCAGGCGTTGGCCCGACGCCAAGCTAAATTTGTCACCCGACGCCCACAACCACCTCCGGATGACCCTCCTGCTGCGCTGTTCCGCCGCCCAAAATTCCGCCCGCCTGCCGACACCGGCCCCAAAAACTCTTGCTGCCACCGCTCGCAGTGTCTATTCTGGAGTTGTTCGTCGGATTGCGCCCCTGGGCGGTTCCGCCGGTTGCGTGCTTAGCTCAGTGGTAGAGCATTTCCTTCACACGGAAGGGGTCGCAGGTTCGAACCCTGCAGCGCGCACCATCTT
>Ga0114958_10000956_pt1 | contig 23686 bp, 16 predicted proteins | sample C_130208_EF_Meta_FD_89577 | JGI IMG/M metagenome (GOLD analysis project Ga0114958, IMG submission 89577) | Freshwater microbial communities from Lake Croche, Canada to study carbon cycling - C_130208_EF_MetaG | ecosystem: Environmental > Aquatic > Freshwater > Lake | place: Lake Croche, Canada... | reverse complement strand
CAACGGAATGAGGCGCTTGGCGTCAGGTTTCGCGCTGGCGGCGTCGCCGAGGATTTTCGCGGCCTGCGTGCGGATTTCCGCGTCGGCATCTGCGAGCAAGGTCCACGCGGCGGCGACGGGCGCAGCGGCGCGGCGGAGGAGTTGGCCGTAACCCCACACGGCGTGCACGCGAGCGAGGAGCGGCGCGGCGACATCACGGGCGACGGCGAGGAGGGCGTCGGCTTGACCGCGTTTGGCGAGCTCGAGTTGGGCGCCTTGACGGACGCGTTGATCGCGGTGACCGAGAAGGGCGAGGAGTTCAGCCGAAGCGGTTTTAGCGAAACCGGCAGAAAGTAAGAGACGCGTCTGGAGACGCTGGGCGTCTTTGGCGGTGGCGGGTGTTTCAATGCGCCAGACGGCGCCTTTACCATCGAGCGGATAACCGCCCATCCAATCGGCCATGAAAAGCGAGCCGTCCGGATGCCACGCGAGGCCGATGCCCATGATGCCTTCATTGAGAATGCGGGCGTCGACCATCTTAAATGAAGCGCCGTCACGCTCGGCACGGAAGGCGCGCATTTTCCCGGAAGGAAATTCGTTGAGGATAAACAGGCCGCGCTGCGCGTCGCTGAGTGCGGTACCGGGGTCGTGTTTGAAACCGGCGGGGCCGTCGGAATAATTGAGCAACGCGGGCAAAAGGTAAGCGGCCTGACCGGGAAAATGTGGTTTCCAAAGGCCCTCGCGCATCCACGGGGCGGATTCCTTCATGTATTGATAATTGCAGCGCCAACCGGTGTCGCTGCCCTCGACGATGTAGGCGAAGCGTTCGCGTTCGCCTTTCATATCGGCGTCGTTGTCCACGACGAAGAGATCACCGAAATCGTCGAAGGCTGGCTCTTGAGGATTCCGCACGCCGTGGGCGTAGACCTCGAAGTTGGAACCGTCGGGCTCGATGCGGAGGATGGAGCCTTCGTTGGGATAATAAAAGTGGCGGCCTTCCTTGGAGGTGACGTTGGTGCCCTTGTCGCCAATGCTCCAATAAATGCGGCCGTCGGGTCCTACGCTCAGACCGTGCATGTCGTGGCCGGCGTAGGCGATGTGGATACCAAAGCCGTGCACCACGATTTCGCGGATGTCGGCGACGCCGTCGTCGTCAGTGTCTTTAAAACGCCAAAGATCGGGCGCGATGGTGGCGTAGACCCAGCCATCGTGGTACATCACACCGGCGGCGATACCGGTGACGGGCGTGTTAAAACCCTCGGCGAAAACGGTCATCTTGTCGGCCACGCCATCGCCGTCGGTGTCGCGCATTTGATAGATTCGTTCGGTGGTCGTCGTGAGATCTTTCCAGTCGATGGAGCCGTCGCCGTTGTTGTCTTTAAGCGAACCACGCGGAGCACGGACTTTGCCAGGGGCGAGGACTTCTTGGTAAAAAGCGAGTTTGGCGTCGACGCTGTTGAGGGCGACGTCGTTGGGGATCCAGTCACGGTATTCGCGGATGTCGAGGTCGCCGACCTTGCGCCGGGTGGTAGAGGTCACATAGACACGGCCTTGGGGATCGACCGCGCAAGCGACAGGATCGGGGACATTGAGGGCACCCGACCATTTTTGGAGCACGAGCTCGTTTTTGCTGGGCGTGGTCTGCGCTGTGGCGAACGGAGCGACCAGGGCGATGATAAAACCGGCTGCAACAAGCCGGGCGGAGGGGGAAACAGATAGGAACATAGGGCGACGGGGTCTCAAAAATGAGCAATCAGTACGCCCGCGAGGCGAGAGGATTCAACCCGTGAACCCAAAATTATTCTGCGTACAAACGTGCGAGCGCCGCAGCGGAGTTGCGCACGCTCGCGCGCAACTCCGCCGGCCCGACCACCTCGGCCGCCGCGCCCCAACCGAGCACCCATTGCTCGACCTCCACCAAAGCCCCGAGGTGCAACCGCAATTCCAGCCGGCCGCCGGCCAGCTCACGCATCTCCTGCGATTCGTGCCACTCGCGTTCGCGCACCCGCTCGGCCACGCTGGCGTCGAACCGGATCACCACGCGGTGATCACCATCGCCGCCCAATACGCCGAGCGCGCTCGCAAAAAATTTTTCCGGCGAAAAATCCGTTGGGCGAACAAACGAGGCCCCACCACCCACAACCTCGCCAATGCGCGGCAAAGCAAACGTCCTCAAGGCGTCACGCTCCATGTCGTGACCGACAAGATACCAAGAGTTCTCGCGGTTCGCCAAATGATAAGGCCGCACATGGCGAGGTGCAGAGTGAGTCGCGCCGGGCTTGCGATAGTTGAACGTCACTTCCTCATGCCGTAGCACGGCCGCACTCAGGGCGTTAAAGACCGCAAGGTCAGTCTTTCCCAAGCCGATGTTTTTAAACGACACGGCGCGCAATTCGTCCGCGGGCGAAAACGAAATCTTGTCACGCAGCCCACCCGCGAGTTTGCCGAAAGCCACTTCGAGTTGACGGTGAAACGGCGTACCACGGTACTGCTCCAAAGCTCGCTGAGCCACCAGTAACGCGAGGAGTTCTCCCTCGGTCACATTTACCGTTGGAAATGCATTAACCTGCGTCGTGTAACGGTAAGCCTGAATTCCCGCGTCAAATTCGATGGGTAACTCTAAGCGATCCCGCATGAACGCGATGTCACGTACTACTGTCTTACGAGAAACCTCCAGCGCATGCATAAGCATCGTGCAGTTAACGAGTGCCCCGCGGCGGAGTTCCTCGTGAATGCGCAGCATCCGCTCAAGCGGAGGCCGGGACTGTTGCGCGCGGGAGTTCATGGTTCGTGGCTAGGCCACCTCTACGAATCAGTCCGTCTGCCGTTACGGCAACGCCAGAATTTTGACGTCCTCCCGGCCCTGAAGGACCGGGATACCTTTAGGCAGCAGCCGGTGAAGCAGGCGGGAGCGTTGAGGGGTTGTTCCCGTTTCACCGGAGCCTGAAGCTCCTCCACGGGCAGTGGCGGCAAGTCCTGCCGACATTATATTCTGAGCCGCGATCACATCGGCATAGGGATAGTAGGCGAACCATAGACCATTCGATGGACGGGGCGGGAGAGGACGGATTCCAGCATGCTAGAGTCCCTGATTCCGACGGGACCGCCAAATTCGGACAACAGACGTTCATGGAGGGCTCGAACCGTCTCCGGCAAGAGCCAGACTGGCTCCTTCATTTTGCGAGTTCGCGGAGCGTATTGCGATACCGTCGGATAACATCCTCGGCCGCTTTCATCTGCTGACCTAAGTCGGCCTGATTTGACGCCAGTCGGAAGCTGCCGTCGGGCGCGTCCGTCAGCACGAGGGTGCCGCCTTCGCCGGAGTTCAACCGGGCCAGGGCTTCCTTCGGAAGCACGACCCCGACGGAATTTCCAATCTTTCGTAGTTTGAGTTCAAGAACCATGCTAGATAGGGTAACGAATGTAATAACATCCAATGGGCAAGGACGGTCAAAGTGGAATTTCACTGCGGCCCAAAACTCGAAAGAGCGCGCGTATGTAATAACGCGACTTTCATAAATCCCCTATGCCTCCCCATGAATGGAGAGGGGATTCCCGCGCCGTCACTCTAAAAAATAATTTCATTATTTTTATACCTGGGTCAGCCAATGTCCCACCCCACCTAGTAGGATACGCTCATGAACTTAACTACCTGCCAACGCTCCTGCGCCCGCTCCGCCTACTCCGCCCCCACTATCTCCCGCCGCGCCCGCAGCGTGAAATGCTATGTTCCCCTAGCGCTCACCTGGTCACATAGCGGCGTCCTCCATCGCGTGACGCACTGGCCCGAAGTCCAATTTGAACGCCTCTATGGCAACGAGTGGATCGCGATGGCGCCGAGCACAGAAGCCCTCGCTACCGCCGCCAAGACCCTCACTGCCGCCGACTGGCAACCCTTCCTTGAATTTGTACCCGGCGCCGTGCGCGAGTTCATGGCACCGTTTGCTTTCTCACGCCTTGAAGCCCTCCAAGTCGCCGCCCGTTGCCCAGCTCTCATCGCCGACCTCGCCGCGACGCCCGCGCTGACAGCCTTCGTTTCCGCCCACGTTCAACTTCGTGGCTCCCCTGCCCCGCGCTGGACCGAGATCAATGCCATCTATGAGCGCAACGGCATCTTTGGCATCCTCGAATGGCTCGGACTACCCGCCTCGCGTCAGACACTCGCTATCTTGCGCAACGTAGTGCAGCCCAATCTCCCCCGTAGATTTCTAGAACCCCTCCGCAGCATGCTCTGGGAGCCCAAAGCCCTGACGACACTCCAAAAAAATCCCGCCCTGACCGACCGCCAACTCTCTCACTACATCCATGCCCTCGCGGCTTGAGAATTCCCTAATACAGGATTTTGCTCAACATCGCGAAATCTGACCCCTCTAAAACATAGAAAACCGTTTTGCCAGCGTGGTGCGGGGCCCATTGTGTGCTTGGATGCGCCTGCGCCTGTCCGCCTTTTTGTTTTTCTTCGCCGGATTTTTCTTCGGTGGTTGCAGCCCACGCGAGACTCGCGTCATGGCCGGCAACCGTGACGGCATCCTCCATCTCGGCAACGGCGCCGAACCACAAGATCTCGATCCGCAGCTCATCAGCGCCAGCACCGACCAAAACCTCGCAGCAGCACTTTTTGAGGGGCTTACGACGCTCGATGAAAAAACCTCCCAGCCTATCCCAGGTGTCGCCGAGCGCTGGGAAGTTTCGCCTGATGGACTTACTTGGACTTTCCATCTGCGAGCCACCGCCCTTTGGTCTAATGGCTCGCCACTCACTGCAGATGATTTCGTGCATTCGTGGCGCCGCATTCTTGCCCCCACGCTCGGCGCCGAAAACGCATACCTACTTTATCCGATCAAATCTGCTGCCGCGCTCAACGACGGTTCCATCAAAGACCCCGCCAAGCTCGGTGTCACTGCGGCCGATGCCCGCACGCTCGTCGTAACTCTCGAGCGACCCACCTCGTATTTTTCGACGCTAACGGCTCTGACCGCGTTCTTTCCGATCAACCCCCGCGTCCTAGCTAAATTTGCCGCACTCAATCAACGCGGCACTACTTGGACGCTGCCACCCAATCTTATCAGCAACGGACCGTTTCTCCTACGCGAATGGACGCCCAACGCCCGCCTCATTGTGGAAAAAAATCCTCACTACTGGAACGCAAATCAAGTCACCCTCAATCAAATCGTTTTTTATCCCGTCGAAAATCCGGGCGTCGAAGAACGTGATTTTCGCGCTGGCCAACTCCACGCCACCTACGAATTGCCCCTATCGAAAGTGGAAACCTATCGCCGCGAATCACCCTCGCTGCTGCGGATCGAGCCCTACCTCGAAACGTTTTTCCTTCGCTTCAACGTCGCTAAACCTCCGCTCGACCGCCGCGACGTCCGCGCCGCGCTCGCACGAGCGCTGGATCGGGAGTCGATCACGCGCAACTTACTTTCCGGCACGCGCGTGCCAGCGCACCACTTCACGCCGCCCGACTGCGCCGGCTACACCGCGCGCGCTACAATTCCTGACGATTTCACCGAAGCCCGTAGGCTTCTAGCCGCCGCCGGTTTCCCGGGCGGGCGCGGTTTCCCAAAACTTGAACTCCAGATTCGCAACGACGAACTCCACGCCAAAGTCGCCGAGGCCATCCAAGCGATGTGGAAACGCGAACTCGGCATCGATATTGCCCTCGTCCAACTCGAACAAAAAACATGGCTGCAAAACCAACAGAGTAAAAATTACACGATCACTACCTCGCGCTGGGTCGGTGATTTTGTCGATCCCGTCACCTACCTCGAAGTGCACCAAACTGGCGGTGGATACAATTTCAACGGCTGGAGCGATGCGCGCTATGATGAATTACTCCGGCGCGCCGCCCTCGCGCCCGACGCCGCGACCCGCTACGAGTTTTTCCAACAAGCTGAGACGCTTCTCCTAGACGCAGCGCCGAGCGTGCCGCTGTTTTTCGGTGCGCGCATTTACCTGCAACAGCCGAGCGTACAACACTGGTCCCCCGCCCTGCTCGGGTTGCATCGCTACGGCGAAGTGAAACTCGCGCGTTGATTTTATTGGCCGCGCGGCCGCATCCCCGCACACTACGACCGACATGCGCTCCGTGCTCACCGCTTTTTTATTGTTAATCGTCGTCTCCTGCGCGCACGCCGCGGACGTCGAACTCACGCGCGTCTGGCCAGCGTGGCGCAGCGCAGAATCGTTTGAGCGCATCTCGGAATATTTCGACGGTCAGGAAAACACGGGCAGCCACACCATCCTGCGCACCCAACCCGGATCGCGCGCCGGTTACTATTTTCTAATTCGTGCAAAATCAGCGGTGACCACTACGGGAGCTAAATTTATACTACAAATCATCACCCCTGAGACACCTGAGCCCAAGACTCACGCCTTTCCAATCACACTAGGACCGCAAGAACTGGTTTTTGATGTCGGTCTAACAGGCCCAGATTGGGCAGGCCGAAAAATACACGCGGTCGCTTGGCGCCTGAGCGTGGTCAACGCCGAGGGCCACGAGCTCGCCAGCCAGCAAAGTTTCCTATGGTCGACTCCCAAGCCGTGAATCTTAACGGTTGGACCGACTGGAGACCGCTCGCACTAGCGACACCACCTAACTCGGCTGTACTCGCAGAAACGATCGACGGTGGGCAGGCGTTTAGGTGGCAGCGTGAAGCGGACGAGATTTGGATGGGGCAATGGGATCGCCACGTCGCGCGGCTGCGTCTCGGCGTAAACGGTCGGCTGGAATGGTCGGCAGCCACAGCGGGGACGGAAGCAGCGCTGAACACGTATCTCGACGCTGACCGTGATGCGCAGGAACTGGCGGATACGTTACCGTGGCGCAGCGATGCACATCTAGCGCAATGCATTGCCGCGTTTCCAGGACTGAGGATTTTGCGGCAACCGTTCGGCGAGACCTTGCTGGGATTTTTGTGCAGCGCGACCAAGCAGATCGTGCAGATCAAACAAATGATGGCACTGCTCGCTGCGCGGCATGGTCCGGTGATTGGTACCGAGGGCGCAACGGATGTGAAGGACCCGAGCGGGGATGCGCGGACGGACCGAGGGTTGGTCCCCAAGTACCACCGGTTGCCGACGTGGACGGAAATCGCGACGGTGCCTGAGGCTGAGTTACGCGGGTGTCTGCTCGGATTTCGCGCACGCTATATTCATCAAACGGCGCAATTCGTCGCGGCAAATCCGGGCTGGTTGGAAGAAACGGAGGCGTTGCCATACGCGGAGGCGAAGGCGCGGCTAGTGACATTGCCCGGCGTGGGGGAAAAGGTCGCGGATTGCGTGCTTCTCTTTGGCGCGGGGCGACTTGAGGCCTTCCCGGTGGACGTGTGGATTTTGAAAACTATGGCGGCGCGATACGGACTCGACGGCTGGAAGCCGGCACAGGTGGCGCAGTTTGGTCGCTCGCACTTCGGACCGTTAGCCGGTTTGGCCCAGCAATATCTTTTCGCATGGGAGAGGGCCCAGACGCGACGCAGCACTTAAGCGATTGGCGCGAAGCAACTAGGCGTTGATTTGCAAGGCAGCGACTTGGGCGCGCAGTACATCGCCGAGTGCGAGCAGATGTGTGCTCGCGGGATAAGCAGGCCAAGGCGCCAGGGCGGCAGTAGCATGCGCAAGTTCGGCTTGAATGGAGGTGGTCACGGCGGCGAAGACACCGAGATCGTTCATCTGCCGGAGGCGGACCGCGAGCTGAGGCGGGCGCTTACCGGTGATTTCTTCGGCGAGGAGTTGGCGCTCTGCTGCGGAGAGGCGTTCGCTGAGGGTAATCAGTGGAAGCGTGAGTTTACCGCTAGCGAGATCGGTACCTAGGGTTTTACCGATGCGGGCTTCAGTGCCGAAATAATCGGCGAGGTCGTCGTAAATTTGGTAAGCAATGCCGAGGTGGCGGCCAAAGCGGGCGGCGGCTTCGGCGCAAGCGGGCTCGGCGCCAGAGAGTTTGGCACCCAGAAAACAAGAGACGCGGAATAATTCTGCGGTCTTCAGGTCGATGATGCGCTGGTAATCAACGAGGGAAATATTGAGCGAACCACGGCGGAGAGTTTGGACAATCTCGCCAGCGCAGACGCGTCGCGTGGATTCGGAGACCGCGGCGCAGATTTCAGTGGTGGGAAATTGCGTGGCAAGGTGGAGCGCATGGGCGAAGAGCGCATCACCGAGGAGTACCGCGGCAACAGGGCCGAATTCACGGGCCGCGGTACGGCGGCTGCGACGGACGTCGGCTTCATCCATGATATCGTCGTGCACGAGTGTGGCGAGGTGAACGAGTTCGACGACGGCGGCGACACGGACCAGATCAGGCGTGATGACGGCGGGGCCGCGCCAACCGCTTAGAAAAACGAGCGCAGGTCGGATACGCTTGCCCGAGGTATCGATGCAGTAGTCAGCCATGGCCCGAATCTCGGGCTCAAAGGACTCCAGTTGACCGCGCAAAAAGCGGTCGAGTTCGGCCATGTGAGGCGCGAGATGAGCAAACACGCCTGCAAAAGCGGGCTTGGGGCTGGGCGCGGTAGAGGCTTCGCGGTTCATGGCTGCAGCGAACCTTTAGGTGAGAAATGGAAATAAACAATCCCGGTATCGAAATAGGATGAGCTCGGAATGGGGGTACAAAAAAAGCCGATCGAGGAGACCGGCCTAAAAGGGAGATAATACGAGAATTTTTAAAGTTATTCGTAAACTTTCACGAGACCAACCTAGTTGGCAGAAAGCACGAGGGTTAAATGCGTAGAAAACGTACTATCGCTATTTTTTTGCATAAAGTCACTTAAAAGGCAGTCCTATAAGGAAATCGGCTGTGCAAAAAAAACCGCCGCTCAAATGCGGCGGTTGGAGCCAGGAGACTGGGCTGAGGAATACGCCGCGGAGGACCGCGGGATCCTTACTGCTGCCAAGAACGCTTCTTATGGCGATGCGACTTCAAGCGCTTGCGACGCTTGTGCTTGTTCATCTTCAGACGACGTTTCTTTTTCAGGTTGCCCATGGTGCTTGAGAATTGGTGAAGGGTCACCGTGTAACCACCCCAGCAGCCTGTAAAGCGAATTTATCTAACGTTGAGAAGATACGAATCAACTCGTTGCAACCACGCGTTCTATACGTCGCAAACGCGTGAACACCAAGCAACACTCCACCCGCCCGGCCGACAGCTTGGACAGCACTGCCACCACCCGCCGATAAAGATTCAACTGTCCAGCGTGACGTGCGACAGCGGCGGCCACCTCCTCATCCGTACCCACCCGATCGGTCTTAAAATCTACGATAAGCGCTCGCGTCGCTCCACCCGAGGCATCGCGCTCCACTACCACGCGATCAAAAACTCCCGTCACCCAGGCCCCATCAAGCACCATTTCAAAAGCTCGCTCACGCCACACCTCAACCAATCCGCTCGGAGGCTTCGACCAAATTGAAGCCAAAGCCGATGCCCCCAGACACGCCAACCCCTCCGCCACGGCCTCGTTATCCGCTCCATATTTATCCCGCCATACCGAAGCCCGACGCTCCATCGCAGCAGCACCATCGAGCCACTCCACTTCCGCAAAAAGCTCATGCACGGCAGTGCCAAAGTCTGCCCCCTCGTTTCTCTTTAGCGCAAACAACAACGACCCACTTACCCTACTCTGTTTCAAGGCCGACGGCGTCCGGGCCGGCCGACGCGCCACCCGCCGCGTCCACTCAATCGACGCCGACGGTGAACTGTGATTTTTCGCCGACGACTTAGGTTGCTTAAAATCAATGCCTTGAAACCACCGCGCTTCACCACTGTTCCACTTTTCACCCAAGGCATCGTGCAACAAGCGCGTAAAATTCTGCGACTCTGAAGACTTCTTCGTCGGTTCCGTCACCAAAATCATAGCCCGTTTCGCCCGCGTCATCGCCACATAAAGCAGGCACAAATTTTCATAGGCCGCCTCACTTTCAGCCACCGCCGCATGCGCCGCCAATATGGGTTCATGCTCAGCAAATATCTTGTTCGGTAAATCCAGCACCCACTCGACCGATCGATCATCCGCGCGTTGCACCGCCAACCCGCCCCGGCGCGACGCAAGTTTTACACCCTCCAAATCAGGTAAAATCACCAGATCGAACCCCAGCCCCTTCGCCTTGTGCACTGTCATCACACGAACCACCCCGAGCGTGTCTACCTCACGCACAGTATAACCCTCCATAAATTCCAAAAACTCCGGTATGTCTCGACTTCCACCTTCATCAAAACGCTCCGCTGCAGAAACCAGTAAACGCCCACGCTCCCGGCTAAATGCATCATCCTTCAACTCCGAATCGAGCCTACGCAGCCAACCCTCCAACGCACCCGCGAATCCGAGCGTCTGAACCTCCGCTAACACCCGCAACGTCAACCCATCACTACTCACCAAACCCTCCGCTTGGAGCGACGGCTCCAAGGGCGACATCCGCACGTGTTCCCGTGCCAACGTGTCACCCGGAAACGCCGCCGCCCGCAACAACGCTAGCAACGCCACCGTCACAGGATTATCCGTCGCCACGCGAAGGTCGCTTTCCGCCAACGCCGCCAACCCACCCTCGCGTCGTAAATATTCCGCTAAAGCCGCGGCGGTCTTGTTTTGCTGCACCAGCACTGCCACAGAGAGTCCGCGCCGGGCCGGTTCCGCCTCACGCAAAATTCTTAATGTCTCCGCAAACCGCCCTTCCTGGTCGGGCGCATGCCGCAACTCTGCGAACCCCTCCGCCGCCTTGTACGCGCTCGTATGCGCCCGCCACTCCCGGTTCCACTCCGTGGCTGCCTCCGCCGGAACCGTTGCCCGCAGAACTTCAGTCGCGCCAAATACCGCATTCACCATCGCGATTACCGCCGGCGTCGAACGCCAAGAAACATCCAACCGCCCTTCGACGATTTTTCCCGGTTCACTCTCATTGTAGTGATTAAAAATTTCGCGAAACAACCGTGGGTCGCCCCCACGCCAGGCATAAATTGCCTGCTTCACATCGCCTACATAAAATAAGCTTCTACGGCCCTCCGCATCCTGCACCGCCTCGTCGATCAGATTACGCAACACACTCCATTGCTCGTAACTTGTGTCCTGAAATTCATCTAGCAACCAATGGTCAAACTTCGCGTCGAGCCGCCAATCAATCAACAGCCGCACCTCCTCCGCATCGCGCCCTACCTCGGTGCCTTCTTGCGCCAATTTCGGCGCTCCCGCACTCGGCAATAAGCGCCGCAACACATCCGTAAACGTCAATCGCCCCGCCCGCCGCACGAGCGCATCGTACGTCTTCTCGTAGCCAGATAACACAGCGAAAATACCCCGCGTCATCTCCAAGCGCCTCGTCAACTCAGCGCCCGCAATTCCTTCCACTACTCCGCGCAACGCCGCGCGCGCCTCGTCAGTGAGCGCGATTTTCTTACGTTCAATCGTAACCACCTCCAGCGCGGGCCAGGCCGCATACGCGTTATTTAACAGGTATTCGAGCGGCTTAGGCAACGGTGCTCCCGGCGCCCATTCCTCAAGCGCCGCGAAGAAACCTTCCACTCGCTCTCGCTGCTTTTCATTCCACGGCTCGTTCGCCCACGCCACGCGCAAGGCCTGCGCAGCCGCCTGACGCCCATCTACGGCAGCAAGCCACGAACACCCCTCAGGCCAGATCCGCTTAGACTCACCCCATTGCATCGCCGCAGAAGCCGCTAAGAATTTCTCTCCATGCTCATCGAGAAAATGATCAAGCACGCGTGACAGCCGTTTTTCCTCCACGCCAAAGGTCGCGCGTTTGAATGCCTCGATAAACTCGCGCTGCGCCGCATCCGGCTCACCCGCCGCTGTAAACATCTGCCGCAACACGCGCCGACGCTCGCGTGCGGCCGCCGCCGCATCAAGGATCTGAAATTCACCATCAAGCCCTAGCTCGAGCGGAAAACTTTGCACCACACGCGCGAAAAATCCATCAAGCGTCCCGAGATTTAAGCGCGGCATCGCCGTCACCACTACGCGCAACAACCGCAGAAAATCCTTCGCACCCAACTCAGGCGCGCCGATCTCCGCCGCCAGTTTTTCGGCTTTCTCTACATTCGTCGCTGCGGTTGCTAATTTCTTTAAAATCTCATCGAAAAATTCTCCGGCCGCCTTCCGCGTAAACGTCAGCGCCACGATCCGCTCCGGCGCAGCCCCGTGCGCCAGCAAGTGCACAAAGCGATTCGTCAATGCGTAGGTTTTACCGGACCCCGCCGAGGCCAAAATCATCTCATGCTGAATTGCATTCATGAGCGTTCCTCCCAACCGATACTAGCCCCCGCACCGCCGTGAAACAATTCCGCGAACTCATCTTGGTCCACCTCACGGCCTTTGAGTTCGCGCGGCGGCCAAAATTCACCCGCCAAGACAGCCGTCACCACGCCTGCGGCACACGCCTCAGCCGAGGCCTGCGTTTCCCGTGAAAAATCGTTCCACAAAAGTACCGCCGTCTCACTGGCCGCTTTAGGCAAATTAAAATAGCCGCACGCCACCGCGTCGCCCCAAGTCGCCGCAACCGCTAGCCGGTAAAGAGGCAACTGCAAGTCCACCCACGTGAGCGGTTTTCCTTCCACATTGCTTGTGCGCAACCACTCTGGCCGACCCAATTCATCAGCGCGCACGGAACGTAGATGCGCCGCGATTGGGTCACTCGCCGTGTCACCGGTTTTATAATCAAGCACGCGTACACGGCCATCAGCGTGGCGATCAATCCGATCGATTTTTCCTTTCACGGTTAAACCGCCAATTGCGACTTCAATTTTCCACTCTACGCGCTCGGTGCGCCAACCAGCGACTCGCTCACGTGCTTCGATTTCCGCTGCCGCCCGCAAGCGTTGTCGCGCCGCTTCAAATTGCACGACAAGCGGTAAGGTCAGCTCCGCGCCGTAGCGTCTTCGCACGATACCCTCGAATCGCTCGATCAAAAAATTACTGAGCTGCGGCGCATCGACGCAGTCGCGCAACGCTGACTCTTGACCGAGTTGCTGCAACGCTTCGTGGATCAAGATCCCAAAATCGAGAGCGTTGAGCTCCGTCTTCTCAGGCTCCACGCGCTTCATGCGCAACGCGTGTTTCAGATAAAATCGAAATGGGCACGCGAGCCAGTCGCGAAACGCAGTCACCGACAATTGCGTCGGGGTCGCCGTCACGCGCGGGCGCAATTTCCACGCGCGCGCCCATGCCGGACTCGGCTGAACAGCCGCGACCGGCTGAAATAATTGCGTAACCCGCTCAGGCAAAGCGGCATCAGCGCAGCGTAATAACAATCGAGAGGGCCGCAGCGGATCGCCCGAGGCCGTGGTTTTTCCCAGTAAAATATCCAATCGGCCATTTAAATTCGTTCGCGCCGCCGCGATCGCCGCAAGCAAATATGCATCACAGGCAAATCGCTCCGCATTACTCTTCAAACCGAGTCGCTCGCGCAGCGTCTCCGGCAAGAAAACATCACCCACTATCGCCGAGGGCACGCACCCATCGTTGAAGCCTGCAACCACCAGATGCGGCGCGTCGTCCCACAGTAATTCTAACCAACCAAGCAAATCTATCGCCCCCACCGGCCGTTCACTCGTGTGCACCTCATCCGCAAAGGCCCCTAGCGCCAATTGCCAAGCTTCGGTCGCGGTCAACGTCGACCCCCCACCACGGCTCAACGCCTGCTCGATCTCGCGCAGCTGCGCCATCCATGCCTCCGCGGATTCAGCGAGCACATCCTCCTTCTCGAGTTTGCGGCCGGCGAAAAGCTCCATCAACGCCGAGGCCGCGTTGCTCGGGAAAGTTCCACGCGTGAGCATCGCACGCAACTCCGTCAAGGACCCCAGCGCAAGTTCGACTGCCGGAAAACCTGCCACGTGCGCCCGTGCCGCTGACAATGTCGGCGGCAAATGATTCGCGCCTAATTGATCGAGCTCGCGCAAAAAATTTGCTGCAGAAAAATGTCCCTCGGCCCGGGCGCGAAGCCATTCCAAAATATCCGGACAACGCGCCAACCTCGTAACGGCTGCAAAATCCGGAGCCGCAGCAAATTCCGCTAACAAGGCGAGCAGAGGATATAATCCATCGTGCCGCCGCGCTCGGCCCTCAGGATTAAACGCCGGAATACCCGCTCGTGAGCAGGCTTTTTCCAAAAGCGGCAACAACGCGGGATCGGCCACGCCTACACCGAGCAGAGTCTCAGGCTCCGGTATAGTTTGCGCGATTGAGATGATCTCAGCGACTTGTTCAGCAGGGTCGGCACAGACACGCACGCGCTCGCCGAATTCTGCAATCGTCAACTCGCGCTCCGCCCACGCTGCCGCCTGCGGACGTCCCCAACCATCAAAATTTTCAGCCTCAATCTCCGGCGCGTACACCACGATATCCACGGGTAATGTCGCCGCGTGCACCGCGAGCACGCGCAGAGCCAAAGGCAAAGGATCGGGTGCACCGATCACCGCGATACGTGCGAAATCACCCGCAGGTGTTGGCCAGAGCGTCGCCTCGATGCGAGCGGCCTGCGCGTCAATTAGACCGAGCTCAGCCAAACGCGCGGCGTGTCTACGTTCGAGTTCGCCGAGTTCGTGCCAGCGCTCAAGCTCCGGACACATTTCACCGGCGTGTGCTGCGACATCGCTTATGCGCCAGCCGCCTTCAGCAAGCGCGGATTGGAGACGCATTAACTCGCGTCCAAGGCCGAGCGCCCACGCGAAATCACGCGAGGACGGATCATGGGGCAACACCGCTCGTACTTCAGCCAAATCCACGGCGCGCAAAACTTCAGTCCAGGCCAGAAGCGATTCTAGGCGATTCGCCGTCGGCGTGCCAGGTGTGGCCGCCTGAGTGACGAGCAATTCGGGCGTGACGACGCGGGGAGGAAACACGGCTTGATCACGCTTAGCCGCGTGTTCGGCGAGCGCCTCGCGCAAGCGGCGGCCCGCTTGACGTGTTGGAACGACTACGAGCCAAGAGGAAAGGTTCAGCGGCCCAGCCCCGTTCCAATCACGTGCGAGCCAAGCGACGGCCTGCGGTAGCAACGGCGCTGCCCAAGGCAAAAAATGACGGCGGACGTTGGCGGGAGGAAGCACCACAACAGAAAGGTGCACCATGCAGAGCGGGTGGCGCGCGAAGTTCAAACTCGTTCTGTTCAAGGACGTTCAATTTTCATGCACTACAATGATCGGAGAAGTGCCAAACGGCGAAGCCCACAATTAAAAAAACAAAAACCCCGCGGCCCAAGGGCACGCGGGGGTTTATAAAGTAATGGAAAACAGGCAGACAGCCCGTTGAATCACTTAGCGAGCATGTATTTGGCGACGTGGGCCTTGGCGCGGCTAGCCGCGTTACGGTGCACAACGCCGGACTTGATAGCTTTGTCCATCGCCGAGGCGTAGGAGGCGCCAGCGGCTTTGGCGGTGACGAGATCTTTTGCGACCACGGCGGCGTCGAACTTCTTGCGCAGCGTCTTGATGGTGGTCTTGACGCCACGGTTACGGGTCGTGAGGCGGGCGGCCTTGCGGGCGGCTTTGATAGCGGATTTGGTATTGGCCATGGTCGTTAGAGAGATTTAGCCGGTCAAAGACTCAAACGCCCGCCGGAGAGTCAAGGGTTTTGTCGGGAGGGCTATGAGTCTTGTCCTCTCAAAGAGGACCGGCAGAGGTATTTAAGACGGAAAGGAGGCGGTGGTTATTTGGCGGTGGGCACGAAAGTGCCATTACCTTCATCAAGGTAGCGCACGCCGTTGATTTCGACGATTTGGAGGTATTGCGACCAGAGGCCCGCGCCGGCGAAGGAGCGCTGGGCTTGAATGCGCTGCAGGTTAACGCTGCGCAGGGGCGGCGCGTCCGTTGCGGTGAGTGCTTCAGTAAGGACGCGGCCATCCATGCGGGCAGCTTCGTCGCGGTGCCCGAGAAGCCATAGGATGGTGGGGGCGACATCGGTGTTCGCGCTGGCCAGCGGATTGGTGACGCCGACACGGAAATGGGGACCGGCGGCGATCAAAGTGTTGTGCATGTCATAGGGGCTCAGGCTGGCGTGGTTACCGACGCGAGTCGAAGTGGGGGCCAGATCAGAGGTATGGAGGCCGGGAGTGCCGTGGGTGTTTTTACCGTGCTGCCAGCGTAAGGAAACGACAAGGTCAGGCGCAGCGGGAGAATTAATACGAGCTTCAGCGAGGGGAAAGGTGCCTTCGGTCGGTTCGCGGGAAAAAATCACGCCAGTCCAATTTTGATTCTGCAAATAGGCGATGACCCGACGGGTCACGTCGGCGTCATGGCCACCAACGTAAATCAAGGTGCTACCGCCATTGCCGACGACGAGAACTTCGCCCGTTTTCAATCCGCCAGGAGCGGCGCGTTTGGCGGTAAAACCAGCGGTGGAGAGTTCGACCGCGACGTCAACCTTGCGCACAATAGTTGAAAACGCGTGATCGGAAACAACCATGATGTCGGTCGAGGCAAGCAGGCCGCGTTTTTCGAGATCGGTGACGACAAGGCCGAGTTGGGTGTCACTTTGAGCGATCGAGGCGAGGGATTGCGGGGAGCCGGGGCCAGTGGCGTGTTGGGAGGCATCGGGTTCGCCGAGCCAGAGCAAGGAATAGGGCGGAACGCCGTCGCGCCAAAGCGAGCCGATCAAAACTTGGGTAGTCCAGGCGTCGCGGGCGGTTTTATCCTGGGTCTTGGCGGTCGCGGGAAAGGCGCCGTGCGTGGCGGTGAGTTGGGCGGCCAGATCGGCAGGTAAGGTATCGCCCTCAAAGACTACCGAGGACGTAGCGGTGCTGGCCGAACGCGGCGCTCGATCTAGCAGAAGTGCGATTTGTTTTGTGCCGGCAATGGCGGTGCGCTCGCCGTGGGCGTGGAGCAATTCGGCAACCGTGGGTGCGCCCAGGTAGTGGCCGCCAGAGACAGCATCGCCTTTAGCGACGGTTGCAGGGTCTTCAATGGCGACGGATTTCTGGGCATCGATCGCGGGGCGGTAGTCCGTGTTGGCGATGACGAAGCTGCGCGAAGGATAAGCGCCGGTGGCGAGCGCCGTGCCGTTGACCTCGGTGGCGCTGAGAAAAACAGGATGATGGTGCGCGAAAATAACGCCGCGTTGGGCGAGTTGCCAAAGGTGCGGAGTGGTCTCGGCGGAAACAAAGTCAGGTCTCATGCCGTCCCACACGACCACGACTACGCGACGATTTTCGACGCCGAAGGCGGCGACACTTAGGGCAAGTAAGAGCAGGAGATGGGAGGCGGGACGGAAATTCATGAGAAGAAAAGGATGGATAAAGTTACAGAAAAAGTCCCCCGCAGTTTGGTGCGGAGGACTGGGATCTGTTATCGGTTAGATTAAACCTAAAATAAGGGATAGCTATTTTTAGAATTGGCCTGAAACGGTGAGGAAAAACCCGATGGGCGTCAGAGGGTTGTAGGTGCTGGTGAGCGGATCAAAAACACCGCCAGTAGCCTTGGCGGACTTCAGCAAGTTGACCTTGCGGTCGAAGAGGTTATTGACCTGCAAACGTACCTTGTAGGTCTTAAGAAAGCTGTTGGTGAGCTTCTCGCCGTATCCAATCGAGAGATCCGTCAATGTGAAACCACCTTGAACGATGGAGAGGGAAGTCGAGGGCAAGGGTTGATCCGGATTTGGGGCACCTTGGTAGGTCGTGTAATAGCCGCTATATTTCGTCATGACCGAGGCGAAGAATCCGGCGTGGTCATAGACAAAACCGAAGCCGGCGGTGCTTTGCGGTACGCTGTCGATACGGCGCTTGGATTTCTCGTAGGTACCGTAGTTGCGGGAGGCATTCGCGTAGGCGCTGAGGCCGCCGCCGATGTAAAAGGTGCCCTGCGCTTCCAGACCGTAGTAATACGCGCCGGAAGCGGTGTAATAAACCAGATCGTTCGGATTAATCGTACCCGTCTGATTGGGGTTAACCTGCGAGACCGGGAGGTTATGCGTGCGGATGAAGTAACCGTCGAAGTCAGCGTTGAAGCGGTTAGTTTTGTAGACGGTGCCGAGCTGATAGTTGGTCGTGGTCTGGGGTTCGGCTTTATTCTGCTCGGGGTGATCGACCTGAAGGAAAGCGAGCGGAGGCGTGAGGAAACCCGTGGCGTACTGGCCATAGGCGGACCATTGGGGAGCGAGACGGTAATTGGCCGTCACGAGTGGCATAGTTTTGGAATACGTGTGGGTGTAGTAGGCCGGGAGCATATTGGCGCTCTGATTGATCGGTGCATCAATCTTACGCTCGACCGACATGTATTTCACGCCGGGCGTGAGGGTGAGATTAGTGAGCGGACGCCACGCATATTCGAAGTACGGCTCGAAGGTGTTCGTGTAGTAATGCATCTTATAAACATAGCCACCGGTGGTCTTAGGCGCCAGGGGATCAAGGAAGCCGGCGGGCATGGCGACCATGCCGAGTTTCTGCGCATTATCTATATTGTAATCCAAGGCGTGTTGGTAGCGCGGGCCGTGTTGGTAGTCGTACCAGAAACCCGTCTTCAAGGTGCCCATCGCGTCGTCGTGGCTTAGAGCGAAAACATTGCCAACGCTGCGGACGGAATTCACCTTAAAGCGACCCGCGAGATCGGTGCCCGTGGTAATTTTGCCGGTGACGGGATCTTTGGTGGAACCACCATTATTAGCGGGAGATTCGTGGCTGCTGTTGTTGTAAGAGAAGGTATAAACTTTCTCTTCGAGCTTCCAGTCGTAACCGAGGTCGCTGGTGTAGCCGATAAAGCCGGTGTCGGTCTGCTTCGACTGGTAATTATTGCCGTAATAATTGCCGTTGCGATCAAGCGGGTCGCTGACTTGGCCGAAGTTGCGACCGAGCTGGAGGATTTGCAGACCGGTGAGCGGGGAGGCGTTCGGGTTGTTGAATTTGATGTTATTGTACTCACCCATGAACGTCAGCGTGGAGTTTTTACCGACGGGCTGGATGTATTTAAAGAAATAGGTATTGCGGCGGAGCGTGCCGAACGTGCGATAACCATCCGAGGTCATGTATTGGTAGCTGGTGATGAGAGAGCCGCCGTTGGTCTTCGGGATGATACCGGTATTGAACTCGAGGTGGGCGAGTTCTGTCTTCCAACTGCCGATGCTAAGCGTGGGAACAAAGGAGGCCTCGGGACGCGGATCCTTAGTCTCAAGTGCCATGGTGCCGCCAAAGGTCGCCATGCCGATTGTACTCGCAGTGCCGGGACCGCGGTCAATCGTGACACGACCGAGGAGTTTGGCAGGGAAATAACTCGTGGTGTGATGCGTGTAATCGTTGCCGTCGCCGAAAGGGATGCCGTCGATGGTGACGTTGTATTGGCCATCGGTGAAACCGCGGAGCGTGGGCTTGGACTCGTTGAGGCCAGGGCCGTTGGTGGAGAAGTTGGTGACGCTCGGCGCGAGGTTGGCGATCATCGCGTAATCGGCGGTGGGCGCGATGCTGTTTTGAATCGTCTGGAGCGAGATAATCGACTCGGGCTGGACGGTTTCGAGCCGGCTTTCCGTGGGTGCCATCGTCTGCGCAGAGGAACGCGACTCAATGACTTCGAAGTCCTCAAGCCGTACGGCGGAGGCGGGCTTGACCGCTTCGGCGGAGCGAGCCGTCGGGGCGGCGGCGATCAGGGCTCCAGCGAGCGCCAATAGCGAGAGAACACAATGATAACTATGTGGTGTTGGTAATTTAATCACCCCACCACCCTGCGCTGTATCCGTGACAAATCCGTGGCAAAGACGTTACAGTACAGTGAAAACCAGGTTACGCTCTCGTTAAGCGGCATAGATATACTTTGAAAATTTTAGCTTTGGGGCCGTTAAGCCGGATTCTGTGCCACGTCTTGCGACGCTTCGGCCGTCATTTCTCTCAACGTCCTTGCGGACGAGTCCCGCGCCCGGCACTTGCCCGACGATGGGATGCGGCATACCCGTGACTATCGGACGGGCCGCCCAGTCACCTATTTTGCCTTGCACCGGAAGGGGTTTGTCATGCCGACCGCCTCGCGGCGGACGCGGTGGGCTCTTACCCCACCTTTTCACCCTTACCAAGCGGTTGCCCGCTCGGCGGTATATTCTCTGTGACACTTTCCGTCAGCGCGCTTTAAAACGCACTGCCTGTGCTCGCGGTGAAGCTGGCACAGCATCCTGCCCTACGGTGTCCGGACTTTCCTCTCCAAATTTCAAAACGGACGCGGCGTTTAACCGCATCTTGGGATCAAAGAACTTGGAGCGACAGCCAGGCCCCAAAGCTAAGATTCCCAGTAAACGATACGTCCGCAGTTCTCGCAAGTCGCGAGTTGGTTAGGTCCAGCGGGGCCTTTGCCGCGTGCAGCGGTCTCCACTTCGTTGGAAATTTTCAAATGGCAACCACAGCAGGTGCCACTGCTCGTGGCCACAATCACCGGTTGCGTGCGTAACGCGATACGATCATAAATTCGCCGCGCGGGCTCAGCCACGGGCTCGCGCGCGAGATTAAAGGCCGCCTGCGCTTCCTTCAGCTCAGCCGCCAGACTGACTTCGCGCTCACGCAGGGTTTTAATCCGCGCTTCGTGGCCCGAAATATTAGCCTTCAACACCGCTTCGGCGGCAGTAAATTTCTTCTTCGCCTCGTCCAGACCGTACATCAACTCGAGTTCTTGACCCTCAAATTCACTGATCTGCTTCAAAGTGGTCTCAATCTCGTGGCCGAGCGCCTGATATTCTTCGTTTTTGCGCACCGAGAGCTGCTGCGTGCGGTATTTAGCGAGTTTAGTCTCCGCGGAGCCAATTTCAGTCTCCAATAGCTTCTTTTTAGTCTCCAGTTCACGAATTTCGGTCCGGGCCGCCTCGATGGCCGCCTTTTCCGCGGCTATTTTGGCTTCTACGGCCGCTACGTCCCGGGGGACAGCCTTAAGTTGAGCTTCAATACCCAGCTTTTTCGTATCGCGATCTTGAAGAATGAGCAGCGTTTCAAGCAAAGGGCTGGGCATGGACGAGGTTCTTGCGGGTACCCCCACCCCGGTCAAACGAAAGGTTTCGTTTAAACGCAAAGAAACAGCCTTCCCTGCTTCGTTTTTTCTCAAAAAAACCCTCGCGTATCCACCCTGATTCAAGGGAGAATTATCCTTTAAATTTTCACCCTTCTTGAACCCTTTCATGTCTGAACAATCCGACTCCGAACGCAACGTCACCAACCAGGCCGGCGCCGACGCCTACGACGCTTCCAAGCTCGGTAAACTAGAAGGCCTAGAAGCCGTTCGCAAAAAGCCTGGCATGTACATCGGCGGCACCGATGAGCGCGCCCTTCACCACTGCGTTTCCGAAGTCCTCGACAACTCCGTCGATGAACATCTCGCTAATTTTTGCTCGCGCATCGAGGTGAATATCCACGTCGACGGCTCCATCAGCATCCGCGACAACGGCCGCGGTATCCCCGTCGACATCCACCCGCAGTACGGCATTCCTGGCGTCGAGATGGTGCTTACTACGCTCCACTCCGGAGGTAAGTACGGTCAAGGCGGATACAAATTCTCGGGCGGCACCCACGGCGTCGGCGCCAAATGTGTTAACGCCGTGTCCGAATGGTTCGAAGTTGAGGTCTCCCGCGGCGGCTCCGTCCACCACATGAAATTCGAGCGCGGCAAAACCGTGAAAAAACTCGAGGTCATTGGTAAAGCCAAGGGCACCGGCACCTACGTCAGCTTCAAACCCGACGCCGAGATCTTCAAAGAGACCACCGTCTTCGTCGCCGCCCGCATCGGCCAACGTCTCCGCGAACTCGCCTTCCTAAACTCCGGCCTCGAAATCATCTTCACCGACGAACGCCCCGCCGAACCCAAACCCGAACGCTACTTCTATAAAGATGGCGTCGAAGAGTTCGTAAAACAAATCAACCAAGGCAAAACCCCGCTCCACCCCAAGCCCATCCGCTTTGTTAAGGAAACCAAACTTCAACTCGACGACAAACCCGCCGAGATCCACTGCGAGGTCGTTCTTCAGTACAACGACACCTACAACGACCAAGTGATGTGTTACACCAACACCATTCACAACCCGGACGGCGGCACGCACCTCTCCGGCTTCCGCAGCGCCCTCACCCGCGCCATCAACCAGTACTCCAAGGCCAACAATCTTCTCAAAGAAAAAGACCCGCAAATCACCGGTGACGACGTCCGCGAAGGCCTAGCGGCCGTCATCTCGATCAAACACAGCGACCCCAAGTTCGAATCTCAAACCAAGGTCAAACTCCTCTCCCCTGAAGTCGAAAGTGTTGTCGGCTCAGTCACCTACGAGGGTTTGATGCAGTACTTCGAGACGAACCCGCCTATTGCCAAACGCATCGTCGACAAAGCCCTCAACGGCGCCCGCGCCCGCGAAGCCGCTCGCAAGGCCCGCGAAACCGTCCGCAAAGGTGCCCTCTCCGGTGGCGGACTACCCGGCAAACTCGCCGATTGCTCCGAACGCGACCCTGCCCTGACCGAACTGTACATTGTCGAGGGCGACTCCGCCGGCGGCTCAGCCAAACAGGGCCGCGATCGCCGCTTCCAAGCCATCCTCCCGCTTCGAGGCAAACTCATCAACACTGAGAAAGCTCGCCTCGACAAGGTGCTCGCTAACGAGGAAATCCGCACTCTTATCACCGCCTGCGGTACCGGCATCGGCGAGGGTGACGAATCCGTGGGTGGCTTTAACGCCGCCAAGGCCCGTTACCATAAAATCATCATCATGACGGATGCCGACGTCGACGGCTCCCACATCCGCACCCTGCTTCTTACTTTCCTTTATCGCCAGATGAAGGGCCTAATCGAGCGCGGTTACGTTTACATAGCCCAGCCTCCGCTCTACAAAATCAAGCGCAAGAAACGTGAGCAATACGTCGACAACGACGAACAACTCAACCGCATCCTCCTTGAGCTCGGCTCCGAGGACATCGTGCTCAGCCGCCTCACTGACGGTCACGTCTTCGCCCCAGCGCAGATCGAGCAGATCGTCGAAAACCTCGCCCTCCTAGAAAAGTTTGGTAGCGGCGTCACCCGCTACGGTGCTTCACTATCCGAGTACCTTGACACCCAGGACGCTACCACGCGCGCCCTCCCCCGCTACGTCGCCCGCCTACGCGAGGGCAATAAAGAGAGCCACCAATTCCTCCGCGACGAACACGCCCGCGCCGACTTCCTCAGCGCCCATAAGCTCAACGCCGATCTCACCGACCAAGTCGAGCCCCTCGCGCTCGACGCCGTCGCCGCGCCCGTGGAGAAAAAATCCTATGCCACCCAAAAACGCGTCACCATCCACGAAATCTTCGAGAGCACCGAGATGACTAAAATCCTCGTTACCCTCTCCAAGACCGGCCTGGACATCGCCACCGTCACCCCCACGGCCACCGCGCGCTACACCGTTACCGAGAATCTCGGTACGAAAAATGAAAATAAAACCGAACTCTTTGGCCCTCTTGAGATCGTGACCCAGATCCGGGCCAACGGTCGCAAGGGCCTCAGTATCCAGCGCTACAAAGGTCTCGGTGAAATGAATCCAAAGCAGCTCTTTGAGACAACCATGGATCCCGAGAAGCGCCGCCTACTCAAGGTGTCCATCGAGGACGCCGCCAAAGCTGACGCGCTCTTCACCCTCCTCATGGGTGATGAAGTTCCCCCGCGCCGCCAGTTCATCGAAGACAACGCCCTCAACGTCCAATTCTTAGACGTCTGATCGCGCCCCCTCCCCTCATCGGCCACCCCCTAACGTTTACCGCTCATCGCCCCCTTTTCTGTGTACACCGCCAACGAAAAACT
>Ga0114958_10000955_pt1 | contig 23690 bp, 28 predicted proteins | sample C_130208_EF_Meta_FD_89577 | JGI IMG/M metagenome (GOLD analysis project Ga0114958, IMG submission 89577) | Freshwater microbial communities from Lake Croche, Canada to study carbon cycling - C_130208_EF_MetaG | ecosystem: Environmental > Aquatic > Freshwater > Lake | place: Lake Croche, Canada... | reverse complement strand
CTCTAGTATTGATATGGGATTTTATGGACCTCAAGATACTTTTGTAGGTTCTGTTCAACAAACAGCAGATAGAATATTAAGAACACAATTGACAGGAAGTCCTGCGGCACCTGAAGGTGGTTTGGAACTAGACATAGGTAGAAAAGCATATGCAGACCAACAAAGAAGATTAGCAAGAGAAAGATCTGAAGCTGACACAGCTATTAAACAACAACTTTCTGATGCTGAACAAGGAAAAAAAGTTTGTGAAGAGGAATTAGCTAGAGTTCAAGGAGATTTACAACGAGTTGGAAATGAAAGAGATAGTTTATCAAGAGAAATTGAAGAAAATGCACAAAAAATACGAGCAAAATTAACTGAAATTCAAACACAAGCAACAGAATTAGATAGATTAAGAGCACAATTAACTGATTTATCTGGACAATTAAGAGAACAGACTTTAGCCGGACAAACTAATGCTGGATTAATGACACAAATTTCAGATTTACAATCTAAAGTTGGTGGATTAGAAAAATCAATTGGTGAATTAGTCGTAGCAAATCAATCATTATCTGATGATAATGCTGCAAAACAAGCTCAAATAGAAATACAAACTAAAGATATTACAAGATTAATAGGAGCTGCAATTGATTCTACTAATCAACTATCTAGTCAAGGAGAACAAACTGAATCATTATTAGCCCAAAATGCTGAACTTTCTAGACAAAGAGATTCAGAAGAAAGAAAGAAAGAAGAATTAGAAAGACAAAAAAAAGCTCAATTAGACACTTATTTAGAACAATCTGAAGAACTTGAAAGATTAATTGACGCTTTTCAAGGAGATGCTACAACTCATACAGAATTATTAAGAAGAATTTCATTAATAGATAGATTATTACTTGTATATCGTTTAATTAAAAATGTTACTGGAGAAACTCCAGAAGCACAATCTGTACAAGAACTAATTTCTCAAGCTGAAACTTCTCTTAAAACTTTACAAACTAATTTAGCTTCTAAAGGAAGAGAATGTGATGAATTATTAGCAAAAGTTAGAGAATTAGAAGGAACCATAAGAATTTTACAACAACAAATTGGTACAGGTATTGGAGAATTACCTGCAACACTTGCACAATTAAGAAGTTTAAATGAACAAGCTGCAGCAACATCTAAACAAATTCAAGAACTTCAGCGAACAACTGTAAAATCAGGAGAAATAGATGCTAGAACACAATCTTTATCTGGAGAACTTGATGGAATTATTCGTACAATTTCAGGACTTCAAGGAGCAATTGAAGCAAGATTTATTGGAATACAAAAAACTATTACAGAAGGAAATGCTGAAATTATTGCTGCAATGAAAACAAAATCTGCTGCTGATATAGAAGCACTTTTAGCTGGACAAAAAAGTGAAACAGCTGAAATAGGAACTAAAATTTTAGCACAACAACAACAACTTTCTCAACAAACATCTGAACTTGAAAGATTAAGAGGTGAATTCATAGCTTTAAATCGAAATAGTGAAATACAATTAGAACTAAATACAAGAATTCATCAAACATTAGAAAAATGTTTTAGAGAAAAACATAAAGCTGAACAAGAATCTCGTGCTTCGCAAGTTTTAGTTGCAAAATTAGGAACACAATTAGCTGGATTACAAACTCAAAAAGAACAAGCTGAAAATCAAAAAAGATTAGCTGATGCAGAAGTTCAACGTTTATCACAAGCAGTTAGCGCAGAATCGGGTCTTGCATTACAAGCTATTCAAAATTCAAAAAGATCACAAGAAGCTGAACAAAGATTACAGCTACAACTTCGTGAAGAACAAGCAAGAGGAAATCCTCAAAGAATAGCTGAATTACAACGAGGTTTAGAACAAGAACAAGCACGACTTAGAGAAGCGCAACAAGCTCGAGAAGCAGCACAAGCAAGTCAACGTGCAGCTGAACAAGCAGCACAAACAGCATCAGCAGCACAAGCACAAGCAGCTTTAGAAGTTGCAGCACAACGTGGTGCAGCAGAACAGGCGCAATTAGCTCGAGATGCAGCATTAACATCTCTTCAAGGTGCTATAGAAGGTACTGCTGATAGACTAATTGCTGCTGATACTGCTAAAGCAGCAGAATTAGCACGTTTACAAGAACAATTTGAACAACAATGTGTTCAACGAGAAGCAGCAGCTGTAGAAAGAGCTAGACAAGCAGCAGAACTACAAATTCAAGAATTAAATAGAAGACTTGCAGTGAGTGAACAATTAAAAGATGCAATTCAAGCAGCAGCAGATAATAGAGTAACTCAACAAGCTAATCTTGTACAACAATTTGAAAGAATGCGAGCAGCTGAAGCTCAACGACTAGCAGATCTTGAAATTGCTAGAATAAATGGTTTATTAGATCGTGCAGTGGTAGATATTGCAGCTAGAGATGCTACAATTGCAAATTTACAACACCAATTAGGTGGTGAAGGTGCTATTAATAGAGCTCTACAAATTCAAATAGGTACTCTACAAGGGGAAGTGGATGGCAGGGATAGAGAAATTGCACGTCTACAAGCAATAGTAGATTGGCATAGACGACCAGTATTTACTCTTACTAATCCACCAGTCATTCCGGCCGGAGGAATTGTTGCAGGAACTTCAATAACATTTAATGTTACTAATTTTGAAAATAGAGCTATAGCTGGAAGTGGAAGAACTGTAGCATTTTTTCGTTATGGAGTTCGCACAGAATATGTAGATATTACAGATGGTCAACCAAAAAATTATACAGTTCAAGCTGGATTACAATCTGTAGGAACTTTTAATTTTTAAAGTACTACATAATTTATAAATGGCAGCCCCACCCGGAGCACTTATTCCAGGACTAGTAATGCCTGGTATTGCAGCATTAGGACCAGTAGCTGCAGCTGCAGCATTAGGACCTGGAGCAGGACTTGGAGTGCCAGCAGGACTTGGAGCAGGACTTTCAATTTCACAAATAATATATCTGATTGATACTGCTTCTAAAGATGAAAAAGCCTATCAAAATGCTGCTGCAGCTGCAGGTCCTGCTGGTGTCGCTGGTCCTGCTGGTGCAGCTGCTGAACAAGCTACAGCTCAAGCTTCTCTAGCTCTAGTTCCTGCCTCTGCAAGAGCTGTAGTTCCTACAGGGTTTGTACTTCCATCTACAATAACTCCCCATATTTTATATGAAACTGTTATGCTTACATCAACTTCATTTAAAAAATATTTAAATATAAATAAACAATCTACATTTTTAGTTAAAGATTATGATAGTTTAGGACAATTTTTTACAGAAAATACAAATTTTACACAAGCAGCAACTCAAGATGACGTTTATAGAGTTCTTGAAAGAGAACATCTTACATATGCAGATCTTTCTAGAATATTACATATTAATATAAATGGAATTCCTGCAGTAGCTCCTCCACCAGCTTTTCTTACAGGTGTTAATAATTTTTTAGATGATTTAATTACAGACATCGGAGCAGGACAACGCGTAATAGCTGACCCATTAGTATTTGATAAAGGTATTGGTCCTTCTACAAAAGATTACTATGAATTTTATGAACCAGTAAATACAGGATGTGGTCGTCAATCATTAAATAATTTATTAGGAGCTGAAATTTATGATAAAGATACTATTGGTGCAGCATATAATATTCAAGAATTTTATAACATGGTTCATACAAATACAAAACTTAAATTAATGCAATTTGGTACTCAATTACATACAACAATTAATCCGGCAGGACCATACGCAGCAGTTGCAGGTGACCTAAATGCATTTTGTCCAGATAATGAAGAATATGATCCAGCAATTCTAACTCTTGCTTTATTTGTTTTAGGATTTGAAGTACAAAAAATTTCAGCAGCAAGTATTCCACGATTAATTGCTTTAGGAGGAGATGAAATAGCTCGAACAAAAGGAATATTATTACATTCTAATGGTAGGTGGACTATTTTAAGAAAATATGTTGAAAATCGTCAAACTAAATTTAGATATATTGATCCAATGGCTTCTGAAACACCTGAAGAATTACAATTACCTAATGGAAATATTGTTAAATTAGGAGATCCAAATGTTGTAAATTTAAAACCTGCCCCTAGACCAGCAGCGGCAGCAGCAGCAGCAGCACCTGGTCGTGGACCACCTGGAGCAGTAGCAGCACCTGGAGTAGTAAGAAATTCTGAAGATGCTAAAAGACGTTTACGCGGTGCAAATGGCGGTAGCCCATGGCCCGCAGGAACAGCTGCTCAACCTAGACCTGCAGGATGGAACCAAAATCAAATTGATCAAATTATGGGTCTAGCAGATAGAGCTAATCCAGCAGTAAAAAATGCAGTTCCATTTAATCAAGCAAATTATGACGCAGCTATGATAGCGTGGTTAAATACTCCTGCAAATATGCCAGCGGGAGTTCCAGCTACTGCTCCTGGAGTTTTTCACAATTAACCCTTTCTAATCCAATTTTTTCAAGAATACATAAAATATAATGATTAGAATTATCATAACAAAAAGTTACATCTTTTCTAGTAGCAATAATTAATCTTAAAAATTCATATTGTTCTTGACGTGTTAAAGTATTCATACACACATGAAGAACATTGTTTTTATACATTAATGTTTCACGAATTAATTCCATTTATTAAAATGGAATTTGATATATTAAAGTGTATTCGCGCAAAAATAGAAATGGATGAAATATCTAAACTTTTATGGCTTGAAGAAAAAAAAGTAGAACTACAAAGATCTTATAAATTTTGTGTTGACTATTTAAAAACACCATTAACTTTCGAAGAATTTGAAAAAGTATGGTATCATGAAACAGAAGATAAGAAAGGCGTATCACATCTTGCAAATATGTGTATGTCAATATTTCAAACAAGAAAGGTTAATGCCGGAAACTCGTTTGAAAAAGCAGTTGAAAGATTATTTCAAACGAATAATATTCATTATCTAAAACAAAAATTTGTAGTTTCAGATGGTAAAATTTATGATAAGAAACCTAAACAAAGTAATCATAAATTGGATTATATCATTCCATACAAGGATTCTCAATCTATTGAATCTTGTATTGTAATCTCAGCTAAAAAAACGTTGAAAGAACGATATCGTCAAGATTTGGATTTGTCTGATAAATGTAAAAAACTTATTTATCTTACTAATGAACAACCTCCAGAATGTTTAATTCAAACAATCAGAGGTTATGGTTGTATATTAGTTTATCAAAATGCTCCTTTGTGGACATTTGAATATTTCTTATTAAAGTTGAAACATTTTCAAGATACTAGTTGCAATGACTTCACCTAATTTACAAGGAACAGCATTACCAATCTGTTTGTACGTTTGTACACTTGAAACAGGAAATACAAAAGAGTCCGGAAAAGATTGGACTCTTGCTACTTCTTTTTCAGTTAGTTTACGAATTTCTGTATCTGAATATTTTACAAGAGCATCACAACCATCTTTATAATATCTTGCTGAAATTGTATAACACGGTTCATTTTCTTTAATAAATTGTGCTCCAAACCCTTTTCCAGCTTCTTTATTTTTTTTCAACCTTGCAAAGAATCCATCAATCATTTTTTGACTATGATAATATTTTTCTGGAACTTCTTCTCTTGGAAATAAAATTGTTTTTATTGGAACATACGTTTCTTTAGTATGAGTTTTTTGAGGAAATTGAGGTTCATTAACTTTCCAAGCAAGAAATATAACTCTTCTACGTTTTTGTGGGATTCCATAATCAGGTGCATATAATTTTTCAAATTTTATTTTATATCCCAATTTTTCAACTTCTGATATTAAAATATTTTTAACTAATTCACCGGCTGAAGTTTTCATAGTTAAAATACCAGGAACATTTTCAAGAATAAAATATGAAGGTTCAAATACTCTGACAAATCTTAAATAATCCATAAATAAACTATTTCTTGGATCTTTATTATCTCGTTTACCGGCCATACTGAATCCTTGGCACGGCGGACCTCCTATAATTACATCTGCTTTTCCATATTGTTTTAGTAAACTTTCTGCATCTATTTTTGTTATATCTTCATTTATCATTGGATGTTTAAAATTAGCTGAATAAGTTGTTGCTGCGTCTTTATCATGTTCAATTGCAAATAAAACATCATAATCTTTTGAGAAACCTTGAGTTAATCCACCTGCTCCTGAAAACAAGTCAACAACTCTGGGACGCATTTTAGTTTAATATTCTTATTATTGAAAAGCCATATCCGTTTTTTAATACGAATTTAATGGAAGTGCTAGAGGATTTTGTTGTAAAGCATCTAAGATACCAGGATGATTACGTTCAACATGAATATCTTGTTGAAGAGGTTCATTATATCTATAAGAACCTAAATGTTCACTTGATGCAGTAAATGCTGACTTAGGAGCATTAAATCTAGTTGCATCAGAAAGAACAGTTTCATCTTTTCTAGTTTGTGCTGAATACATATTTGCACCTACAGTATTTCCAGAACCTTGTACTCCTGCAGGACCAGGTCTTCCTTCTGCAGTTAATTTCATAAATTCTTGAAAAGGTTCAGTAAATGAACGAATATATGATGCCCATAACCCTTCTTGACCACCACCTGATCCATAATATTCGACACTTGTTGTTTCACGTGCTTGAGATTTCATAGGTTGTTCAGGTTGTAATGCATGAGCAACTTGTGCACCTACAGCTGTATTTGCTCTATCCATACCTAAAATAGCAAATTTATCAGGTTTATTTTTATTTACTGGTGCTTGAATACCAGGTTGTGTAACAACATTTACACCAGGTACAGGATCTGATGTAAAAGTTAATTTAGGTCTTGAAGCAATACGTAATTCATCAGTTGTTGGTGGTAATGCCCATTCACGTAATTGTTCTTGTTGATAACCACCTTGTCCTTCATTTGTATAACCAGCATTTGAACCTGGAGCACCAACTAAAGTTCTTTCAACGGGAAAAACATTTTTAGTTTGCATTCCTGTAACCATACGAGATTGTTCAAAATCAGTTTCAACTTGTTTTCCAAAAGGATTTCCTGTTCCGGGTTTTGTATCATAAAATGATTGAGTTTCACGTTTTTGAAAGTATTCTTTTCCTGCACCAGTATGATTATCTAAAATATGATTAGTAGCGCCAGAATACATTGATTGAGTTACTCTAGAACCAAAAAATGGAACTTCATTAGAATGACCTTTAGCTGCTAAATGAGTTACAGAATCTGTATGCTGTTCTAATGGTCTAGGAGAAGTCTTAAACCCTTCGACAAAATCATCTCTTGATAATGTATATCCAACAGCACCCAAAGCTAAAATTAATGCTAATTCTGCCATTTTATATTTATTGACTTAATTTCTTTCTCCCTGATTCACCTCTTGGTGTTAAAGCATGATTTTGTGGTTTATGATGTAACCATTGCCATATACGATGTGCTTGATCTGAATTTGCACCACGTGGTTCTACAGGTTGTGGAACTTCTTCTTTAATTTCTAAGGCTTTACGTTTCCATGGAGTTTCTAAAGCATACATTTATTTTATAGATTATAAATCATTATAAAGTGTTTCTACATCTTTTTCTAAAGATTGAGCAGCATTAGAAACATCTTTTTTCATTTCACCAGGTATATTATTTTCTGACCAAATATTTCTATTAAATCCAGTTAAATTCATTGTCATTTTCTTAAATTTATTAACCATATCATTAAATCCAGAATCAGTAGGTAAAGGTTGAGGAAATTTCATGCCTTTATTATGAGGTTTTATACCATAACAATTTACTCCAAATTTTAATTTAGGATCAAAATATCCACCATTTACACCTGGACGTCCACATGCAGTTCTTTTTACTTCTTGAACTTCTTGTTGTAATGCAGACCATGTAGATTCTTGAGTTGGATATAAAGCCATACCACCTGCTGACCATCCATAAGAACACCATTCAGCTCCTAAAGAAAATGCTTCTTGAAGTTGGTCAAATGAAGCTAAGTCTGCTCCCATAGATGCACAAACTGCTGGAGCTTCATCATAACTGTATGTATCAGTAATATGAAAAACTTCTTTAATATGTGGTGTTGTTGTAGATGAAGGATTTTTTCCTGAAGGTGCATTTTCATGAAAATCAAATTCAATTGCATTTGGAGTAATTGCAAATTCAAAATTTCCAAACTTTTGTAATAAAAATACTATAAATGCTGCAATACCAAAAACTATTATTGCAGATATTATTCCTGATGTAAATAAAAGAACAACTGCAACTAATACAGTTACAACAATTGCAAGTGTTAAACTTACTGAATAATCCATTTACTCATCTATTCGATAATAAATAAGCATTTTTATTGTTGATGAAGATGGACTTTCATTAGGACGAAGATGTCTTACATTAGTATCATCTAATAAAGTCCATACTGCATCTTTTGAATATGTCCACCAATGACCTCCATTAAAACAAACAATACTTTTTAGTTGATATTTATTAGAATTAATAATTAACATATTTGCAAAAATAACTCCAGATGAAAGTTTAAACGCAAAAATCTTTGGAAATGTTTTAATTATAATTTGTTTATGTGCTTTTCCTCTTTCAGAACATTTATCACATTTCCATGAATCAAGAATTTCAGGTTTAACAACATCTGAAATACATGTAGTCATTTGTGTATTTTTGTTCGGAGGATAAAGGTCAAATTGAACATGTGAATCTTGTCTTTCTTGTTGAAATCCGCACGGACACATAATTTTTTCAACAAATGTATATCTACAAAGTGAATCTAAAAATGGTAACTTATCACAAAAATATATAAAAGCTTCATTTGAATCACCAATATTTTTACCAGCGAGCATTTCATATGCAGGATTACCTGTATGAGAAGTATTCGATTCATGAATTGAATCAAATAATTCTTTCAAACCTTCTTGACCTCCTGATTTCCATAATTTTTGTAATGATTTATCTACTAAGTTTAATGGTTCTTCTAAAGTATCATAACGCTGTTTAATATCTGGTAATCTTAGTATAGCTTGTAAACATGCATTTAACCAACAAGAACCTCCATAATTCCTAAGACCAAACATCCTTTAATTGATAATTGAATTGGTGTTAAAATTATAAATTGTTATAATAATGGAAGGAGGTGCTAAATTAGGTGAAGGCGCTCATGGAGCAGCTTATGATCTATGTTTAACCGATAATGAATCATTTTGTCATATGGTTGATGAACTTTCAATGAAAAAGGTAACATTATATACATATAATGAAGTAAAACTCATTGAACCTTCCGAGTTTGTAAATTTAGTTCATCGTAAAGGTAAATTCTTTGCTAAACTATTTAAACCAAAGGGACTATTTTCATTATCATCAGCGCGTAAGGAATTTCTAGCTGAAATTCGTTCAAACAGACTTATTTCACAAGTATTAGAACCTGAAATGCTTACATTTCATGTAGATGAATTAGGAGCACATATAGAAGGTCCAAAAGAAATGTATGTTATTTTTGGAAAAAAGTGTGATAATAAATATGTTGTTAAAAATATTAAAAAATTTGTAAAAGATATTCTTGAATCTTTAGTTGTATTGAATAAAGAATATTTACATAATGATATTAAAGATGATAATATTGTTAAATGTGGAACTAAATTTAAATTAATTGATTGGGGTGGAGCAACTAGTGTAAATAGTCCAATTTCACGAACAAGTAAAACAACAAATCCAATTAAAATTTATTTAGAATATGGGTTTGCATGTATACCAAGACGTGTATTTACTAAAAATCTTTATCCTGATATTAAAAGTAAACCCGAATTTAAAGAACAATATTCTAGAATTATGTCAGAATTTGAGTATGAAGTTTCATCTTATTATAAAAAAGATTTAGTCCAGAAATTCCATGGAACTCATGATGTATTTCAATTAGGTATGACAATGCTAATTTTAATTTTAAAAAATAAATTAGATTATGAAAAATTTAAACCTCTAATTGAAAAATTAACTTCATTAAAAGAACCTTTAACTGCAGAACAAGCTATTTCATTATTTTAGAAAAATTTGTTAAAAATGGTGCAGGTGCTACTGGACCTTTAGGGAAATCTGCAGCTGGAATAAAATCATAAGGTTCAGGTTTATGAGAATCATGTGATCCAGGAACACCAGAATCTTTATGTCCAGGAACTCCTAGAATTTCTGGTCCGTATACATCAGGATAATTTGGAGCTTTTGTAGTTTTTGTAGATAAAGCTTGTGGTTTATCTTTATCTTTTTGTTCAGCATCTTTACTTATTTGTGGTCCTCTTAATTGAGTTTGTTCTGGGGTTGTACTTTTAGGTTTATGTACCGAATCCCATGTAGTTGCAGTTTTATGATGATCTTGTTTTTTTTGAGTGTCAGAATTAGTCATATGTTCCCATGTAGAAAAACAACATAAATATAATAATGCAATAATACCTAAGATCAAATACATCATTTACTTTAGGTAAAAGAAATTTTAAGATACGATGTATTTAAATACAAATGCTAACACATATGAAACAAAATCCAAGATCTTTAACCTTTTTAGGTATTGGTAGTGTATTTCGATATCCAAATTTAAATCAACTTACAATAGATATAGATCATGTATATCCAGAATTTTTACGTAGTTATAATGGAACTATGCGTCTAATACATTATGATCCACAATTTTCTAGAGAATGGGATTTTACAAATTTATATTTTAAAGACAAGGGATTTTTTAAATGCCAAAATAATAACACATGGAGATCACAAGATAACAGAATTGAATTTATTATTTTGCCTGAAATGTTTAATCATTCTGTTGATTTTTTTAAAGAAATAGCTTCAGTATGTATGCCTCAAAAATTAATTGTTCAAGATTTTTCAGGTAAATCTCTAGCCGATTTTTTCTTACAAACTTATTATTCTTTTTCTCCAAATCAAAGACTCACATTTCAGAAAAAAGTTATATTTGATATTACTTATACTGATGAATCACCATGTTCACCAAATATGAAAGATTTTCCTGTTGTAGATTCAGAAAATAATTTTGTAAATTTCCTTTTAATTCCTCCTGAAGACTTACTAAATTACTTGGAATATCCTAGATTGCGAGTATTAATTAAAGATGTTTTCAAAAAAAAATATAAAGATATTCTGAATAGAGAACATACTAATTATAGAAGAAGACGTAATAAAGATGACTGTTTATTTCCTTCAGAATATTCATCTATGGAAGAACCTGAAAAAATATTTGAAGTCTTAACGAAAAAACTTGATGAATCTGTTATTGCATTAAAACATTTTGATTTTCCAATAGAAAAATATGAAGATCTTATGAGAGATCATTTAAGTTATGACATGTATAAATGGTATACTACAATGAATAACTTAATTTAAATTTAAAGATCTTCTGGATTAATTTCTTTTTCTTCAGCTTCAAATATAATTTCATCAATTGGTTTAATAGGAAGTTGAATACCAGCTTTTCCAAGAAGTTCAAATCTTTGTTCAGTAATTTCAGGATTATTATCTGAAATTAAACAAAGAGTTTCTCCTATTTTTTTCCCTTTCAAAATTAGAATATAAGGTTGCATATCTTCATTATTTTCTGTTCCCAAAGCAACTTGTTTAATCATATCATGTAAAGCTAGATTACCTGGTGTACTAACTTGAATTATTTGTCCATTTGCTAGTTTAACTTGGAACATGAAACCGTGTCCAAGTTGAACTTTTCCTAGAAATATTTCTTTATTTTCAAGTTTATCTTTTGTAGCATCTTTACCTAGATTCTTTTTAAGATTTTCAAAAGCTAAAGTTAAATCATAAATAATTTCTTTGAAATCTTCTTCATTTTTTTCAACTGCACGAAGTTTAGCAGATTTTTTAACGTGCATTTTTTTTGATTGATCTTTAGGCATTTTTGTGTTTTATATAAATTTCTGATTAAAAATCCATTTTCCTTTTCTAAGTTAAAATACAATGAATGTATTAACATATAATGTTGGTTGGGAATCAATGGAAAATATAAAACAAAGAAATAATGTTAAAAATATTATTCAAACTTTAATTGAAAATGATATTTCTTTAATAGGTATTCAAGAAACTGGTAAATTAGAAGATGATTTAAACTTTAAAAATTATCAATGTATTCATTCATATTTAGATAAAGAAACTCCAATGGCATCAATTCTTTTTAATAAAACTCAATTTATTTTAAAAGAAAAGGGAGAACATATTATTGTTAAAGGTGATGATAAAAGACCATTAATATATGTTATTTTAAAAGAACGTAAAACAAAAATAAATATATTATTTATTAATTTACATAATTGTCATGGTTTACATATTCAACCAACATTTGATTCTTTAAATTTTAAATTAAATTATGAAAAAATAATTATTTGTGGTGATTTTAATAGAAAAATTCCAAAATTAACATTTAATACATTTCCTTTAGAAATATCTACAATTGGTCCAACATGCTGTGATTTAACTTATTCAGGTAAAGCAATGCATGCTATATTTGATGCTGTATTATCTTATGGATTTTCTATAAAAGATATTGTAACTTTAGTTTCTCAAAAAAAAAATAAAAATTTATCTGATCATTTACCAGTATTAGTTATTTTTGAATTTCCATAAAATCTGCTTTAAATAAATTTATAGCATCATTTGAAGCTTTAATACCTTCCCAATGAGGATTCATTGCATCATATTTTTTTTGTATATCTGTCTTAGGATGAAATTCTACAAAACCACTTGAAGAACCACCACTAGTAGGAAATGGTAATGTATTAAACGATGACTGATGTGCACCTAAAGCTGTAATATATCCATCCCAACTTTTCTGCATTTTTCTTTTATCTTCTGTGACGACGAGTTTTACGTCTATGACGACGTCTTCCTCCTCTAGAGTTACTTCTAGCACGTTCTGTTGATGCCCATTGTTCAGATGGAATTGGTGAAGGAGTTCTTGTTCCTGTTCCTTCTCCTTCATAAACTTTAGGTTTTGTATCTTTTAAACTTTGTAGTCTTTCAAGTTCTTCTTTAGTTTTTTTCTTTGATAATTCACTTACATGTTCATTGGCTGCTCTAGAACTCATATTATCAAATCCTAATCCACCTCGTTTACTATGTCTGCGTCTAGTTCCTCCATAACTATACATCTTTTAATTTAACGCGTATAAAATAATATGACTCTGGATTCTTTGTTGGAAAAACCAAATGTAATAATATATTTTTTTATGATAGGTTGTCCATATTGTGAAAAGACTAAACCTGTATGGAATGAATTTAAATCTCAGCAAAAAGGTTTTGAATTTGCTGAAATTGAAGCTTCAGATGTTCCAGATGAAAAAAAAACAGAATTAGGTATTTCTGGTTTTCCACATTTTACTATAATTAAAAATAAAAAACGTAAAGCTGTTTCAGGTTCTAAGTCTACCTTAAAAGAATTAAAAGATGCATTTAATTTAGGCAGCTTTAGCGGGGGTCGTTCCCGTCGGTTTCGTCGTAGAATTCGGAAGACCTTGAGACGCAGAAGAACCTAAAGCTACAACATAAGTTTCTGATTTCTCTTTAGCATTTCTTGCAGGGAAAGCAGATGAAAAATCAGGTTCATCAATACCTTTAGATAAAAACTTTAAGAAACCATCTTGATCATTAGGAATTTTTGCAGATTGCAGAGTATGGAAAGTTTTCATTGATTGTGCCATATCAAATCTATCAGAAGTATCCATATATATGTCTGAAGTATGTTGGAAAGCCTTTTCAATTTCACGTTTAACCTTTTTTGATGTTACAGGTGCAGCATCAGCACGATTAGGATTATCTTGAATTTCTGTTAATAAAGGATTCATAAAAGGATTTGTTGGTGTAGGTCTAGTATATTTTTCTAAGATTGAAGCAGCATTTTTAAATGCTTCTAAAGATCTAACTTGAGGAAATACTTTTTCAGCTACGACAGTTAATACAAGAACTATAGGAATAGCTATTAAATATTTAGAATCAGTCATAGACATTATTATAGAAAAATATACTGTAAATCTTACAATTGCATTTAATGAAGTAGGGATATCCATATATGACATCGGAACAAACTTAAACCATGTATCTCTTGAAAATAATACTGTTGGGTCATTAATCCATAAAGGTTCCATTTGTTTTACTGTAAGTTTTTTTCAGCAACTTTTCTTCTTAATCTTGCCATCATTCTTGCTCGACGAGCTTCAGGTGTATTTCCCATTATTACAGCTGCTGGCACTTCAGCTTTACGACCACCAAGCATATCATTAAACATATCACCAAAAGCTTCTTGAATTTTTACTTTAATATTTTCAATATCACGCATTAATTGTTCTTTAGTAAAATCACCTCTACGTAATCTCATATCTAATTCTTCTTTAACTTTTTTCATTATATTTTCCATAATTTTATTTGAAGGTTCTTGAATAGATTTCATAGCATCTTCTAAATTATCAAAATCAATACCTAAAGAAGATATATCAATAGTTTCTACTAAACTTGTAACAACTTTTGCAAGTTTTGTAGACATAACAAATTCCATAATTTCTGATACTTTTGATCTAGATTCTTCAGAACCAAGAAGTTTATCTATTTCAGTTTGACCTTCAAATGCACCACTAAAAGATTCCAAAAGTTTTCCAATCTTACCTTTAATATCTCCTGAAAGAAATGATGCAAAAGAACATGATTGAATATGTTTCCAATATTTATCAAGTTCAGGTTTACTTCTCAAAATTGTTGAAACATCTTTTCCAAAAACTTCAAATGATTCTTCAAATATAGTTCGATCTCGTTGTAAAACTTTCATAATTTTTGGTGTAATCATTTCTTCAAAATCTGCAACGGCAGAATCCGAAAATACTAAGCCTTCACAATCTTCTTTTAAATCATTCAAAAAAGCTTTGAATATTTTTTTAGCATCCATTTTATTTATAAATATATTCACATTTAAACTAATTATTTGTTCCCACCACGATGTGCCATAAAATTTTTATCATTTTGTGTTAAACATACACATCCAGTATCAGTAGTAAACGTAGCAGGGCAGCATTTGTGATTAACTTCATTACCAACTAAATACATTAATTTATTTTCTTCAACAGATTTATTTTGTGGTTTGCTTGCGACAGGTATATGTTCAGATGACATCCATCCTTTAGAAGCAGTATCATATGGACCCATTGCAGGACCATCTAAAGGCATACCTACACTTTGTTGCATAAAATGATCAACTTGTGTTGAACCTAAAAATCCTAAGACAATAGCGGCACCAAAAAGTAATAAAGCAAATTCCGTCTTTGACATACTCATTTTATTTATACACGGGAAATTATGCTCCAGCAGCTGCTAAAGAAGAAGCTAAGACTAATACAATTGCTAAAATTTCAGGTTGAAATAATGCTAATATAACAGAAATTATTAACATTGCATACACAAATCCTTTAATAATTGATAAACATAATGAAACAAATCCTTCAATAAAAGATACTACTGTAACACCAAAAAATGCCGCAATATAACCTTCTCCTACCATACGTCTAATCAAATCTTGTATCTTATTCAAATAATATACGAATGTACTTAAGGGACCAGAAGCTTTACCTAAAGTTGTATTAGTAAAACTTAAAATAAATTTTCGCATCATCGAAAATACTGAACGGAATATTGCTAGAGGATTTGTTATTCCTGCTAAAATTTCACCTATAATTGAAAATTGACTTCCTAAAGCATCATTCATTTCACCCATAACTGATTGAGACATCATAGCCATACAATGTTCAAAATTACTTCCAACAGCTTCAACTCCACCTGGGTCTTGTACTACAAAAGCCATTGGCATATACAAAGGATTACATCTATATTTAGTCCAATTATCTCGAATTTTATGTATATTTTGCATCGTAAAAAAATACATAATACTACAGAAAGCTATACAATTAATAAAAATAAAGATATACATTCTTTATAAGATACGGGCAGTTTCTCCTATAGGACCATTCCACACAGCTTCACCTGCTTGTTGACCAGCATAAAATGCATAAATTAATGAAGCAAATACACCTACAATTCTTCCCATTAAAGTTCTAATACGAATCATTAAATATTGCATACTAGACATTAAATTAGCTAGTTTTCCAAATACCATTTGAAATACCATCATAAATCCACCACGAGTTGAACCCATCATACCACGCATATCTGACATTGCTGAACCTATAGAACCTAAGGAATCTGATACCATTGACATTTGTGAATTTAAGCCATCCATTGATAATCCTGCATACGTTTGGAAACTTGATGTCACACAACTAGTAAAATTTCCAAATGTATCTTGACCTATATAACTTGCTAGTGGCATATATAACGGATTACATCTTACTGTAGACCAATTATCTTTTAACCATTTCTTATTCATTTCGCCAATATAAAAAGATGTAGCAACAATAGTACCTAAAGTAGCAACTATAAATCCTATATAATTAATTATTCCCATTTATATTATACTGTAAAACCAGTTTTAAGTAATAAAACTAGAATCATTATTGTGCATAAAAACATAATAATCCAAAGACTCATAATGCCTAGTAAATAGGGATACAGATAAGAAAAAACTTTATCTAAAAGAGGTTTTAAAATATTATTTTCTAAGAACGATTGAATTTCGGGGGATGCCAAAAAGTCCGAGATTGAATTTTTCATTCTGTTTTTTGTCTTCGTTTGAAGATAAACAATGACCGGAAAAAACCTCGATACTTCCAAATTAATGAAATTTGCTCCTTGGATTTTAGGAGCTGCCGCCGTCCTATATCTTTTAAATACGTACAGTGGGCAAAAAAGTATGACCGGTGAATCTATGATGGATAAATTAGATGGTGCTATGACACCTAGTGGTCCTATGTCTGAACAAGGACCGTTTTCACCTAAGACAATGAGTTTGGGTGGAAATGCTCAACCTACTGAGTCTATGCAACACCGTAAAACTACTGGTCAATCTTCTTATAGTGAATCAACTTTGAGTGCAGGTGAACTTCTTCCTAAAGGAGAAATTGGTGCGTCATGGGCAGCTGTAAATCCTGGAGCAACTGATGATTTGAAAGGACAAAATTTCTTACAAGCAGGTTATCATACTAATACTGCCTTAGCAGGTGTATCACAAACTAATAGAAATTCATCATGGGATGTCAGATCTGAAAATCCTAATCCTCAAGGTTCTGTTGGTCCTTTCTTAAATACTACTATTGAACCTAATCCTTTCAAGCGTGGTCTTGAAGCCTAAACAAAAAAAGCTGGTCCAATTAGGGACAGGACGAGTGCATACGATGGCTTGGGGCTGTACTCAACAGGCTTAAAACAATGGGGGATGATTATTTTATTCTGTCTAACAACCTTTTTCCTAAGATAAAAGAATCCGTTTTCAATCTTGTATGTTATAAAGTATAAAGTATAAGAATGTTACCTGTTGCTTTAGGAGGTATTGCTTTAGCATTAATGTATTCTTCAGGACCACAAAATAATGTTGAAGTTCAAGCTTCGGACGGTCAGAAATATAAAGTGCAAAATTTACCCGATAAACAAGAAGCTGCAGAACATATGTCTAAAATCAAATCAAATCTAAAAAATTTAGTTGATCATGTAAAACAATTTCATGATGAACCTTATAAAAGATTAGTTCAGAAATTTAATCCAGATGTCTTGGAAGAAAATGATTTGGGTGCACAATCAACATCATATTCAGAAAATAAAGGTGAAAAAATTGTAGTATGTTTACGCGACAAGACTACAGCACCATTTCCTTTAGTAGATTTAAATATAGTTATGTTTGTACTGATCCATGAAATGGCACATTTAATGACTTTATCTGTAGGACATACACCAGAATTTTGGACAAATTTTAGAAAATTATTACATGATGGAATAGAATGTGGTATTTATACACCACAAAATTATACAAAAAATCCTGTACAATATTGTGGTATGACAATTTCTGAATCACCAATTTAATTTGGACGAGGACTTGCTATTGAAGTTGCTATTGAGTAAATTTGAATAAATAAGAATAACATTTTTTATTTTAAACTTTAATATTAATTTAAGAAATTCGTTTTACCATGAAATAATTATGGATTTTTGAGGTAATGGCATATTAGGATTATTATATTCATTAATATCAATTTTAATATTGATATCAATGAAAATTTCACGTAATTTTAGTTTTATAATTTCAAGATGTGATTCATGAATATCAATAATTTCATAACGTTTTCCTCCTTGTCTTGCAGATGATAAAATACCATCACGGTATTTTTTTGTTGCAAAGTCCAAAGGATTTTCTTTACGTTCATTTTCAGTTTGAGCTTTCAAATTTCGTAAATAATCTGCAGTATACATTTTTTACTTTTACTTAGTTTAGAAAAGTAAAAAAATTTTCGTTTTTACTTTAGTAAATCCTTGGTGGTGTTACAGAATAAGCAATATGTGGTAGAACACCTGAAGGTAGTTCATCAATCCAGCTAAGCGTGGGTCTATTTTCCGGAATTTTAATATGTGTTTCTTTTGTTTCTTTTTTTAAGTTTGTGTGAGAATCACAGTGTGTGCAATAAGGAGACACGCAAGGAAGACGTGGTGCCGTAGCACCTACAAAATTCTTAACGAAGTTTTCCATTTGTTTTTCTTGTATTCTGTATATAAAAAGATTTCCGTTTTTTATAAGTAAGAAATAATGATAAATTCATCAATATTATTTAATGGAAAAACACATCCAGTTTCATTTTTTAGAGATGATACAATAGAAGTTGTTCAACAACAAATTTCTCGTTCTATAGATGTACATCCTGATAGATTATTTATTTTAGTTCTTATAAAATTATCACAAAATTATTATTCTAGAGATCCACGTAATTGGGAAACTTTATTTGAAAGACTTTCATTAAATGGTGAAAAAACTTTAATTGAAACATTTGATACATATTGTAAACTTATAAGAAAACCTGCAATTTCTTTTAAAAGTAAAGAATTTGATAGGGAAGAATGGATGCAATCTCCGTTATTTAGTAAAACAAAAGAAGTATTTAGTGAGTATCGAATTTTAGGTGTTGAAGCCGTAAATTCATTTTGTCTTCCATTAGATTTTAATCCAATATCTTTAAAAATTCCTTCAACACGTCAACCTATACCAGACTTACAAAAATTATTTTTAAGTTTTTATGGTGACTTAGATATTGAAGGATTTCTAGTTAAAGAATATGAAAATTTTGAAGGACCATATTTTCCTTTATTGAGATCTACAACACCACAACGTTTAGCAGAAGGACAAATAAGAAGTCTTGAAGAAAATTCTAAACACTTAAATGATTTAATTTCTTTGGAATTACCTAAACCTACATTTATTCGTTTATTAAAAGCATCATGGAAAGTTTCTTTAGTTGATACAATATTTGGTGATGCTGTTAGAACTAGATTTGAACAAATATTTTATGGATTAACCGTATCACAAGAAATCCCATCAATAACAATGTATACTTCACAAAATGAAGTTTCTCGTCATAAATTTTTTAGAAATTCAGGTGAAAAAGTTCCTTTAATTGATGTTGCTATGTGGAAACATTGGTTTACAATTTCAAGTCCAAAACGTGATATACCTACATTAATTTTATATAGAGGAACTATGAGAGATACATTTGATAGAATTTCTGTGACACCTACAGATATTATTTTTACTTCATATAGAAATTCTGATAATAAAGAAGACTTACAAACTTTACAAACTAATCTTTTAAACTGGTTTAAAACTTTTGATGCAATAGTTCCTTTTATTCAAGAAACTGATTATGCTTTATGTAGATTAGAATTACAAGAAGTAAAATTTGAAGCATTTTATGATAAACCATTAATAAAATATGATTTTTCAAGAATGAATTGTTTAAGTGGACTTTTTGAAGAAAACTTGAAAAATAAATCTGTATTTAGATTTTTGAGATCAGATCATACACATGATGATTTGAATCCTCGAGATTTAAAAGTAATAAATTTACTTAAGGAAGATTTACATATAACTCCTCAAAAAATTCAAACAGAATTAAAAATAAGTTTACAAGATGCAACTACTTTATTAAATGGAATTTTAAAACGTATTGAAGAAGAACCTGAATTATTAAGAAAAGAACATTCAAGAAATTTCCCTAAAGTAGAATTAAAAGAAAAAAGTATCTTAGTTGCATATGTAAATGAAATTGATAGATATTTAACATATTCAAATATTTTGCGTTATATTCTTTCAAACCCAGATTCAAAACTTGTAGATAAAATATGTCCTAAAAAGGTAGAAGTTTCTACGACATTTTCACCTTCAGTAAATCCTAATATTGAAGATTCTGATATTTTTGATTTCTTAGAAAAAGATGAAGAAGTTGAAGTTGAAGAACAAGAAATAAAAGTTTCAAGTGGTTATGGATATTTTTATGATCGTTTAAAAAAAAGAATTACATTACCTCAAAATTATCCTAAAAAATGTGAAAAAAATCATCAACCTTCTGTTTTTACAAAAGAAGATATTGCTGAACTTTCAGGAACTCCTTATGATCCTCAAGAATATTCTGAAGAATTAATATTAGACTTACCAGAATCTGAAGCTATTGCTGTATGTCCTGAATTTTGGTGTATGACAGATGAAATTCCTTTAAAAAAAACTCAATTAGAAGAATTTAAAGGAAACTTAGTTTGTCCAATATGCAAAGGTAAAATAAGACAATTTAATGATAATAAAAGTGATGTTAATGAATTTTCAGTTATAGAAAGAAAATCAGGATATATATATCCAAAATTTCCTAAAGGTCAAGAAAGAAATATACCATGTTGTTATTCAACACCATCAAAAAAAACACTTTCTACTCCTAAAGAAGACTTGGGAAAATATTATATTATGAACGAAGATAAAGTTGTCGAATCTTTACGTCTTGCATATATAAATAAAAAAATATTTAAATCTATACATATTTCTGAAAATTATAATTTAGCTAAATCAGCAGTAAATAGAATTCATTCAGGAATGTCAGGATATTTTAGAGTTGGAATAGAAAGACCTTCTATTGATTTACCAACATTATTAAATGTAACTACAGAAATTCTATCTCCTAGACTTTCAATTAAAAAAATAATGAAATGTTCATTTCTTGCAACATGGTCAAAAACAACAAATACTTATGCTAATGAAATTGAAAAAGAACTTGAAATAATGTATCCCAAAAAAAATAAAAATTCTATACGGAAATTATCACAAATAATTTCAAGTATTTCAGAAGATTTTGAAAATAAAACTTTAATTGAAGTTTATGAACTTGAATATGTTGCTATAGTTCTAAAAACTGACTTATTTAAAATTGACATAGTTAATGAAGAATTTAATTGCTCATTTTTTAATCCACAAACAAAGCACGGAAAACGTTGTGTAATAATTTTACAATTAGGTGATCATCATGATTGTCTATCTTATGTTTCACGTGTAGGTAAGAAACTTGTTTATAAATCAAATGTTTTTAAAGAACCATTTACACAAGAAACATTTGATGAATTAAATTTACTAAGATACAAAGCATGTATTGCAGGAGAAAATGCAACTTTTCCTAATATTTTTACTGAACTTTATAAAAAAAATATAAAAGATTTCCTAATAATTTTAGATCCATTTGGAAGAGCACAAGCTTTTTATAAACCTGGAAAATTTATTTTACCAATACAAAATGTTACATTTCCATTAGAAAGATATGAAACACTTGATGGTTATCATGAAGTAAAAGATATTCCATCTTATGAAACAACACTGAAAAACTTAAAAGAATTTAAATTTTATAAATTTTCATCAAATATTCATGATTCAAATGGAAATATTGTAGAAATTTTAACTGAGTCTGGTTTACGCATTCCTGTAAAACCTGTTCGTGATAAAGGAGAAAATTCTGAAGTATTCCGAACTATTCAAAAAGTTGAAGAATCTGATTTAACATTTGGAGAACATTCAGTTGAAGACTTAAAATTATATAAGAAGATATCATATAATGCAGAAATTCATGAATTTTTAATTTTTCAATTATCAAAAGACTTAGATGATTATCCTGAACTTAAAAATGTCTTGGCATCTCCACAAAATAATAGTAAAAAAATAGAACATTTATTATATTCATGGTTCAATGAAATAACTCATTTTGTATCTGTTAAAAAACCTATTGAATTTTTATCTAAGATTAGAAAACCATGTGGACAATTAAAAAATACTTGTAATACAGGACATATGTGCGCATGGTCTGAAAATAAATGTAAGATACAAATTCGTGATGAATTTTCAAAAGATAAAGTATTTCAAAAATTATTAGGAACTTTAATACAAAATTCTAAAATTCGTGCTTTAGTCTTAGATGGAAGAGTAACACCATTTTTTTCTACAATCTTATATCTTGAACTCCCCACAGAAATTATTATTACAGATAATGGTATAAAACAATTTACACGCACTGAGAGTTAAAAGGATGAACACGGATGACCGAGTGGTTAAGGTGGCAGGCTTAAGATCTGCTGGAGAAATCCGCGTGGGTTCGAATCCCACTCCGTGTAATCCACCCCCAGAGATTAAAAACTTAATTTCTGGAGGTTTAGAGAGCTCCAAGAGCTACTTGAGAAAGAATGTAGAGAGCAGAAGTTGTTGCGTAATGACGCTGGACTCTTGCCGCACGTTCTCCATACATTTTTTTGTGTAAAACTTGTTTTCTTATCCGTTCTTCTTGGGCTAGCTTTCTTGCTGCACGTGCTTTAATAGCATTTGCAATTAGCTTTTTTCTCATGATACTATGACCCATTTTAGTTTTTTTACTTTTAGGTCTTCATAATGAAAAATTCATTTTTTACTTGGAACGGAATTTCTCGGAGAAAGGGGAGCGGGGGGCAGGTGTTCCAGACCGCACTACAAATGTAGGTGCAAGTGCAGAAAGAGGAATGCGAGGAAGAGCAGGAGGAGGCTTAAAGCAATAAGCATTAGCCTTGGTGTTGTACTTTGTAAGTTCAACAAACTCTTTTTCTAATGGGTAATCCTCATCAGAAACAGGAGAAGCAAGTTTCATAAACGCAGCTAGCTTGGTGCGGTCAATGGGGGGAGGGTTTGCACAGAGAAGTGCAGGGGGTGTTTGCATTTTTGATGCAGGTTCAACAGCTTATTTTTTATAAGAAAAAAATTCGTTTTTGAATAGAGACGATAACTATTTTTTGCTATAAAAGCAATTACTGTTCAAGCGGGGTGCCGCCGCCCATAGAAGTGTGGCGGTCGGATGCATCCCTCAAAGCTCGGCGAAAACGCCTGCCAGCTTCACGAAATGCAAAAGCAGCAAGTACTGCTGCAAAAGCAACTTTTGTTTTCTTGGGGGCTGGTGGGCAGGCACTAGACTTTGGACCGCGGGGAGAAACGCAAGGGCGAATCTTCTTGGGGGCGGAAGGGCAAGCGGTAAGGCGGAGAGCGCTGGAGGGGGAGCTCATTTGAACAGTGGAATACAAACTATTTTTTATAAAAAAAAATTCCGTTTTCAATGTGTATTATTTAATTCATTAAGTATTAAATTAATTTTTTCTTGTGAATCAAATATGAAAATTTTATGTTGAATTGGATAACCATAAATAATATGTAGGGGAAATTCTTCAATTTCAGGGTTATATT
>Ga0114958_10000954_pt1 | contig 23721 bp, 29 predicted proteins | sample C_130208_EF_Meta_FD_89577 | JGI IMG/M metagenome (GOLD analysis project Ga0114958, IMG submission 89577) | Freshwater microbial communities from Lake Croche, Canada to study carbon cycling - C_130208_EF_MetaG | ecosystem: Environmental > Aquatic > Freshwater > Lake | place: Lake Croche, Canada... | reverse complement strand
TTTAATGCCTTATAAGGCTGCAAAAGTCAAAAGTATGAGTCCTTCAGATGCTTTCTCTAAAATTCGTATTTTTGTAGAATCTCGTATTCCTTTGCTCAAGAAGACTTCCATAATCCGTATTGAAAATCAGAAAAGTATTGCACCTTTGCTTCGTGATATTCAGATGCAAATCTACTCATTGATGCGATACATTTTGGAAAAAGATGAATGGGCTGGAACTTTTGAATTTATTCATCCGGGTGCAAAGAATAAGGGCGATGATATTGCCGCTGGTTCTGCACAGTATAAGGATAGAAAAGATGCAACTTTGAATCGTATAGAAAAGAAATTGGCTGCTTGGTCTTTGGCAAAACCACTCGTGGCTGCATCTTGGATAAAACTTTTTAACGGGGTTTCCAAGAAATATGATTTGGCGGATACATTACAGATGATTTTGGGCTAAGCCCAAAAACCTGCCTACTTCTTCGTCGTAGATGTGCTTAGCTTTATAAATTTGCTCTACTTCTATCATTAATCCAATGATCCTGTTCATATGAATATTGCTGTGGCGGATTATCAAGTAATGATAATCTAGTATTTGATATTTTTTGAACAATTGCTAAAATGACGACTGGATTTTTAGTATCTATTTTTGTCTCATTACGATAACCATTAAGGGAGTTTACACTAGTCCATGCTTCTTTATCATCATCTACATTTGTTAAAAAAAGTTCTAAAACCTTACAACCATATTTTTCTGAAAATACAGAAAGATAAAGTTCCGGACTTATTTGATAAAATCCATGACCTGAAAGATTATTATTTGGAATAATTGCTACAAAAATACCACCAATTTCTAACATATCAATAATATTTTGATATACTTGTGCTACATTAAAGATATGTTCTGTTGTTCCTCCATCAAGAATATAATTATACTTGTTATGTAATTTTAAAGGAACTGGCATATTAAAATCATGAATATGTGTTGCATTTTCAAAATTATTTGCATCTAATGATTCAATATTCTTAAATCCAAGATGCCTCAATAATGTGTCAGCAAAATCAAAATGTTTTATTGAATGTTGAAAAGTATAATTATGTTCTAGTAAAAATTTTTTTAAATCATCTGTCTGCAACATAATATTTTGTCTTCCTATCATTAATAAATTATTCTTGTTTTCAGCATATTTTAATGAATATAACATGAATCCTAATTCACTTTTTAGAAGACCCATAATAATAAAAGTTATTATAATATCTTTAAGCATTAAAATAACAAGATATTTTACTATTAATTGGAAAGTGCATCAATGAAGATTTATCTCCTGCGTAAAGAAATCTCAAATAGTCTAGAAATAAGAAACAGAAGATGTCCAGCAGTTTCAGACCTGGCAGGGAAGAAATGATTGAATTTGCTAAGAAAGCAAACGAGATTGAAATCGGAGGTATCTCAGATCTTGCAGATGATATGGGTATGTCTTTGCTAACGAATCAGAATAAGGTAAACATTGGTGTACGACAGGAATCAGGACAAGGTGAAACTATCACAATTGAACAGCCGAGACAAGCCTCTTTTTCTGATAATTTGGAGTTCGTCAACTTGGATAATATGGAAACTGTTGGATCACAGTCACAGTCACAGCCCAAGATTGATATTCCTAATTTCAGTGGGTCCAGTGAACCTTTCGGATCTCAGCAGCCTATGACGTTTGCCTCAGTTCAGCCATCAGCACAAGTACCTTTAGAGAACCAACTTTCCCCTGAGCAGGAGCAAAGAGAAAAGAATTCATATTTGACGAGGCTGCAGCGTCTTTCTGGCAGAGGAATGACTGGTCAGCGTATGACAATGACAAATTCCCTGGAGGAGATTAAGGCTGAATATGGTCGTGTAGTTGACACACGCAACCTAGAGGCTTCCCTTAAGTTCCAGCGGAATGCTCTAATGACATTTGCCACGGGTGCTGAATTCTTAAACAATCGTTTTAATCCTTTCGAAGTTAATTTGGAGGGCTGGTCTGAGTCAGTGCATGAGAACGTTGAAGACTATGATGAGATCTTTGAAGAGTTATACGATAAATACAAGGATGCTGGAAAGATGCCTCCGGAAGTTCGTCTTGTTATGACACTTGGTGTATCAGCCGCAATGTTCCACGTAACAAATACATATTTCAAGTCAAAGATGCCGGGTATGGATGATATCTTGCGCAATAATCCCGATCTAATGAAGCAGTTTGCAACAGCGGCGGCGGGACAGGTTGGACCTGGATTTGGACAGTTTGTTGGAGCAGCAATGAATACACAAAGAGGAGGACAGCAGGGTCCTCAATCACAGCAAGGACAGATGGGGGCTCAAGATATGGGTGGAATGCCTTTTAATATGAGTAGCCGTGCTGCCCAAGCACAGCAGATGGGTCAGGAAGAAATGCCTATTCAGCAGCAACAAAGACCTAATTTGCGTAGAGAAATGCGTGGTCCCGCTGGAGTAGATGATATTCTCCAAGCCTTTGAGCAGGAAAGACAGAACCAAGGTCAACCTCCTTCAGTCCGTATTGATATGAATGCTGCGCCAATCTTTTCTCCTACAGATTCCGGATCTCCGCAGACAATTAATATGAATATCTTGCGTGAAGGTGTTGGAACAGAAGTTGATCCGCTAAGAGAAGTTTCAAACATTCTAGATGAGATGCAGAGTGTTGCTTCTACATCGATGTCTCAGATTGATGGTGATAAGAAGAGACGTGGTCGCCGTACTGCTAACTCAGTTACAGGTGGAACTCTTACATTGAATGTATAAGATTCTGATAATAAAAATTAATTTTGTGTGATTCAATCACTAAAAATTAGTTATTTTAATTGATTTTAAAACATTTCCATGTTTTTAAGATAATTTGCTTCTTCAATAGCCAAATTAGGATCAGGAACTGCAAGAGGTCCCTTCATGAATAGAGGAATCATTGAAGGTAATCCTGCTTGCTGTCCCTGTGGCTGCTGTCCTTGTGGCTGCTGTCCTTGTGGCTGCTGTCCCTGTGGCTGCTGTCCTTGTGGCTGCTGTCCTTGCTGCTGAGGGGTAGAAGGATAATTTGGAGCCTTTATCTGTTCATCTTGTTTAGGAATTACGCGAAGCAAACATAATGGACTTGCTTCATAGAAAATTACATAAAATACTAGCATAAAAACCATAGTTAACCAGAAAGCAGTTATAATATTACGAGTAGCAACAAAACATAAGCAGAAAATAATAATAGGTCTTATCCATACAGATCCAAGCATTTTTTCCTGCTCAGGCGTTAAATTCATGGCAATATGTTTTCCACCTAAGTTTACAATAACGTAACAAAGACCTGCAATCCAAGGACTAGAACTAATAAATCCAACAAGTTGAGCAATGGGATCTACTGCTGCTGTGGCAGCGGCTCCTACACCTAAAGTTGCTGCTCCTGCTACAGTGGCTCCAATTGCAGTTTGAATTGGTATAATCGGAGGCGGACCATTAGAGTTCTTTCCCATTCCCTAGAAATATATGATATTATTATGTATAATCTTGTTTACCCAGACAAAATATGAATATCATAAAACCAGAAGATAACAATCATAAATGTAAGAGATCCAACAACAGGATTCCATTCCATTCCTAGCAGAACTAATAGATACGCCAAGAAACGGAAAAACGGTTGCCGGGCTAGATAGCGCAACTCTTTATTGTAAGGAGTCTGAAAGGATAAACTAAAAAGAAGAACAACAAAAAGTAATGCTAAGGATGTTCCGCCTACTAAGATCATTTCAGTATCAATCATTTCCCTAATAGTTCTTTTGAGAAAAAGAATTTTTAGTTAGCCGGAGGATATGTTGTAACTGTCTTATCAATAATTGCAATAGGTCTTTCATCCAATATTTTTTCAACTAGCCATTTCTTATTTGATGTTACAATATCAGTAATCTGTTCATTATTAAAATATTCCTTTTTATTTTGCTTGTGATGCTCAGCGATTAAAGCAAACATTAAGATAAAAATTGCTGTTCCTAGAATTCGGTAATGCATAAATGCGACTACGCCAAGAGCAAAAGTTCCAAGAATACCCATCCATGATGCTAGAACTGTACGAATGTCAGAGGGTAAACTATCTGGTCTTGCAGCCACAATTAATATTAGAAAAGATGTTACCCAGTGGACTGGAAACGGAAACAAGATTTCTAGCGACATATCCTAACTAAGACCCACAATTTAATGGATTTATCCAATCTTTATATAACGTATCAGGTTCAAGCGATTTTTTAATTCCAATCTTATTCTTATCAACCTCAAAAAAAGTTTCCTTAAAATTATTCAAAACAATCATTCCATCTCCTGTTATATCACTTGCAATGTAGCGCATAACTTGATTGATTGCGGCTCCTGCTTCTGAACATGTAGGGATTTTATCTTTTTGTGTAATATTTTCAAACATCTCTTTTGTTGAATTTGTTGAATTTACAAAACTTACATACAAAAGGATTGCTGAAAAGAATACTGTCAATAAAATAAAATTTACAATTTCTATAGTTTCCATTTTCCTTATTCTAGTTTACTTTATTTTTTGTCTAAAAATTCAAATCCTACGATAGGGAAGTAAATGAGTTATGCATCTTTAGATGAAGCATTTCCTTCAGTAAATCTGGCAGCCACTACTAGTTCTGGTAATTGGATGCCAGGTCAAATGGAAGATATAGGAACACCATTAAAGAAAAATAAAAATAAGAAACGTTCTTCACGTTCCATGCCTGAACCTGCTGTTATTGAACCTGACAGACCAGGTGCTAGACCTGTTGCAGATGTTGAAGTTCTACGTGGATCACCGAATGAAAATGTAAAATCATCTTCATTAAGTAATTATCTAGTGGCTGCAGATGACCCTTCTGAAGACTATTTCCCGTATCCTCTGGGTGCTGATGCAGAAAAATCAGAATATATGCTTCAGCCCGATTGGACTCAACAGTTTTTTAATAAGGGCATAGGTCACCATTCAGAAACACCTATTGCACCTCCGACTCCTGTTGATGGATATTCAACTCTTTGGAAAAATATTCCTAATCCGATGAATGATACTGAATATAATCAACGTAAGAGAACTGATGCAACAGATGTTTCTGTTAAAGATGATCTAAGAGAAAAAGTGGATCGTATTCTTCAACGCCTGGACTCTCAAGAGTATAAACTTGCAGGTGCAAAAGATACGTTCTCAGAGATTTTATTATTTATCTTTATTGGTGTTATTATCATTTTAATGCTTGATTTGTTTTTCCGTGCTCAGCAATATGCAATTGCACACTTGTTGACTACGTCTATGAGACAAAATGGAGGAGCAATGGGATTTAGGAAAAAGAATGGACTTTCTTCTATGATGCGAAAACTTAAGATTGCTGGCTTTATTTGATTATAAACTAAATAAAAGTTACATTCTTTGTTGTGCTATCATCTTGAGTCACATATTGTCCCATTCCTCCCTTGTACTCCGAAGTCTTTCTTATTGCGGGTTTTATCTTCTTTTCATTTGCGGTATCATTCGTAATCATTAACTGTTCCCTTTGTGACTGCTGGCGTTTAATTGCTTGCTCTGTAACATCAATGAGTGTTTTAATATAAGGCGATTCATTGATCCGATAATTTCTTGCTTGTTCCTTCCATGATATATATAGTGCATTTGGATGAGTATACGTAACAAAGAACCCTGTTGATCGTAAATTATAGGCTAAATAAATAATACACTGCTTCATATCAAAACGCGGCACTCCAGGTATAAATTCGGGAACTAAATAAATTAATTGTTGTCCATTTCCTGGTAACTTATTTGTAGCACGAATTCTATTATGAACTTGTGCTAGAATTGTATTATATGTTTCGCATCTTATTTGATCTTTTTTGTTTTCTTCTGTGAAAAGTGATGATGCTTCAAGACGCGGTGGGTTCAGACCACTCATTCCTGTTTTTAGTGTAAGAAGGTTATATGGAAAAAACACCGTGTAAAATCCTAAGATCAATTGTTCTTAGTGGAGGTGGAACACGATGTATAAGTTTTGTTGGTGCTCTTCTTTTCTTACGGTCACGTGGAGTTCTTGCAGGAGTTACTCGTTGGTATTGTTGTTCTGCTGGTTCTCTTATATCCGTCTTATTTGCTTTAAATGTTTCTGATTCTTTAATCAAAAAATTTGTTTTAGAATTTGACTTTGAAAAGAGTCGTGATATTAACGCAGAAAGTGTATTTTCATTGTTTGAAACATTTGGTATAGATCGGGGATTTGCTCTACGCAAAATTATTTCCAGATTATTAGAATCTCTACGTACTAAATCAAACACGTGGACTCTACGAGAATTCCGGGCTGAAACAGGTCATGATATGCATTTTTTTATAAGTAATGTGACAACTTCTCAGCCTTTCTTTGCATCTGCTGATTCTCATCCTGATTTATTTCTGCTAGATGCTATCTATGCTACTATGGCTATCCCATTTTACTTTCAGCCTTATAAATACAATAATGAACTTTGGTGTGATGGAATGCTCGGGCAAAATTTCCCATGGGCATATATTCCCGAAGAACATAAGGCAACTGCTCTTGGTTTCTATTTTCCTCGTCTTCCTGTATCAGATAAAACTTTATCTCTATTTGAATATTTAAATAGTATTATTTCATTCCGAAATAATTATGAAACTGATAAAGTTGTTGCTAAATGGTCTGCAAATTGTATTGAAGTTCCAACATCCGAATTTCCATCTATCCTTTTAACTCTAAGCAAAGAAGATAGGAAATATTTATTTAATGTTGGACTCAAACAAGTTAAGAAATGGTTTTCTCAAAATGGTCACATGTTTATGAGCAGTTTGAAGTCAAAAAATTATCCATTGATGCCGTATTCCTCGGTCCATCGTACTCGGTCACAGAGCCATTCGGTGATAGAAGAGCAAGTGTCGGATAACCGGAAATCTTTACCTTTTCCTTGTAAGGATTCTCCTCCTCTTCAGGGTTTATTGCAACCATCTCAACGGTGCTGCCGCCGATGGTCTTTGTAGAACCTAGTGCTGCAAACTCAGGCTTTGCCTTTACGCAGTGCGGGCACCAATCTACACCAAACATTAAAAACTTATACGGACCATCCTCAAAGTTTTCGCGCGTCATATTTACTAAAGGCGCTTCAACAAAATACTTAAATGCTGTTACACCCACAAATACAACTACAAGTGTTGTTAGAGCTATCCACCAATAGAACATTCTACTTCTTAAGATGTTTTTTATCTAAACAGGAACCGCGATTAAGAATCAGGTATGTTATTCTATAAGAATAAGATGTATCCATTACCGGAATGCGACCCCCTATGGTCGGAAGAAGAAGTGTATCAATATGGTTATCTCTGCTTGTATCTTGCAGAAATGAATATTCCTTCTTCTTATGCTCGTTGTCTCATATTCAAAAAACAATTTCCGATGCTACGATATTCACCCGAAATTGAATCTAGACTCGCACTTTTAGATCAATTAATATTTAAAAATAAAGCCTAAACCGATTATAGTAAATATAGTAATGGATTTTGTATATGTTTTTGTTGTTGATGGAGCGGAATGGGAAGATTTAATCATATTTTTATCAAAAGAAGAAGCGAAAGCAAAATCTATTGAATGTCCAAAAGTTAGAATAGAAATATTTGCAAAATCAGTTAAAGGTTATATACCAACCTATAATTATTATCTAAATGGCAACTATGTTAGAACAATATAATTATAAAAAGCCACCAACTTGTTTTAAAGTCTTCCGCCTCTTCACTTTTATTGCATCTCTTTGCTTAGTCTTTGCTACTCTGCACGTCTTACCCTTTTTGCATGAACTACTAAATGCTCTTGTTTCCTTTGTAAAATCATTGTATGTCTGTTTGCCTTGTATTTTATAGAGCCATGCAATCATTGCTTGCTTTCCTTTTTCTACAGGCGCTGAACCTTCTCTTTCTTCTGCTTCTTTCCATTGTTTTTGCCATGAAGTAAATGGTAAAGAAGGACCAACAGATGACCACCAGTTTTTTAACGTCGCATTAGTTACTCCTTTCGAATTTGTCATAATATATGCTACAGATTTGAAAAAATCAAATCCTAAAATATGTTCTGGAGGGTTTTTTAGCCAAGGCTCATACATTTCCTTTACTTCTGCGAAAGTTGGATTAGGTGTTTTAAGAAGACCCTGCTTTCTTAATTTATTATTTACTTTATTGTGGATTTTATACATCCATTCATCAAGATTATGAAGAAATGATTCTTTTAAAGGTAATTCTTTATATATTTCTGTTAAGGATTCGCGACAATACTTGCAGGGTAAAATATTTGGAAGGAGTTTTATTAATGTATACACTGATTTGGTTCTATTATCAGAAAATGATATCAAATGTAAAAGACGCCACGCACTAGGACCCCAGAATCGTGTGTCCATCCCTACTTTATCATCTCAGTATTCATTGAATACACAGATGATTTATTCTGCAAAAATATTTAAAATCCCCATGAAGATGTTGACGCAAGCATAGGTCTAGGCGGATTTAAGTCTTGGTAATTTGACTTACACTGAACATTCGGTTCCGGGCATCTTTCCGGTACAACTGTAGGGCACGGCGCACACGCCTTCGGCTCAGGACACTTGACAACAGGGCATCTAGGGCGCGGGCAAGGCGGGCATTCACCAATCTTGCAGGGTTTGTTACAAGAGGCAATGCACGGAGGGCATGAAGGCACAGATGACTTTAATACATACTTTGACATATCAGGGAAAGGAGGGCATTCAGTCTTTAGCATGTATTTAGATAAGTCAGGAAGAGGAGGGCATGAAGGAACAGTGGCTTTCAAGATATACTTGGACATATCCGGGAAAGGAGGGCATGATTGCTTAGCCGGAGGAGGAGCAATTATCTGAATAGGAGGCTGGGCTTGACCTGCAGGACCTTGCTGCCCTGTAGGACCCTGCTGGGACATATTCTGTGCAAGCATCTTTTGCAACATCTGCATTTGACCTACAGAACCAGCACTTGAATCATTATTATCAGAATCATCCTCAGACTTGCTACCGGAGGATTTATCGCCAGACTTATCACAAGAGCAGTCTTTATCTTGTCCGCACTTGTAACAATATGTTTGATTTTCAAAATTCTCAGTTGCAGTCATTGATTTAATGCCTACAACACCTAGTGCTAAACCCAGGGCAAATACTGTAGCCAGTAAAAATATTAATTGAGTTGTGAACTTCATCCTACAATGTATTTGGAAAATTAGAAGTCCTATCAAGATTTCTAATTGTCTATTTTATTCTGTATTTACTCATATGGTCTATACGTTTGCGGAATTTTGTTCGGGACAAAGAAATCTTCTATCACGACAGGCGGTTTCTGCTTACCAGTAAAAGCCTCCTTTCTCTCCGCAGTATCTGCAATCCAAGCATACACAAAAATTACTACCATAATCGCAGTTCCAATCGCAGGCACATTTTCAACAGTGAAGTTGTCCATCTATTTAACGGGAAGAATATCTGTCAGTCATGTCACTTACAGGACATCCAAACATTTGAGGATAGGCAGATCCCCAGGTATTTTGAAGACGATTGCAAATCATTGAATATGCTCCCTTCCATCCATAATCATTGCCTACCATAGATAAATCCTTCAAGCATCCTAAATCTTCACCAGTACCTAGACCAGAGGACGTAATTTGTGAACATAAATTAGTCAATTTAGCCTTGTAATCCGGACCTGTGACATCGGCATAATTGTAAAGTGCATATGTTCCAGAACCACGCTTTATGATATTATCATCTGTTTGCATTGAATTAGAACCAGGTCTGACCTGTGAATTATCTCCACCAGCCTGTCCTGCATATGAACCATATGACGCTGCATCTAATTGGGAACTATCTGGCATATATCCTGTATTTGCATACGATGTCTTGAATGAATTTTTGGAAGGATCACTTATATTTGCTTGCGCTGCTTGAAACGGATTTGTATTACTAAAACCAGAAGGTCCAAGTTTTCCTTGGATTGCTGAAAGAGCAGCCAATATGTTTTGGGCATCCTTAGATGTAATCTTTTTGTTTTGAAGCAAGTCCAAGATATTGTCAACACGTGCCGCCATTTGTTCGCGGGAATATGCATCTGAATCAAAACTGACTGAGATTGTTCCCTTCAAGTACTGTGCCATCTTCATCAATTGACCTAATTCGGGGGTCACAGAAGGCGCTGCTAGTTTCTCCGGGGCTGGAGGAGGTCCCGTTATTAAATTTGGAAGTTGCTTATCAACTTCTAGACTTGTTGCTAAGAATGCACGCGCATCACCAACCTTGATTGGAATCTGTGTGGGATCAAGTGATTTATTAACAATTTTAGTCTTCATATCCTTCAAATCACTGTATAAACTTTGCAGAGTCTGAATCCTTGTTAGAATTACAGCATCCTTCGTATTATACGCGTTAAGGCTATCTAAGATATTTTTTACACGTGTTATTAAATCTTGCACATCTGAGGGATCGCAGTAGTCAGAATCTTCCTTTGAAGGCGCAAACTTTGTATCATTAGGATTTGTATCTTTTAATGCTTTGCTTGTTAAAACACTTTCTGTTGTGTATTGTGAAGATATGGGTGGTGTGACATCAGAACTTGGTACACCAATTGTCTTCTGCATAGGAGGAGGCGGTACACCATACATTTTTTCACGCACATATTGTCTCATTGTTGAACTTCCATTTACATAGTAATTCCAATTTACTCCTGCAATATACTGTGTAGCATAGGAATAGACTTGAGTCTTTGTTTGTGTATCACCAGAATTGTAAGGGAAGGGTTCTCCTCTTACCCATGTAATAGTATTAGGAAGTTCAGATAATAATGATGTATAATATATTTTATCATCAGGTGATAGTTTTGCTTTTAATGCATCTTGTGTACCTAATTTTGAGATCTCCTGAGAAAATTTAATAATTGCATTTATTAAACCCTGTTTGTTGGAATTGGATACTGCTCCTAGAGAAGGATCTGCTACCGTTGCTCCAGGAGCCTGTGCAGAAGTTGTTGCAGTCTTTAGTGTGCATGTTGCATCAGGTGTAGGATTAGTTAGAGATCCACTATATACATATGCAGGAGGGCATACATTTACTGGTAGAATTACACACTTTCCAACATTTAAATCAAAATTATATCCATCAGGACAGAGTGGGACCGAGGGGGGTTTTGTAGGTGATAAGCACATCATTGAACCAGGATCATATGCAGTTTCTGTGGGACAGGATCCAGCAAGTTGAACTAGTTTGGGTCGCGTAGTGCTGGATAGGGGATTTCCACTTGCATCACGAAGTGGATTTCCACTTGCATCAGTAACACTGGTATCGAATCCTTCATAAAATTTGCTGTTCTCATTTAGAAAAATTATTGCGGATATCACAAAGATTGCGATTCCGATTAAAAAGTAAATGCCTTTCATCCTGTCAAATCTGGCGAAAATTTAAACAGATGGCAAGTAACCTTTGAGATCTTTTATCCATTTTGTTTTCACTGCATTTTCATTCCATGTCAAATTAGGATTTCCTTTTAATGGTCCTTCTTGTATAGGATTTGGTAAATGTTTATTTGTGTATATAAGTGGATCTGTTATATTCTTTACTCTATCTGTAGTATCTGTGAATCCTTCTTCTACTTGTCTTTGAACCAATAGAAGAATTATTAGGGCGATCGCTACAATTACTAAAAATTCTTGCATCCTGTTGTTTAATGCTATTTAAACAGAGCAGCCCCAGCAAGGAATTTCTTTTCTCTTAATCCATATCTGCGGGTCAGGAGGCGGACAATACTTTTGTATATACTGAACTTGTACGGGTGATAACTTTTGATTCTGTTGCATAACTCCTTTAGAAATTCCTTGATTCTGTAGTTCGTGCATTTCCTGTTGTTCAGCACGTTGATGTAATTGCTTCTTCTTATGCAGCGTATGCAACTCCTCAAGTTTCTTCTTGTGGCATCTTGAAGCCTTTGCATCCTCCGCTTCTTTTGCTGAAATCTGTGCTTCCAAAATATCATTGTAATTTGAATTATTCTTTACAGGTTGCGTTCCACAACCAGGCTGCGGTGACATGATGGTACTTGCATTCGGATCATCCTTATTTACCTTTTTTTCCTGTAACATTGATGCAGGTGTTGTATTACGCATTATGCTTGGAAGTGTTTTTTCTGAACTTATAACTTGATCTGTTAGTTGTTGTATGGATAAAGAAGGAACAAATTGTCCTGTAAATTCTCCTGTAAATCTATTCATACTTAGACTAGGTGTTGTCTGTGTAGTAGGAGAAGGTGGTGTGCCAGGATAAGATGCATTTATAGGATTTCCATCTGCATCCGTGTCAATAGGCTGATCTGCATACGGATTTGTAGCGCCAGAATTACCAGTTGCTATGCCTGTCTGTTGACGGATTCTATCAGTTTGCTCTTTTATTACCATCTGTTGTTCAGGTGTCATCTGTGTATATTGACTTACCAATGACTGAAGATCAATTCCACTATTTAGTTCAAACTCCTCAACAGGGTTTAACGCGTAAAATATTAATGTAAGAATGCCAATTGCTAAAATTATCATAGTAAATTTCTTCATCCCTATTTATACATAAGAATTATTAGAATTCCTATAAAAATAGAAATTGGAACCATAATGGGTGGCTTATAATACGGTGAATCTGAAATAGGTACATATATTCCATAATCTGTATCCTTCTGGTAAATATAGGTTGAGACTATTATAAAAGCCAGACTTACTAGCAGAAGACTAAAGATTAATACTTCTAACAGATCCATTCTAGAGTCTAAAATTAAATTAATCACAATCATCTTCAGGCTGCTTAACACCTAAAACATTTTCAATTTGTTTTTCAGTAGGCTGATCATAATTAATCATTACTGTTTTTGCTCTCATTCTCTGCTCAAATGATTCTCTTACTGAAGCAAATCCATAGAAGATACCAAAAAGTACACCAATTGTCACAACTAAATGAGGAAGACACTCTTTCATTTCCTTATAAATTTGAAAGATATTGTTTTTGCTGCTTTCCCAAAATGCTTGACTATAAATATAAGAATGATGATGTGCTAGAAGTCGGTGTAGATGAAGTTGCTCGTGGCTGCCTATTTGGTCGTCTTTATACTGCCGCTGTAATTCTTCCTGTAGATAAGGATGATCTCTTTGATCATGGAGCTTCCTTGCACTGTATTAATGATTCCAAGAAACTTAGCAAGAGAAAGCGCCAAATTGTTTATGATTATGTAAAAGAAATTGCTCTTGATTGGAATGTGTCTTTTGCTGAGTCGCAGGAGATTGATGATGTTAATATTCTTCAGGCAGATTTGGCTTGCATGCGCCGCTCTATTTTAGCTCTGCAGTTTACACCGGGACGCATTCTTATTGATGGTGATCGGAGTCCCTTCAAAGATGATGCTGAAGTAGAACATATTCTTGTCACAAAAGGTGATGCAAAGTATATAAGTATTGCCGCTGCATCTATTATGGCAAAGGTTGAACACGATCAGTGGATTAATGATTTGTGTGCAGAGAATCCCGATTTTGACACCAAGTATGGCTTATTGTCAAATATGGGTTATGGTACTGCTACTCATATGAAGGGTTTAAAGGAACATGGGGCAACTTCTTATCATCGCAGATCTTTTAAACCCGTTGCCGCTGTTGTAGGCTGGAGCGGTGAATAATTTACTTGCGGGACTTGCGCGTCTGCTTGCGCTGCTGCTGTTGCTGTTGACGGTGCTGTTGCTGCTGCTGTTGACGGTGCTGTTGCTGCTGCTGTTGACGGTGCTGCTGCTGCTTCTTAGTCGTCTTCTTCATCTTCATTGTCTTCTTCATTGTCTTTCCAGCCATTATATATAATGCAAAGAATTAAAAATTGAGCCGGGTATTTTTAACGCACCGATTATAGTCAAATTAAGAAATGCGTATTCTTTTCGTTGATACAGAAACTAATGGTGTTCCTCGATCAAGATGGATCAAGGAGGAAGATTGGATGCAATGGCCAGAAATTCTCCAAATTGCTTGGGAAATTTGGGATATACAAGAGGGACAGGAACCTAAATGTGTAAAATCAGAAGATTATATTTTAAAGCAATCTTCCGATATTAAGTGGGATTCCGTTGCAGAAAGTTTTCACAAGATTCCTCTTTCACTCTGCCAAAATTCAGGAAATGAATGGACTCCTGTTCTGCAGATGTTCATGGATGATCTTCTAACTTGCCAGAATATGGTTGCCCATAACTTGGATTTTGACCGCAAGATTATTCGGGCTGGTCTTTGGCGTTGTGGAATCAAGGCTTGGTCTGAAAAATCACTTGTGGAATCTTGCACAATGCGTGGTACGCAAGGTTACTTTAATTTTGGTCTTGATAAGAATGGAAATCCAAAGGCTCCCAAGTTAACGCAACTTCATGATGCTTGTATTCCAGGTACGTTTGATTGTTCAGGTGGAGGTCCGTGGTCTTTACCTCCGTCAAACTTGGAAAGTTTTCGGTGGCACGATGCCAAGCATGATCTTCATTGCTGTGCTCTTTGCTATTGGGTTCTTTGTAAGGATCAACGTGCTCCGGAGATTCTTACAAAGTGTTGCCAACTAACTGGTTCTCAATTTACCAATAAAGAAATTGCTCTTCTGCAATCAATCAAGCCCTATACTGGAAAGTAAGTATGCACAATCCGCAGCCCTCTTCTCATTTGTCCCTTCACCCATCATAAAATGACCTGTATTAGGATCTATTCTGCATGCAACTTTATTCCATCCATTTTTTCTTAATAAATTACACCATTTGAGTGGCTCCCAATACATTACTTCAGTATCATGTAAACCATCTGTTGCTAATACTGTTACACCTCCACCTATTGCCTTTGGAACAGTTAAGATAGGATCAAGTTTCAAGGCTGCGTGAAATCCCTCAAAGTTCTCAGCAACAAAGAATTCATCACGCTCAAAAGGTGTGACCGGAATATCATAATTTATACATCCTTTCAAGACATCTACATAGGGTGCTTCTGCCCAAACTGCTCCACATAATGATTTAGGGTTTGTTACTTGCTGAACTGCATTTGCAACATGAAATCCTCCAGCAGATCTACCATACAAAATTGTTCTGCTTGGTTTTATTCCATAGGATACTTGTAATCTACCAATTGCTGAAATATAATCTAGTAAACCTACAGAGCGATTATTGCCTCTTCCTGCATCCCATCCTTCTAAGCCATCATCTCCTCCACCACGAACTCCAATAAATGAGATAGCAAATCCTTTTTTCATGAAAGACCACCATCTTGGAACTAAGTGTGTTGGTGTTGGAATATGATAATGCCCATAGACATAGGCAATTAATCCTCTTAGTTCTGTTCCCCTTTCATAGACTGTTGTAACAGGAATATGATAGCCTTTTCTTCCAAAGAGACTATATGCTGCTACCAATCCTAGATCTTTAGCCTTTTCCTGTTTAAGTTCCCCATTAAATGTAATACGTCTCGGTAATTCAGTGGATGAGAACCAAAGAAAATTAGCCTCGTTCGCCTTATCTTTTATTTTAATAAGTTTTCCAGCAGAATTGGGTGTGAAAATAAATCGTTCTTTTCCATCTTTCAAAAAAGATAATGAAATAATCTGCTTTGTTAAATAAACTATTAGTATTCCTTTATTAAAAGGATAAATCTCTAAAATCAAATGATCTTTTGCTAAATGAATATGCTGACCCGATCTAACATTATAAATATCTTTATCTGTATACCAATAAGGATAACTAAATCCTAACAGGTTCTTATTTTCATCAATAACTCGTTTCTTCTGTCCATCATATGACCAAAGTGATCTGTGTCGCTGACTTGATTGCATATACCAAAGATTTCCCATAGCATATTCTAAAGGTGTTACAATCTGGCTTTTCTTTGTTGATGTTATGATTGTCTTTCTGCCACCAGCAATATCAACTTCATCTATTGTATAATATCTTTGAACACTCTTGCATCCTTGCACATAAATCTTATTTTTGTTAACGACAAAGGATGGACCCACATTCTCTAGAGTCCATTTGCCTTCACATGTTAGTTTCATAATTTCAGATCCTACATATTCTATGTCTTCAACTACATATAAATCTGTATTTGTCTTCTCATAAGCGTAAACTGCTTTCCAGACTTTATTGCCTTTTTTTAATTCAATATATCCGTGATCTTTGTATCGTATTTCTATACCATCATCTATGCAATGAGGCTTCCTAAAATACTCTTGGTCTGACTTATCAAGAAGTTCTTTCCATGCCTTTTGCTCAGGCTGGAGATGAGATTGAATTTTAGCCCATCTTTGTTCTTCATCTTTTAAAGCAGTTTGTGTTCTAGGATCATCAAGAATTTCCATGTATGCTAATTCATCTTTTATACTAATAAAAGGAAGATCAATTACTTCCATCTACTTTATAATCTACTTTAAATCAAAATGATTTAAGTAAAATAGGAAGTTGATTATGAATATAGGAGGACAACTTAATCCATATATTATTGAACATCTTAAACAAAATGAAACAAATGAATTAATGATTAAATATGCATCGCAACTATTAGTTGATGGTATTTATCAAGAAGGGAAACCTGTGAAAGAAGAGATATTTGATTCTGTTAGAATTTGGTGTTCTGAAAATCATGTTCAGTTCATGATTCGGGAGTTTTATGGAGGATTTGAAGAAGATCGGGAAATGATTGAAAGGTTACCTGCTTTTAATATTTATTTTAGAAATGAATATGAAAAAACTTTTTATCCTGAAGATTCTGTGGAAAAAGAAATTTTAAAAATTTTGCCACAAAAAGAAAATCCAAATAAAAAAAATGAAAAAAATGAAAAATCTAAAAAAATAGAAATTGGAAAAAAAAGTTGGAAACAATTCTTTGGAAAGATCTTTAGGAAAAAACTTTTAACTTCAGAATAAGTTTACTTTTGTTAAATTTAAAGATCAGTCTATCAAAGATATGTCTGCTAGAATTTGCTTTATTACTGCAATCTATGGAGATTATGATAAATCTTGCAAGAAATTTGCTCAACAAACAGTTGATTCTGATTTTATATGCTTTACAAATAATGACCAAATTCAAAGTAATGGTTGGAAAATTGATACAACTCCGTATCATTTACAAAATAAGAGCGAATTAGATAATGATAAATATAATAATTCACTTTGCAATAATATGAATAATTTTAATGTTGCAAAATATTACAAACAATCTTTCCAAAAAATACCAATCTTGCAGGAATATGATGCAATTGTCTGGATGGATGGAACTATTGAAATTATTTGGGAAAAGACCAGTGAATGGATTTTGAATAAAATTGGAAAAGAGAAAATAATTGGATGGCATCATGAATACCGATTGGGAAATTTAAAATTAGAAGTTAATGCTTCATATAATAGTAGATATTTGAGTAATACTCTTAATGGACAGCCACAAACTTATCAAGATGTTGATGCACAATATAAACAGTATCTTGCAGATGGTTATTCTGAATTATTTTTTAAAAAACAAAAATCTCATACTCCAAATTTTGGTGTTTGGATTACATGTTTTGTCGCTTTTAATAATAAAGATCTTTCTGTAACTAAATTTTTAGATATGTGGTATTTACAAACACTTAAATATACAACTCAAGATCAAATTGGATTTTCATATGTTGCACAAAAAACTAAATTACTTCCTTATACTCTTCCCAATAAAGAAATATTTGGACCTGCTCCACATGATATAACTCAATTCTATATTAAACATCCACATGGAAAATAGACTAAGTTCACTTACTTAAATAAATCTCAAAGATGAGAACTAGATGCCAGCAACTGAACTCAAAGTTCTCATTTTTTGTTCAAATACATCTGTAAAATATGGTCTGGGTAAGGATGCAACTATCCTAGAACAGGCTTTGAAGGAAAGAGCCCTAAAGTCAGATAATATAAAGTTAAATGTCATGCATCTGGATCCACGAACGGCGCAGATTCCTTTTGCTGATGTGGCATTTCATATTGAAGTTCCCTGCAGGTTGGCGATGCCCTATTGCAAGAAACATTATTTTATTATAAATCCTGAATGGTTTTACAAGGATGAATGGAAATGGGCTTTGACTGCCGGAACCTTAATTCAACGTTTTCCTAAGGCTCTTTCACAAGCAGTTACAGATATATCTGGTGCCCAAGTGTTCACACTATCATGGAGAGCGCCGCCTGTTCTTCTACCTCCTACCCGTCGTAGAATAAAGCATTTTGTCTGTTTTCTAGGAGGTTCTAAACACAAGTTGGCTTCTTGCATGGATATTCTTCCTCTTTGGAAGCCGGAGTTTCCACCTCTTAAGATTTGGGGATCTGAAGGAACTATTGAGAAACTTACTCCTCTTGCTAAAGGTCGGACGAATATTGTTTTGAGTAGTCAGTATGTTTCTGACAAGGATGTTGTTCAAATTCTATCTGAAGCGGAATGGTGTCTGCTTCCTTCCGAGGCAGAAGGATTTGGTTATGCTATGATGGAAGCGGCTACAGCGGGTGCTCTACCTCTTTGGTCCGGAATTCCTGCATATTGTACTATGCTTGATGATATTATGGGATCTAATGGACAGATTACAACACGACTAGGTTCAGCATCTGAATTTTTAGTTTCACCTTTAAAGATGAATCCTAAATCATTTGAGGTAGCATTTGGTCTACTTTTGAGTCTTTCTGAAGAAGAGATCAAGAATGTTAGAAAGAGATTGATGGATTCTGTTGGAGAACGTCTAAGTGTATTTAGACAGCATTGCACAATTCTGTGGAATACAATGCTACGATCACTAGAGCAGACTGTTGCAAAACCAGGTTTTGGCGCACCTCCTCTTCTTCTGAAAATGAATGAGGAGCCTCCTAAAGTAGGTATTGTAACTCTAACATATAATAGACCTCATTGGATGAAATTGGCTTTTGAAAATATTTTGAAGACGAACTGGCCAATGGATCGATTTGTTTGGATTGTTGCAGATGATGGTAACTTTGATAATAGAGTTGATGCACAGGTATCTAAATTTATGGATGAGCATCCCAAGATGACAGTTGAATATGTAAGTATTCCGAAGCAGATGTTTATTGGAGCCAAGAGAAATCGCGCTATCAAGCAGACTCTAACAAAGTATATGGATATTGAATATTTTGTAATGATGGATGATGATGATGTATATTATCCCAATTCTATTCGTGATCGTATAGCGTATCTACAATCATGCAAGAAGGGCGCTGCATATTGTTCAATCCTACCAATGTATGACTTGAATACGTATACTTCTGCAATTAATGTTCCTCCACTGAATCTAGGTCCGGCTAAAAGATGTAGTGAAGCGACAATGGCTTTCACGACAGCGTTTTGGAAGGCGCGGGGTTTTACAGATAAGACAAGTATGGCTGAAGGTGAAGGTTTCTTGGAGGGACGTGAAGATGATACTGTTGAAATGTCTCCGCAGGGAATTATTGTATCTCTTCTTCACTCCCAGAATACGAGCAGTCGTCGTATTCGTTCGTCCATTAATGATATGAATATGGAGAATGGATGCCATTATGGTTTTAAAGACGATTTTTTCGTGTTTGTCCACGAACTTGGGAACGTTTCTTCCGAGATTGTGAAGAAAGAGAACGCTTTGAAGCAGGCATCTTAAATTCAGAATTCTTTGCAGGAATCTTATAATCCTTGATTGCTTGCTTTACTTCTTTCATAATTGGCAACTTCTGAAACTCTTTTATAATTCTTGGTGCTTCAACCTTTATTTGTTTGCCTTTTACTGCAAGTTTCTTTAGAGCAACTGATAGAGAATCAGTATCCTCTCCAAAAATCCGCTTTTTGGGATATGCTGAAATCCATTCACTGAATTTATTTATCTTATCCATTTCATTCTCAGTTTTTTCTTTAAGAATTTGTTCTAATTCCAATTTAAAACGTGGATTCATAATTTTTAGCAATGCTGGATCTTTTATTACAGGACCCATTACTGCTTCCAAAGTTAAACCATTCTTAACAAATACATCAAACGGATCAACAATATGTGTTAGAACTGCTAGAGCCTCATTTGCAACTTTAGGTAACTCTTTCTTCATTGCTATTTTACCAACATCGTGGGCAAAAGGAATATATTCTTTTACAACTTGTTTTACATCTTTAATCACTAGCGGATCCATTAATTTGACGGCTGCTCTTTCATTAATAATAAATGATTTATTGTATCTATAAATCCATTCACCCCATCCATCCAAATCATTTGATGACACAAATTCTTGTGTCTTCTCTAAAAATTCATTGTCAAAATATTGTCTTAAGGGTCCCTTGATATCTAAAATCGGTCCAAAAACTTCATGCAGTGTTAATTTATTGTCTTTCAAAATACTTTGAGGATGGTCTATCTTTTCAAGATAAGGAATGAGTCTTTCCCACATATCATGTGCACCTTTAGGCAACAAAACACTAATTTTATCTTTATTGTCAATTAGCCTCTGCAAGATTCTGTAAAAACGATTAGGAGCAGTTTCTGAGCATTTGGCATCGAAGGTTTCTTTTTCAGCCATACGTGGTGCTCCAATAGTATTTTTGATTGCTTGAAGGGGTAAGAAAAATGAATCCCAAGGAGCAACCACTTTTGTCATACTTTGTAACCATACATGGACTGGAGTAAAACATAAGATCGGTGAATTTAATAAAATGCTTCTGATTCTATAAAAATCTGAGATTTCCAAATGGTGGATTCCTGTAAGAGGTGTACCATTCAGTATGTAGAGAAGATCGCGGTATTTAGAAATTGTCTTCAACTTGGGACAGACTTGAAGAAAGAGCCAAAACATAAATCCACGGAAAAATTCACGAGGCGTATCTAGCATAAGTGCTAAGGCTTGGTACTTTGTGTCTGGGCTGACTAATGATAAAGAATTTAGAATCATCTTCCACCGCATAGAAGACCAGAAATTTGTCTTCATCGCACCATGCATTGTTAGCCACGCATGTTTCCAGTCTCCACGACTCAGTTCTAGGACAGCCATAAGTACAGAGAAAACTGGATTAATATAATTGAACCAACTGTCTGGTAGAATTGATAGGAGAATGCGAATCAATTCTAGAAGTCCAAGCAGAAGTGGTAAGATTAATCTGCCGGGAACTGGTCCAGCGAAGAAAGCAATTGGAAGATTATCTTCTAGTGCCCAGTAACCGAGACGACTTGCAGCAATATCAGTTACTCTGTCAATTGTTGTAGCAGTTGAAATGGCTCTTCCAACTAATTCATCGGGTGTGAATTCTAAGGCAAGTAAATCTTGATCTTTACCATATGCGAAACGTTGAGGCACTTGTGGTTGCTCAGCGGATGTTTTGATTGCATCTTCAACATCTGCTAGAAGTTCAAACATGTAAGGTGAATCTTTGCGCAACTTATCACGTAATTTCTTCCACATTGCTTTTCCTGCATCTGTATATGCGAAGAAGCCGGCTGTTCCAGCAACTGCTGTGCCAGCGATTGCTGTGGGATTTGTTACAACACTTTTAACTGCATTCTGGGCTGTCTGTAAATCAATTCCACCTCCTTTTTGCTTTTCCATTTTAGCCTTATCAGACCAATCCATTGTCATAAAAAGTTTTGTCATCTGTTGAGATTCTTCATATGTTACAAGTGGATTTCCATCATCATCTTTCTGATTGGTTAATTGTTTGGCTGCATCTTCTTCTGAAAGACCTTGCACTGTAATAAGACGATAGAGATGTCCCCAAGTTAGCATCATTTTTTGAAGACTTTTTAGGAAAATATTTGGATGAGATTTGACTTCTGTTTTAAAAGAATTTAATGTTTCATTAAATTTTTGTCTATCTAATTTTTCTGGATGCACACTCATCCCCCTATTTATAGGTAAAGAGTAGAATTGATACCATGGACTGTTTAATTTGTGGTTTAGAAACTGATCAATTTTCGTGTAACTTCAATCATAAATTCCATAGACTTTGTCTGTACTCCGAGCAGAGTATTAAGAAAAGAGGCAGATACTGGTGTTGTCTTCTTTGTAATGCTCCACTAAAGGCTAAAAAAGTAATTAAAACTGAGGTGGTTGAAAGTGTTGGATTTGATAAAAGACCTTCTAGATGTATTGGAACAACAGCAAAAGGAAAAAGATGCCGAAATAAAGGTAAAGGAGGATGGTGTCATTTGCATAAAGTCGATGATGCGTTGTTAGAAGTATGATAACTTCTCATAGTATAAAAGAATGGCGTCTCAGGGTTCTTCGCCTCTTTTATCAGGAATGGAATTTGCTTTGGGTCATCTGGCACCGGCAGATTTCATGGATCTAAATGCAGGAGCAGGTCCTAGTTCTGAAACAACGCGTCTAGCAAATACAGTTGGATCAACTAGAAGTATACAACAAAGATTTATGAATGAAGTTCAACAAGGTGGTCATGATGAACGCGATTGGATTCGTACATGGCGTAAAAAATTAAAGGAAACTATATCGCATTTTAATGACCAATATCATGATTTCTTAATTCGTGACAAGAATCCGGAGACTGTTGGTAAAATGAAGGCTCTTATTTCACGCATGGCAAATATGCCGTCAAATTCACGTAATTATTTCCCTGAACTGGGATGGGATATCAGTATGAATACAATTGTAACTGATCTGGAGGCTGATTTGGATTTGAATTTTACAGAGACAAAAGATGGATTAAAGAAGATTTTACGCGTGTATGCAGACACATTGAAGGAACTCTTTTTACTTGATGGTAGACTTCAAGATAAAATTACGAAAGCAGGATTAATCACTGATAAGTTGCAAAGTATTCTTTCTATTGAAGCAAATTCTGAACTTGCTGCTTTGGCTGAACCGATGGCTGCATATGTTGCATCTGTTCTTAAAAATAATGATATTAGCAGTGATTTTGTTCTCTTTATGATGACTTATAAACGCTGGTTAGCACTGTATGAAATTGTTACTTTGCTAAAGGTTAGTGAAAGTTCTAGCATTCCTACATGTTGTGTATGCGCTGAGGCTAGTGTGACTCATGCTATGATTCCGTGTGGTCATACTTTCTGCTCGGGTTGTATTACAAAGCAAATGTCGCTTTGTTACATCTGCAGAACCAGTATTAGGGATAGATTAAAGTTGCACTTTCCTTAGTTCCGCTTAGCGGAATGACTGGGTTGCAACCGTGGCTTAACTTCCAACTTTTCCGGTATAGTAAAATCATCAAGAAGTTTATCTAATCTGGTTTTCTTATCCGGATGTATCTTCTTAAGTTGACTAATAATCCATGTTCTACGTTCTGCTAGTAATCTAGCATAGAATTGATTTGTTGATGTATCAACTATTGTATCCATTGATTAAGATTCAAAATACGTTCTTGTTTCAAATTTATAATTTAAGGCAAGAGTAGGATAATGAGTACAGAAGATCTCGTTGTAACGCACATGTCTGCAGAACAGCAACAACAGGAGAATCAAATAGAAGAAGTTCCCGAGATTGCGACTTTACCCAATTATCTTAAAGAATGGTTAATTCTTGAGGATGAATTAAAAGTTCTTGCAAGTGCAGTGAAAGAAAAGAAGAAGAGGATGGGAATCTTGCAGGGATTAATTACCAAGACTATGAAGGGTCATAAGTTGGCTCGTGTAAATATTAAGAGTGGTTCAATTCTCTATCAGAATAA
>Ga0114958_10000953_pt1 | contig 23732 bp, 17 predicted proteins | sample C_130208_EF_Meta_FD_89577 | JGI IMG/M metagenome (GOLD analysis project Ga0114958, IMG submission 89577) | Freshwater microbial communities from Lake Croche, Canada to study carbon cycling - C_130208_EF_MetaG | ecosystem: Environmental > Aquatic > Freshwater > Lake | place: Lake Croche, Canada... | reverse complement strand
TGGCGAAGCTGCAGTGGATTTCTTCCGCAGCAACAAAATCGCTGGGTAAGGAGTGCTGCTTGACGCTCTTCGCAGCGCGGGTACATCAGAAGAGGGTTGGCCTGAAAAGGCCAATTCTCATAATACCCAAGTCTAAAGTTCACAGTTCCAACGATCCGTGGTGTGTCACGTTTCGGTAACACATGGACATTATCTGTTCAATGGGATAATGACCGGATCTGTGTACGTGTGTTGAAGTCTTGCGTTAGGATGCTCACGCTTGATGGTGTTGGCGATTCGTCTAAGTATCGGTGCTTGGTAGGACTGGAAGAACCGGGCTTACCCAATACAAGGTCAAGAAGGTAGAAATGATACATCAGCATATTTATGCAGCGCCGAAGCCCGGCATGTCAGAGTCAGATTTCCAGAATTACTGGCTGAACGTACATGCTGTGCAGTTTGCGATGAAGATCCCGCAAATTGCGATGTACAAGTTGAACTTGCGGCTGGCCTGCAGCATCGACACCAATCCGATTTGGGGCGGATGCGCTGAAATCTGGCTGCGCAATGGTGAAGAACAGTTGGCGTCAATTCAGACACCTCAATTTTTGCAGGGTGCCCGTCTAGACGAGCCGAACTGGGCTGCGTTTTGGATGACGGTAGGATTAGACTGTGACAACCACTCGATCTTGGCTGCCGATGTCCCGGCAACAGCCGTAAAGCTTATTGTTTTGTCAAAGCGTAACCTGAAGAACGACGTTGCTGACTATCAAAAAGGGCGCTTGGCAGAGTTGACCGCGCACGCAGCATCTATTCCAGGCTTGCTGAAATGCCAGTTGGCGCTGGCGGTAAAAGGCTCTTACGTGATCGGCGAGTCGCGTTTTGATGAAGTGGCGCATTTCTGGTTCGCAAGCGCAGCTGACGCGGAAGTCGCTTTCGCCAGCGAGTCACGAAATGTGATGCTGCCCAAAGCGGCTGATGGACTGATCAATCCAAGTCAAGCTTATCCGATGCTGGTGAAAGAGCATTGGCTGATCGGCCCGGAAGAACGGCCGCTGGTTCAGGGCGTTTAAACACTTAATTTGTCCTGCTCCCAAACTTAGGTGCAGGACTTATCGAACTTGGGGACGCTGCATAGAGCGCTCGGGATAGAAAATGATCGATGTAGATTTCATTGTTGTTGGAGCAGGAGCCGCAGGCAGCGTGCTTGCGAACCGCTTGGTTACACTCGGTGGCGCAAAAGTTGCGCTTCTAGAGGCTGGTCCTGACGATACGCTTCCAGCAATTCACGCCACCGATATAGGCTCCATGACCTCGATGTGGGGGCCTGGTGATCAGAATTGGGGGTTTCAAACTGTGCCGCAATCCGGGATGGGCGGCCGTAAAGTAGACATCGCACAAGGTCGCGGCTTGGGTGGCGGTACGGCAATCAATGCTATGATGTATGTTCGCGGCAACGCCCGTGACTTTGACACTTGGGCGGAAATGGGTGCCGAGGGTTGGTCGTACAAGGATGTTTTGCCGTACTTTAAACGCTCAGAATCTTACGGCGGCGGCGATGATGCGTATCGTGGCCGCAACGGTGACTTAAAGGTCATCGATATGGATAAAAAGTCAGAAGCATCAGCGGCTTTTATGGAAGCAGCGCGGTCTTTGGGTGTGTCGAAGTTTGAAAGCGATTTCAACGGTGCGCAACAAGAAGAAAACGCCTTCCTATATCAGTCGACCCGCGTGAACAAAGACCGTCGGTGCAGCACCGCCACTGCCTTTTTGGACCCGATCAAAAGCGATGATCGCCTGACTATTCTGACCAACGCTCAAGTTACACGTGTTTTGATAGAAAACGGGCGCGCTATTGGCGTGGAATATGTGTCTGAAGGGGAAACTAAGTCGATTAAAGCAAAGCGCGAAGTGATATTGACTGCCGGCGCTTTCCTTTCGCCCCAACTTTTGATGCTATCGGGCATCGGGCCTGCAGCACATCTGAAGGAACACGGCATTGCCGTGATATCTGATTTGGCCGGCGTCGGCCAAAACTTGCAGGACCATCTATTGCTATCGGTAGCGTACCGCGCTTCGCATGATATGGACCCGCCGCAACTTTTATCTGAAGCTGGGTTGTTCCACTACACGGGAACATTCGACCGAAAGACGACCTCGCCCGACCTTCAATTCTTCTTTGGGCCTATTCAATTCGCAGATCCGCAATACATGGATGGTGGCCCGGGGTTTACATTGGTGCCAATCATTGCCCAACCGCGCAGCCGCGGCACCGTGACACTCGGATCCGCCGACCCGATGCAAAAACCAATGGTTGATCCGAAATACCTGACCGACAGTCGCGACGTTGAGGTTTTTGTGAAGGGCGTTGCTTTGGCACGTGAATTGGCCGGTAACGCGGCATTTGATGCAATGCGCGAGCGTGAACTTGCGCCTGGGGCTTCCGTAATATCAGACGCGGCTGTAGAAGCCTATGCACGGGCATCCGCATCGACCGTTTGGCATCCTGTCGGCACCTGCCGAATGGGGGCGATGAGTGACCCAACAGCTGTGGTCGACCCGCAACTGCGGGTGCGCGGTGTAACTGGGCTGCGGGTGGCAGATGCCTCTGTCATGCCGACGATAACATCTGGCAATACAAATGCGGCGACGATCATGATCGGCGACAAGGCCGCTGATCTTATTCTCAACCAATCTTGAATACCTACGGGAGCGCTATAACATGTCCGATAACTACGATTACATCATTGTTGGCGGCGGAACTGCCGGTTGTGTTTTAGCAAACCGCCTTACGGCTGATCCCTCAGTGAAAGTATTGATGATAGAAGCCGGTGGTGCTGAAATCAATGACGCCGTTGACAGCACCTCGCGCTGGAATGAATTGCTGCTGACGGATCTTGACTGGGCCTATATGGGCCCGCCTCAACCCGGTTTGGGTGGCCGTCAGGTTTACTCTGCGTCAGGACGCGGGGTTGGCGGGAGTTCGAACATTTTCCACATGATCCACACCCGTGGTCGCCCTGAAGATTACGATGACTGGGCCGCAAACGGCGCAAAGGGTTGGTCGTTTAGCGAAGTCCTTCCCTATCTGCAAAAGCTTGAAGGGCAGCGTGACGAAACAAACCCAACTGCTGGCAAAAATGGCCCAATCGCTGTCACCAACGCTGGCGATGTTGGAAACCCCGTCTCACGCACGTTTATCGATGCCTGTGTCGAAATTGGCTATTCTGAAGTCGCTGACTTTAACGTAACGAACGAAGGCGCCGGTTGGCACCATGTTGATATTGAAAACGGACAACGTCGTGGCGTGTACCGGTCTTATTACGAGCCAATCAAAGATCGCGCAAATCTGAGCGTTGTAACCCGCGCGATGGCAAATCGGATCGTTATGGAAGGCAAACGCGCAACTGGTGTTGAATATACGGCCAACGGTGTGAACGTTACGGCAACTGCTAGCCACGAAGTGTTGGTAACCGCTGGTGCAATCCAAACACCGAAGTTACTGATGTTGTCGGGGATCGGCCCCGAAGAACATCTGACCGAAATGGGCATAGAAGTTCTGCACGGGCTGCCAGGCGTAGGAAAGAACCTTCATGATCACCCTTTGGTGATCGGACCTATTGGATATCTTACGGACGCAGCCGAGCCGCCACGCGGAAACGTAACAGAAGTGGCCTTATTTTGCAAAAGTTCCGAAGAACAGCCTGTTCCGGATTTGGAGATCTGTTTGGTGCACCGCGCACCGTTTGGTCCTAAATTCTTTGAAAGTGTCATTAAGCGCGTTCAAAGCGGTCAACCGGTCGGCAATGCGACTGAATTGGTCGATCCGCATGTCATCTTGTCTCTTCCTGGCCTTGTTCGTCCGGTTTCGCGCGGTGAAATTCGGTTGACCAGCACAAATCCAATGGATTACCCGGTTGTGGATTGCAATTATTTTGGCGATCCATCGGATTTGGAACGAACGGTAGATATGATTGAAATCGGACGCAAGATATTTGCAGCCAAAGCATTCAAACAAGGCCTCGGCCTGAATGAACTGTCTCCTGGACCGCAGGTCACGACACGCGATCAACTGCGAGATTATGTCATCGAAAACACTGGTTCTTACTATCATTTTGTGGGCACTTCCAAAATGGGTGTTGATGAAATGGCTGTTGTGGACACCAAGTTGAAAGTTCACGGTATAGAGGGCCTTCGTGTCTGCGATGCGTCGGTGATGCCAACAATCGTATCTGCAAACACCCATACGACCACCGTCATGATCGCCGAACGCGCGGCTGACTTTTTGCTTGGTAAAGCATAATGCGGCGTTCCATATCAAAGGTCACAACATGTCTGTAAAAAACGCAGCCCTGTTCTTCGAAGAATGTGCGATCCAGCCTAAGATGCTGGCCCGGTATGAAACAATGCCTGTCCCTGACATGCTTTTCGCGGCCAGCTGCGAAGGTTATACCTTCAATGTCGACGACCTTGGCAAATTGATCGGGGGCATGGAAGTTTGGCGTATTATGGAGGTCGATCAGCAAGAAATTAACGGCCAGAGCACGCTATGGCGCTACATGTGGGGCCGCTCCCGTTTGGACTATGTTGTGAAAGAGCTTTGGTCGAAGACGGATGAACCAACCAGAAAGAGCTTAATCGACGGAGGCGAAAAATGATCGATCCTAATGTTTTTCGATTTCTAGAGGAGCTCGCAAATGACCCCGAGACACTGCGAGTTTTAGGAATGAAATCCAAGTCGGATGTATTGTCTGAATCCCGCGCGCGTGGGTATGTTTTTGATGAAACAACCTTTGACGAAACAATGTGGGATACTGAAATAAAACTGGCTGAACTCATAGGCGAACCGTTTGATTTCTCTTGTTCGATGTGGGAAACGATGTGGGGCAAATCCTATCTCGCATATCTTTCAACAGTGGTATCACCCGCCGCTTTGGCTGCTTTTCACTCCTAAGTTGAGCGGCGGCGAACATCGCAAGGGTTTGCCACCGCTTGCCTTAAAATCTAATCAAATTAATAAATTCTGGCTCTAGCATGAGAATCGCGTTGCCTTAATCTGATCATGCGTCATTTTAAAGAGTGGGATCGACGGCAGTCAGACGCTGCAAAAAACGAGGAGAAAGTGATGGCGAAGTTCTTAAAAGTACACACACTGACAGGTCAGCACCATGTAATGCCATGGGTGCATGCCTATGTAATTGAGGGCGAAAATTCCAGTTTCGTCGTTGATTCTGGGTACACGCTTTCGATGGCAAGAAGTGTGCGTACTTTGGCAGATTCTCTGCTGAAACCAATTGAGGGCGTATTTGTAACGCACGGTCATCCAGATCACTACACTGGTTTGGTTGAATTTAGAGATGTTCCAAAACTCAGCTCCCCTGAGGTGCTCGCGTTTTGTCATCGCGAAGATGAAGCCAAAGGCGTGAAATCGAAAGGTTTTCTGGGGGACGAATACCCGGATGAACGCGTTTTTCCAACCGAAATGTTGAATGATGGCCAAATTTTCAATTTCGCTGGGGTAAATGTAAAGCACACAGATCACGGTCCTGGTGAATCAGACAGTGACAGTTCGTTCATATTTGAACATGACGGCGTAACGCATGCATTTCTTGGGGATTTGGTCGCGCCGACGCACTGTTTCTTGCGCGATGGTCACACACATGCGTGGTTGAAAACGTTGGAGCGTTTGGATCGCGAGTTGCCGGATAATACGATCATCTATCAAGGACATTCTACGGCGCCTCAGACAAAATCGGTTATCCAGTTCCAGCATGGCTACATCAAAGCCTATCACAAATTCATCGATTCGATCAAAGATCGATCGCTTCCGCCAAGCGATGACATCAAGAATGCGTTGGTGGCAACGCTCAATCAATATGTTGGGAAAGTGGACACTGAGAACAACTCGTTTCTGCCCACATTCATGATCGACACCTACATGGCCGAAATTTACGAGCAGCGTCCCTACGTCGGGGAGTAGAATATAGCTCGTGGCTGGGTCGGAAAAACTGACCCAGCTTTAAATTTTGTCAACCTAAAATGTGTCTGGATGGATCCATACGGCAATTTTTGATAGTTATGACTACCCCGTAGTCCATACCAACTCCTCTAAAGTTGTGATGTTCTTGGCGAAGCACTGTGACATAATAGAGATATAAATGTGACATAATAGAGATAGAAAATGGTCACACTCTAGTGCTAAAGACGATCATCCGCTAAATATTCTACCCTTGAAATCCGTCGGAGTTACAATAAATGAGCGAAAGAACTGAAACCAAACGTATTCTGGCTGTGATGTCAGAATTTGGGTATTGGGGCATTGAACTGGTTGGCCCGCTTCGCAAATTGGAAGCTGCTGGTTACACGTTTGACTTCGTTTCGCCCAAGGGCAAGCGCGCGCCTGTCTTGCCGCCCAGCACGGACACAACCTATATCGACCCCCCCTTGGGCGTCTGTGTGACAACACCCGGCGACAAAGCCTTGGTCGATGCTTTCGAAGCCACCCCGGCGCTGGATGCGACGCTGAACCTGTCGCAGATGTTCCCTGAGCGGCCTTACTACTCGCGCCCGAACTTCTTGCGCGAATTGGAAGCCTATTACGAAACCCGCCGCATGGCGCAGGAATCGGCTCTGGCGACTTATGATGCGATTTTGTTGGTTGGCGGTTCGGGTCCAATTGTGGATATGGTCAACAATCAGCGCGTGCATGATCTGGTTTTGGGCTTCCACGCTGCGGGCCGCCCGATTGGTGCAATCTGCTACGGCGTTGCGGCTTTGGTCTTCTCGCGCGATTTCAACGAGCGCAAGTCGATCCTTAAGGGCAAACACGTCACCGGCCACTGCATCGAATACGATTATCATGATGGCACGGGCTTTATGGGCACCGATTTCAATATGGGTCCGCCGCCCTATTGCTTAGAGCATCTGCTGTCGGACGCCGTTGGGTCTGACGGCCAATATCACGGCAACTTCGGCAAGCAAACCTCGGTTATCGTGGACTATCCGTTCATCACCGCACGCTCGCTGCAATGCTCGCATGAGTTCGGCGACCGGTTCGTGGATGTGCTGACCAAAGATCTGAAGCGTTCGGGCTGGTAATCGGCCAAAGTATCCAGCGTTTGGGCCTGATGTTCTGGCCCAAACGCACTTGCGTGTTAAGCTGTCAAATTTGGTAGGACCCATGTCGCGAACAGGCCATTATGCAATTCTTGATCAGCTTCTGGCTGATGGTGTTACCAAAATTTTTGGGAACCCCGGTACGGTAGAACAAGGTCTTCTTGACGCGCTGGAGGACCGTCCGGGTCTGTCCTATGTGCTGACCTTGCAGGAAAGTATCGCCATTTATGCCGCCGATGCTTATGCCCGTGCAACGGGCGGGTTGGCGGTTGCGCAAATTCACTCTAGCCCGGGTTTGGGCAATGCTTTGGGGGCCATGTATCAGGCGAACCGCGGCCATAGCCCGATTTTGGTCTTGGGCGGCGATTCAGGCATCCGCTATCAGGCCATGGAAGCGCAAATGGCGGCAGATTTGGTCGCTATGGCGCGGCCGGTGACCAAATGGTCGACCATGGTCCAACACCCAACCTCGCTGCTGCGCGTGCTGCGCCGTGCCATCAAGATTGCGCTGACCCCGCCGATGGGCCCGGTGTATGTCTGTTTGCCGCAGGACATGCTTGATGAAATCAACATGGAAGAGGTTTTCGCAACCTGCGTGCCCGATTCCCGCGTGATGCCGCGTCAAGAGATGATCGACAGCGCTGCACAGATGCTTTTGAACGCTGCGCGCCCGACGATTTTCATCGGTGACGGCGTGTCAAGTTCGGGTGCCCAAACGGCTTTGGCCAATGTGGCGGCCGCTTTGGGGGCCGATGTCTGGGGCGTGGACGGCGGTGATCTGAACATGTCCTATCGCAACCCGCTGTGGCGGGGTGCCACCGGGCATATGTTCGGGTCGCACAGCTTGCCGATTACTCAAAGCGGTGACGTGAACCTGATTGTCGGCACCTATATGTTGCCCGAAGTCTTCCCTGAACTGGGAACGATCTACGCCGATGGGGCCAAGACGATCCATATCGATATGGATACCAACTCCATCGCCAAGAACCATCCGGTTGACATGGGGTTGCTGGGCGACCCCAAACTGACACTCGAAGCCCTTTCGGGCAGCATTTTGGCAGCCCGCACCGCCGATCAGGCCGCCAAAGCCGAGGCCGCCATCGCCAAGGGAACCCTCGAGCGTGCGGCAGAATTGGCCAAAGCCCAAGCCGCCGCAACGCGCGGCGACGGCAAAGAGCCCGGTTCGCTGTACTTTGGCCATTTCGTCAAGGCATTGGCCCAACGTTTGCCAGCCGATGCCTTGGTGTTTGACGAGGCGCTGACCAACTCTCCGGCTTTGACGGCCTTTTTGCAGCCTTCTGAACCCGGTCAATTCTTCCAAACGCGGGGTGGTTCGTTGGGAACAGCCCTTGCCGGTGGGTTGGGCCTGCAAGCGGCCCATAAGGGGCGCACCGTTGTGGCCGTTTCGGGCGATGGCGGGGCGATGTATGTGCTGCAAGCGCTGTGGAGCGCCGTGCGCCACAATCTTCCGGTGAAATTTGTGATTTGTAACAACCGCTCTTACCGGTTGCTTCAAGCCAATATCTCGCAATTCTGGACCGAGCGGGGCATCACCGACCGCCCCTTCCCGACCAGTTTTGACCTGTCTAAACCCGCGCTGAACTTCGCCGATCTGGCTGCGGGATTTGGCGTATCCAGCCTGCGTGTCGAAACCATCGACCAAATTGGCGGCGCGATTGATCAGGCCCTAGCCCATGACGGGCCGTTCTTGCTTGACGTCAGCCTTGAGGGCAACGTTCACCCCGAAAATATTGGAGCTAAGTGCGGACAATGACCACGAAAACTGCACCCAAACCCGCCAAAGCCAAGGCAAAATCCTCTGCCGAACTGCTGGCGTTCAGCACCACCAAGGGCGATCCCCATCCCTTGGGGTCCACGGTTTACCCCGATGGCGTGAACTTCTCGGTCTTCTCGCAGAACGCTGCAGCGATCGAATTGCTCCTGTTCGCCGAAGGAAATTCGACCGAGCCTTTCCAAGTCATCAAGATGACCGATGAGGGCAACAAGTCGTTCCATTTCTGGCACATCTTCCTTGTCGATGCCAAACCCGGTCTGCATTATGCCTACCGCGTGCATGGGCCGGAAGAAAAACAGCCCGGACACCGCTTTGCGCCCGAAAAGGTGCTGATCGACCCCTACGCCCTTGGCAACTCGATGGAGTTGTGGAACCGCGGCGCTGCTTGCATGCCCGGCGATAACCTGACGCAATCGATGCGCTCGGTTGTGATTGATCCCTTGGATTACGACTGGGAGGGTGACCGCCCGATCAACCGCCCGATGCAAGATTCGGTGATTTATGAAATGCACGTGGGCGGTTTCACCCGCGCTGGCAATTCGCATGTCACAGCGCCGGGCACCTTCCGCGCCATTATCGAAAAAATCCCCTATCTGAAAAGCTTGGGCGTCACCGCGGTTGAGCTGCTGCCGGTCTTCCAATTCGACGATACCGAATCGCACGAGTTTGAAGGCAACAAGCTGAACAACTTCTGGGGCTATTCGACGATGGCGTATTTCGCTCCGCATCCGGGATATTGCGAATCTGCTGGCGAAGCCCAGCACATGAACGAATTCCGTGACATGGTGAAGGCGCTGCACAAGGCCGATATCGAAGTGATCTTGGACGTTGTGTACAACCACACCGACGAAGGCAACCACCAAGGCCCGACCTTCTCGTTCCGCGGGTTTGACAACCTGAACTACTACTACTTGGTGGATGGCAACAAAGACTATTACTACGACTACACAGGCTGCGGAAACACCTTCAACTGCAACCATCCGGTTGGGTCGAAGATGATCGTGGAATCGCTGCGCTTCTGGGTCGAGTATATGCACGTCGACGGCTTCCGGTTCGACGAAGGATCCGTTCTGTCGCGTGGCCCGGGCGGCGCGCCGATGGAGTTTCCGCCGGTACTGTGGCAGATTGAACTGGACGATGTCTTGGCGGAAACCAAAGTCATCGCCGAGGCATGGGACGCCGCTGGCCTGTATCAGGTTGGTCACTTCCCCGGCTTCCGCTGGGCCGAATGGAACGGCGTTTACCGCGACACGCTGCGCAAATTCATTGCCGGTGAAGCGGGCATTGTGGGCGATGTGGCAGACCGGATCACCGGCAGCCCGTCGCTATACCAGTCTAACGGTCACTTGCCGATCAACAGCGTCAACTTCATCACGGCGCATGACGGCTTTACGCTCAACGACCTTGTGTCTTACAACAACAAGCACAACGAGGCGAACGGCGAAGGCAACCGCGACGGCGTTGACGACAATATGTCGTGGAACTGCGGCGCCGAAGGCCCGACCGACGATCCGGCCATCAACGCCCTGCGCGAACAGCAAATCCGCAACTTTGCAACGCTGCTGATGCTGTCGCAAGGTGTGCCGATGTTCGTCATGGGCGACGAAGTGCGCCGCACCCAAGGCGGCAACAACAACGCTTGGTGCCAAGACAACCCGATTGGGTGGTTCGATTGGTCACAGGTCGAAACCGAAGCGGGCATGCTGCGCTTTTGGAGCGAGCTGATCGCTTTCCGCAAATCCCACCCGGCCGTGCACCGCGCGCGTTTCTTCAGCGGTACCGTCAACGAACGTGGCATGAAAGACATCTCATGGCACGGCACCCAGTTGGATCAACCCGGTTGGAACGACCCCCATGCCCGCGCCTTGGCTTGGACTGTGGCGGGCTCTTTGGCCCAATCTGACATCCACGTCATGGTCAACATGTATTGGGAACCGCTGACCTTCGAAGTTCCGCAGATCACCGAGCGGGCTTGGTACACGGCTGTCAACACAGCCCTGCCGTCACCGCAAGACATCAATGCCCCCGGCAAAGAGGTTCTTGTCAACTCTGCCCATGTCGAAGTTTCAGGACGCAGCATTGTTGTCCTGATCTCTAGATAACCTACCCCGAAACCCCTTTAAAATTGAAGGTAGTCATGAACGCTCTAGACTTCAGCTTCTCTGACCTCATCGCAGGTTATGTGACCAGCTATGATGCTGCCACAGATCACGTCATGCTTAAGACCAGCGATGGCCGTGAATATTCCATCGGCATGACGCCCACGACCTATGCGGAAATCATCCGCAACTTGGGCGAAGGCTTCAAAAACGCGACGGACAACATGCGCGCCATGTTCACCCCGGGCCGCTTCATGTTCGCCTACGGGGTCTTCTATCCCGACAGCGCGTCCAAGATCGAATTCGACGCCAAGCACATCGTGTTCGCTGGCCGTTCGGAATCGTCCTACGAATTCGAAAAGCCCGATTGGTGGCTGAAGCAGATCGACCAACTGGGCCAGTTCTACGTCAAGTCCCAGTTCGGCGACGGCGCGATCGACTATGCAAACTACCGCACCAACCTAAGCTCTTCGGGCGCCCATACCCAGAATGGCCGTCAGGAAACCGACACGATCTCGCGTCTGGTTTACGGTTTTGCTTCGGCCTATCTGGTCACCGGCAAAGACGTCTATTTGGAAGCTGCCAACAAAGGCACCGAATACCTGCGCGATCACCTGCGCTTTGTCGACCAAGCCGATGACATCGTTTATTGGTACCACGCTGTGGATATCAAAGCCAACGGCGGCGAGCAGAAGATCCTCGCATCCGAATTCGGCGACGACTACGATGCTTTGCCCTGCTACGAGCAGATCTACGCTTTGGCTGGCCCGGTGCAGACCTACCGTATCACCGGTGACAAGGCGATCTACGAAGACACACGTCGTACGATCAACCTGTTCAACCGTTACTACAAAGACCAATCGCCCGCTGGCGGCTATTACAGCCACATCGACCCGATCATGCTGGACGCCCATTCCGAAACCCTTGGCCGCAACCGCGCGCGCAAGAACTGGAACTCGGTCGGCGACCATGCTCCGGCCTATCTGATCAACCTGTGGCTGGCCACCGGTGAAAAAGAGCACGCCGACTTCCTGGAATACACCTTCGACACCATCGCCGAGCATTTCCCGGATTACGAGAACAGCCCCTTCGTGCAGGAAAAGTTCTTTGACGACTGGTCGAAAGATCAAAGCTGGGGCTGGCAGCAGAACCGCGGCGTGGTTGGTCACAACCTGAAGATCTCTTGGAACCTGATGCGTATGAACAGCTTGGTTCCCAAGCAGGCATATGTCGATCTGGCCGAGAAAATCGCCGTCACCATGCCCGACCACGGCGCTGACCGTCAGCGCGGCGGCTGGTATGACGTGGTTGAGCGCGTGATGGAGCCGGGCCAGAAGTTCCACCGCTATGCTTGGCACGACCGCAAAGCTTGGTGGCAGCAAGAACAGGGCATCTTGGCCTATCTGATCTTGAACGGCGTTCTGGGCAAAGACGAATACCTGCAATACGCGCGTGAAGGCTCGGCGTTCTACAACGCTTGGTTCTTGGACGTGGAAGAAGGCGGGATCTATTTCAACGTTCTGGCCAACGGCAACCCGTTTGCTTTGGGCACAGAGCGTGGCAAGGGTTCGCACTCGATGTCTGGCTATCACAGCTTCGAGTTGTGCTATCTGGCCGCCGTGTACAGCAACCTGCTGGTGAACAAAGAGCCGATGGACTTCTACTTCCGTCCCGCTCCGGGTGGTTTTGCTGACGGCATCCTGCGCGTTCAGCCCGACATCCTGCCGGTTGGCTCGATCCGCATCGACCAGGTTTGGATCGATGGCCATGACTATGCCGACTTCGACAAAGACAAGCTGTTCGTGAACCTGCCCAAGGGCCACGGCGACATCAAAGTGCGCGTGCGCATCGTCCCGAGCTCGCGTCGCTTTGACGCAGACGTGATGAGCGTTTCGGGCGGCGAAGCCAAACTGTCCTTCTCGGGCACGATGACCTCGCAAGACCTCAAGCATCTGGACGACGCCGTGAATTCGGCCATCGCACAGGGCGCAAACGCGCTGGATATCGACGCGTCCAAGCTGGAAAGCATCTGCACCGAGGGCCTGCGTTACTTGGTGTTCCGCAAGCAGAAAGCTGGCGAAAACTTCGCGCTGGCGATCCGTGGTGCCAACGCCTCGGTGCGCGCTGCGATCGTGGCTTCGGCCTTCAGCCAGTCGATCACTTTGTCCTGATACCATCTGTGGCGGCACCTTGGGTGCCGCCACATTCCTTTGCGCGATAACCCATTCAAGAAAGCAAAAGCCATGGCCGCACCCAAAATCGCCATCCTGATCGAAAGCGACTTTTACGAGCACGAGATCTGGTATTACCACTACCGCTTCCTTGAAGCAGGCTATGACGCCCAGTTCATGTCGCGCCTTTGGGGCAATGACATGCTGACCTTCAAGGGCCACGAATACCACGCGCCCTTTGAGTGCCGCGCCAGCCTTGAAACGCTGGACGATGCCACGCTGGATACCTATGCCGCACTGATCGTGCCCTCGGGCATCGTGTCGGACCGGTTGCGTTACACCGATGATCTGAACAAGATCCCCCCCGCCGCTGATCTTTTGAAGCGCGCCTTTGCCAAGCCCAACCTGCTTAAGGGCATCATCTGCCATGGCCTGTGGCTGTGCGCACCCGTGGTTGACGTTATCAAGGGTCGCAGCCTGACGTGCCACCCCAACCTGCACGGCGATGCCTTGGCCTATGGGGCAAATTTCGTGGATCAAGACGTCGTCGTGGACGGCGACCTTGTGACAGCACGTACGGGCGGACATGCGCATTTGCTCGCCTCGACGCTGATCAAGATGATCGACGCCAAGCGCTGAAAAACAGCGCCATGGCCGCTGCACCCACAGGCTCTAACATTAAAGTTGGTCAGAACGGCGTTATCGCCGTTCTGCTAGCTGGTGGTCGTGGCACAAGGCTGGGGACCTTGACAGCAAGAGAGAGCAAGCCTGCAGTCCCTTTTTTGGGCGATTTGCGTATAGTCGACTTTGTGATGGCAAATGCTCTGGCATCTGGCATCACATCAATGACGGTCTGCACCCAGTGGGCGCCGACGGCTTTGGTGCATCACTTGCAGTCTTATTGGGCACCCCATTTTCGCGATACGCTCACCTTCCGCTACGGTCCTGATGTGGTTGGGCCGGCGGGATTCGAAGGGACGGCTCATGCCGTGGCGAGTTTGTCCGAAGAGTTTGATGCCGCAGGGGTCAAGGATCTGTTGGTTCTTTCCGCTGACCACGTCTATCAGATGGATTATCGCGAGATGGTGACGTCGCACCGCCAATCTGGCAAAGCTATGACGGTGGCAAGCCTGCCTGTGCCACTATCACAAGCCACAGGCTTTGGCGTGTTTGAGGTGGAAGGCGCTTGCCATGCGAAGCGCTTCGTTGAAAAGCCAAAAAAGCCCCCCGCGATGGCTGAAGCCCCAGACCGCGCCTTGGCCAGTATGGGGATTTATGTTGCGCAGTGGAGTTGGCTGCGCAAGATCTTGAACGCACCCTCCATGCCAATGGATTTTGGCAACGACGTGCTGCCAAAAGCGGTTGATGTTGGGGATGTTGGCGTTTTCTGTTTTTCCGATCCTAACCCTCATAAAACGCCCTATTGGCGAGATGTGGGAACTGTCGATGCGCTCGAAAGCGCGCGCCGCGATTTCGAATCCCCACAACCGCCGTTTAGTTTGCCGATTTTACCGCAAAAGCTGTCAGCGTAACTGAGCAAGCCTTAGTCTACCAATCCAAAAACAGTCGTTTTTCAGAAGAAGAGCTCGAACGTGTTCGAGCGCGGCGATTTAATACTGAAGGATTCGTTTTTCTATCTTCGCCCTTGTCAGACTGGCTGAGGGATGGTTATCCTCGTCGAATAGTACTCAAACCATTCGGGAAAGCCATGGCATTGACACGACGCGCAACTTTAGCGGGCTTGGGCGCATCAATCACCCTGCCTTGGGTTCGCCCCTCTTACGCTGCGGCAGGGTCGGTGAACATTTACTCTTGGGCTGAGTATATCGGCGAAACGACCCTGGCCGATTTCGAATCGGAAACCGGAATCACGCCAGTTTATGACACCTATTCCTCGTATGAAGATGGCGAGGCCAAGCTGCTGGCCGGGTCGACAGGCTATGATGTGGTCGATGTGGCGGGCCGCTCGATGCCGATGTTGGTGAAAGCCGGCCTGTTCGATGTGCTAGACCGCAGCCTTTTGCCGCTGTGGTCAAACCTTGACCCCGATCTGCTCAAAATTCTTGACGCATGGGACCCCGGCGTTGCCCATTGCGCGCCCTATATGTGGGGGTCGGTTGGCTTTGCCTATAACGTCGATCTGGTCAAAGCGCGGTTGCCCGATGCCGATTTGACCAACCTCGACACAATCTTCAAACCCGAAAACGCCGCGAAACTGGCCGACTGCGGGTTAAGCTTGCACGACAGCCCGCGCGATCTGATCCCGATGGTGTTGAAATATCTCGGGATTGATCCTGACACGACCGATGTCAGCCAATATGACAAGGCCGCCGCCCTAATTAAAGCGATGCGTCAATATGTCACGGCCTTTGACAATGAAAACTACCTCAACGGCCTGCCCAATGGCGAGGTTTGCGCCGTGATGGCGTGGTCGGGCGATTATGCTGTCGCCAAATCGCGTGCCAAAAGCGCGGGGCTTAGCCTTGATCTTGCCTATGCCGTGCCCAAAACCGGCGCGCCCTTGTGGTTTGACGTGATGGCGGTGCCGACGGATGCGCCGAACAAGGCCAATGCCCATGCTTTCCTCAACTACCTGATGAAGCCCGAGGTTATTGCCAAATGCTCTGACTTCATCGGCTATGCCAATGCCAACAAAGCCGCCAATGCCTTTGTTGACCCCGCCGTGCTGTCCGATCCGGCCATCTATCCCGATGCTGAAACGCGCAGCCGGCTTTGGGCCCCAAAACCGCTCGACGAAGAGCAAGAACGCGCCCTAACCCGCATCTTTCAAGATATCAAATCAGGTTAACCCATGCCCAATCCCATCCGTTTTACCCCCACCGGCCCGACCGGCTTTTTGACCGCTGCCGGTGCCCCCTTGGCCACGGCGGAATTGATTTCAGGCCAGCCCGTGGGGTTGGATCACGCATGGTATGAACGCGGCGCTGTCAAAGCCGGTATCTGGCGCTCGTGCGGCTATACCGAGTTTTACGAAAGCTACCCCTGCGATGAATTCATGGTGGTGTTGGAAGGCGAAGTGACGGTGGAAAACGACAGCTTTTCCGCCACATACACAGCGGGCGACAGCTTTTTGATTCCCAAAGGCTTTCGCGGCTATTGGCGGCAACCGGGCGAGATGTTGAAATACTATATGATCGTATCATGACCCCCCGCGACGAAGGCGCATACGATTACATCATCATCGGCGCAGGATCGGCGGGCTGTGTTTTGGCCTACCGCTTGGGCGAAGACCCCAAAACGCGCATTCTTGTGCTGGAAGCGGGCGGCGATGACAGGGCCGTCATCGTCCAAATGCCCTCGGCCCTGACAATCCCGATGAACACGGCGCGGTTCAACTGGGGTATGGTCAGCGAACCCGAACCGGGCCTTGGCGGGCGGCAAATCAACCTGCCGCGCGGGCGAGGTTTGGGCGGATCATCTTCCATCAACGGCATGTGCTGGGTGCGCGGCAACCCGATGGATTACGAGCTGTGGGAGGCTTTGGGCGCCGAAGGCTGGCGCTGGTCCAACGTGCTGCCCTATTTCCAGCGGCTGGAATCGGTGCGCGAGGGCGGCCCTTTGCGCGGCACCGACGGGCCAATAAAAGTCACCCGCGGGCCGGAAAAGAACCCGCTGTACCATGCCTTTGTGCAGGCAGGCCTTCAGGCGGGCTATGCCGCCAGCCCCAATATGAACCAACGCCAGCACGAAGGCTTTGGCCCGATGGAGATGAACGTGGGCCAAGGCCAACGCTGCTCAGCCGCCGTGGGCTACCTGCGCCCCGCCATGGCGCGGGGCAATGTGCGGGTCATCACCGGCGCTTTGGTGGAAAAGGTGCTCACCACTGACAAAACCGCCACCGGCGTGCTGTTTAGCGTCAAGGGACAGCCCTGCGAAGCCCGTGCAGGGCGCGAGGTGATCTTGTCGGCAGGCTCGATCATGTCGCCCGTCTTGCTCAAACGCTCGGGCATCGGGCCAGAGGCGGAACTGCGCGACCACGGGGTTGCGGTGGTGCATCATGCGCCCCAAGTGGGCGAAAACCTGATGGATCATATGGAGCTGTATATCCAACAGGAATGCACCCAGCCCATTAGCCTGTTTCCCAATGTCAGCCTGTTGGGCAAGGCCAAGATCGGGGTGGAATGGCTGCTGACCCATAAGGGCCTTGGGGCCACCAACCACTTTGAAACCGGCGGCCATATCCGCAGCCGCGCGGGGATTGTGTATCCGGACATCCAGTACCACTTCCTGCCGCTAGCAATTTCTTATGATGGCAAAACCTTGGCCTCCGGCCACGGCTATCAGGTGCATGTCGGCACCAAACGCTCGAAAAGTCGCGGCTGGGTGCGCTTGCGCGATGCCAACCCCACCAGCCTGCCCCGCGTGCGCTTTAACTATATGAGCCACGAAGACGACTGGCTGGAATTTCGCGCCTGCATCGCCCACACCCGCGAGATCTTTGCCCAAGCGGCCCTTGCGCCCTACCGCGGGCGCGAACTTGCCCCCGGCGACGGGCGCATGGCCCAAGACGATCTGGACGAGTTTCTACGCCAAAAGCTGGAAAGTGCCTATCACCCCTGCGGCACCTGCAAAATGGGCAGTGATCCTTGCGATGTCACAAGCCCGGATGGCACGGTGCGCGGCATCGCGGGGCTGCGGGTGGTCGACGCCTCGGTCATGCCGCAGGCGACAGCGGGCGATCTGAACGCGCCCACCTTGGTGATGGCCGAACGCATGGCCGACCTCATTCGGGGCCGCCACCTGCCAGAGGCGCAAGACGCTCCCCTGCTTGCCGCCAGCGACTGGGCCACCCACCAGCGCAGCCCTACGGTTTCGCGCGACTACACCACCGACCGCCCCGCCCTGCGCGAAGCGCTTTTGGCCAATGCCAAGGGTTTGCTGCCAGCAGTCAATTTGGCTTGACGCCAGATTTAAGAGGCTGTCGCCAAGGTTTCTTGGCGACGTGTGTAGAACACCAAGGGTTCGCAGGCTCGGGCGGTGCTTTTGCAAACCAGACAGGCTTTACACTTGAACCTCTGGCGTGCTGCCAAACACAGGAACCCCTTAGCGCCCTGACCTTGCGAGCTGGAGGGTTTCACACCCTCCAGACCTCCCGTGGAGTATTTTCGCCTCGGTGAAGGGGGGGTGCGGGGGGCCGCGCGTCAATTCATCGGCGCGCCACCTTCAGCTTTGCGGCGGGTGACATAGGCGGCCAGCGCTTCGGCTTTGCCTTCGTCGAGTTTGGGGTCTTCATAAGCCGCGATCACCTCTTTCCAGATGCGATTGGCGCGGCGGGGGGCTTCTTGGGACCCTTTTTCCAGCCAGTTGGGGTAATTGTCCCAATTCGACAGCATGGGTTGGTAAAAGGCGGTCTGATAGCTGGCCATGGTTTGTGCTGTGCCAAAGAAATGGCCACCGGGGCCGGCTTCGGCTATGGCATCCAAGCCAAGGGCGGCGTCATCGGTCGGCAAGGGTTCCATCCACGCCTGCATCATTTGCAGCATCTCGGCATCCAAGATCAGCTTTTCATAACTGGCCGTCAGCCCGCCGTGCATCCACCCCGCCGCGTGTTCGATCAGATGCGCCCCGCCCGTGATCGCTCCCCACAGCGCCATCTGGCTTTCGTAAGTCGCCTGCGCGTCGACCGCATTGGCCGAGGTGACATTGGATGATCGAAACGGCACACCGATTCTGCGCGCCAACTGGCCCGAGGCTTGCGCCGCCTTGGCATATTCCGGCGTCCCGAAGGCAGGCGCGCCCGAGCGCATATCGACATTCGAGGTGAAGCCGCCATACATCACCGCCACCCCCTTTTTGACGATCTGCGTCAAGCAAATCCCCGCCATCGCTTCAGCATGTTGCAGCACCAGCGCGCCTGCGATGCTGACGGGGGCCATAGCGCCTGCCAGTGTGAAGGGGGTGATGACATTGACCTGCCCATGGGCGGCCATGGCAATCAAGCCTTCGGCCATGGGCACATCCAGTTGCAAAGGCGAGTTGGTGTTGATGATGCCCAGCAGGCTGACGGGCAAGGCTTCGGGCGCGCAGCCGAACATGATCGCGGCCATCTCGATCCCGTCCATGGTGCGGGCATGGCCCAGTGTCTGGGTTTGCCAGCTTTTGTCCAGATAGGTGATCTGCGCCAGATATAGGTCAAGATGGCGTGTGGCGGCGGGCAGGTCCATCGGTTCAAACGGGCCACCGCCTTCTTGGTGGATCACGTTAATGCCTTGGATCAGCTTCAAAAACTCGCAGACCTCGGCCATGGTGCCATCGCGCCGCCCGCCGTCAAGGTCCATCACATAGGCAGGCCCGCCGACCGAGGTGAAGACCATATCCCGCCCGCCAAAGCGCAGCGATTTGGCCGGATTGCGCGCGGCCAAGGTAAAGGTTGCGGGCACCGAAGACATCAGCTCCATCACCAGATCGGGGTCCAGCCGCACCATATCGCCCACCACCTGCGCCCCCGCCGCCGCATAGAACGAACAGGCGGGCGGGTGCAGCACCTTCAGGCCAGTGTTTGCCAGCAGCTTAAGCGCCGCCGTGTGAATGGCTTCGACCTGATCGGCCGAGATCACCTCGACCGGCGCTATGCCCAGTGGCACTTGACCAAAGGGCCGCTGCGGCACAGCGGTCAAGCGCGGGCGTCTCATATCGCACCGCGGTGGGGCGGCAGTTCGCGGCGCAGGGGTTTGGGCGCTTCGCCCAGTTCGCGGGCATAAGAATGGGCGGAATAGATCGCATCAGCCATGGACGAGGGCATCAAACAATCGCCCACCCGCGCCAAAGAGGCAACGCGCCCCTCCAGCGCCTGATAAAGCCCATCGACCGGCACGCGCCCTGTTGCCAAGATCAGTGTGCCACACGCTATCGCGGGCAAAGCCCGACCGGTATAGGCGCACTCGGCCTGCGCTTCTCCGTCGGCCCAAGCGGTGACATAGCGGGCAAAGGCCAGCTTCACCCCCGCCTCGATCAGCCTTGCCTGCACAAAGCCTTGCTCGTCGGTGTAGACCGTCCAAGCCGAGGCCATGTTTTGCGGTGTCACATAGGTCACCTCATGCCCCTGCCCTGCCAGCCGTTCGGCCAAGGCACCGGCCATGAAATAGTGCTCGTCGTCATAGATCACAACGGGGCCCGTCACCTTGGCCCCCGCAAAGATGTCATCCGGCGTCAGGGCGCCTGCAAAATCGCGCGGGGTCATGCCCAGCACCCCCACCCCATCCCGCCGCCAGACCGATCCTGTGGCCAGCACCACATGGTCGGCCCCAAAGCCCGCCACATCGTCAGCCGTCATAGCACTTTCGGGATACAGCGTCACATTGGGCAGCTTGGCCAGCATCGTCAGCCGCCAATCGCGCACGCGGGCCCAAGTGGCCAGCCCGGGCAAGGTGCTTTCGCGGTTGATCCGCCCGCCCGCCTGCCGCTCGGCAAAGGCCACCGACACGTCTAGCCCGCGCCGCCCTAAGCTGAGGGCTGCTTCCAGCCCCGCAGGGCCAGCGCCCACCACCAGCACCTTATCCGGCGCATGGGGTGCTATGCGTTCGGGGTGCCAGCCTTTGCGCCATTCTTCCCCCATCGTGGGGTTTTGCGTGCAGCGCAGGCTGACGCCTTCGTTATTGGCCGCACGGCAGATGTTGCAGCCGATACATTCGCGGATCTCGTCGGCGCGGCCCTCACGGATTTTGGCAGGCAGGAAAGGGTCGGCGATCGACGGACGCGCCGCGCCGATGAAATCTTGCACCCCGCGCTTGATCTGCGACACCATCCGCTCGGGCGAGGTAAAGCGCCCTACCGACACGACCGGCTTGCCCGTCACGCCTTTGACAAAGCGGATATAGTCCTCCTGATAGCCTTCGCCCGAAAAGCGGGCCGATTTGCTGTCATTGCCCAAAGCCCCCGCCAGATTCACATCCCACAGGTCGGGCAGATCGGCCAGCATGCCGACGATGTCGCGGCCCTCGCCTTCGGCTGTGATGCCGTCAGGGCCGTGCAATTCGTCCACCGCCATGCGCAGGGCGACCGCGCAGGTGTCGCCCACGGCGTCTTTGGTCTCCTCGATCATCTCGCGCAGCAACCGCACGCGGTTTTCCAAAGACCCGCCGTAAGCATCGCTGCGCTGGTTGGTGCGGCGCGACAGGAATTGCAAGGGCAGGTAATCGTGGCCGGCATAGACATAGACAATGTCAAACCCCGCCCGCTTGGCCCGCAGCGCCGCATCGCGCTGCCAGCCGCGAAAGGCGCGGATGTCGGACAGATCCATTGCGCGGGCTGCCGTGGGCAGATGGTACAGGGCGGGTTGGGTTTGCGGGGCCAGCGCGGGCAGACGGGTCAAGCGGTTCGAGGCATGGGCCCCGCCGTGCCACAACTCTACCCCCGCCAGCGCGCCGTGGGCGTGGATGGCCTCTGCGGTGGCGGCCAAGGGGGCCACATCTTCCTCGCCCCAAAGCGTGAGATAGGCTGAGGGGCTGTCATCCGACGAAGGGTGGATCGAGCAATACTCGGTGCACACCACACCCCAGCCACCTTCGGCCTTAACCCCCCGCAACGCCGCCGAGGCTTGCGGCCTTTGCCAGCCGAACCCTGTGGCATGGGGGGTTTGGTAAAAGCGGTTGGGGGCCGTCACGGGGCCGATCTGGACGGGTTCAAACAATATGGCGTGGGCGGGATCCATCGGGCCTCCTGTGGCGGGCTTGGTGCCTGCTATACAAGGGTTCAGCAAAAGCCTTGGCCTGTCAAGCAAGCGCTCGTCTCCAACCGTGCTTTCAAGTTCGCCCGCACAAGGATAGGGATAGCCCATCCCAAGGAATGACCGTGATGCAAGACCAAACCCTGCCCCTGATACGCGACCTTGTGCTGATCGGCGGCGGGCATACCCATGCGCTGGTGGCGCGGATGTGGGCGATGAAGCCCCTGCCCGGCGTGCGGCTGACGTTGATCAACCCCGATCCGGTCGCCCCCTATACCGGCATGTTACCCGGCTTGATCGCGGGCCATTACCAGCGCGCCGACCTTATGATCGACCTTGTGCGCTTGGCGCGCTTTGCGGGGGCTCGGCTGATCTTGGACCGCGCGATTGGTATCGACCGGTCCGCCCAAAGTGTGATCCTGCAAGGCCGCCCGCCCCTGCCCTATGATCTGGCCAGCCTTGATATCGGCATCACCTCTGATCTGCCCGATCTGGCAGGCTTTGGCGCTCACACCTGCTCGGCCAAGCCCTTGGGCAGCTATGCCCGCGCGTGGGAAGGGTTTGTAGCCCGCGCCCTGCCCCATCCGCGCGTGGTGGTGATTGGCGGCGGGATCGGCGGGGTAGAGCTTGCGTTAGCCTCGGCCCATAGGCTGCGCGCGGCGGGGGCTGTGGCACAGGTGACCTTGGTGGACCGTGGCGCAAAGCTTTTGGCGCAGATGCCCGCCGCCAGTCGCGCGGGGCTCATGCGGGCTTTGCAGGAGTATCAGGTGCAGGTTGTCTCGAACGCCAGCCCTCTACGGGCAGAGGCCGAGGCCGTGGTGCTGGCAGATGGCCGCAGGCTGGCATCGGATTTCACCCTGACCGTGGCAGGCGCGCGCCCGCAGCCTTGGCTGCAAGACACGGGCCTGACGCTGACGTGTGGCTTTGTGGCAGTCGATGCGCAGTTGCGCACATCTGACCCGCTGATCTTCGCCGCAGGCGACTGCGCCCACCTGACCCACGCGCCGCGCCCCAAGGCCGGAGTCTATGCCGTGCGCGCCGCCCCCGTGCTTTTGTCCAATCTGCGCGCCAGTCTGACGGGGCAAGCCCTGCAGCCGTTCCACCCGCAACGCGATTACCTCAAGCTGATCTCTTTGGGCGGGCAGACGGCTTTGGCCGACAAATGGGGCCTGCGCATCGGCGGCGCTTGGCTTTGGCCGATGAAAGACCGGATCGACCGCCGCTTTATGGCCAAATTCGGCGATTACCCCGCGATGGCGCCGCCCAAACTGCCCGACCCTGCCGTTCTGGGCTTGGCCGAGGCTATGGGCGACAAGCCCCTATGCGGTGGATGTGGGGCCAAGGTCGGGTCAGAGGGGCTCAGGGCCATGATGCAGGCCCTGCCCAAGCCGCAGCGGGCCGAGGTGATCACCGGCGCAGGCGACGATGCCGCAATCTTGCGCACCGATCACGGCGTGCAGGTCATGACCACCGACCATCTGCGCACGGTGACCTGCGACCCGCGCCTGATGGGGGAGATTGCGGCTGTTCATGCCTTGGGCGATATCTGGGCGATGGGGGCGACCCCGCAGGTCGCCTTGGCGCAAGTGATCCTGCCGCGCCTGTCAGCGACCCTGCAAGCGCGCACCTTGGCCGAGGTGATGGGCGGGGCTGCGGGTGTCTTTGCCAAGGCGGGGGCCGATGTGGTGGGCGGGCATACCAGCCAAGGGGCAGAACTGACCCTTGGCTTTACCGTGACAGGCCTTGCCACCCGCGCTTTGACCAAAGGCGGGGCCAAGGCGGGGGATGCTTTGATCCTGACCAAGCCGCTGGGGTCAGGTACGATCCTTGCGGCCGAGATGGCCATGGCGCAGGTGCCGCCCTTGATGCTGGGCGAGGTGGTGGCG
>Ga0114958_10000952_pt1 | contig 23746 bp, 18 predicted proteins | sample C_130208_EF_Meta_FD_89577 | JGI IMG/M metagenome (GOLD analysis project Ga0114958, IMG submission 89577) | Freshwater microbial communities from Lake Croche, Canada to study carbon cycling - C_130208_EF_MetaG | ecosystem: Environmental > Aquatic > Freshwater > Lake | place: Lake Croche, Canada... | reverse complement strand
TCGTTGAAATAAAGGGAAATACGGGTTTTTTGAGGAGAAAAGCTGTAAATCTGGGTGGTGGAGTCGAGGGGGCTTGAACCCCTGACCTTCTCATTGCGAACGAGACGCTCTACCAACTGAGCTACGACCCCAACCAGATTTCCACATCTCTAGAGAGATGCTGACGCCGACGCAGAAGTTAATTTATGCAACTTTTTCGTCCGGTTGCAAGGGCAAATCCCGAAGTCTGCCATTGTCTCCCATCCCCATTTCCGCAATAGTTTGAGGCTTATGGCATCCGGACGCAGACAATATCCGTTTCATCTCATCGAGCCCAAATGGCAACAGCATTGGGATCAACACCAATCCTTCCGCGCCTTTAATCCCGGGGATACCGTGCCTGAGGGCCATCCCTTTGGCCTGCGCCATCAACTTTCCGGCCAAGCCGCCCGCGCGGAATCATTGCCGCCGAAATTTTACATCCTCGACATGTTCCCCTACCCCAGCGGGGCCGGGTTGCATGTCGGGCATCCCGAGGGCTATACGGCCACCGACATTCTCGCCCGCTACCGTCGGGCCCGGGGATTCAACGTGCTGCACCCCATGGGATGGGATTCATTCGGACTGCCTGCCGAACAATACGCCGTCAAAACCGGCCAGCACCCGCGCGTCACGACCGAAGCGAACATCGCCAACTTCACCCGCCAGATCAAAAGCCTGGGCTTCAGCTATGACTGGTCGCGCGAGCTGGCCACCACGGACCCCGAATATTTCAAATGGACGCAGTGGATTTTCCTGAAGCTCTACAATTCGTGCTTCGATCCGGAAACAAACCGGGCGCAGTCCATTGAAACGCTCAAGTTCCCCCTTACTTGCACCACCGAAGAACAGCGCCGCGCCTATCGGGACTCAAAGCGCTTGGCCTATGTCAGCGAAGCGCCGGTCAACTGGTGCCCGGAGCTTGGCACAGTTCTCGCCAACGAGGAGGTCATCGACGGCAGGAGCGAGGTTGGCGGCTTCCCCGTCATCCGCAAGCCAATGCGCCAATGGATGCTTCGCATCACCGCCTATGCGGAAAAACTGCTGGCGGACCTCGACACCATTGACTGGAGTGATTCGCTCAAGGAAATGCAGCGCAACTGGATCGGCCGCAGCGAAGGCGCGGAGGTGGAATTTCAGATCGCGGCGCAGACCTGCGACGGCCGGGCCGGCGCCGGGACAGATCCGCTGCAGCCGGAAAAGATCCGCGTGTTCACCACGCGGCCGGACACTTTGTTCGGCGCGACTTACCTGGTGCTCTCGCCGGAACACAAACTCGTGGGTCAAATCACAACGGCGGCGCAACAGAAGGCGGTGGAGGATTATCAGCGGTTTGCGGCCGGAAAATCCGACTTGGAACGGACCGAACTGGCGAAGGAAAAAACAGGCGTGTTCACCGGTGCCTACGCGCTAAACCCCGTCAACGGCGGACGGATTCCCGTCTGGCTTGCCGATTACGTTCTCGCCAGCTATGGCACAGGGGCGATCATGGCCGTGCCTGCGCACGACACCCGGGACTTCGAGTTTGCCACCAAATTCCATCTGCCCGTCGTGCAGGTGGTTCAGCCGCCCGATTCCAAAACAGACTGGCAAGGGTTCACGGACCATGGGATTTCTGTCAATTCAACGGGTCCGGAAATCTCCATCACTGGTCTTGCCACCTCCGAGGCCAAAAGGAAGATCACAGACTGGCTTGCGGAAAAAGGGCTGGGCCAGGCGACGATTAATTACAAGCTGCGCGACTGGCTCTTCAGCCGGCAGCGTTACTGGGGCGAGCCATTTCCTATTGTCTGGAAAAAGGACGCCGCCGGAAATCTTTCTCACGAGGCCCTGCCGGAAAGCGCCCTGCCGCTGCTCCCCCCATCCCTCCAGGATTACAAACCTGCGCCCGGCGGAGAACCCCCGTTGGCCCGGGCCAAGGACTGGGTCAGCCTGCCGGACGGTTCCGTGCGCGAAACCAACACCATGCCCCAGTGGGCCGGCTCCTGCTGGTATTATCTGCGCTACCTCGACGCCCGCAATACAGACGCGTTCGTGGGCAAGGAATCCGAATGCTATTGGATGGGAACGACAGGGGGCGCCGTCGCAAGCGCGCCGCGGCCGGCCGGGGCTGCCGGCCCCACGCCCGGTGTCGATCTCTACGTGGGCGGCACCGAGCACGCCGTGCTGCATTTGCTCTATGCCCGGTTCTGGCACAAGGTCCTCTTTGACTTAGGCCAGGTCTCGACGGCCGAACCGTTCTTCAAACTTGTCAACCAAGGCCTTATCCTCGGCGAAGACGGCCAGAAAATGTCCAAGTCGCGCGGCAATGTCGTCAACCCCGACGACATCCTCGGAGAATACGGTGCCGACGCCTTCCGGCTCTACGAAATGTTCATGGGGCCCTTGCAGGAGACCAAGCCATGGAACACCAAGGGGGTGGAGGGCGTCTACCGGTTTTTGGGGCGGGTATGGCGGCTGTTCGTGGATGAAAATTCCGAGACGGATTTCGAGCAGGCGGAGACCACCGCCGAGGCCTCGGACCGCGATTCTTTGCTGGCGTTAATCAAGCTCAACCCGACAATCCGGGACGTGACGCCAACGCCGGCCCAACTCAAGACCCTGCATGCCTGCATCAAAAAAGTAACTGAGGATCTCGACGGGATGCGCTTCAACACCGCCATCAGCGCGATGATGGTCTTCATCAACGAGGCCATGACCTGGGAGACGAAGCCGGTGGAGGCGCTCAAGACATTCCTGCAGCTACTTCAGCCCTTCTCGCCGCATCTGGCCGAGGAGCTGTGGAACAAGCTTTTCGCCGCATTCAACCTCCCGCTTGCCGACTTGCCCTACTCCCCCTGGCCCCGGTTCGACCCGGCAGTGCTGATAGAGAACGAGATTGAAATTCCCGTGCAGGTGAACGGCAAACTGCGGGATGTCATTACGGTTTCGATAAGCGCCACTGTGCCGCAACTGGAGGCTCTGGCGCTGGCAAATGAAAAGGCAAAACCCTATTACGAGGGCAAGACACTCAAGAAAATCATCGTCGTCCCCAAGAAACTGGTGAATATCGTTGCGGTCTGAAACAACAGAGGCCCAAGGAGTCAGGAGCGGGTTTCTCTCCAACCCGCTCTTGTGCCGGCCGCACTGCTGCATCCGGTCCGGCTTACAGAGCGGAGGCTCTCAGGCTTGGGTTGGTCCCCACACAAACGCCGGTCGACATTCCTGATTCCTGAAAAAGGAGTGGAGGAATGGACTCAGGCCAACGGGCCGAAGAAATGATGGCGGTTTTTTGGGCGGTTTAAAACCCGCAAGACCGGATCCAACAAAGCCCCGTCTTGAGCGCCGGCAATCCGCCTGCCACGACCGCCCGGCCTTAAAGCTGTTTCATCGCGCCATCCAGCGCGGCATAAAGCGGTGCCATCGTCGCCTCGGTCTCGTCACCCATGTTCGAAATGCGGAAGGTGGTGCCTTTGATCTTGCCGTAGCCGCCGTCAATCAGAAATCCCTGTTCCTTGACGAGCTTTTGCAATTTGGCCGCATCCACAACGCGCCCACCTGGCTTGGCACCATTGTTGACACAGGTCAGCGTGACGGATTCAAAGCCGGGCTCTGGAAACAGGGTGAACCCGTGCCTGGCTGCCCAATCGCGCGTCTGCTGGTTGGTCCGGGAATGCCGCGCAAACCGCGCCTCCAGACCTTCAGCGTAGAAGTCATCCAACTTGGAGGAGAGTGCATAAAAATGGCTGATGCTCGGCGTGCTGGGCGTCATGCTCTGCTCGGCGTTTTTCTGGAACTCAACGAAATCAAAATAATAACCGCGATCGGCCGACGTGGCGGCCTTGGCCAACGCCGCCGGAGAACAAACGAACACCGCCGCCCCGGGCGGCAAGGCAAAGGCCTTTTGCGTTCCAGCCAGCAGCACGTCTATGCCCAGCGCGTCAAAATCAATCTTCGTCGCCGTCAGCGAACTGACCGCGTCCACGATAAACATAACGTCGGGATACTTCCGCTTCAGGGCGGCAATCTCCGGCAGCGGACTCATCACACCGGTGGAGGTTTCGTTGTGGATGAGCGTCAGGGCGTCGAACTGGCCCGTGGCCAGCTTGGCGTCGATCTGGGCGGCGCGGATGGGCGACCCCCAATCCACCTGCAGGGCTTCAGCCTGCTTGCCGCAGCGGCGCGACACGTCAAGCCACTTGTCGGAGAACGCTCCGCACATGCAGTTGAGGACTTTCTTGGCAACCAGATTGCGTATGGCCCCTTCCATCACTCCCCAGGCCGAGGAAGTGGAGACATAGACCAGCTGCTTGGTGCCGAGCAACTGCTGGAGCTGGGGCTGCATTTTGGCGTAGAGATCCTTGAACCCCTGGCCGCGATGGCCAACCATCGGCGAGCAGAACGCGCGGAAGGTTTTTTCGCTGACTTCAACCGGTCCCGGAATGTGCAGTTTTACATGTGCCATAAGCTTGTGAAATATTTCACGAGCCCCCGTGCTTTTGCAAGGAATTTCAGTTTGGCTTTGATTCTTTTCACTCCGTATGATCTCGTCTGCGCATGATCGGCACCCTTCTCAACGTGGCAGGCATCTTGGCTGGGGGCACTCTTGGACTGATCCGTCCCCGCCCTCTGCCACTGGCCAGCCAGATGTTTTGCAAGTCGGCCCTCGGAGCATTCACCGTCCTGGCAGGACTGCGGCTGACCTGGCAAAGCACCCACGGAACACCGGGACAGGTCCTCGGGCAAGTTGGCATAGTCCTGCTGGCCATCGTTCTGGGCCGGTTGACAGGCCGGATCCTGCATCTCCAAAAACTCTCCAACCGACTCGGGCAGACAGCCCGAAAACTCATCGCCACCGCACACCCGAATCACCCGGACCGCTTCCAACACGGATTCACCACCTGCTCCCTGCTTTTCTGCGCGGCACCGCTGGGAATTCTTGGCGCAATCCAGGACGGACTCGTGGAGTATCACCTGCCACTGATCATCAAGACGGTGATGGACGCTCTTGCCACGATCAGTTTTGCAGCCATGTTCGGTCCGGGTGTGTTCTTATCCGCCCTGCCGGTGCTGATTTTCCAAGGCACAATCACCCTTGCCTGCGCCCTGTTTCTGCAACCTTTCTTGCTCGCGCACGCCCTGCTCGATCCGGTCAACGCCGCCGGCGGACTCCTGCTGGTATGCCTATCCCTGATCATTTTTGAAATCAAACGGGTGGAGGTCACGGATTATCTCCCCAGCCTGATACTCGCACCGCTCCTAAGCTGGCTATTCCGCTAAAACCAAGCCCTCATCCACCCCCTGGCAGAAAAAGGCGCGGATGAAACCACTTCGGCTTTAGAAGGGAGTATCGGGATCGATCCGGCTAAATACGGGGAGGAATCGAATCAGGAACACTCCACTCGCTGAAGGGGCGCAGATTGCCGCATTCAAAACACGGAGTCTCTGTGAAGCGGGCCTGACAATAGGGACAGAGCGCGTGGGTTTCAAAAGTGTCAAAGGACTGGCGGCATTTGCCGCAAAGCCAGAGCAACCCGCGCCGGGGAGCGACCTGACAAACCGGACAGGTATATCCCTCACGCCGTGGAGCACGATCCAAACGATCCAGCGCCCGGGCCTGCATCCATCCCCGCCAGCAGTTCACCAGGAGGAAGGCCGTGACCAACCCAAACCACAAGGACCGAATCCAAATCGCAAGGGCAATGAGGCCCAGCACACCGACGAACCCAAGGCAAGTGGCGATGAGCAGGCTCCTGGCACGACCAAACACAAACCACAGTAGAGACCGCAGGATTTGACCGCCGTCCAGCGGATAGACGGGGAGCAGATTGAATGCGAGCAGGCCTGTATTGATGTAACAGACGGTCTGTAAAAACGGGAAAAAGTCGGGCATGGACTGGGCCCAACCGGCGGCTGTGCCGTGGAAATAAAGCATCCAGAGGGGCGGGGCCAGGACCACATTGACGAGCGGGCCCGCGGTGATGCTCCAGAGCATGGCCCCGGCACGCTGAGGCGGAGCCACATAAGCCACGCCGCCCAACGGCCAGAGGACGATCTGATTGGCCTGCCCTCCCACCTGCCGGCAAGCCAAAGCATGACCAAACTCATGAAGAGTCACGAGGACGAAGAGAGCCAGATACTCCAGCACGTTCCAGAGCAATCCCCCATAGGCATGGCGCCGATCCTGGATTTCGATCACCCCGACCAGAAACCAGGACCAGTGCAGAAACAGGTTGATCCCGAACAATCGAAACAACCGGATGGAACCCTGCCGCGTTGGCATCATTTGATCAGACTTATCACACGCCCAGTCCGGCCAAACAAGCTTTTACTGATGCTTGGAGCGGGAACAGCATTCAAGATCCGCGACCGTCCAGCCCGGGCAAAAAGGGCGTAGGAGTTTTCACTCCCACGCCCTTGAACAAAACAACAGTTGTCCTGGCCGTCGGAAATCAATCCCTCTTACCCAGAACAGACTGCATGATCTTGAAGAACACGTCCGTGTTGTCCATCACACCGGTGAAAGACAAGGCACCGGGGCCTTGGGCGGACAGGGGAATATCCGAGGCAGTATGCACGCCTTGATCACCCGGAACCTGACCCGTGACCCAATAGCCGCCGGCAGTGTCCCGGCTGTAGGCGTGGGCGGGATAGGTGTTCAAGGGGGCAGTCTTGATGAAGGGCTGCTGGCTATCCTGCACCGGGCGGGGATTAGTCAACCAATCTTCATAGCGATCGGCATTTCCAGCATAACCGATGAGCATCTTGTGGTCGGGATCGGTAGTGATGGGATAGCCATCTGCGGCGTTGACATAGACCGGGAATCCAGCCGCATCGTAGGTGCCGACAGTCTGATCACGGAGAACGGAAACGCCGTTGGTGTTGCCGGCAGCACGGGCCTTGAGTGTGTCATTGGATACGGTGGAGGCCCCGATGATGTTAATACCACCGCACTCATGATCGGCAGTCACGATCACAAGGGTATCCTTATTCGTTTCGGCGAAGCGGCGGCAGACGCCGATGGCACGATCAAACTCAATCGCCTCAAGAACCCAGCGATCGGAATCCATGAGGTGGGCCTGCTTATCAATGGAGGCGCCTTCGATCATAATCGAGAAGCCCTTCGGATTCTTGCTGAGAACCTGGAGTGCCTTGCCGGTCATCTCATCCAGCATGGGCTGGTCGGGAAAACCGTAATCATTCACCAAGTCGGTCGTAAGGTTGTTCCGGCGATGGTCGATTTTATCCTTGGCGACATTCATATTCGAGAGAGTGAAAAGGCCCAGCAAACGGTCGGTTGTGCAGGGGATGCTCTCCAGCGTGGTGTTGTCCGCGGCATAGGTGAACCCGGCGGAAAGAAAGCCGCCGATGAGGTCTCGGGCGGGATCGGCCAGACCGACGGGGGCGTTCCATGCAGCGGCCAACTCCGCCGGCAGAACCGAGTCCGATGCCACGGAACGCGCAGAGCCAGGGGTGGTCGAAGGCAGAAACCATTTGCGGCCTCCTCCCATGAGCACACGAAGATTCGCATTGGTGACCATTTCGTCCAAGTATCCGTCGCAGATGCCGGTGCCTTTGGAGCGATCGGCCGTATGGGATCCAAATGCGCCGGGGGTGGCGTCGAACACGTCCGCCGTGGTCACAATACCGAGAGATTTACCTTCGGTCCGGGCCAAGTATTCCCCCATCAGCTCAACACGGGGATTGTCAAAAGCTGCGGTGGTGTCGTCGGGAAACACGCCCTGCTGGCTGTTCTGGGCCTTGTTTCCGCCAGAGTAGCAAAACGCGCCGGGTGCCGAATCCGTCACAATGGAATTGAGAGAATGCGTAATGACCACGCCGGTCACGGGCATTTGATCCATTTCCAACCGGGCATTGGCTTTGCCCATCTGAACGCCACGCGACATGATCCGGGCGGCGGTGCGGTGGGCGATTCCCATACCGTCGCCAATGAGGACGATGATATTCTTGGCTTTGCGGCCCTCTCCTTCGCCTCCAAGCCCGACGATCTCAAAATTACCATTGGTGGAAACGACGGAGCCGTCGTTTTGATAGGCTGTCAGGGTGAGAACGTGCACGCCTGGACGCTGCACCGAAAAGGCGCGACGGGTCCAGATGCTTGAATTGGTTTGAAGACCGCTGACCGTTGCGAAAGTGGATGTCACACCACCAGCGATCGGCTTGCCGTCCATGGAAAAGAAGGCATTGGTTATAAGAGTTCCGGCGTCCGGCTGAACAGTGGCTTGAAGGTCAAACCGCTGTCCGGGCAGAAACCGGGCAATAATAGGCGGTTGAGAGTCGCCAAAGGTGAACAGGGCACTGGGCGGGGTGAGTCGGGATACCAATGGCGCCGCGCAAGCCAGCTGCGTGACAGTCGCCAAGGCTACAGCCAGACCGGCAATCCGGGCCAGATAGGGGCTTTGTTGCTTGTTTGTTTTCATGATCGGTTGCTTTATCCAACTTTTTATGGGGTTTCGGTTTTGAAGCTGCCTCTAGCGAGCCGGCTGAGATGCTGGAGCGGGAGAAGCAGAAATTTCAGGCAGCACCGCCACAGGGCGGTCTAGGAAGATTCGTAAATTCGAAAGACGTCCGTCGGACTCCTCCTGCGTCCCGATTTCCAACCTGCCGGTCAGCAGGAGTCGGCCGGACAGGAAAGCCTTGGGAAGGAGCGAAGGGGCGGCGTGGATGTGAACAACTGTGGAGGGCATGTCATCCGCCAGCCCCATCTCATCCTCCTCAAGTTGCACCGGCACCGGAGAAAGGAGAAACAAGCCCGGCTGTGAAACAGCCTGCTTGACCATGTAGCCTTTCAGGCAAACCTTGCGCCCGTTGAGCCGGCGGATGAAATCCGTGTATTCCAGACCGCGACCGCCAACAGGCTTGAAAATGCCAGGAAAGGTTATCTCACTAACCCCGTCCGGAAGGGGAGCCGTCCCGGATGCGAACGAAGCCCTCGTAGAGGCACGTTTCGATTGTGGCAACTGATCAAGCGTGACTGGAGCTCCAGACAAAGCGGCCGCCTTCAAAGACCGGGTATTGTTTTCCTGGGCTTTTCCTGAATACACTCCCGCAAAGCCCATTAGAAGAACGAGACCCATGGAGCCGAAAAAAAACGCGCCATCCCAAACCGCAGTCCGCATATTAATCATTTTTATCAAGGGTTGGTTGATAAAAACCCACAGACCCGATCCGCCGGACATCGCGAATTTCTATCGGGCAAAGGTTGGCACATAAAAATGGCAAACCCGTGGCGATGAAGTTACAAAAGGGAAAAACGCCGCATCCTGCCGCTCAAAACCGCACGGGCAGAGGACTTTTCAGAACGAGACCCGCACCGGAGAGGAAAGAGTCAGGAGGAATTTATCGGGATATGCCAAGATGGCTTTTATCCGCTGTCAGGTTGCGGGCAAGGGGGAATGTGAACGAGGATTCACCCGCCACCAGCGCCTGGCCAAAGTCGAGCATCGCTTGGTTGCCGATGGGTTGCACGAGAAGCGGGGGAATGAACAAATTGGCCACCATCCCTTTCACGCCCCCGGTCAGGCTGTGCCACAGGCTTTTCCCCGCCCCCTTGGCCGATACGGAAGCCACACCGACTTCCATCTTGGGCAAACCCGATTGACGACGAAAAGTCAGACTGCTGACCCGCGCCTCCACCTCGTCTTGGTGCAGAAACTGACCGTCCCGGCAGCGCAGGTCGCAAAGCTCAATCAACACGGGACTGACCCGGCCCCGGACATCAAACTGCAGCCGCACCTCCATCACCACTGGCACTCCGTTGCTGACCGTGCCACTTATCTCAAACCGGCCGCTGCCAGCCCCGGCCACGGTGATGGAGTTGAGCTGCCGACGCACCACGCCCCCGGCCTTGAGCCTCGCCTCGTGACGACGAATGATATTGCCCAAGTCGAAATGATTTTCCTGAAACCCCTGCCCTGTGATCTCAAAATCACACTTCACCGCGAAGGAATCCCGGCCGAAGGAGCGCCGCGCGGAAACGACCCGGGCCATCTGAGTGCTCCCCGGGCTGGTCAAAGTGGAGACCGGCTCCGGAGAGATCAACCGCACGAAGTAAAGGAAGGACGCCGTGGAATTATCCCCGGAAACATCGGGGCCATAACCCAACTTGAGCGTCGGACCGGTTCCGATTGCCGGCGAAGCCGAAGGGTTCTTGATGTCTGCCGCAGAAGCCGCCCAAACAGCCGGTGCCAGCATAAGCATGCTTGCGAGCAAAACGACCCCAAACCCCAGGCCAAGTCCGGCCGGGCAATCCTGTGGAATAGGCTTGTCCAGAGAGTCAGGAGAAAAAACGCCGGCACTCATCACATCGCTCTCGACTTGTTCCACTCCAAAATCCGGTTCCGCAAGGAACACCCTCGATTTAGACCGCCCACTCCCAATGAAGGCATAGCCCAAAGAAAAAATGCTTTTTCCGCGGTGAGTTTGAACCGCCGGGGCGGATTGAATTCCATACGTCTTTAAAAATCGCTTGTGTGCAGACTAAAATTGCCAATTCAGCATGTCAACTTTCCCGCCGCCAAAAAACCGCGGCCGACGTGGACGCCAGACTCTTGTGCGGTTCGAATTGCCGCCATCCCTCCCGTTGCCTACCCTGCCCCATGCAAAATCAATCAATGACAAACTCTCTGGTCCACCGCTCCAGCGGCGATCCCGGTAAGGTGAGAAAGCTTGGCCCCTACGAGATTGAATCCCTTATCGAGCCTGCTGAAGAGCTCAATACCACCGCCTATCGCGTCCGCATCGCCCCCCACCAGACCACCCGCGTCAGCTACCACCAGATCGCCGAAGAATTGTATTTTGTCATCGCAGGCCAAGGCCGCGCCATCCTCAATGGTCAGGATCGCCCCCTCCGCGCCGGGGAACTTCTACGCCTGCCCCCGGGCACCACCCACGGCTTCATCACCGATGCCGAGGCTCTTGAAATGTTGAATATCCACACCCCCGGCTGCCGCCCCGGGCATGACGTCTACTTCGCCGATGGCCCGGCGCCGGAGGGATTCATGACTGCGGAACCGGGCTGAAATCCTTGTTTACCTGCCGGGCAGCACGCCGCTTCCAGCCCTCCAGAATCTCCGCTCAAAACTCCTTTCCCGACTGGCTGGTTCGCGCGTAGTCTGGGATCGCATGGCAATCATCGGCAAACGCAACACGCTTTCAATCGTGCGGGCCTCCCAACCCGGACTCTATCTGGACGGCGGCGAACTGGGAGAAATCCTTCTGCCCGGCCGCTACATCCCCGAGGACCTCGCGCCTAAGCAGAAGCTCGATGTGTTTGTCTATCGCGACTCCGAAGACCGGCTGGTAGCGACGACCGAGACGCCCAAGGCCGAGGTGGGGGAGTTCGCCTACCTGCGCGTCCTCAGTGTGCATCCCCAGGCCGGTGCCTTTCTCGATTGGGGTCTTGCCAAGGATTTACTCGTCCCCTTCCGCGAACAGGAATTCCCCCTGCAACCCGGCGACTGGGCGATCGTTTACGTCTGTTTGGATGTGAAGACAAACCGGATTCTGGCCACCACCCGGTTGACCCGCCACCTGAACCGCGACACTCCGGCTTACCGCGATGGGCAGCCCGTCAACCTGATCATCACCGGCAAAAGCCCCTTGGGCTATAGCGCCATTGTCGAGAATGCCCACCGCGGCCTCCTTTACAAAAACAACCTCGCCGCCGCGCTGAAAATCGGGCAGCGCCTCAAAGGCTTTGTCCGCACCGTTCGCTCCGGCGGCAAAATCGATCTTTCCCTCGACGCCGCCGGCTACAAACGCGTCGCCCCCCTGACAGAGCAAATCGTTGAGGCGCTTCAGGCCGCCGGAGGGCGCCTGGCCTATGACGACAACAGCTCTCCGGCGGCCGTCCGGCAAATGTTTGGGGTCAGCAAGAAAGCATTCAAACAGGCCCTGGGCCGCCTTTACAAAACCCGCCGCCTGGCCTTCCTCAAACCCGGCATCGAGCTTTTGGAAAACTCATCCTGGTCCCCGGGCACCCCTGATCGCCCCCAAACAACCAACCCGGTTCCGACAGCACCCCGACCTGTCGCGCCAAACCGCCCGGCAACACCACCAGCACGTCGTCACTAGTCCTGTGGGAGAGTTGTTCAAAACTTTGGAGCCGCCCGACAACTTCCTGCTGTCGGCAGCCGAAGGCTGGCTCGGGCTGGGTGATGCTCAGTCTGCACTGGCGGAGCTGGACCAAATCCAACCCCATCAGGGAACACATTTGGAGGTCCTGCTGGTCCTCTGGCGCGTCCATTCCGAATTGAAACAATGGGATCGCGGCGTCGAGGCCGGGCAAACACTGGTTGAAGTCCATCCCGAACTGGTCAACGGCTGGATCCTGCGCTCCTTCGCCCTGCATGAGTTGAAGCAGACCCACTCGGCTCTGAGCCTGCTACTCCCGGCCTTCGACAACTTTCCCGGCAGTTGCACCATCCCCTACAACCTCGCCTGCTACTGCGCCCAATTGAATCAGCTGGACGATGCCCGGGCATGGTTGAAAAAGGCGGCGGCTGCCAACCACACCTACGTGCGGCTGAACGCCAAAACCGATCCCGACCTGATACCGCTACGGGACAGCTTGGACGAAATCCTTTAACACACGCAGTATGGCTGCGAAAAACGGATGCGCTCTGCGGCGGTTTCTTAAAAGCGGAGCCAACACCTCGCGAACTGAGGTCCCCACCACCCGGCCCTTTGCCTTTTCTGCGGGGGAAGACACTCCTGATGGGGTGCTGAAGTCAAAACGCGGAAATATAAAACCCGCCAAATCGAACCGGGAAATCCGACCGACCGCGTGGCCGTAACGGCCGCCAAGCGCCTTGGGAAAGGCCTCTTTACAGCCCGGCAGCGTCAGAAGAAACATCCCTTCGACCCGGGGAATGAAACCTGGGCGATAAACTGACGGGCCCGAACGCGGGGCCCACCCCCCCTGCCAATTCGTGGGCTCCGGCTATTCGTCACCCCTTACATCGAAAGCCAGAGGTAGTATTCATTCGCGACCTCCACAACCGAATGCGGTGAGGCGACGATGCCCAGATTCGACAACTGGGCCACGGTCGCGAAGTCAATCTCTGCGCGATTTTTCGCGCCAGGCGCCATGCCCTTTGCTTTTTACGGAGCCCGCTCCGCCCGCAGGATAAGAATCAAGTGCCTTTGCGGGAGACGGCTACGGCCGCCTTGGGCTTTTCCTTTTTGGGCTTCTTGACTTCCTTTTTGTGACTGTTATTTCCTTTAGCCATAATTTTATTGGGTTGAACTGTCCCCTTACCTACACAGATTTACCCCTCTTTGACAACCCCAGAGTTAATTTTCCACGCGCTGGTTCAGGCCGATCCGAACGAACGAAAAAACATCCGTCCGAAAACGAGGGGCGTTCGGGCTTGATGGCACCGAAGGAAGGGACTGCGCCCCCTTCCTTCCCAGGCATCCGGCAATGTTCCATGATTTTCAGTTGCAGGTCTCAAAATTTCCCGGATGCACTCCGCCCCGCTTTGTGTTTACATGGTCGCAGTATTTTAGCCATGAGAAATCCGATTATCGCAGCACTGGACGTTCCATCCGTCGACCAAGCCCTCAAGCTCGCCGAACAAATCGCGCCGGCAGTGGGGGCGTTCAAGATTGGCGGCGAACTTTTCACAGCCGCGGGGCCGGACATCGTGCGACGCGTCCGCGCCACCGGCGCGGCGGTGTTTCTGGACCTTAAATTCCACGACATCCCCAACACGGTGGCCAAAGCGGTGGCCTCCGCCGTGGCGCTCGATGTTCAGATGCTCACCATCCATACCAGCGGAGGCGGGGAGATGATGCGGGCTGCGGAAAAGTCGGCCCAAGCCGCGGCAACGGCCCTTGGGCTTGAGGTTCCGCTTATTCTGGGCGTGACGGTGCTGACCAGCTCCAACAGCGAGACTCTTGCTGAAATCGGCTGCGAAGCGGACACGGAAAAACAGGTTTCGCGCCTGGCACAACTTGCCGTGAAGTCCGGCCTGCGCGGCCTTGTCTGCTCCCCGCTTGAGCTCGTTGCCCTCAGAGCCATTCTCCCGGCCCATATCCAACTGGTGACGCCGGGCATCCGCACCGGCGCGGAGAAGGCGGACGACCAGAAGCGGACCCTTTCCCCACGCGAAGCGATTGAGGCCGGTGCAAGTTGGCTGGTGGTGGGGCGTCCCATTTACGCGGCAGAAAACCCCCGCGCAGCGGCAGAGAAGATTTGGGAATCCATTTCATGACCCCGCCTTAATGCGGCAGGGTGCAGGCCGGCTCCGGTTCACACTGAGTCCACCGGATGGGAAGCGGTGGCAGGAACGGATCCATCAACTTGCCTAACGAAAGACCGTTTTCAAAATCCGTTCGACCTTGGGGCCGGGTCTGGTGGAAATGCCAAAAGCAGATTCAAGCCGCTCCACTGCGGCGTCGGCTTGCGGCGAGCCGGCGGCATGAACCCGGCAGAGCACCGAGCCTTTTTCCACAAACTCACCAGGCCGGACTATTTGATCAATCCCCACCTCGCCATTGATCGCCGAATCCCGCGTCATCCGTCCGCCGCCCAAGTCGCGGATGACCTCGCCGATGATGCGGGCGTCGCAGGCGGTGATGCAGCCTTTTTTTCCAGCCTTGACCGTGTGAACAACCGCGGCGGTGGAATCCGCATCCAGCTTGGACTTGAAAGCGGGGAGGTCCGCGCCTTGGGCAACCAACATTTCATCCCACTTCTGCCGGGGCCGGCCCGAGTCCAGTGAAGCGGCGGCCGTTTGGCGGGCAAGGGCGATGGATTTTGATTTTCGGGTTTGAATCAAAAGGTGGGCGGCACATTCGACCACCAACCCGCGCAGATCGGACGGGCCGCGGTTTTCAAGGCAATCGACACTTTCGCGCACTTCGAGCCAATTTCCCGCCGCCCGGCCAAGGGGGAGATTCATATCGGTGAGAATGGCGCGGGTGTTTACCCCGCACCGGCTGCCCAAGGCAACCATGGCGCGGGCCAAGCGGCGCGCCTCGGCCCGGGTCGGCATGAAGGCCGCAGAGCCGAATTTCACATCCAAGACGAGGGCGTCCAGGTTTTCGGCAAGCTTCTTGGAAAGAATGGAAGCGGTGATGAGCGGGATGCTGGGCACCGTGCCGGTCGCGTCGCGCAGGGCGTAAAGTTTCCCATCGGCCGGCACCATATGTTCGGTCTGACCACAGATGACGCAGCCGGTTTTCTGGACTTGGGCGACAATGGCTTGCTTGGACAAGCGCGTTTGAAAACCGGGAATGGAATCCAGCTTGTCGAGCGTGCCGCCGGTGATACCGAGCCCGCGGCCGGCAATCATCGGCACGCGGAACCCAAGACAAGCCAGCAACGGCACGAGGGGGAGCGACACCTTGTCGCCAATCCCGCCCGTCGAATGTTTGTCCACCAGCGGGCGGCTGTCTGCGGGAAACTCCAGCCTCTCCCCCGAATCCCGCATGGCCAAGGTCAGCGCGGAGGTTTCGGCAGTGTCCAGCCCGCGAAAAAAAACAGCCATCAGCATGGCCGCCATCTGATAATCCGGGATTTTACCGGAGGTAAACGCCCCTATGAATTCCTGGATTTGGAGGGGATCGAGCGTGCGGCCCTGGCGTTTGGCCTCGATGAGTGAGAGAAAGTTCACGCCTGACACATTCAAGGTTCAACCCCGCACAGCGGTTGACGCAGAGCAAGGAAATCTGTCCGCGAAGGTCCTCTTCGTGCGGAGCAGGAATAAACAAACCCGGCACCAGCCCGAAGCCGGACCGCAAATGTGCCGTTCAGCCGACAAACTTCTTGGCGATCACGGTGGCGTTGTGTCCGCCAAAACCGAAGGAATTGTTCACAACAACGTCGACGGGCATCTGGCGGGCCGTGTTCGGGACATAATCCAGATCGCATTCGGGGTCGGGCACCTGGTAATTGATGGTGGGCGGGACCACGCCATCACGGACAGCCAAGGCGCAGGCGATCATTTCCACGGCGCCGGCCGCGCCGAGCATATGGCCGGTGGCGCCCTTGGTGGAACTGACGGACAGCTTATTGGCGTGCTGGCCGAACACGGTTTTAATGGCCTGGGTCTCGCAAACATCTCCCTGAGGCGTGGATGTGCCGTGGGCGTTGATGTAAGAGACGCGTGACGGGTCGAGCCCGGCGCTGCGCAGGGCAGCCTTCATGCAGCGAGCCGCGCCTTCGCCGCCGGGGGCCGGGGATGTCAGGTGATAGGCATCGGCAGTATTGCCGTAGCCGACAAATTCGCAATAGATCCGGGCCCCGCGGGCCTTGGCATGTTCCAACTCTTCGAGCACCAGCACGCCCGAGCCTTCACCCATGACAAAACCGTCCCGGTCCCGGTCGAAAGGCCGCGACGAATGCTTGGGATCATCATTGCGGGTGCTCATGGCCTTCATGGCGCAAAAGCTGCCGATGCCAATGGGGATAATGGTGGCCTCGGCGCCGCCGGCAAACATGATTTGGGCATCGCCCATTTTAATGGCGCGCCAGGCTTCGCCCAGAGCGTGGGTGCCGGTCGCACAGGCCGAGCAGGTGGAGAAATTCGGGCCGCGCAGGCCGTTGTACATCGAGAACAGGCCGGAAGCCATGTTGCCGATGAGCATCGGGATGGTGAAGGGCGACATGCGGCTGGGACCGCGCTCCAGCAGGATCTTGTGCTGCTCGGTGGTCGTCTCCAATCCGCCGATGCCTGAGCCGATGATCACTCCAATCTCATCCCGGTTTTCGCGGTTGAGATCAAGGCCGGAATCCAGCAGGGCTTGGTGGCCGGCGAAAACGCCGAACTGGGAATAGCGGTCCGCGCGGCGGACTTCCTTGGGCGAAGGAAAGGCCGGGCCGGGAACAAAGCTCTTGACCTCGCCCGCGACCTGGGTGTCAAAGGCCGCGGCATCAAAGCGGGTGATCCTATCAATTCCGCAGTGGCCGGCCAGCAACGCTTGCCAAAAAGTGTGAACATCGTTGCCAAGGGGGGTGACGGCACCCATGCCTGTGATGACGACTCTGCGATCGGTGCCGTGGCTGGCCATAAATTAAAAGGGGCAGCTCAAGCTGAAGTCAGTTGAAGCTGCCCCGAAATTGCTCAGGGAGGGTTTACTTGTGGGTTTCCTCGACGTATTTGATGACATCGCCCACGCTTTGCAGCTTCTCGGCCTGCTCGTCGGGGATCTCATTCCCAAACTCCTCCTCCAACGCCATGACCAACTCGACCGTGTCGAGCGAATCGGCACCGAGGTCCTCGATGAACTTGGCGTCAGGGGTGACCTGATCCGCGTTCACGCCCAGTTGCTCGACGATGATGTCTTTGACCCGCTGTTCGATAGTTTTTTCAGCCATGTTATTGTCCGTTTCTTCGATTGTGTCTGTGTGTCTATGCGACCGCTCATGAGGCGTCAAGCCCCGAATCGCGCTATTTTCAAAATCCACATTCCGCGCCTGCTTTCTCTCTCAAAACCCGTCCCTCTGCGCAAGAAAATTAAGCCTTCAGAAACCGTCCCCCGCAACCGCCACTCTCTCACATCACCATGCCGCCGTCCACCGTGAGCACCTGTCCGGTGACGTATCTTGCCGCCGGACTGGCAAGATAAAGCGCCGCCCCGGCAATGTCCTCGGCCTTGCCCAGGCAACCCAGGGGGATCTGCTTGAGCAGCGCCGCGCGCAACTCCTCCTTCAACTCCGCCGTCATATCCGTCTCGATGAACCCCGGGGCAATGGCGTTGGCAGTGATGCCGCGCGAAGCCAGCTCGCGCGCCACCGATTGCGTGAAACCGATCAACCCCGCCTTGCTCGCCGCATAATTGCATTGGCCGGGATTGCCAATCAATCCAATCACGGAAGAGATGTTGATAATCCTCCCGGACCGCTGCTTGAGGAATGCGCGGGTAAAGGCTTTGGTGACCAGAAACGCGCCCTTTAAATTCGTGTCCATCACCGTATCCCAATCGGCATCACTCATCCGCATGAGCAGTCCGTCGCGGGTGATTCCAGCATTGTTGACCAGGATATCCACCCGGCCCGCCTCGGCGAGAATCTTCTCGGCGGCGGCCGTCACTGAGAGGGAATCGGACACGTCCACGGCCAAGGCCCAAGCCCTGCGTCCGAGCGCGCGGACCTCGACGGCGACCTTGTCGGAGTTCTCCTGGGTGCGGGAGATGCAGACCACGTCGGCACCTTCGGCGGCGAATTTGAGGGCGATGGCGCGACCGATGCCGCGCCCGGCGCCGGTCACCACCGCAATTTGATTGGCTAGCTGGCTCATATAAGGCCGGGATGTTGAACGGAATCCGATAAAAGAACAGAATTATTTCCGCGCGCCAGCGGTCCCGGCGCCCGGGGAAGTAGGCTGAGACAAAGCGGAGGCGCCACCGGCACATTCATTTACCGGGAGCCGGCGGCGCGGCGGGCAGGGTTTTAAGGATTTCCTGCTGCTGCTGATACCATTCCAGCAAGGGACGCGAAAGGAGGGCCGGCCGGAAATCCTTGAAATGCTCCAGATTCAGGGCGTCGTCGACGGTTTTTTTCAGCTGCCCGTTCAGCTCGCTTTTGGCCGACTCGGCCCAACCGCTGAAGGAGCCGGTTTTTTCGTTCAACGCCTTGGCCGCCGCCAGCCGGGTTTCCTGATCGTAGGTGAAAACCGGCACCTGCACGTAGCTCTTGTCCACCCGGCCCGGAATGCGGTTGGTCTCCGTGATGCTGGTAACAACATATTTGGCCAGCTCGATGATGCGGCGTTCCAGCCTGGCTGTCACATCATCGTCCCCCACGGTTTCGTTGGCCTGGGCCCCCAGATCGCGGGGTGCGTTTTCCAGCTTCAGGCAGACCTGCTTGACGAATTCTTTTTCCAGCCCGGCAAAATATTTCTTGCCCCGCGCCAGAATCAGCTCCCGCTCGGACTGGGTGAAGGAATGCTTTTTGTCATCCAGGCCGACGAAGACGGCGTAATTGGTGGAGATCAGGAGTTTCTCCAGCCGGGCTGTAAGGTTGACGGCATCCAACCGCACCACGACAGGCACGTTGGTCGATGCGACTTTCAACTCCAGTTTCAAGTCCGCCGGCAAAGCCGAGAAGAACGCCCGGTCCAGCCCCCCAAGCTGCTCAATCTGAGTGTTCAAATAGGCCCAGTGGGCGGCCCGCCGCTCCTTGAGATTCAGGTCGCCTATGAAATCAAAGTCGTTCTCCACCTTCAGCGAACGACTGTCGGCTCGGAACCAGAACAATTCATCGGCAAACTGGCCGGCCAGTTCGCGTGCCACATTCAGATAACTCAAATTCACGCTCTCCAGCGGCACCCGATCCCGAGGATTCCGCGGCGCCAGGGCGCGGATGAAGGTTTCAATGACATTGTTGGGCAGCATGCCCAGCAGCTCGGCCATCTCGGCATAAGCGTTGACCACCGGCATGGGACCGTAGTCGAAACGGCGCACATCCCCGCACCGGGCGGTGTCCTCGTCGCTGGCAAAAAGCAGCTTGTTGGTGCGGGCTTCCGGGCTGTCGTAATACCCCCAGCGGATCGCCGCGCGATCATGCGGCAGAGCTTCCTTGAGGACTCGCATCCTCCAACCCGCGAAGGCGGCCCCTTTGAACATGGTGTATTCCATCATCGAGCTGGAGGTGATTTTGTTGGTGTAGGCGTCCAGAGACTGGCCGGTGAGGTAGGCCTTGAACCAGGCATCCAGTTCCTTGCGTGTCAAGGTGGCAGCCAGGCTGCCGGCAAAGTTGTGGCGCAACCCGAGGATATGGCCGACCTCATGCGCCACCACCTCCCGCAAGTAATCCTGTGCGGCCCGCAGAACCGCCTCGTCCGTCAACTCATCACTGGCCAGAACCTCCTGCAAACCGTGCCCCAGCTCGCGGGCAAAGGCCCCGTCGTCCAGCTGGCAGCCGGCGCTCGAACCCAGAAAAGGCATCAGCCGCGCCGCGCCCTTTTTATCATCCTTCTTGGACTCGGCCATTTCCTCCAACGTCCGCAGCAAGGACCGGGCCCGGGCCTTGCCGCTGAAGGTGAAGGCGGTGGTCAGATAGGCCTGACCGTGTTTCGACTCGCCATTGAGGGGATCGACCAGCACGTCGGCATAGGCGAATCCAGCCGTGTCCCACGGCACCCATTGCACCAGGTTGTAACGGGCATCGGGCGCCGTGACGCCCTCCGGCGCTTTACCGACCTGCACAATCTCCTTTCCAAATGCGAGATTCCAATACAGCACCCCGTCCTTGACCGCCTCCACATACTCGGGCGGCGTGTTGGCCGAGTAATAAAAAACCACCGGCCGGGCCAAGTCAAAGTGCGCAACCCGCGAAGAAATGCGCCCGGTCCCTGTCTCAATCGCCCCCTCGGTCTCAAAAAAACGCGCATACCGCCCGTCCACCGCACTGGGCTCCTTACCGGCAAAACCGCCCGGCTGATAGGGCGAGATGAAATACCGCGCCTCATAGCGCGCCTCAAGATCCTGCTCCGACTGGCGGCTGCGCGCCTGAACATTCTGACGAATCACCAACTGCGCATCATCGGCGCGCATTGCGAACACGCGGCTTTCGGGCACCTCCAGCACGTTGTCGTGCGCGGCAAAATTCAGCGCCCCTCCGTCCGTCCAGGACTGCGTGAAAAGACGCCGCATCCCCTTGTTAAAATCCACCACCACCCGGTTGGTGTCCTGCCGCACAATGGAAAAATTCGCCAGAAGCCGGCGCGCCGGAAGCTCTTCCGTCACCACCAACCCTTTGGTCGACTCATACATGTCAACCCCGTCCGGGAACAATTCAAACCGGACCACCTTCCCCGCCAACCCGTGACTGGTCGGGGCCTGCCCCTGCGGAATCAAAGAGACGCTGAAAAGGTAATCCCGGCCGAAAGCGCTTTTCGGGATGGCCAGCAGAAACCGGTCAGCCACCTCCAACGCTGGCGCCACCTCGGCAACAACGGGCGAGGCGGACCGAAGCCCCACGACCAGCGCCAGAAACAGCGCCTGCGAAAACAAACGGCGCCAGTTTGAAGGGAGCAAACAACTCATATCGTAAAAAATGCACGCGCCGCCGCTTGCGAACAAGCGCAAAGCAATCCAGTCAAGAGCCAAAAGGTCGGAAAGCCGAAACCGGCCCGACAATCCGCGCCCGTCGCGGAGCCGCGAAGAATCTTAAACACTCGAACCTCTCAGGGTTCTCCTTGGCGATGGGCTCTTTGGGCTTTATCCTTGTCCCCTTGCGGCCTCCTCAGCCGACAAGTTGACGGGGCGTCCCTCCGCTGCTACAGGCAACACGCTGAGGTTTCCAGCGGAGGAAGTTGCTCTTCCGATGCCGTTCGTAAATCGGACCCTCGACCATGTTTGCCAGACGGCGCAGTGGCCCGACCCCAAATGAATTCATAAAACCCTCCCAGGCAAACGGCTCAAGATGCTGCGATCAACGGCAGGCTGCGCATCAAGCTGAGGATAAATGCGCAGGCGGAAACCCGACATTTGGCGCATGGGTTCAACTTGCATTTTCAAGACCGGCAACTAAAACTTTTAATGTGCCCCGTTCGATATTTCACAGCGGCTGCTTTTTTGTAGCGGCTGCGGCTCTGATTGCCGCAGGCGGGTGTTCCAGTGTGTTTGCCACCGCTCCGTTCTCTCCCTGGTCTTATCGAACATACCAGACGAGAGAGGGATTGCCGGATATCAGCATCACCAGTGTGGCACAGACATCGGATGGATACCTCTGGGTTGCCACCAAAGGCGGTCTGGTGTGCTTCAACGGGTCCGGGTTTGCAAGCCTGCCGAGATCCAATCTGCCGCCCCTGCCGAGCCGGGCGGTGCGCGCCATGTTTCGGGATCATCGGGACCAGCTCTGGCTGGGGATGGAACGGGGCACGGTGCTTTGCTTCAAGCCGGATGGATTGGCAAACTTCGCGCCTGAGGATGGCCTGCCCAGGCAACGGGTCGTGATTGTGGCGGAGGAGCGGAAGGGGGCGGTGTGGCTCCCCGATGAGCAGCGGAATCGCACGCAAGGTGGTGCAATGGTTTCAAAAACCTTCTGCTGCCGCGCCGGAAGCGGAACTGCAGAAACTTTCCACGCCCGAGCAGGTGGTGCTCGCGCTAGTGGCTTGCGGCTTTCTTCCGAAGCAAATCTGTGGGGCGCTGAAACTCAGCCAGCACACCGTGGACACTTATTTGCGCGGGTTATACAAGAAGCTACAGCTCCATTCCCGAGCCCAAGCCGCGGCCGTGTATGCCGAAATCAAACCCCAACTGGCTGCCGGCTCCCGCCAAGCCATCCCACTGAACAGAAATGCAACGTTTCGCATCGAGGGAGAGTGTTCCAAAACATTCCTGAACAATACGCATTACCCAGCCCCACCCGGACCAATCCAGAGAAGCTTCCGTTAATGAAAGCAATATGATGAAATGCCTGATCGGTTTCTCCTGGCTGTTGACATTGGTGTTCCGGCTTGAAGCAGGCGCCGCAACCGGCCCGGACAAGCCGATGAATATTCTCCTGCTGCTCGCGGATGATCTCCGCTATGACACCCTCGGATGTGCGGGCGATAAAACAGTTCAAACGCCTAACCTGGATAGATTGGCTCTGGAAGGATTCCGCTTTAGCCGCGCTTGTGTCACCACACCGATATGCGGTTCCAGCCGCGCTTCGATTTTCACGGGCCAATGGATGTCGCGCCATGGAGCGAGGAGTTTTGGCATGTTCAACACCCCGTGGGCTGAAACCTATCCCGGCCTGCTGCGCAGAAGCGGCTACCACGTGGGCCACGTGGGGAAATGGCACAACGGAAAATTTCCGGCCGGGAATTTTGATTTTGGCCGCGCCTATCACGGAACCCACTGGCTTAAGCAGGCTGACGGCACAAAGGTCCACGTGACCCGTAAGAATGAAGATGACGCACTTGAATTCCTCAGAACCCGCCCGAAAAACAAGCCATTTTGCCTGACGGTCGCCTTCTTTGCACCGCATGCGGAGGATAACAACCCGCTCCAATACCTACCCCAGCCTGAAAGCATGAGCCTGTATCAGGACGTTGCCGTCCCCGTCCCCGCCAATGCGACCGACGATTCCTTCCACCGCCTCCCGGACTTCATCGGCAACGAGAAAAACGAAGGCCGCGTGCGCTGGCATTGGCGGTTTGATCAGCCGGAAAAATACCAGGCCATGATGAAGAATTACTACAGGCTGGTCACCGAGGTGGATTCGACCTGTGGCAGAGTCTTGAAAGAATTGAAAACCCAGGGTGAACTCGATCGAACACTAGTCGTCTTCACAGGCGACAACGGATATTTCCACGGCGAACACGGCCTTGCCGACAAATGGTATCCTCACCAGGAATGCATTCGCGTCCCCCTCATCGTCCGCGATCCCCGCATGACTCAGGCCAAATCCAGCCGCACCAATGACGACTTCGTGCTCAACGTGGATATTGCCCCCACCCTCCTTGCTGCAGCCGGGATCACCCCACCTCAGAGGATGCAGGGAAGGGACTTTGCGCCGCTCTACCTGAACAACAACCCTCCTGCGTGGCGGACTGAATTCTTTGAAGAACATGCCACGATCCAAAACACCAACTTCATCCCGTCCTCGGAATCGCTCGTGCGCAAGGACTGGAAATATTTCTACTGGCCGGATTTCAAGCGCGAACAGCTCTTCGACCTCCGGTCGGACCCGAATGAAGAGAGCGATCTTGCCGCCGACCCAGCGGAGAGTAAAAAACTGGCTGAGATGCGTAAGCGGTTCTCCGAACTGAAGGCCGCGGCGAAC
>Ga0114958_10000951_pt1 | contig 23749 bp, 22 predicted proteins | sample C_130208_EF_Meta_FD_89577 | JGI IMG/M metagenome (GOLD analysis project Ga0114958, IMG submission 89577) | Freshwater microbial communities from Lake Croche, Canada to study carbon cycling - C_130208_EF_MetaG | ecosystem: Environmental > Aquatic > Freshwater > Lake | place: Lake Croche, Canada... | reverse complement strand
GAAAACACGCGCCACGATTCTGGATCAAGCACGCGCCCGCACAGCTGAACTTTCCGAACGCCTACAGAAAACTGAGCAGGAATCGCTCCGGTTGGCCCAACAGTCAGGCATCGAGTCGGAACGTTCCCGCGCCAGCTTGGAAACCGCCCAAGCCGAAGCCGCCGCCTTGCGCCAAGCTCAGGAAAAGCTTCGGACAGAAGCCGAATCCCTGCGATCGCAGTTGGCCTCCGCCACTGTGACAGCCCGCACGGCCGAAGAACGTGCCCGGGTGACCGAAACTTCCCTACGCACGGCCGAGGAAGAGAAGAAAAAGCTATTGGAACAAAATCAGTCCCTCTCCAAGGGAGTCACCCAACTTGCCGAAAAGTCTGGAGAGATGACCAAGGAGATACGCGACTTCCGTCCTCTGGCTCCCAACTCCCTTTATGCCGATTATCTAGCCCGGCGAGCTACCGTGCTTTTATTCACGGAGCGCACTTCCGCCCAAGGCTCGGGAACAAAACAAAGGGAGTCCAAATCGATTCTCTTATCCGACGGAAATCGTACAGCCGCCCTTCTCCTGATCGACCAGACTCCCGTGGGGTTGGGAGATGCCGGAGGAAGCTGGAACTCTCTGACCGGATCACTAACTCTCCCACCCCCCGTCAACTTTCCTAAACCGATTGAAACCTTGCAGACCCTGAAACAAGGGGACCCGAGATTCCTCTTGGCTCCCGTGGGATCAGCGGAGAGCGAGCGGGTTGCTTCCTCCACATATCGGATCGCCACAGATCCTTTCCGCTTTTCCCGGGCCCTTCTGATTTCCCCCCAGGGATCTGGATATGGCGAGTGCTCCTTTCGGCTCGAACCCAGCCTTCGCGGATATTTGGAGATGGATTCACGCTTCCTCAACCGTCTGCAAGGCGAGTACGCCCCCTCAGCCGGTGACCTGGTTTTGACCTTAACGGGCGAATTCCTGGGGATCATGGTCAACGACCAGTACTGTGCCCAAGTCACCTCCCTGGAGACCTCAACTTCAATTCCATGGGACGCCAAAGGAGCGGCCAAAGGAGTGGGGGAGGCCCTTTCTTCTATCAAACGCGGCGTCGGAAACCTGGATTCTAGGCTACGCTGACCCCTGTAAATCTTTGTAATTCTTACTTCCCCCTGCCGCCTGAACCTCTACAAACAGGGAGCCCCTTGAGCGCCGAAACCCTCACCTTCGAAAACGCCCACGCCCTTTCCGAGCTCTATAACGCGGACGAGTCCCTTTTGCGGGAAACGGAAAAGTCCTTGGGTGTCAAAATCACCGCCCGGGATGCCATCCTCAAGATCGACGGCCCATCGGAAGGCGTAACCTCGACCCAGGAACTGTTCCGCCAACTTCACCTGGCCCATCAGCATGGGATGCGTGTCCGCCGTCACGAATTTCTCTACGCCTTGCGGGCGGTTCAGCGTGGAGAGGGCAAGGATCTGGAAGGGATCTGGTCCTGCCGGATTCAGGTTTCCCCAAAAAAGCCGGTCATCCTTCCCAAAACCTTCATGCAAAAGGCTTATGTGGACTCCATTCGCAAGAACGACCTGGTCTTTGGCTTGGGCTCCGCCGGTACTGGAAAAACCTACTTGGCCATGGCCATGGCCATCTCCTACCTAAAATCCGACAAAATCAGCCGAATCATCCTCACCCGACCCGCGGTCGAGGCCGGCGAGGCTCTCGGTTTTCTGCCCGGCGACCTGCAGGAAAAAATCTTCCCCTACCTTCGCCCCCTCTACGATGCGCTGTACGACATGCTGGATGTCGAGGAAATCCAAAAGATGATGGATAAGGGGATCTTGGAAATCGCTCCCTTGGCCTATATGCGGGGTCGAACCCTTACGGGAGCCTTTGTCATTCTCGACGAAGGCCAAAATGCCACCACCGAACAAATGTTCATGTTCCTGACCCGATTGGGGCCAGAATCGAAATGCATCGTGACGGGGGATCCGACTCAAATTGATCTTCCGCATACCCGCAAATCGGGTCTAGTGGAAGCCGTACAGGCTTTAGCACCCGTGGAGGGCGTTAGCTTTATCCGCTTTGAGGATACCGATGTGATCCGGCATGAGCTAGTTGGAAAGATTGTCCGTGCCTATAAGGATCACCGTGGGGTTCGCCAGACCAGCCTCACCTTGTGAACCCCCAAGCGTCTTCGTGTGCGGGGCGGGCCGCCACTGAAAATCGCCTCGAATCCGATCCTCGCATCCGCTTCCTCCTTCTGGCCGTTTCCGGTGCCTGCGCCTACGGGCTTTCCCTGCTGACCCCAGCCGCCTCCGGTCCCGCCACATGGATTGCACCCGTTTTCTGCTCCGTCGTTCTCCCCCTGATCCTCTCGGTCATTCTACCCGAAGCCTTACAAAGAAACCGCCTTTTGGCCCTCTTTTATCTTACCTGGATTGGCAATTTCGCTTTCACCCTTGTTTTGCTGGAGATCGCTCCCCGCTTTTCATTCGGAGCAGGCTCCTATCTGATCCCTCCCGCCATGGCCGCACTCGTCCTCACTACTTTGGTTGGGGCCCGTGCGGGAATTCTCTTGGTGGTCTTGTTGGGCATGTCGGAATTCTTTCTCCTTCGCCCAGATGACCGGTACCTAATCGCCACCCTAACGACCGGCCTCTCTGCGGTTCTCTTTTCCCGAAATATTCATCGCCGCTCCGACCTGCTGCGCGCCGGGGCGGGAATCGGTGTGGTCGCCCTGCTCGCCACCGTCCTTCCTGCCGGATTGAACTTCAATATAACTCGGGAGTTGATTCTCGCTGAGGCCATTTCGGCCGCCGCCGTCGGGCTTCTGGGCGCCATCGTGGTGGGAGCTCTGCTTCCATTGCTGGAATCGGCTTTTGACCGCACCACGGACCTTTCCTGGCTTGAATTATCGAGCCAGGATCACCCCATCCTTCGTCGTCTCGCAGTGGAGGCACCCGGCACTTATCTGCACAGCGTTTTGGTTGGGCATCTGGCCGAGGCCGCCGCCACCGCCACCCACAAGGCCAACCCACGCGCCTGCCGAGCCATGGCGCTTTACCATGACATCGGAAAACTGGAGAAACCGGAATATTTTACCGAAAACTTCAACACCTCGGATTCAGATCCTCATGCCAACTTGGCGCCCACGATGAGTGCCCTGATCATTCTTGCGCACGTCAAAGATGGCGTGGCCTTGGCCCGGCAGCACCACCTCCCCAGAAGGGTTCGGGAAGCCATCCGTGAACACCACGGTACCGGCCTCGTCTGGTATTTTTATCAAAGGGCCCTGCAGCAGGAAAAAGATGCCCGGACGGGCGGAAAAATACTGCGTCTGCGCGACGAGGACATTCCGGAGGTGGATGAGTCCTCATTTCGTTATCCCGGCCCGATCCCCCAATCGCCGGAGACTGCCCTGCTTTCCTTAGCTGATGCTGTCGAGTCAGCCTCCCGTGCGCTGGAGAAACCGCATCCCGGGGACGCCCATAAACTGGTCGATAAGATTTTCCATGACCGAGAGAAAGAGAGACATTGGTCGAGTTGCGCCCTGACTCCGACCGAATGGACCGAAGCCCGCCACGCTCTGGCAAAAGCCTTGGAGAACATCCTCCGCCCAAGAATCCGCTACCCTCAGGACCGACGTGCCAAAACCAAAACCCATCCTCCACTGGAGCAATCGGCAACGCCGTTACCGGCTGAGACTCGCATTCTTCCGTCAAAAGGTTGAGCGCGCTCTGGAGCGCTTACCCCCGGAAAGAATCGACCGACTCCCTCCTTCTCTGGAATTTGTCTTCGTCGGGGCATCTGAAAGCTCCCGCCTACATCTTCGTTTTTCGGGTGACCCGGCACCGGCGGATGTTCTCGCTTTCCACCACGGCGAAATCATCGTTTGTCCGAATGTGGCCGCCCACAACCATCGGCTTCATCGTCTCACGCTTCAGAATGAAATTCTGACCTATCTTTTGCACGGATTACTTCACTTGGCTGGCTACCGCGATACCACCCGAAAAGGAGCTAGCACCATGCGCCGCTTGCAGACCCGTCTACGCAAATAGTCATTGTTGCGTGGAGGGTCGCCGTTTTTTCTTTAACCAGAGATTGGCCGAATCCGCCTCGGCCGGGTTCACCGCCTTGACGATTCTTGGTATTTCAAAGGTACGCTCCACACGTGCATAAATTTCCGAAACCGGATCACCCTCCTCATCCACCAATTCCACGACTATTCTGTGCCGACCTTCGCCCAAGCTGGCCAAGGGATAGGGCTCATCTTTGCTTAGAAAAGTTTCCACCCCGTCCATGATCACCTTGACCCGGAAAGCTTCCTTTCCCAAAGGGGCATTGTGGACACGAAAATCCAACCATACCTTCCCTTCAGCGTCGGGATAGGCCTCTCCATCCAGCGGAAGGTTCAAAGTCAGATACGGGCGTTCCCTAGGCTGAAAGTTGGAGAAATCACGCCGGCGGATAAAGAAGTTCACCCGATCCCAAGCCTCCGGATCTCTCAACATTTTCCCGTCCGGTCGAATTGCAAAAGCGCGTAGGGTATGGGTTCCCGGGGTGAGGCCCTGAAGAATCAGAGGCTTCAGGTCATGACTGTGTTCAATTGGGGATCCATTGTCCAAAATCAGGCCCACCCGGTTTCCTCCCTCCCCGATGGCATAGTTCTGCAAACGAAGAAACACATCCACCGTTTCCCATGGCATGGTTTGTTCCTCCTGCGGTGTCTCAATCTTGACCACCACAGGATGGCCCGGAAGAATTGCCATTCCGGTGTCTGTCTTGGGCTTTTCATGCTTCTCGGCCCTCCGCACAATTTCCATATTTGGCTGGATAGCCGGAACAACATCGTCGGGTAGTTCTGCTTTACGAACGGGCTCCTCATCGGTTTGTGCCATCGCGATGACCGCACACAGAAATAAAAAACCCCAGGCTCCTAGCTGCACCATACCCCAATTAACACCCTTTTTACCCGGTCATAAACCCTTAAACTAGTCTGCCCCCCTATGCCTTCTCTTTCCCTTTCCTACCCGTTGGATTTCCACGCCATTCTTTTCGGGGGCCAGACTTTTTGCTGGAGCAAGAAAGCCGAGGGAGTTTTTTCAGGGTGGATCGAAGGCAAGTCGGTCCAATTGCAGGTAGAGGGCCACTCTCTTCATTGGAATGAACAGGCTGTAACCCCTGCATCCATAAGGAACTTTTTTTGCCTCGATCTGGATCTTTCAGCCACGCTGGGAGAAGGGAGTCATGACCCTTGGATTCAAATGGCCACCCATACCCATCCGGGACTCCGACCGGTCCGGGAGGATCCCTGGGAGTGTTTGGTCAACTTTCTCTGCTCTTCATTAAAACAGATTGTGCAGATCCAGCAGATCAACGCCCGATTGCGATCGGCTTTTGGCGGAAAACAAGGCGCTTTTCCCTCTATCGAAGTTTTGGCGCAGGCGGGAGAACAAGAACTCCGAAAATGCGGCCTCGGATATCGCGCAAAACATGTGGCCCAAACGGCTCGGATCGTTTCCCAGTCCCCCAACTTTCTTACTATTCCTTCCTCCCTGCCCACTTCATTAGCCGCCCAGCAACTCGAACAACTCCCCGGGGTGGGACCCAAGATTTCCCGGTGCGTGCTTCTCTATGCTTATAGCCGATGGGACGCTTTTCCTGTGGATGTCTGGGTCGACCGTCTGATCCGCGAGCTCTACTTTCCCCGACGCCGGAAAGCCTTTCGTCCAGGGGAGTTGGAACAATGGTCCCATCAACAATTTGGTCCGGGACGTGGGCTAGCCCAACTGTGGCTTTTTCACTGGTACCGCACCCGCCCGCACTTATCGCGCGCAGTAATTAAAGCGAAATAATTCCGGATTCCTCTAGAAGTTGGTTAGCTAAAAGCATTTTTCCCCCCTCTCCAAAGACGAACAGCTGATCCCCGTTTCGAAGAATCTCCGAAGGTCCGGGAGAAATCAGGCTTTGGCCCGACCTTTCAATAGCCACGATCACCGCCCCGGTCCGGGTACGTAATCCGGTCTCCTGAAGTGTTTTTCCAATCCAAGGCGATTCCTCGTGAACCTGATACGCCCGAACTTCTGCATCCCCGGGAAGTTGGATAGAATCCTGTACAGGTTCGGTATCCCAGGTTTCCCGAATTGCAGCCTGCCCTGAGGCATAAAGCCGAACCAAACGTCGCCTCATGAGCAAAGCAGCAATCACAGTCAGGATCACGGCGGGAATCAGAATTCTTGTGGATGGAAGAAGGGGCGAACTGATGAGCAGAAGATAAAATCCCAACAGCAGGTAACCTGTTCCGGATAGAACCACCAGGGTCAACCGTCGCGCCGATTCCACATTTCTCTTGGCACCAGTTCTAGGAAAGGCCAACTCGGACAGCAACAGCACCAAGGCATGGTACTTCCGGATCCACGCTACCAAGATCGGTAACGCAAGGAGCATGGCTCCCGACCAATAAACCAGCTCAATCCAACCCGAGGCTTCGGCTGAGGCAGGCATGCGTCCGTGATAGGTTCGCCATAACCCGGCAGCTCCAAGAAAAGGAGCGGTGACCAAAGCGAGTTGAATCGCCAATTGCCCAACCAGTTTTCGGAGAAAGAAATGGGCGGCGTGGTGTTTGTCTCTTTGAGTCCTCTTCAAACTGCGAAACCAGGCATGATAGGTCTTCCAGAATTGCATCAGGGAGCGAGGACCCCGCCTTTCCATCCAGTCAACCAGGGGACTGGAAGACTTCACCAGATACGGAGTGGTTAAAGTTGTGATCGCCGCTACCATCACAGTAAGAGAGTAAATCCGGGCAGAGGTGGCGCCCAAAGTGACGCCCAAGGTGGAAATGATGAAGGAAAACTCTCCATTGTTCCCCAAGCTCATTCCAGTGCGAAGAGCCGTGCGAAAATCACACCCGCCTAACAGGGCTCCCGTCGTTGTGAAGATGGTTTTTCCCAAGATCACCGCCAGCGTGATAGCCACCACCTGCCCAACCTCCTGCGGCAGAAGATCAAACTTCATCAACATGCCTGAAGAGATAAAGAAGATGGCACTAAACAGATCCCGGACAGGAGCCGCCAACCTCTCAATTCGGCGAACTTCCCTTACCTCGGCCAGTACCGCCCCCATGAGAAACGCCCCTAAGGCCACACTGAATCCGATCTTCTCCGCGAAAAGCGCGAGACCAAAAACCAATCCCAGCACAGTGACCAAAAGAACTTCATCCATCCGCGTCTGACCAGCCATTCGAATCAAGCGCGGGACCAGCAAAAAACCACCGACGGCCACACTGACAAAGAAAGCGATCAGCTTGACCAAAGTCCCAACGGTCACATACCAACCCGCCTCCCCGGTCGTCCCTAAACTGGTCAGAATTCCCATGATGGCAATGGCCAGCACATCTTCGACGATGAGAATTCCAAAAACGACCCGGGCAAAGTCCTGGCGGAGAAGGCCCAACCCCTCCAGCGTCTTGGCGATAATGGTCGTGGAGGAAATGGCAATGATAGCACCAAGAAAAACGCTCTCCATTCTACCCCATCCAAAACAGTGCCCGAGGTACTGACCCAAAAAGAACATGCCACTGATTTCCACCAGCGCAGCCACGAGGGCGACGACCCCGACCTCCTTGAGTTTGCGGAAACTGAAATGCAAACCCACCGAAAACATCAGTAGCACTACCCCCAGATCAGCCAGGGTTTTAATCTCTTGCTCGTTGGAAACAAAACTAAATGGGGGCGTATTGGGACCGATCACGATCCCGGCCAGAATGTAACCCAGAACGACGGGTTGTTTGAGTTTTTGGCAGATCACCGTGGCGACGGCGGCTGCCGCCATAACCAGCGCCAAATCTTGGACTAACTGGATTCCGTGCACGGTGGCACTTTGGCAGATTCACCCCATCTGCCCAATAGGAAAGGGACTTAAGGTTTTGCGGACAAGGCGGTCGCCTGAAATTGCAGGACTTTCCAGCCTGTGGGTCTTTCGATCATGGTCATGCAGAACCGGTTCACCCCCTCCATCGCCTTGCCGCGTGCCTCTACTTTCAGCGAAAACTTTCCAGTAACCAAAGCAAAGTCACCCCAGGCCCTGACCCGCAACTCTTCGAGCCGGATGGGCTCGTACTTCCGGGTTCCACTTCGGAGGGCCTCTAGAAACTGACTTCGGTTCTCCTGGAGTCCGGTCCCATGGATGTGCTCGTAGTTTTCATCCAAAACCGGATTCAGTTGATCCGGGTTGTTGTGACCCACAGCGTCGGCCCATCCCTCTGCCAAGGCAAAGAACTTGGCATCGCTTGTCGCTGTTACCGCCGTCTGGTCAGCCCGACCTGTACCCAACGTAAGGCAAAACAACAGAGCAGGAGCTAGATATATTAGAGACCTTGCTTTCATAGGTATCTTCTTCAGACCTAAAAGTAGAACGACCAGCGAGTTTTTTCCATGTGCTTTTTGACACCCTTCCCAGAGGCCTTTAGAATCCTTTCATGATTCAGATCACCGAGAGGGCAGCTCAACATATCCGCCAGCTTACCTCCGAACGCGATTCCACTTACGGACTGAGATTGGCGATCGAAAAAGGCGGATGCGCAGGCCTTTCTTACGGAATGACGGTGGCTCCCTCCCTACCGGGCGACCAATCCTTGGATCACAACGGCGCCCGACTTTTCTTGGCGGCAGACAGTGTGAGTCTGCTGGAAGGCTGCACCCTGGATTTTGAAGAGGAGTTGGCCAACACCGGCTTCAAGATCATCAACCCCAAGGCCAAACAGACCTGCGGGTGCGGAACTTCCTTCGAGGCCTGACTGCTTGGCCTCTCCCTGGTCCCTGCAGGACGCTCTCCGCCCGGGAATTCTGGCGGTTCAGAGATTTTACCGGGTCTTTCTATTTTTTCAGGCCATCGCCATCGCCCTCTATTTTGCCTATCAATACATTCCCGCGGTTCAGAATTCCTGCGACTCGTTTGCCGCATGGAAAAAGTCGGGAGGCATACCCCTCTCCGCGCTCCTAACCGCGATAGCCGGAACCATCCTTCCGGAGTTGGTTCGTACGGTGGTCGGTCCTGACCGCGCATGGGATACGGGTCGACTTCGTCGTTTGGGATGGAACTTTCTCTTCTTTTCTTTCAACGGGCTGCTGGTGGACCTTTTTTACCTTCTTCAGGCCACGCTCTTCGGCATCGGCCCATCCTGGAAGGTGGTTCTTCCCAAGATTGCTTTGGATTTCTTTGGTTTTATCCCTTGGATCGCCCTGCCCATGAGTGTCAGTTACTTTCTATGGCTAGAACTAGATTGGCAGCCTCGTCGTATTCTCCGGGCTTGGAGCTGGAGCCTTTACCGGGACCGTGTCTTGCCTTTGATCATCCCGGACTTTGTCTACTGGGGACCGATCCTCATTTTCCTTTATGGACTACCTCTACCCCTTCAGGTTCCTTTTTTCCTATTGGCCTTCTCCGGTTGGAGCCTGGCCTTCGTCTTTATCGGATCCCACGGGCTCGAGAAGAAGAACTAGCTCTGCTGGAAATTCGCCCGCCACAGTAGGAGAAAACCGTAGGCCTGAAGAATCAAGTTTGGAAGCCAAACAATCAGTTCGGGATAAGCACCTCCCCGATTTTTTAAGCCCTCCGCCAGAAGAATTAATGCGTAATACGCCATCACCACAAAAAAGCTGATCACCACTCCCACAGAAGTCTCCTTTCTTTGCACCCGTATGCCCAAGGGAATCCCCACTAGCAGGAGGGTAAAGGGGGCCAACGCAAAGCTGATACGCTTCTGCATCTCCGTCAGCATGGGATAAACCTGCTTGGGATCCACATACCCCTCCACCGGGCTAAGGATTCGGTTGGTCAAATCCCCCAAACCAGCGATCCGAATATCCTGAAGGTCTTCCGGGTTGAGAAAGCCCCGCAGAGAGATCTTCAGAGGTAGTTGGTCTGCGCTCAAACCAGCTCGAATGGTGCTAAGGTCATTAGGATTCTCTCCGCGCTCCTCTTGCCGGGCCTTGAGCAGAGTGATGGTCAAGCTCAAGTCATCGAGATCGGCAGAAAGGGAACCCTTTTCCGCACGTATGTTGCGTCGCGGAACCCCGGCCGGGCTTAGTTCCCAAATATTGATGTCGGTCAGTTCGGTTCCATTTTTTTGACCGATATAAATGCGATACCCAGGAAAACGATCCATCGCCTCTCCAGCCCGAATCAGGAAAGCGGGATTGTCCCGCCCGATATCCAGCAATACCGATTTGAACTTTTGTAATGTAACCGGAACCAGAACTGCGTTGTTGTAGAAACAGATAAAGGAGAGAAAAAGCCCAAAAAGAATCACCGGAGCCACCAAGGGGATCAGCCCAATTCCGGCAGCCCGTACCGCCTGCAACTCCAGATCTTGCGACATCCGGCCGAAAACGATCAGGGCCGCCACCAGAATTCCCCAAGGCATAGTGAAAGTTAGAGCCTGCGGGATGAGCAATCCCACCATCTTGAAAATCAGGGTCAAGGGCAACTCATCGTTGACCAACAACTCAAAGATTTGCTTAAAAGCATTCCCCAAAACAATAATGAGGGAGAGTACGGCCACCGCCCCCGCCGTGGTCGCCATCATTTGGGTTGTCAGATAGCGATAGAGAATTCTCACGTTTTGTTTTGCTTCCTCGTGTAGACCAGCCTGTCCTTCCATGTGGTGGGTTGTCCAATCTTCAATCCACGACATTCATAAAAATAGAAGGTTGGACCTGTTGGCTGTCCCCATGTTGACCTGCGGTACGTGGAGACAACACGAACCTGATCAAAATCACGCAAGATGGGCGGCAAAGCGGTCGGCTGCTCTGCAACGTAGAGTCCAGTACTTCCCTTGGGAAACTTTTCCCTGTAGCTGGGCCATAAGGAGTATTGGGTCATGATCTGAGGCCAATCAGGAGTGAAAGCTCGAGCCTGATCAGGAAGATAAAAAGACAGCAAGCTTGCTGTTTGATACTCATCCGCGATCACAAAGTCTGCTCCAATCTCCTGGCGGACCTTTTCCGCCTTCCCAGCCAGATCATTCCACCCCTTCGCACGATCGAGCGGGTTATTTTTGAAATGAATCGGAAGAAAGTCGTGCAGGAGGGCCGTTTCGACCAATCCGACCACCAGTCCGGCGACCATCACCCAACGCCAAATCTTTTTTCCCTCCTTCCATTTTTGCACCGCCCATCCCGCTCCCAAGATCAACCCCGCAACCAAGGCAGGAGCCGTCCAATTGCCATTTGCCGTTTTATTTAGGCTGATCCAAGCATAGGCCAGAAAAAGCGGCCAAAAGAGACACAGGAGATACTTCTCGCCCTGCCTTGGAAACTTTGTGGCAGCGGGGCGTACGGCGCCCATCAACATGAGGATCAATAAAATGGGCGAAACAACGATCGCCTGCAGAACCCAAAATCCGAAGAATTTTCCCCAGTTCACATGAAACCCGCGGTCCAGATCCCCACCCTCAAAAAGATGCATCGCAGTGATCCACCCATAAAAGGCGTTCCAGAAAACAATCGGCAAGGCTAGGAGGAGAAAGGTTCCCAGCAAAAGAAACATTCTTCCGGAGAAAAGTAGCCTTCTTTTGACGGGGGAGAACAAAAGAAAAAGAGCAAACGAGATTAACTCTGCCGCATTGGTATACTTCGCCTGAAAACCAAGACCTATCCATAAGCCGGTCAGCATCCAAAACCGCTTCTTCTCTGTCTGCACCCCCTCCCAAAAGGAAAGCGCTGCGGCCACCCAGAAAAATACGCTGAGCGGATCGATGGTCATCAGGATGCTGCCAATGGCAAAAAGAGGCATGACCGAAGCCACCACCACCGCCACCAGCCCCACTCTCTCGCTGTACAAGTCTCGTGCCAGCACGAAGATCAACCACCCCGTTCCGGCCGACAGCAAAACGGCCGGAAGTCTCAACGCCCAAACATGATCTCCCAGAAGCAGGGTGAATACTCGAATAACGAAGGCTGCCCCCGGCCCCTTGCCATAATGATTCCAATCCAAAGACCGCCCACATTCCCAGTAGTGCGCCTCATCCCCCACCAGATCCAAGTGAGGTGCGAACCAGACCCGAAAAAGAGTTAGGACACCAATCCAGCCTAAAGCCATTCGGGCTTCTCGACTTTTGGGCAGCAGGCTCATCCCCGACTCTAACTAACCCACACAAAAGTCGCAAAGATTGTGTGCTTCCTATTTGACCCCTGTCCTTTCGGTGGTTGAGTAAGACCATGTCATTAGCCATTAAAATCGACGAGCAGATCAAAGAAGCGATGAAAGCCAAAGACGCCGAACGACTGGGCGTTCTTCGCATGCTGAAGTCTGCGCTCAAATATGCCGTCATTGAGAAGTACGGTGCGGAAGGTGTGGCTAAAGATGAAGATGTCCTGGCCGCGGTGCGCAAAGAGATAAAGAAACGTCATGACTCGATTGAGGCTTTTTCGAAGGGGGGACGGGAAGATCAGGCCACCAAGGAAAAAGCCGAAATGAAGATCCTAGAAGCTTACCTTCCCGCTGCCATGTCTGAGGCGGATCTGGAAAAATTGGTCAAAGCTGTCATCGCGGAACTGGGTGCTACCGACAAGAAAGCTATGGGCGCTGTGATGAAAGCCTGTCAGGCCAAGTCAGCCGGGCAGGCCGACAACCGGGCTCTCAGCGCTCTGGTAGGGAAGCTTCTTCCTTAGCTCGCCGGAGCGGGAGGGCGCTTTTTGCCCCCACCCCCCGGGCCCCTGCGCTCTTTCTTGGGCAGGTCTTTGGAATACTCCTGCAAAGCCGTGACAAGCTCTTGGACAATTTCAGGATGTTGTCCCGCAACGTCTGTTTTTTCTGAGGGATCTGCAATCACATCAAACAACATGGATGCCCCCTCCTGCCCCCTGGAGGAGCTGATCAGCTTCCAAGGCGAACGAAAAACCGCGACCTCCTTGTTTCCCATGAAATAGACAGCACGCTGCACAGTTTGCCCACTCTTCAACGCTGGCCATAGGTCCTGGCCGTCAAAGTTCGGCTGGGAGCCCATTTTTACCCCGGTCACATCCAAAATCGTTGGGAAAAGATCCGCCACACACAGGAACTGATCGCTCTTTTGTCCGGAAGAGAGAACACCTGGCCAATTTAGCGCCGCAGGAACACGTATACCACCCTCAAAGACCGTCCCCTTGCCTTCACGAAGGGATAAGTTGGTCGAACCCTTCGTTAGATCACCCCCATTATCCGAAAAGAAGATCACGAGGGTGTTTTTTCGTATTCCCTCTTTGTTTAACTCCTCCAACACCCTGCCCGTAGCCGCATCCAAACCCGACATTGCCTTCAGAAGCGTGGGTCGACCCCTTCCCTGCCTTTCCTCCCCTTGTCCGGGCGGTGGAGAAATGGGACCATGGATTGCATTGAATGCCAGATAGAGAAAAAAGGGCCGATTCGTATCCCTCTTCTGAATCAATCCGATTGCTTCGTTTGCCAAAAGATCGGTCGAATAGCCCTTCTCCTCCGCCGGTTTCCCATTTCGCCACCAATCAAGCTCTTGGGTTCTCGGTTTCATGTGCGTGTTGTAGTCCACCGCCCCCCCCAAAAGCCCATAGTGATGATCAAAACCTCGTGCAGTTGGCAGGTACTCTGGGCCAGATAAACGATTTTCCCGATCTCCCCCCAAATGCCATTTACCACACATCCATGTCTGATACCCCGCATCCCTTAAGGCCTGGGGAAGTGTCTGATACTTTAGATCTAAACCGGAAAAATTCTCGACTCCGGTTCGCAGGGTATGCATTCCGGTCATCAGGGCCGCCCGGGTGACGCTACAGATGGGATTCACATAAAACCGATCCAGCCGAACCCCTTCCTCGGCCAAACGATTTAAATGGGGGGTTTGAACCTCAGGATTATTCCAGCCGATATCCCCCCATCCCTCATCATCTGCGACGACGATGACAACATTGGGCCGCTCTGCTGCCACCAAGCGGGCGGCTAAAAACATCAGAGCAGTAAAAACCCCCACCAAACTCATGGTTAATTCTGAGGCGGGGGTGGCCTCTTGGAGCCCCGAATCGATCCCTCTGCGTATTTCTCCCACATTCTCATCGATGCATCTTTTAACTCCTGCAGGGAGATCGCCCCATCTTTGTCCGCGTCTACCTCCGCGAAATGCTGTTGGATGAAACCTGCCATCGCACTGTGAACGCCCCGCTCATTCGCCTCCTTCTCGGTGATCTTGCCGTCATCGTTGCCATCATAACCCTCAAAAACCTTTTTTACTTCCGTCATCATCTCCTCCTTGCTCAGTTTGCCATTTCGATCGGAATCCATTTCTGAAATGTGGTTTTCGATCCAGGGTTTCCGATTCGGATCATTTTCCCTTGGAGGACCCCGCCCGTCTTTTGGCTCACCCTTGGGGCCTTCAGCAGGGCGATCCCCACCTCCTTTGCTCTGTCGACCTTGGACTCCGGTTTGCTCTCGGGTAGTTCCATCCGGATTGGTGAAAACAAATTGCACCTGCCGATTCCCAAAGACTTGATAGGCGACCGAACCTTTTTTGCCTCCCTGCTCGTACTCGACCCGGTATTTGTTTTGATCCTGAGATACCTCAAAGCCAGTGATCTTCGCGCCTGGCAAAGGGAAGGTAGCCTCTCGAACTGGTGTGGCGTCGGGTTGCGGATCCACACCTCCGCCCCGCACGGATACCTGTCCATAAAAACCCCCGTTAATGTAGGGATAGCTCCTACTCGCGTGGTAGTGATATCCCCCCATGGCATTGGTGTGACCATGGAATGAGTCGAGTCCTGTGGCTGGACTGCCGTCCGGTTCGTTTAATCCATAGATGGGATATCCATCGAGCGCGTAGGCCAAGGGGAGATTGGGCCCCAATTTCTCGGCCAAATGCCAAGGGGCCACATGGTAGTGATAGTCATCCGCCCGCCCAGCATGCCCTCCATACTGATCCAACTCGCCTGCTAGAAAAGTGTCAGTCCTTCCGTCGTTTTTGATCGGATTGAAAATAGGGATTCCGTTAGCGGCCACGGCAATGGCGCCACGAAAGAAGTTCGTCTTCGCCGACATTCCCCCCGCCGCGGGAACAGGATGCAAGGGAATCGACCAGGCGTTTTTTCCGTAATAGGACTGGGGCAGAGGCACCTGTTGTTGCCAGGCTGTGATGCCAATCATCATGGGATGTGCCGGAATACCGTCCGAACCCACATAGATGTATTTTTCATCCCAATCGACGAGAACTGATTCGGGAAATTTTAGGAAAGGTTCCGCCGCCTTAGGCGGAGCATCCTTGTGGGCCATCGCCTGCCTTTTCATTTCCTGATAATCCGCTTCCTCGATCAAATGGGCTTGCACCCCTGTAGCCCAACCAAAAACACAAATCAGAACCCCTACGCTCCGCAATCGTTTCATGGAGAAGGAGGGCCTCCCCCACCCTGCCCACCGGGAGAGGGGAGAGACTTTGCTTCCTCGCTATCGATAAACCCGTCTCCGTTAGTGTCATGCTGGGAAAAATTAGCCTTCATCATGGAGGGTGCCTCATCCATCGAAATCTTCCCATCCCCGTTTTTGTCAAATCTTTGGACGGGGTTTCCCTTGGACGTTTTCATATCCCGACCACCGACTCCGCCTCCTTGAGTCCGCCCTCCGCCCGGTCCACCCCCAGGAGGTCCACGTTGAAAACTCGGATCCGGCAAACCCTTCAACTTTCTCGGATAAAAAGGAAACTCGGCTGTCGCCACATAGTAATAAGTTCCATCAGGATATTCCGTCGTTTTGCCCACCCGGCCATTGGCCTCATCCAAATTCCCTGAGCCCGCCACAAATTCATAGTCCGCCTCGTAAGTGCCGTCGTATGCCCCACCCGGACCGGCAGAGCCTCCCGGTCGGCTGCCGCTTTTGATCCGATAACTGGATTTATTTTCGGAGGTCTCGGCGTAGATGGGAAACCCGTCGGCCGCATACCCGATGAGCTTGGGTTGATTCTCGGCACCAAGATTCGACATCAAGCCGGTTGGAATCCCGTGATAATGGTAAGCCCCATTGGGCTGAACGTGTGCGTTGTTCTGATCCAAACCCAGACTCCTCTTTCCCCCAATCGCCTCGATGTGCCATCCGGAGGTTCGATCGTTCTTCCAGTACTCCGCCGTCCCCGGATCGAAGGGCACCCCATTGATCGCCACCCCGATCGCCTGTTGTTTCAGTTCGGTAAATGTTGAATTCGTTTTTGGATGAAGGGGCATGCGGAAACTATAATTTTGGGCGGAGGCTGCGTTTGGACATCCCGGCCCGGGGAATTGACCAATCTCATGATTAGGAACCCCATTCGCCTTCACCACACGATATTGCCCATCAATCGTGATGCTCACCTGTGGAGCAGGCAGACTCGAAGCCGATCCAGCCGAAGTTTCAAGATCCCCTTCATGACCGGGATGCCCCCAAGAGAACCCAGAAACCAAAAGCAACCCACCCCCCAAAACAAAGAAAATTGACCTCATATAAGGATTTAACCACCGATTCAGGAAAAGGATGCGCAAAAAAGAACTTTTTTCTGGGATCGATCAAACCCCTTTTTTCCGTACCGGTAGATGAACCTCCGACCTCTTTAAAAACCAGATCATAAAAGGGCTGTTCCAATAGACCGCATAAGCCTCCCCAACCGCCTCCCATTCCCTCTGCTTCTGGAGCCACTCCCTCAACTTCGCTTGGTTTTTTTCGAAACTCTCACGCGAATACCCTCCTCGGATACCGACCGAAGCCACCGTCCTTTTTTCCACCGCCTTTCTCTCCACCCCACCCACCATCTTCAGGTCCTCCCTCGTGGACGAGGCCGGATCGAGGTAAAAAATCATTGTTCCAGGATGAATCCCCGCCTCCACGGGGGTGGTCATCGGAATCTGGTTGCGCTGGATGGTTTCAAAAAGTTTTCTGAAGAGTCCATTATTCTCCCGGAAATAGCCCCCGTCCGTCCGAGCTCGCAAAATCATCCCAGCAGGCAGGGTCTTGATCTCACATAACCCGGCCTCCGTCATGGGATAAGCCTGTTCGTACGCCATCAAATTGGAACCTAGCGCCAAACCGACCCAAACCAAGATTCCCAATGGGGTTTTCAGGCAGAACCCTCCCCCGGATGCACCACTTTGCCATTCAGCGGCCAAGGAAGCGGCCCCTCCAGAGGCCGATGCGCCTCCAACAGCCCGATCACCTCCTCCTTCCCCCTTGCATAGCTCAGCCGCAACATCTCGATCTTGGCGTCCATGTTGTCAATGTGATGCAACAGAAATGCCTCCGGGGTTTTTGGAGCTACCGGAGAGCCAAACTCCTTCGTCCCATGATGCGAGGCGATGAGATGTAGAAGATGATCCCGCAGTTCCTCCGAGGCCGGCTTGAGCTCCGACCACGACGTCCCCTCCGCTGCCTCTCCCTCCCGCCAAAGGGCATTCGCGACCTCAATGCCGATTGAGATATGCCCGATCAGCTCTCCGCGGCGGCTGGCCACCGAACCGAATCCCCTCTCCCCAGTGTCATTTTCCCAAAGTTTTCCCAGGTCATGAAAAATTACTCCGGCAACCAGCAGATCTCCGTCCACCTCCGGATAGAGCGGGGCCAAAACCTTGGCCACTTTCAACATCTGGGCCGTGTGATCCAGCAATCCCCCCCGGCGTGCATGGTGATTCTTCCTAGCGGCCGCCGCACGCTTCCATTTTTCCGGAAACTTCTCCAAAGCCCGGACGCAAACCCAGCGTAAACGTGGGTCTTTCATTTCCCGCGCCTCGTGGAGACAGAAACTCCAATGACCTTCAATCTGAGCCCTTCGTTCCTCTCCTCCCGCAAAAAAGGCCTCCACCTCTGCCGGTTTCAGAACACGAGCCGCCGGACCGTCCACACTCGGGCCGTAATCGCTTGGACCGAATACCCCCGAAAGTTCGATACACTCCCCCACTCCCCCGCTCGTAAAATATTCGTACGCGGGCGAACCGGAAAAGATGTTCAGGGAGACACGCTCCGTCTCGTCCGCCAGTTCCACGCGGAGAAAGGGTTTTCCGTTGCGGGCCGTCTGCTCCCTCCGCCCGACCCACTGGGCCCGAACCGAGCCCTTCACCGGGTTCGTCAGCTTGAGAAAATCCCGCAGGTTCATGCCAAAGCCATGCCCAACCGGTTCAGGAAACTTTTCCTCCCGCAGGATGCCGACCGTTCTTCACCACCAACCAAATCAGTCCGCTTGCGACCGTAGCCGGCGCGGCCAGCATGAAAATCACACTCCAACCGAAACCTAGCCCGGTCGAATTCAACCCGCTGGAAACCATTTTGGATCCATTCGAACCGTCTGTTTTGGTAAAGCTATCTTTGCAAGTCGGACAAGCCTGTAGCGCCGACCCCAGAGTTAGGAGAATCGTAAAGCCTACCGAGAACAGGTTCCTTCGAATCATGAGGAAGAGTTTAATTCCTAGTCCGGACCCCCGCAAGACACCATCAGCATCCCTCGACTCATACCCAATTGCCCCATAAGATAACGTTCCAATGGATGCAGCTTTAACCCGCCAGATCAGCGACTGCCTGGCCTCGGCAAAGAATCCGGTTCTTCTTACCCATATCCGTCCCGACGGTGACGCTTTTGGCAGCTTGGTGGGACTGGGGCACGCCCTGATGGATCGAGGGGCAAAGCCCAAACTTTTTGTAGAAGGCGGTATGATCGAAATGTACCGGTTCTTGCCTGGATTCGATTTGGTTAAGGACATCCCTGATGCGATGCCTGAAACAGACTGTCTGGTCGCTCTCGACACATCCACACGTGAACGCCTTGGACAAAAGACCATTTCCTGGAGTCGCCCCGTCGATATCGTCATCGACCACCACATCAGTAATCCCGGTTATGGAGTCTTGAATCTAATCGTTTCAGAAATCCCCTCCACCACCGGCGTCCTCTTTAAACTCTTCGAGTCGGCTGGATGGAAAATCTCCCCGTCAGCTGCCACCTGCCTTTTTACCGGACTTACCACCGACACGGGCTCCTTCCGGTACCGAGGAACGAATGCAGATACCCTCCATACTGCCGCAAAACTTGTCGAACTTGGCGCCGATCCATCAGAGATCGCCAAACAGTGCTACCTATCGATTACCCACGAGAGACATGCCCTTAAGCGCCTAGTCTCAAATACTTTATCATTAAAGGACAACAAAAAGTCTGCTTTTTTGACTATTTTACCTGAATTTTATGAAAAAAGTGGGGCAAAAAGTGAGGATACGGAAGGAATTATAGAGGAAGTATCTAGTATTCAAGGAGTTGAAATAGGATCACTCTTTGAATTCAGTTCTGATGGTGGGCTACGGGTAAGTCTGCGCAGCAAGGGCCGGGTCGACGTTAACGCGATCGCCTCTTCTTTCGGCGGAGGGGGCCACAAGGCCGCCGCTGGAATACGCTTTACCAAGGAGGCGGAAAAAAATCGCGATCTGGTGCTCGCTGCCATCTCCCAAGCCATTGCCTCGCTCAAAGACTAAAGTCTCCCTTTCCCCTCTAACTGACCCGCATCGAGCTTCTTGCTTTTCCGAACGTCATTCTGCACTTTGATTACACCGTTGGTTCCACCCCAAACGACATGAACACTCTTTTTCACTTCTCTCCCCGCTTCTCCGTCGCCCTCCTCTTCATCTAATCTCATGACCCCTCAACTCGATGGCCTCCTCTTGGTCGATAAACCTCCCGGTAGAACCTCCCACGATATCGTCGACTTCGTGCGTCGCCGCTTTGGGCAGCGCAAGGTAGGCCACTGCGGAACCCTCGACCCCATTGCCACCGGCCTCCTGATGCTCGTCGTCGGTCGAGCCACCCGCGTTCAAGACCTCCTTATGGCCGAGGACAAGGAGTACGAGGGAACGCTCAAACTCGGCGAGACGACCGACACTCAGGATTCCGCCGGAAAGGTTCTCGAGAGCAAACCCGTGCCCACCCTCGATCAGGCCCAGATCGAGGCAGCCTTCCAGAAATTCACCGGGGAATTCGACCAGATCCCTCCAATGGTTTCTGCCATCAAGAAAGATGGCGTTCCTCTTTATAAACTGGCACGAGAAGGCAAAGTGATCGACCGCCCCCCACGTCGCGTTCGCATCGACAAATACGAAATCCTGGAGATCTCTCTTCCCATCGTCCGGTTCCGCATTCACTGCACCAAGGGATTCTACGTACGCACCTACTGCCATGACCTCGGCGCCCTCTTGGGTTGCGGAGGCCACATGTCTGCGCTCATCCGCACCCGCTCCGGTAATTTTGAGCTTTCAAAAGCCGTCCGCTGGACGGATCTCGAGTCCGCCGAGGGGGCTGACTACCTGGCACGCCACCTCATCTCCCTGCCCGAAATCTCCCGTATTCGCCGCTCGTGAATCTGGCCGACTCGCTGGCTCCCTCCTCTGCAGGAAAATCCGCCCAGCATCTCGCGCTAGGGTTTTTTGACGGCCTGCACCTCGGCCATCAGCGGGTGATCTTGGGAGGTAAAATCCCGCACCCCCCCGCAGCCACCGCCGTTCTGACCTTTCGCGATCATCCCCTATCGATTCTTCACCCAGAAAGGCATCCCGCCCTCATCACCGGATTGCCGCACAAAATCCGGGTACTCGAACGCTGGGGCATCGGGCTCACCATCGCGCTCCCCTTTGACGAAGCCCGCTCTCAGCAGGTGCCCGCCGCTTTTCTGGCAGAACTTGCCGCCGCATTCCCCGCATTAAAAACTATTTCCGTGGGTCCCAACTGGCGCTTTGGAAAGAACCGAAGCGGGGACGTTGACCTGCTCGGGCGCTGGTGCGCTGACAGAAAGATTCTCCTCGATAACCCCGATCCCGTTCTGCATGCGGGAACCCGCATCAGCAGTAGCCGCATCCGTGAATCGATCCAAAAGGGAAATCTGGAGGAAGCCTCCTCCATGCTCGGCCGCCCCTTCACCTTGCTCGGTCGCGTAGTTACAGGAGATGGCCGGGGCAAAGAGATCGGATTTCCCACAGCCAACTTAAAAACAGAGGATGAATGCCTTCCGCCCGACGGTGTCTTTGCCGGTCGAGCCCTGCTTCCGGAAAAGAAAACGTATATTGCTGCCATCAATCTTGGGACTCGACCCACTTTTAATGGGCTGGATCGCAGGATTGAGGCTCACCTCATCGGATACTCAGGAGACCTAACCGGAGCGGAAATTGACCTAGAATTTCATCGCTTCATCCGTCCGGAGATGAAATTCCATGACGCCCGATCCCTTTCCGCGCAAATCAAATCAGACTTGAAAACCATCAGCGGATAAAGATTCGCCTTTAAGCTAATAATAGATTAGGCGTTCTTGGCCAGTTCCGCCTCATGCCGGATGTCTTTTCCAGTGTAGAGATAGAATACCAGCTCGGAAATATTCTTCGCATGGTCGGCTGCCCGCTCAAAGAAACGCGCCACCAACATCAGATTCAGGGCACGTGTGATGGTTTTTGGACTCTCCACCATAAAGCTGGTGAGCTCCCGCTCGAGCTGGCGGTTAATGTCATCGACACGTACGTCCATTTGGATAATGCCCGCACATTTCTCCGGTGTGATTTCCACGAAGGCATCCGTCGCTCCCCGGATCATGGCCAAGACATCAGCGCCCATCCTTGGAATATCTAAAAGGGGCTTGAGCGGGGGTTCATCCATCAAAACAAGCGAACGCCGGGCAATCGAAACGGCCTGATCCCCGATCCTCTCCAAGTCACTCGATAGCTTGGAGGCCGCCAACATCAGACGACAGGCCAAGGCCATCGGAGCCTGAGTCGCCATAAAACCAGCGACCATTTCGTCGACCTCCATTTCCAATCGGTCGAGCTCTTCATCATCATCGATCACCTTTCGCGCTTTCACCGCATTGCGCTCGACAAGGGATTCCAGTGCTAAGGAAAGGTGGGAATGCGCCAAAGTCGCCATTCTCAACAAAGCCTCTCGCAAGGTCAACAGATCTCCGCGGAAGTAACCACGAATTCGTTCCAAACGCTCTTCGCTGACTTCAGGGAAACCTGCAGACATGAATATTACCTACGCCTCCGTAAGATTCTGTCAATCCTTGCCACAATCAACCAAAACGACCCGAGATATAATCTTCCGTCTGGGGCTTGGCCGGATTGGTAAAGACCCGGTTTGTCTCCCCGAACTCGATCAGTTCACCCAGATACATGAAGGCCGTCATATCCGAGATTCTACCGGCCTGTTGAAGATTATGGGTAACAATGACCACGGTGACCCTTTTCTTAAGTTCAACGATCAGTTCTTCGATTTTTGATGTCGCAATGGGATCCAGCGCACTGGTTGGTTCGTCAAACAGCACAACATCCGGATCGGTCGCGATGGCACGGGCAATGCAAAGCCTCTGCTGCTGCCCTCCAGAAAGGTTGTGCGCCAATCCATGCAAGCGGGCTTTAACCTCCTCCCACAACGCAGCCTCACGCAAAGCCTTCTCCACCCTCTCATCCAAATCCTTCCTACGACTCATTCCCTGCAAGCGCAGACCATAAGCCACATTTTCATAAATACTTTTTGGAAATGGATTCGGCTTTTGAAAAACCATTCCGAAACGCATCCGCACCTGAATCGGGTCCATTTTCGGACCGATAATATCGATCCCCTCCGGTTGCAATTTGACCGATCCTTCATAGCGGTTCCCAGGATAAAGGTCGTGCATCCGGTTAAGACAACGGAGAAGAGTTGTTTTTCCACAACCCGATGGACCGATCAGAGCCGTGACTTGATCCTTGGGAATATGAATAGAAACATTCCGCAAAACCTGATGGGTCCCATAAAAGAAACTTAGATTCTCAATCTGAACCTTGATGGGATGAGGGTTCTTATCGTACGACGAATCCACTTTGATCATGGGATTGTCGGAATCAGAAGAGGAAGGCGGAGGAGACTGAATATTCACCATTTGATATTCCTTTGGGCATGCCGCCGAATCAAGATGGCCGCCCCGTTCATCCCCAAGGTGATCACCATCAAAAGCAACCCGGCGGCGGCGGCATTTGCCTGAAACTCCTCCCCTGGCCTCGATACCCAGTTAAACATCTGGATCGGCAATGCCGTGAAGGGCGAAAAGATCCACTCAAAAGAGACGAAAGGCGGATGGGGAAGAAATCCGGGAGCAGGTAAAAAAGCAATAAAAGTAAGGGCTCCGATGGTGATCAACGGGGAACTCTCTCCGATTGCTCGCGACATGGCCAGAATGACTCCCGTCGAGATTCCACCCGTCGAATAGGGCAGCAGATGGTGCCAAACGGCCTGCCAACGAGTTGCCCCCAAAGCGAACGCAGCCTCCCGGATCATCGCAGGGATGGTTCGCAAAGCCTCCCTTGTCGCAACAATCACGATCGGCAAAACGAGACAGCCCAAAGCCATCCCACCGGCCAGAATGCTCTGTCCAAACCGGAATTTATAAACGAAAAGACCCAGAGCCATCAGCCCGTAAAGAATGGAAGGCACACCGGCCAGATTCGAGATATTGATCTCCACAAAGTCGGTCCATTTGTTTTTCGGCGCATACTCTTCCAAATAGATCCCTGCCGCCACCCCCAAGGGGATGGCCAGCGAGGCCGTGACCAGCATCAGCAGTGCCGTCCCGACCCATGCCGACAAAACTCCCGCCTCCGCCGCTTTGCGTGAAGGAAAAGAGGTCAGGAAATGCCAATCGATCCGGGAAAGCCCGTTTGCGGCTAAATTGAAAAGCAGGATTGCGAGAACTGCCAAGGTTCCAAAGGTCAAAAGAAAACCGAATCGCCCGAACCAACGGTCGATAGCCTTGCGTCGGAGAGCCATCT
>Ga0114958_10000950_pt1 | contig 23750 bp, 20 predicted proteins | sample C_130208_EF_Meta_FD_89577 | JGI IMG/M metagenome (GOLD analysis project Ga0114958, IMG submission 89577) | Freshwater microbial communities from Lake Croche, Canada to study carbon cycling - C_130208_EF_MetaG | ecosystem: Environmental > Aquatic > Freshwater > Lake | place: Lake Croche, Canada... | reverse complement strand
CGCCAACTGCGTGAGCTCAAGCACCGCGGTGAAGACATCTTGGGTGCCCCCCTACCCTGCCTGAGCATGGGCATGAGCGGGGACTTTGAAATCGCCATCGAGGAGGGCTCCACTTTAATCCGTATCGGCACCGCGCTCTTCGGCCCCCGTGCCAAACCACTCCGACCGGACTGAGTCGGGCAGGCACCAATACGAGTCCGTGAATTGGTCCACAAGCCGGAAGTATTTGCTTCCCCTTTTGCACTCCTGGGTTACTGTCTGGGCGTGACCGTTGAAATGTTCCAACCCGAAACTTCCGAAGCGCTCAAAGCGTATGACAAATACGTCATCTGCATTGACAAGACGCCGGACGAGTTTCAATCCTCAATGATGTCCCTTCTGCTCAAGGCAATGCACGCCTATCAGAACCGCGGACCCGGCTTCCGGCACGGCATCGCCATCGATCCCCACCTCACGGTGATACTCAGCCAGAGCGACACGGCCAGACCACTGTGCGGAATCTATTTCAACCTGCATTCCCCTTATCAGAAGGACGCACTGCCCAAGACGGTGCAGGCTATGATCGAGCCCGCCCCCGATAAAACTCCTTCCACCAAGCGCTAAGCCCAAGCCATCCCCGTATTCACTAACGGTCCCGGACCTCATCGCCGATCACCGCCTCCCCGGCAACCAGGTCCCCCACGACATTGTCATCCCGCTGAGGGCCGGTGATCTTAATTTCGCCCATTTTGAGACCTCCTCTATAGACCCAGAGGGTTTGCTGCAAAGGGGGCATCTGACCGACAGGGAAATTCAAAACCACAAAACGGAGTCCGGGGTTGGCGGACACCACCTTCCCATTGAGTTGTGTATCGGGCGTGACCACGGCCTTCTTAATGGAATCAGCCCCCATGTGCGGTTTGGCGACCCCGCCCCCCTTGTCCGCCGCATGATTGGCGCATCCGCTCATAAAAACCGCCGCCATCCACGCCAGAAAGAACACTTTGTGCATCCACGCAGTAAAATCGGGCCGGCACCCGGCGTCAATTCACATTTCGGTCAGTTCACATTTCAGTCAGGACAGTGTCATTATGCTCGTAGCCCGGGACGCAGCAGCATAGAAGCCGCAGCGGTTCCGGCCCGGTATTCCACAGCTTGTGACGCAGCCCCGGCGCTATCCCCACCGCGTCTCCAACACCCACTTCACAAACCTCGTCCCCAATCCGGATCCTGCCTTGGCCGTGAGTGATGAAATAAATCTCCTCGGCGCGGGGATGGTAATGCTCCTGGGTGCTGCCGCCAACGGGCAGCCGCGCCTCGGCCAGGCTCTGGTTGCGGATCGCGGAGTTGCGATGAGCCAGAAGCTCCCGGATCTCCGACCCGTCCTTGGTGATAAAGGCGGGCACTTCATTCAGGTTTTTCAGGTCCATGCCAAACAATACTCAACGGCTGCAGGGGGCAAATGTTCGCGCGGAACAAACTGTGCCTGAACCGCGGCGCCTGCCGGCCTGTCAGGCCTGCCCAATCTGCCTTTATCACTCATGGTTAAGAGATTTATGACCGCCCCGGATCACTCCGCGGACACGCTGACTGGTGCGATCCATTGCTGCCATTTTGCCTGGCCAAGAAGGACTCCAAGCACAATCAAAACCATGGCGAGCCAAAAGGTGGGCGTGACGGGTTCGCGCAGCCAGAACCAAGCCCAAGTCATAGTGCTCAGTGGAATCAGATTGTTGAAAAGGAGCACCTGACTGGCCGGCCAGCGGCTCAGCGCGTGATTCCAGATGCAATAGGCCGTCACCCCTCCGGCCAGCACGCAATAGACCTGAACCAACACCACGTCTGTGCGCCAGACCAGACCGGACCGGAGGATTTCCAGGCAGGCCAAGGGCAGCAGCGTCAAGCCCGCATAGGCCATCGTGTGCGCCGAGATTTCCACCCCGGAAAGGCGCGACCTGAAATGGCGGCATTGACGCCCGTAAAGTGTCCACAGCAAACTTGCCAGCAATCCAAGAATCTCTCCCACCCAGTGGGCGCGGGCGGAATTGAGCGCCGGCACGAACAGCACAAACACTCCGGCCAGCGCCAGCAATGCGGCGCCATAGCGCGGCAGCGCCCTAAAAACATTCTCAGGCCGCCCCTCCCAGGCCAGCGCCCAGACCGGCGAAGCTCCCAGATAAAGAGCGACATGTGACACCGCGGTCAGGCGCAGTGCCCAGTTGAAAACGACCAGATACGCCGCCAGACTTAATCCCCCGCGCCACCACACTTCCCGGCCCAAACCAAGCGGCAAAGGGCGGTATGGTCCAAACCACCCGCTCCAGCGCAGCAGCACCAGCAGGATCGCGCCCGCCCCGAGAAACCGGGTCGACCCGATCCAGGCCGGCGGCCAAGTGGTAATGATGAGTTTTGTGGCGCAATTGTTGCCGCCCCATAAAAACACGGCAAAAACCAGGCTCAACGCGAGCACAATGTCGGTTTTCTTCCAGAACACGCACCGCATTAAACCCGATCCGGCAGAGATCCCAAAGTAAATATGTTTGACCCGCACAACTGAAAAACTAAGGTGATCGTATGGATCATTCACCTGGATTTTTGAAGCTGGTCAACGATGCCAGGCAACACGTCGTCGAAGTATCCCCGGATCAGGCTCTTACCCGGCTAAGCGCCAATCCCGCCGCCGTGCTGCTGGATGTGCGTGAAGACCACGAATGGGCGGCTGGCCATGCGGAGCGGGCTATTCATCTTGGCAAAGGGATTCTGGAACGCGATCTGGAAAAACACTTCCCCGACCCCGAGACGGAAATCCTCATGTATTGCGGCGGCGGCTACCGCTCCGCGCTGACGGCCGAAGCCGCCGGAAAAATGGGTTTCCGGAAGGTCTCCTCCGTCATCGGCGGCTACAAGGCCCTAGTCCAAGCCGGGTGGGCGGTGCGCAGCGGGGACTAGACAAAATCCAGCCTTAGATCTCCACCTTCCTCCCGGGCAAAAAACTCGCGATGCCCGCAAGTCCGTCATTGGAACCCGAAAAACTCATTCTCCAACTCCCTGAGCACCAGCCGCGACAGAGAAAAAACGGATAAAAAAACACCGAAATGGGTGGTTCAAGCCTTCTTGCCGGCGGCCTCAAAAGTCCTGGGATCCGGTTTGGACCGTTGCTTCACAACGGCTTTGATGCCGCTCTGAGGGGGCCGGGTGGTGGGTTTCGCGGATAAAAGCAACCTCGCTTTCCTCAACATTCGACTGCCGCCGGACGCCTGCTGGGATTCCGAGACCGGACGGCCTTTCTGAGCGCCTGAATCAAACCGGCGACTTTACCCGGACTGCATTCACCCATCAGACAGACTTGAATCCAGTTCCGCTGCCGCAGGTAGTCACTGTTGCAACTGACCAGATAGCCGCACTCCTGAATCTCGCGCCCCAGCCTAACCGAGTTGAGTTCCGGCGGCAGATCCAGCGTTGTCACGGCCGGGGATGTTTCCGCCCCCACGCCCACCAGGCTGAAGCCCGACTCCTCCAGGCCGCTGCGCAGTTGGGCCGAGAGCTTGCGCGTGTCCGCAAAGCGCCGCTCCCAATCGACATGCCGCAGGGCCGCGTGCAGGGCGTGCAGCAGGTTGGAGGAAAACGTAAACGGAACCCCCTGCTACTGGTCATAATATGCGAGGTCAAGGTAACGGGGCAGCTGTTGCGAGCCCTCCGCCGCGCCGGTTTGATGAAACACCATCGCAATGCCGGCATAGGAGCGCAGCCCCTTGCCGCTGGTGCAGGAGGCCAGATAAACCCCGGAAAGATCCACCCCGACCGTGCCGACCGAACTCATGCAGTCCAGGCAGAGCTTGACCTGGAATTCCGCGCACAAATCCCGGAGCGCACCCAGATCATTGAGCACGCCGCTGGACGTCTCGCAATGGACGCACCACAACCATTCGGGCGCAGAGGGGTGTTCCAAAGCGCGGCGCACTTCGCGCAAATCCAGCGCTTGTCCCCAGGGAAATTCCAACGCGGCAAACTTCAGACGCCACCGCCGCGCGTGGTCCATCAACCTCTGGCCAAACTCCCCGTTGCTGAGCACAAGACCGCAGGCAGGCTCCAGCGAAAGCCTGGCCCCGACCACCTCGTTGGCCAGCGTGCCAGAGCCCAGAAAAAGCTGGACGTTCTGCGAGCGGGTCAGTTCGCAAAGCATCTTGCGGGTCGCGGAAAAACCAATCCGGAAACTCTCCATGCGATGAGACTCGGCCGCCTGTTCAAAGGCCCGCCGAACACCCGGCCGCAGAGAGACCGGGCCGGGCAGGAAGTTCACCGCCCCGGCGCGGAAGGAGCGGGCCGGAGCGGACCCTATAAACCCGCGTGCGGCCTGCTCGAAACTTTCCAGCGTGACGTACATCGGTTGAAACCTCGCCTCGCCGCTGCCCAGCAAGGGTCCGAACGGCACGAAACCCAGATGCTCATACAACCGGAGCTGCCGGGTCGTGCCGGAAATCACCGCCAGATCGTAATCTCTCTCCATACTGTGCTGCCAGAGCAGCGCCAGCAGACCTTGTAACACCTGCGCTCCACGAAATCTTTTCTCCACCGCCAAGAGCCGCACCTCACAAAGCCTCCGCCCAGACGGCAGATGCGAATCCAGCCGCTCCAGCTTCTGATCCAGTGAAAAGGGGCGCGCTCCCCGCACCGCTAGCATCCCGGCCAGCCGGGCCCCGTCCAGGCAGATCAGATAAGTGTTCTCGGCATGAAACCGGTCCACAAGCCGCGGCGTCGGCGGAGCCTCATGCTGCGGAATCTCCGCGACGAAGGTTTTATAGTTGAGCCGGTGAATCTGCTCAACCTCCCAGTCCTCGGTGGCAAATTTGAAAATCAACGGCGCTCGGCTGTTCATGAGGGTCTTTGGTGCGGTGGAAGATGGCTTTGATGTGAGGCCAGCAACCTGGAAAACTCCTCGGCCAAATTTCTGCGGTGCGCCGCGAGCACCAGAGTGGATAGAAGGCAGGCAGTTATGAACGGTTGCAAACCGGCCCTCAACCAAGGCTCCGCCAGCGGGAGTATGGCCAGCGCGAGCAGGCCGGCCGGAACGCTCCGCCGGCGTATCACCCAAAAAACGAGAAACAAAACAACAAAGACCACCGGTAGCAGAGGCTCCCATAGAAGCAATCCGCCCAAGGCAGTGGCCATGCCCTTACCGCCGCGAAACCGCAGTTGCCCCGGCCAGATGTGGCCGGCAACAACCGCCAGCATGGCCACATCAACAGAAAACACTCCGAAACCCAACCGCTTCGCAGCCCAAACCGCGAGGGAACCCTTCCCAAAATCAAGCAGAACTGTCAGACAAAAACCCGTTTTACCCAGCACGCGGTGGACGTTGCGCGCGCCCACACTTCGACTGCCCAGCTCCCGCAAGTCCCCCCCAGCGAGCATCCGCACCAGATAATAACCCGCCGTGAAGCAGCCCAAAGCATAGGCGCTCAAGCAGATAAAAAACACCCCGCCCCAATTCACGGGACGGGCCGCTTCAATCCATGACAGACTGGTTTGCACGCTTACTGGAAATGCTAACTCCTTTACCGTGATCCGATTTTAGCATGGGGCCGACCGGAGCGCGAGTGGAATTTCCGGGCGTTTTTTCACCACCCCGCTCACGAACCTCCACAGAAGACGCTCGGATCTATAGACATCGAAAATATGGGGGGCATCTCCATGCAGCGCCGTGGGAGAACAAGGATCCGCCCCCAGTCCAACGCACATGAAGATGCGCCCTGCAAACCGAACGATATCCTAACCGCAGTGTGTCAGAGGGGGGTGATGCGCAGATTACGATAGGCGACGGGCCCGTGGTCCCCTTGCAGTCGCAACGGGCCCGCCGGTTTTTCGCCCTCGTAACCGCCATGCGTGGGGCCGGTCAACTCGACATTCTCCTGAACCAAGCGGCCGTTGTGAATGACCTTCAGGATCCGGGCATTCTCCGTCTTGCGCCCGTGGGCATCAAAACGCGGGGCCTGAAAGGTGATATCGAAACACTGCCACAGGCCCGGGGGACGGCTGACATTCTCGGCTGGCGAATGCCCCTCGTATTCATGCCGCTGGCTGTCATAGCGGGGATAGATTCCGCCGCACTCAAGGCCGGGATACTTGTCCTTCACCACGCCGAAACTATCGTAGATCTGGACCTCGTAGCGGCCCATGAGATAAACGCCGGAGTTCGAATGCCTCGGGATGCAAAACTCCACATGGAACTGGGCGTCTCCAAACACCTCACGGCTGACAAGATCTGCCGCCCGTCCCTGCTCGCCGTTGACCAGGATTCCCGCCCCAGGGGCAATCACGAATTGTTGGCCGCCGGTTTGGACCAGCGCCACCCGGCAGGCCGTCATCCACCCGCGGGAGTCGCGCCAAGCCGACATCGAGTCGCCCGGCAATAACAATTCCGGGGCCGCCAGCGCGCGGCACAGCCCGGCAAAACAGGCAAGCAAAGTCAGGAATTTCACTGGATTAGCACCTCTGCTGTGACAACCAAAAGTTGAGATGAGCCGCAACGCTTCAGGTCAAGATGCCATCGATAGTCTTGCCGGCGATTCCCGTAAGCCGCACGTCCAAGCCCTGAAACTTCACCGAAAGTTTTTTGTGCTCAACGCCCATCAGCCGGAGCATCGTCGCGTGCAGATCATGGACGTCGATGGGGTTTTCAACGGCGGCGTAGCCCAGCTCGTCGGTGGCGCCGTAAACCATGCCCGGCTTCACGCCTCCGCCGGCCAGCCAAATGCTGAACCCGGCGTTATGATGGTCCCGACCGTCACCGCCCTGGCTCATCGGAGTGCGCCCGAATTCACCAGCCCACACAATCAGCGTGTCCTCAAACATGCCCCGCTGCTTTAAATCGGTAATCAGGGCCATGCAGGCACGGTCGATCTCCTCGGCCTTGAACTTGATGCCGTCCTTCAACCCGCCATGATGGTCCCAATCCTTGTGATAAAGCTGGATGAACCGGACGCCCCGTTCGGCAAGCCGGCGGGCCAGCAGGCAGTTTGATGCAAACGATCCGTCACCGGGCTTGCATCCATAGAGTTCCAGCGTCTTGGCACCCTCCGGTTTGATATCCATCAACTCCGGCACGCTGGTCTGCATCTTGAAAGCCATCTCGTATTGCACGATTCGCGTCGCAATCTCCGGGTCGTCCACGATCGTGTCGTATTTGGCGTTGATGGCATTGATGGTGTCGACCACATCCTTTTGCTGGGTGTGGGTGACGCCGGAGGGGGTGCTGAGATAAAGAACGGGATCCCCCTTGCCGCGCAGGTGAACGCCCTGAAACCGGCTGGGGAGCAAGCCGGCAGCCCACTGGCGAGCGGCGATGGGCTGGTTCTGTCCGCCGCGGCCAAGGGAAGTCAGCACCACAAAGCCGGGCAGGTTTTCCGAAACGGTGCCTAGGCCGTAAGTGGACCAAGCCCCCATGCTGGGGCGTCCGGCAATCTGTGAACCGGTGTTCATGAACATATGGGCCGGATCGTGATTGATCGCTTCGGTGGTCATCGAGCGGATCAGACAGATATCGTCCAAGACCGAGCCGATGTGGGGGAACAGCTCGCATATCTCGGTGCCATTGCGGCCGAATTTTTTGAACCCATGCTGCTGGCCGAAACAGACCAGCTTCTGGCCCTGCAACTGGGCGATTTGCTTGCCCTCGGTGAAGGAAGCGGGCATGGCCTCCCCGTGCATTTTAGTGAGCTTGGGCTTGTAATCAAAAGTCTCCAAGTGCGAGGGGCCTCCGGCCATGCTCAGCCAGATGACACGCTTGACCTTCTGCGGATAATCGAGCGGATAGGCTGCGCCGGTCCACTTGTCCTTGCGGACCGCGGAGGCGGCGGCCAGGAGGCGCGGGTTGAGCAGGGAGGCCAGCGCCAAAGCGCCGATCCCCTGAGAAGTGCGGCCGAGAAAAGTGCGCCGGGTCTGGCGCTGGGCCAGAAACTGCCTGAGTTCGGGATGCGGATTCATGCCGGGTTAGGAGCGGGTGATGGTTTCGTGGAGATTCAAAAGGACACGGGCCACATTGGTCCAAGCCGCCAGTTCCACAGGATCGGTTTCCGGGGGCGTGGTGTTTTGGCCGGTTTTCAGCAAGGCTTGGGCCGCGGTTTTATCAGCGCGATATTCGGCCAATTCCTTGTCAAGCAAGGCCTGAACGGATTTGATCTCATCAGGGCGCGGGGTGCGGTTAAGCACCTGACGCCACGCCCAAGCAAGTCGCGTTGACGGATCCGCCCCGCCCTCTTTCAACATCCGGACAGCCAAGGCACGGGAGGCTTCCACATACGTTGGGTCGTTCAAGAGCACCAAGGCCTGCTGCGGGATGTTGGAACGGTTGCGCTCGGCTGCGCATTCTTCCCGGGTTGGCGCATCAAAGGCCTGCAGGCTCGGGTGCAAATAGGAGCGCTGCCACCACGCATAGAGTCCGCGCCGGTACTGATCCGGCCCGGTGCTGGCCTCATAGCTGCGGGCCGGGAAATTCAGATTTTCCCAGTAACCCTCAGGCTGGTAGGGCTTTGTGCTGGGCCCGCCGATCTTCTCCACCAGCAATCCGGAAACCGCCAGCGCATTGTCCCGGACCAACTCCGCATCCAGACGCCAGCGGCTTTGCGCGGCTATCTCCCGGTTGAGCGGATCGCGGTCCCGAAGCTTTTTCGGGGACACCGAGGTCTGCTGGTAGGCCTGACTGTTTACCATAAGGCGAACCATGTGCTTCAGATCCCAGCCGCTGTCCATGAATTCACACGCCAGCCAGTCGAGCAATGGCTGGTTGGGCGGCAGTTCCCCCTGCGCCCCCAGATCATCGACCACCTTGGAGAGGCCGCAGCCGAAGAACTGTTTCCAAAGCCGGTTCACCACCACGCGGGCGGTGAGCGGATTTTCTCGGGACACCAGCCAGTCGGCCAGATCGAGACGGGTCAACCGGCGCCCGCCGGATTTCGTTTCAGGCCCCGCAAGGTAGGCAGGCAGGGCCGGCTGCATGATATCGCCGGTGTCCGCCAGGAAATTGCCCCGGGGCAACACCCGCACCGTTCTGGGCTGGGCGTTGGTGACGGAAACCAGGCAGTGCGGGAGGGAATCCTCATAGGCAGTCAAAGTCTTGCGAGCCCCGGCAAGATTCGTGCGCAGCGTCGCGAACTCCGGAGAATGCTTCTTGAAATACTCCCACACCCTGTCCCTCTGGGCTTGGTCGCGCTTGCCGGAGGGCACGGCCAAGACATCGTCGATTTCCTTGGCGAGAGGGAATACAAAAGGACCCCGGAGTGCCTCCGTGTTGGTGGTGGCAGAAAGCCTGAAATGGCCCAGAGTATGGTTGCCGTGGCCGTGATTCTGCTGTAGCACAACCTTCAAGGTGTCGCCCCGGTTCAACGCCAGCAGCCGGCCGCAATCCAGAATGATTTGTTGTGGTTTGGCGACCTCGGGCAGAACGGCCCAGCCGGTGAATTCGCCCTTGGCCTGGGGATCGATCACCGAGGCGGCGCTCCACAATTTGTTGGGGGTCTGGTCCGCCGCCATGGATTGTTCGAAGCTGGCGCGGGCGGAAACGAATTGAAGCGGGTCGCTCGCGCCGTTGGTGTGTTCGATACTTGCCAGCACGCGGGACAAAACGAAATTGCCGTTCCCGGCCCGGCCGGGGCCTTTGCCCGGAAGCGACTCGGAGGGCAGTGCCTCAATGCGCAAGGCTTGAATCGCCGACGGAAAATTGGTCAGATCCAGTGTGTAAACGTCCGTCTCTGGCTTCTTTTTTCCGGCGACGAGAACGGATTGGTCGGACTGTATCTGCAGTTTGTCCCCCCCGGCAGCCACCGCGCGGGCGGGAGTCAGAGAAGTCCAGCGGCTGTCCTCCAGAGCAAGCTGGGATTGTTCACGATTCCATTTGATGAACGCCTCCTCACATTCGGGATGGGGGGAATTAAAACCGGTTTCCAGACTCCTGACTTCGGCCTGCAGCCGCGCAAGTTCGGCTGCCTGCTTTTCATCCGGCACCAGCAGACCCGACTCTCTGCGTCCAATAATGGGTTCTTCTATGTCGGCAAAGAATGCGCCGAGCGCGTAAAAATCCCGCTGCTTGATCGGGTCAAACTTGTGGTCATGGCACTGGGCGCAACCCACGGTCTGGCCCAGCCATACCGCACTGACCGCCCGCACCCGGTCGGTCAGCATGCGGGCCTCATAATCCTTGGATTGTGCGCCGCCCTCCTCGGTGGTCAGAAGGAGTCGATTGAAACATGAGGCCACCTTCTGCTCGGCAGTGCTGCCCGGCAACAGATCCCCCGCCAACTGTTCCCGGGTGAACTGGTCAAAGGGTTTGTTTTGGTTGAACGACTTGATGACATAGTCCCGATAGGGCCAGACATTGCGCGGATTATCGGAATGATAGCCGATGGTGTCGGCAAAGCGGACGACGTCCAGCCAGCCAATGGCCATCCGCTCGCCAAACTGCGGAGAGGCGAGCAGTTTTTCCACCAGCCCGGCAAAGGCTGCGGGCGACTTGTCCTGCACAAAGGCCTCCACATCCCCGGCGCCCGGAGGCAGGCCAATCAAATCAAAGTAAAGCCGGCGCGCCAGAGTCCGGCGGTCGGCCGGCAATGCAGGCCTGAGTCCCACCTCATTCAAACGCCGGCGGATGAGGGCGTCAACAGCACCGCGGTCCGAAGACAGAACGGGTTTGACTGGAGGGACATAAGCCCAGTGTTTCTCGTATTTCGCACCGGCGGCAATCCAACGGCGCAACATGTCCCGCTGGGCAGAAGTGACGGTCTTGTGCGCCTCCGGAGGCGGCATCAATTCCTCCGGATCCTTGGTCAGCAGCCGTTGGATGATTCCGCTTTCCCCGGGCTTTCCGGGCACGATGGCCCCCTTGGCTACCGCATCCTCGCGCACATCCAGCCGGAACTTCCCCTTGCGCGTCTTCTGGTCGGGACCGTGACAGTGAAAACAGTCGTCGGAAAGAATCGGGCGTATATCGCGGTTGTAGCTGATGCTCCCGGCCCCGACAGCGGGCGAAGCCAGGCAAAGCAGCAGACATCCCCAGGCAACGACGGACAGGCTTTTGAACTTTTCCATTCGCAATTGAAACCGTTGATTGATGAGATGATTGGGTAGCCGATCGATGGGATTTAGGCAATGGCGCAAATGAGTCAATCAGGCCGCCCGCCCCGGCTCCCGGCACCGGCAAACCCAACCGCAAATGGGTGAAAATAAAAATGGATTTCGCCACCGGCGTTGTTAGTCTTCACACACGCTCAACAACAACCATAAAATTACTATGATCAACCAGGAAGAAAACGTGCTGTCAGCCCTCTCCCGGCGGCAATTCTTGAAGACCAGCTCCCTCGTGGCAGCCTCGGCAGCCACCGTGAGTTTCCCCAACCTTGTCCGGGCTCAAAACAAACGCACCCTCAACGTCGCCATCGTGGGCGTGGGCGGCCGCGGCACCGGCGCGGGCGGCAACTTCCTGGAGGCCGCCAAGGTCACCGGAGTCGATGCCAAAATCGTCGCCGTGGCGGATTTGTTCCCGGAGTCGGCCGCCAATGCCAAGAAGCATTTCGGCGTGGCCGACGACAAGTGTTTTAGCGGTTTCGACGCCTATTTGAAGGCGCTTCAGGTGCCCGAAGTCAACTACGTCATTCTGGCCACGCCCCCGGGCTTCCGCCCGGGCCATTTCACCGCCGCGGTCGCCGCGGGCAAGAACGTCTTTTGCGAAAAACCCGTGGCCGTGGACGGACCGGGCCTGCGCCTGATGTATGCCGCCGGCGAAGCCGCCAAGAAAAAGGGCCTCAAGGTAGCCGTCGGCACCCAGCGACGTCATGACCCGCACTACATCGAGACCATCAAACGAATCCATGACGGCGCCATCGGGGATGTCACGGCTCTGCGCGCCTACTGGGTCAACACCGGCCCCATCTGGCACCGCGGGATGAATGGCAACACCGATTTGGAACGCCAGATCCGCAATTGGTATCACTATATCTGGTTGTGCGGCGACCATGTCGTCGAACAGCACGTCCACAATCTGGATGTGTGCAACTGGGTGGCCGGTGCCACCCCGGTCAAGGCTTGGGGCATGGGCGGACGCCAGCAACTGGGCGAGAAGCCCGGCGAAATCTGGGACAACTTCGCCGTCGAGTTTGAATACGCCAACGGCGTCCATCTGCACAGCTATTGCGGCCAGATCAAACGCGACTTCGGGTCGGTAAGCGAGGCGGTCGTCGGCAGCAAAGGCACCTCCAATCCCGCCGGAAGCATCAAGCCTCTGGGCGGCGACTCCTGGCGCTTCGAGGGCAAAACCCTCGAACCCCAGGTCCAGGAACACGTCGACCTCATCACCGCCATCATCAATGAAAAAGAGATGAACGAAGTGAAGCAGATTACCGACAGCACCTTGACAGCGATCATGGGCCGCGAAGCCGCCTACAGCGGCTCAGTGGTGGAATGGGACGACATTCTCAACTCCAAGTACACCTACGGCCCGGAACTGCTCTACACCGACCCGTCCAAAATGACCTGGGGCAGCTTCCGCACACTCCGCCCGCCAATGCCCCACGAACACGATATCCTCAAGGACGGGGCCGTGCTGCCAACTATCTAAGCGGGATCGCTCCCCGAGCAGCGACGGAGCGGGGCGCAGGCCCCGCTCCGTTCCCGGTTCAGGCCTGCTTTACTCCTGCTTACTCCGGCACCGGCTCTCACAGGCGTGCCTAAGAGTTGAACCTCATGCCAGATCATGGCAAGGATCACCCGTTAACAACCGACCCATCCCATGAAAAAACTCACATTAGCACTGCTGGCCGGACTTCTTGCCGGCTCAATCAAGGCCCAACCCTCCATTCCGTCCCCATCCACCGGTGAAAGGCCCCAGACTGCTCTCAGGCGAAGTGACGGTGCATCAACCAATCTACCGGGCAAAACCGCAACCAATGCCCCCTCGGCCTCCTTCCCCCGCATCCCACCCGTCGAACCGCTGTTTCTAGGCACGCTTCTGGCAGTAGACAGGCAAAACCAATCCGTCACCATTGCATCCGGTCCGCCCGCCTTGACTCACCACTCCGCCACGAACGTGTTCCTTCTGACCCCGCAGACGAAGCTCTTTGCGGGCACAAAACCCGCCACACTGGACGAAGCGGTGATAGGAAGAGCCGTCCGCTACGGATTGGAGCCCAAACCGAAGAATGGAAAACCCGAGTTGCGAGTTCTGCGGCTGGCACCGCGGCAACAGCCCAAACCTTAACCGCCGCCGGACAGCCCGGTTTGCAGCAAAAACAGCAACCGTTGAATTTCCGGTGGATAAATGAAACCTGTTGACCTGCTGAACGTCTTAGTAAAAAATCGAAACGTTTTATTTATGAACAAAATCAATCTTCTCACGGTTGTAGGAACCCTCTGCATTGCCCCTCTGGCGCTTGCCGAAGCCGTCGACCTAACCAAGCTTCCCCCGGCATCTTCCAAGCCCAACGTCACCTTTGCTGGAGACATCAAGCCGATCTTTGAAAAATCCTGCATCAAATGCCACAGCGAACAGAAACCAAAAGGCAAGCTGCGGCTTGATACCCTTGAGAACGTGATGAAGGGTGGCGGGGACGGCAAGGTCGTCCGCCCGGGCAGCAGCGACAAAAGCGTGCTGATAGTGGATGTGGCTCGTATCGGCGACGAAGAGGACTGGATGCCGCCCAAAAACAACAAAGCCCACATCCCCGCCCTGACCAAGGACGAGGTCGGACTCATCCGGGCTTGGATCGATCAGGGTGCGAAGTGATTTTGAAGCAAGGGGCGCGGTTTCCATGAAACCGCGCCCTTTTGCTTTTCACGACACACTGTCCCAGCCGTTTCCTCCCGCTTATTTGGGCGGATTCTCCAGCGCCTTGGATTTATCAACGTCCGCCTCGCGGACCGCACCGGAATTTTTAGCATCCAGCCGCCACTGCCCCGCTGAAGTTTGGCCGGCACATTAAACCAACCACACACCCAAGTCGTTCGGGGTCACCTGCCGCTCAAAACTGCAGACTGAGTTCAGACCAGGCTTGATGGCATCAGATCGATCGGGTGCCTGAAAGAAACAGCAACCGATCCACCTGCTCCACCGTCAGGGGCGTCACCGACAACCGCGATTGTTTGACCAGCGGCATGGATTGGAGCAATGGATCAAGTTTGATCTGCTCAAGACTGACCGGGGTTTTCAAGGGCTTCACGGGAACCAAATCCACACAGGACCAATCCCCCTCCGTGGCGGTGGCATCGGGATAAGCCTCCCGCTCGACGCGAGCCACGCCGACAATCTTTTTATCCGTGACGCTGTGGTAATAAAAAGCGAGGTCGCCCGTTTTCATGGCGCGCAAGTTATTGCGCGCCTGGAAATTCCGGACGCCTGTCCACGCCGTCCTGCCGTCCTGAACAAAAGCGGACCACGAATAGGCTTCGGGTTCCTGTTTTACCAGCCAGTAGTGTCTTGGCATAGAAGAGGAGCGTCGGCGATCCGGTCAGGGAAGGTCAAGAAAACTGAACCGAGACAACCCCGGTCTTTGGCAAACAGACCGAACTAAAAAAAGGCCGGACGCCCCAAGGCGTCCGGCCGGATTGAACCCGGCAGATTCTCACACGTTGTAGGTGCTGGAAGAAGTCGTGCCGCCCCGCCCGGTCCAGTTGGTGTGGAAAAACTCACCCCGGGGCTTATCCACCCGCTCATAGGTGTGGGCGCCAAAATAGTCGCGCTGCGCCTGAAGCAGATTGGCCGGCAGCACGGCGCTGCGATACTGATCGTAGAAAGCCAAGGCGGTGCTGAAGGCGGGCACCGGGATGCCGCGCTTGGCCGCGGTAGCCACAACGTTGCGCCACCCCTTCTGACAGCGCTTGATCTCCCCGCGAAAATAGTCGTCGAGCATCAGGTTCATCAGCTTGGGATTGTGATCATAAGCATCCTTGATCTTCCCCAGAAACCGGGAACGGATGATGCAGCCACCCCGCCACATCAGCGCGATGCCGCCATAATTCAGATTCCAGCCGTATTCTTTGGCCGCCGCCCGCATCAGCATATAGCCTTGGGCGTAGCTGACAATTTTCGAGCAGTAGAGCGCGTCCCGGATGTCCGCAATGAACTGCTTTCTCCGCGCCGGGTTTCCGGCAATCGCCGCCATCGCGGACTTGGGGCCCTTGAGTTTTCTGGAGGCTTTGACCCGTTCGTCCTTCAAGGCCGATACGCAGCGCGAATATACCGCCTCGGCCATCAGGGTGATCGGGATGCCCAAGTCCTGCGAGTTGACCACCGTCCATTTGCCGGTGCCTTTCTGGCCGGCCGTGTCGAGAATCTTGTCCACCAGCGGCGCGCCGTCCTCATCCTTTTTGGCCAGAATGTCCCGGGAGATTTCTATGAGATAAGAGTCCAATTCACCGGTGTTCCAATCGGCAAACACCTCGTGCATCTCCCCGGCCCCCAAACCCAGCCCGTTTTTCAAAATGTTGTAGGCCTCGCAGATCAACTGCATGTCGCCGTATTCAATGCCGTTGTGAACCATTTTAACGTAATGGCCCGCCCCATTCTCGCCAACCCAGTCGCAGCAGGGCGCCCCGTCGGCAACCTTGGCCGCAACACTCTGGAAAATCTCCTTCACATGAGGCCATGCCTGAGGCGATCCGCCGGGCATGATGCTGGGGCCCTTGCGCGCCCCCTCTTCGCCGCCGCTCACACCGGTGCCGATATACAAAAGCCCCTTGCTTTCCACGTGCTTCACACGGCGGTTGGTGTCCTCAAACAACGAATTTCCACCGTCGATAATGATGTCGCCCGGCTCCAGGTGCGGGAGAAGTTGCTCGATGAATTCGTCCACCGGCTTGCCGGCCTTGACGAGCATCATCACCCGGCGCGGACGCTTGAGCTGCGCAACCATGTCGGCGATGGAATGGGCCCCCAGCACCCGGGTGCCCCGGGCCTCATGGGCCAGAAAATGGTCCACCTTGTCAACCGTGCGGTTGTAGGCCACGACGGTAAAGCCGTGGTCGTTCATGTTAAGAATCAAATTTTGCCCCATCACGGCCAGGCCGATGAGTGCGATGTCAGCTTTGGGTTCCATCATATTTCCAAATCCGGACTTGGGTCCGTTTTATTTTTGTTACAATACAAAAACGCACGCCGGCAGCGAGAAGAATCCGCGCTTTCAATCAGATTTCGGCATTTCAAACACAAATCCAGAGCCACAGCCTCGGAGCAAAACAAAAAGTTTTCTTTGGCCGCGCGCCGCCCGCCCGGAACTGGAAGTGAAAACCGCCAGCCCCACGCTCGGGAATCGGGACTTGGCAGGGGCATGCCCTTTGCCTACCGTGGCGGCGTGATTGGGTTCCTGCGATTCATCGGACTTTTGAACGCATCCGTCTGGCTGGGCGGCGCGGTCTTTTGCCTGGCCGGAATCGGGCCGGCCTGCAGCTCCCAAGAGCTGCATGGCGTGCTGCCGGGCGGCAACTTCCCCTTCTTTTCAGGGGCCATAGCTCATGTGTTTCTGGGACGCTGCTTTCAGCTCCAGACCGCCTGCGCCCTGATCGCCCTGCTCCATGTGCTGACCGAGCGGGCCTATCTGGGAAAACCGGAGTTCAAGTCCACCTTGGGCCTGCTCACCGTTCTGCTGGCCCTCTGCCTGCTGGGAGGCAATGAGCTGCAACCCACCCTCCGACACCTGCACCTCACCCGCTACGCCCCCAACCTCCCGGCCGCAGTCCACGCGGCGGCAGGCCGATCCTACACCCTTTGGAGCGTCGTTCTGCAATGCCTCAACCTGACAGTCATCCTTGGGCTCTCCGTCTATCTCTGGCGCATCGCCCATCCCACCACCGCTCCGCGCTTTGTCAGCTCGCAGAAATTCCGGGCCTGATAAACCTCGCCGTCTCAAATGCCACGAATATCAGGTTTGTGCGCCATGCTTTGTGCCATCGGCACACAACAAAAAAACCGGACACAAAGCGTCCGGTTAAAGAGGGCAAAACAGCTGCCCCGAGAAACGACGATTTCAACGCCGATTTTCCACCTCGAATGCCGGCAGATTCAGCTCAAGAATCAGGCTCTTGGAGGACGTCTCTCCAACCAGACGCGCCTTGTCCACCTTTGCATTGAATTTCAGAGCAAAGGGGTGGAAGCGGACGGTCGCTTAAGCCCGTTTCTTGGCGATCGTATGCGTGGCGTGCCCATAAAACGCCTCGGCGCATTCCATCAAGGTCTCGGAAAGCGTGGGATGCGGATGCACGCAAAGAGCGATGTCTTGGGCGGTGGCCCCCATCTCCAGCGCGAGCACGGCTTCAGCAATCAGTTCTCCGGCCCCCGCCCCGCAAATCCCCACACCCAACACCCGCTCCGTCTCCGGATCAATCAGCATCTTGGTGACGCCATCCGTGCGGTCGAACGAAAGTGCCCGACCCGATGCTGACCAAGGGAATTTGGAGCCCTCATAGGCGATGCCCCGCTCCTTGGCCTCAGCCTCTGTCAAACCGCACCAGGCCAGTTCCGGATCAGTGACGACCACGGCCGGGATGATGATTTTATCAAACACGCTGCTCTCCCCATGAAGCACCTCGACTGCAATCCGGGCTTCTTTGTGCGCCTTGTGGGCCAGCATGATCCCCCCGGCAATGTCACCGATGGCAAAAATATGGGGATCGTCGGTTTGCTGGCTGGAGTTCACCTTGATAAAACCCTTCTCGTCCAGCTTGATCCCGGTGTTTTCCAGCCCCATGTCGGAGCTGTTCGGCACACGCCCGACGGAGACGAGCACACGATCGTAGAGTTCAACGACTTTGTTGCCGTCAAATTCCACTTCGACTTTGATCTGCTTGCCGGCGGTGGACATTTTCAAAACCTTCGCCTTAAGCCGGATTTCCTTGAACATTTTCTTGGCATGAGCCAGAACCGGTCGGGCCAGATCGGGATCCGCTCCCGCCAGAATATTGTCCATGGCCTCGACCACGGTCACCTGACTGCCCAAGGCGGCATAAACGGTCCCCATCTCCATGCCGATATACCCGCCGCCCACCACCAGCAGGCTTTGCGGAATATCCTCAATCTCAAGGGCTTCAGTGGAAGTCATGACCTGCGGATTGCCCAAATCAAAGGCCTTGGGCAATGCCGGGATCGAACCGGCGGCGATAATGGCGTTCTCGTAGGAAACAAACTGCTGACCTTGCGGGGTCTCGACCCGCAGCGATTGCGAGCCTTCAAAATAGGCGCGGCCCTGAATGACCTGCACACCGCGCATCTTGGCCAACTGGGCGATCCCGACCCCCAGCTTGGTCAGGATGGATTCCTTCCATGCGCGCAGCTTGGAGAGATCAATAGAGGGTGCGGCGAAAGTGATGCCGCGGCTCTCGGAGTCGCGCGCGGCTGTGATCTGGTGGGTCGCATGGAGCAGCGCCTTGGAAGGGATGCAACCGCGATTCAAACACACGCCGCCCAGACGGGGTTCGCGCTCGATCAGCAGGACTTTCCTGCCCAAATCCGCCGCGTAGAACGCCGCGGCATATCCGCCCGGGCCGGCCCCGACCACTACTAATTCAGTTTTGATTGAATCCATGAAAATAAAGAGTCGTTAAATTTTTACCGCGGCTTCGGGGAACTCCTGCAGTGAGGCAACCAGATCCACAATGAACCGGGCCGCACTCCCGCCGTCTATCACCCGGTGATCGTAGCTCAATCCCAGCGGCGTCATCATGCGAACCTCCACCTTGCCCTCACGCACAACCGGTTGCAAAGCGCCGCGGCCCAGACCGAGAATCGCCACTTCCGGTTTGTTGACGATCGGGGTGAAGTGCCCCCCGCCGATGGCGCCCTGATTGGAAATGGTGAAGGTTCCACCCTTGAGCTCCTCGCCGGACACCTTCCGGTCGCGCGCCTTGGAGGCAAGCACTTCCAATTCCTTACCCAGCTCCAGAGGACTTTTCTTGTCCACATCCCGCAGGACCGGCACGATCAACCCATGCTCGGTGTCCACCGCGATGCCGATGTGGAAATAATCCTTGAGGACAATCTCGTTGGCCGCTTCGTCGAGGCTGGCGTTGAAAACGGGGTGCTTTTTGAGTGTTGCCACCAGCGCCTTGAGCACCAAGGGGGTCAAGGTGAGCTTGACGCCCTTGGCCTGGTAATCAGGGGCGAATTTCTTCCGCAGCTCATTGAGCCGGGTGAAGTCCGCGTCGTCGAACTGGGTGACATGCGGAATGGCATTCCAGTTCTCCCACATCCGCCGGGCAATGACCTGACGCAACGGAGTGACCGACTTCTTAGTGACGGGGCCCCACTTTGAGAAATCAATGGATTCGGACGGCGTTTTGGCCGCGACCGCGGGGGCTGGGGCGGCTTGGGGCGGCACAACGGGCCTCTGCAACCGGGCCAGATAAGCGCGCACATCGCTGAGAATAATGCGCCCCCCGGCTTGGCTGCCACGGACCTTGCTGAGGTCCAGGCCAAGCTCACGGGCCATGCGCCGCAGCGAGGGGGACGCCACCGGCGCGGCATTGGAATCCAACTCAGGCAATTCCGTCCCACTGAAATCCTCGACGCCGGTCTGCTCGGCGGCGGCTACCGGGGCCGGGGCGGACGGCGCGGCGCGCTTCACGGCAGCAGCCGGTGCCGGAGCCGCAGGTGCTACCACCCCGGCGGCACCCGCCTCAGTCAGGGAAAAAATACGCTGGCCTACGCTGATCCGATCGCCCACTTTCACATGGACTTTCTGGACCACGCCCGCACCCGTGGAGGGAATCGAGGCGACAGCCTTTTCGTTTTCAAGTTCCATTACGGCCTGATCCAGCACCACGGTATCGCCTTCTTTCACAAAGACGGTGACCACGACACCCGAATCAGCACCTTCACCGAGACGCGGCAGTTTTACATCCATATATCGGCAAGCACTGTGGGGGAAAGCGTTCGGGATTTCCACAAAAAAATCGACACAAAGAATCAACCCCCAATCATTAGCGGGCCACAGGCGCGCTCATCCGAGTTTGTCGGGGTGCGGTTTTGCGGCATCAACGGCACCGCGCATGACGCCGCCACTGCTACCGGCCACAGTCCCGATGCGGCTTGGGACAAGACGCTGGCGGAAGGGCGACGCGGCCATCCGTCGTTGCCCTACTGCCACCCTGCTGGACCTGCATCCGGCACTCCATTTACGCCGCCGGATCAACACCGCTCACCAGATCGATTTTCCGGGCCGCAGCCGGCCCTTCGCCGCAACCAAACGCACATCCATCACAATCATCCACAGTATTTTAGGCAATTTCTGGGCCGTAACATACCCCCACAGTCACCACAAAATATCCGGCCCGAAATCTTGGGATGTTATTCCCTGTAAACTTTCTACTTTTGAACTCACACAGGTTTCTCATTTTGAACTCCCGCCGACAGGGCACGGGTCCGGACTTGCCGCCCGCAGAAAACGAGGCATGATGGGGCTGATGCTAACGGGCAGTCCCAAAATCAAACCGCGCCGCGGCCGGCAACCGGCGGGCCGCTCCCTACCAGTCGCCCGGCAACTGGAACAACCGCTCAAACCCCGCATCCGCTGCGCCGTGACCCTCTCGATGGTGCCCGAGAGCAAGGGCGGGCCGTTCGTGTTTTCGGGCGACCTGAACCGGGGCTGCGCCCGGGCTGCGGCCTTGGGCTTTGATGCCGTGGAACTCTTCCTACCCTCGGCCGAAGCGGTAACGCCAAGCGACCTGCGCTCGGTTCTGAAAAAGCATGGTCTTGCCCTGGCCGCGCTGGGCAGCGGGGCGGGCTGGATCAAACATCGTTTAACCCTTACCAGCCCCGACCCATCCGTCCGCGTCAGGGCCTGCGAATTTATCGGCAGCCTCATCGATCTGGGAGCCGCTTTGGATGCGCCGGTCATCATTGGGTCCATGCAGGGGCGGGTGGAACCGGAGTCGGGCCGAAAACAGGCTGAGAAGTGGCTGGCGGAGGGGTTGAAGAGCCTGGGCCGGCGCGCAGGACGGCATGGCATCCCCCTGCTTTACGAGCCGCTCAACCGTTACGAGACCAATCTTTTCAACCGGGCGGAGGATGCGGCCGCATTTCTTTCAAGCCGCAAAATCTCCCACGTCAAACTGCTCTGCGACCTCTTTCACATGAACCTGGAGGAGGCATCGATTCCAGCGGCTCTTCGGGCCGTGGCCGGGTATCTGGGGCATGTGCATTTTGCCGACTCCAACCGTCAGGCCATCGGCTTTGGCCACTTGGAAACCGCCCCGATCATTGAGGCCTTGTTGGGGGTCGGCTATAAGGGCTATTTGAGCGCCGAAGTGCTGCCACTGCCGACCCCCGAGGCGGCGGCCCGCCAAACCCGCAACGCCTTTTGCCAACTGCTTAAAACCGATCAACCACGCCATGCTTAAAACCACCCTCCTCCACCCCGAAATCCTGCGGCTCTGCGCCCGGGCCGGGCACCACTCGAAGATCCTCATTGCCGACGGGAATTATCCCGCCTCCAGCAAGCGCGGGCCCAATTCAGATCTGATCTGCCTGCAACTCACCCCGGGCGTGCCCACCGTGGCACAAGTGCTCCGCGCCATCCTTAGTGCGGTGGTCATCGACGAAGTGAACACCATGGGCATAGACGCCGGGGATCCCTACGCGAAATTCGGGGAGCCGGCCGTCTGGCAGGAGTTCCGCACCCTTACCAAGGAGGCTGGCATCGCGGCGCCCATCAGCCCTATCCCGAAGTGGGAATTTTACAAGGCGGTGGAGTCACCCGACCATGTGCTGACCATCCAGACGGCCGACCAGGCGCTCTGGTCCAATGTGCTGCTGACCGTGGGTTGCCGAACCGCCTGATCCATCTGCCAAGCCATGCAAACCCGACGACTCGGTAAAACCAATCTGCATCTGCCCATCCTGAGTTTTGGGGCCTCTTCCCTGGGCGCGGAGTTCCGCAGCGTGACGCTGGAAGAGGCCATGCAGAGCGTGCGCACCGCGCTGGACTGCGGGTTGAACTTTATTGACACCTCCCCCTTCTACGGACGGGGTGCGAGCGAAGTGCTGCTGGGCTTCGCACTCAAAGGCGTGCCGCGCGACAGTTATATGCTGGGCACCAAGCTGGGGCGTTACGACCTGACCCATTTCGATTTCTCCGCCCGGCGCGTGACCGAGAGCATTGACGTCTCCCTGCACCGCTTGGGTTGCGGGCACTTGGATCTGGTTTTGTGTCATGACATTGAATTCGTCCCGATGCAACAGATTGTAGACGAGACGCTGCCGGCCCTGCGCAAGGCGCAGCAGGCCGGCAAGGTGCGGCACCTCGGGTTGAGCGGCTACCCGCAAAAGATTTTCAAATTCATCTGCGACCAGACGGAGGTGGATTGCGTCTTGAACTACAACCAATACACGCTGCAAAACAGCCGATTCGGCGACGAGACGGTGCCCTGGCTAAAAGAACGTGGGATCGGGGCCATCAACGCCGGTCCTTTCAGCGCTCGCCTCCTGACCAATGCCCCCCTGCCCGTCTGGCTCAAGGAACCCGCAGAGGTCAAAGCCGCCGCCCGCGCCGCTGCCGCCCATTGCGCAGGCAAAGGCATCGACATCGCCCAGCTTGCGCTTCAGTTCTGCCTGGCCAATCCGGATATCACCACCACCGTGGCCGGGAGCGCCAACCCGGCCAACATCCGGCAGTGGGCCCGATGGGCGGCCCAACCGATCGACCAAGCCCTGCTGCGCGAGGTTCAAGCCATTTTCGCGCCGGTCAAAAACCTCGGCCATGCCGAGGGACTCGCGGAGAACAACTAGCTGCCATGCAAGCCGTTGAGCTGACGGAACCGGGCCGGTTGCAAATCATCGACACGGCCGCCCCCGCCCCCCCCGGACCGGGGCAAGCCCAAGTTCGCGTTCATGCCGTGGGCATTTGCGGCACGGACTACGGCGGGTATCTGGGCAAGATGGCCTTCTTCTCCTACCCGCGCATTCCCGGCCATGAGCTGGGCGTGGAAGTGGTGGCGGTGGGCGGCGACGTCACCAACGTGCGCCCCGGCGATCACTGCGCCGTCGAGCCCTACATCAATTGCCAACAGTGCTACTCGTGCCGGCGCGGCCACACCAATTGCTGTGAAAACCACCAGACTCTGGGAGTCCACTGCGACGGCGGATTGCGCCCGCTTTTCAACCTGCCGGCCCGCAAGTTGCATATCTCCCGCTCTCTGGCCCCCGAACAACTCGCCCTGGTGGAGACACTGGCCATAGGCTGCCATGCGGTCAACCGCGCCGCGCCCAAGCCCGGCGAGAATGTCATCGTGCTCGGAGCCGGTCCAATCGGGTTGTCAGTGATCGAGTTTGCGCGCGTTTCGGGTGCCCGGGTCTTTGTCCTTGATTTGAACGAGCAGCGGCTCGGCTTCGTGCGTGAAAAAATGGGGGTGCAAGACACCATTCTCGCCGGCCCTCAAGCCCTGCCCACCCTGGCCCGACTCACCGGAAACCAGTTGGCGGATGTGGTCATCGACGCCACCGGCCATAATGAATCCATGAGTCGTTGCCTGGAATTTGCCGCCTTCGCCGGTCGCATCGTCTATGTCGGCATCAGCTCCAAGGATCTTTGCTTCCCGCATGCTGCGCTGCTGCACCGCCGGGAACTGAGCATCCTGGCCAGCCGCAACGCCCTGAGCGCCGACTTCCCCCGCATCATTGGCTTGATCGAGTCGGGACGGATTGACACCCGGCCGTGGCTGACCCACCGGGCGGAATTCGCCGACCTGCCGGGCGTTTTCCCGACCTGGCTAAAACCCGAGGCTGGGGTGATCAAAGCCGTGGT
>Ga0114958_10000949_pt1 | contig 23783 bp, 18 predicted proteins | sample C_130208_EF_Meta_FD_89577 | JGI IMG/M metagenome (GOLD analysis project Ga0114958, IMG submission 89577) | Freshwater microbial communities from Lake Croche, Canada to study carbon cycling - C_130208_EF_MetaG | ecosystem: Environmental > Aquatic > Freshwater > Lake | place: Lake Croche, Canada... | reverse complement strand
CTTGCAAGGGAGCGGAAGAGCGAGAAAGGAACACGACCAAAGGTGATGGTCGGCATGCTCCAGGACGAGGTCGAGGCGCGGTTGAGAATCAAGCACAGCCCAGATCAGATCAGCAATTCACTTCGAAGGGGTCAGTCCTCGCGGATTCACATGACGGAGACTCTTGGGAGAGCTTTTTTCACGGGATAGAGCAGCGGCAGGTGGCCGATGAAGCACGTTAGGGCGGTCATCTGGGTAAATCCCCTTCCGGCATCCGTGGTGGGATGATGATTTCACTTGCGCTTATTTAATTGCTGGCTTAAACAAGAGCCGTCATGGCGATCCAGCAAACCCATCCCGAGCAGGTCGTGGCGATCTACAAGTGCCTGTGTGACGTCAATCGCCTGCGGATTCTCAACCTGCTGCGCGTTGAGGCGCAGTGTGTTTGCCACATCGAGCAGGTGCTGGGCATTGGCCCGGTGAGAACCTCCCAGCAACTCGCCTACCTGCGGCGCCACAGCATGGTGGAGGTCGAAATCCGCGGCACATGGCGGATGTATTCGTTGCCCGCCGCTCCCAGCGCGGAACTCGCCGCCAACCTCGCCTGCCTGCAGGACTGTGTTTTCGAGGGCAGAATCTTCCGCGAGGACCTCTCGCGCCTGAAGAAAATCCGCCGCGGCCAGTGCGGTCCCAAGCCGATCTAACAACCACGAATCAAGCAAATGACTTCGCCCCGATTACCCCTTGTCCTGATCCTCTGCACCGGCAATTCGTGCCGCAGTCACCTGGCGGAAGGCATCCTGCGCCAGGCCGCCGGCGACCTGTTGGACGTGCGCAGTGCCGGGTCCAATCCCGCCGGTTACGTCCATCCGTTGGCCATCCAGGTCATGGCGGAAATCGGCATCGAAATTTCCGGCCACCACAGCAAGCACATGGACGAGTTTCTCCAACAGAATGTGGAGACCGTGATCACGGTCTGCGGCAATGCCGACCAGGCCTGCCCGCTGTTTGCCGGCCAACTCAACCGCCATCACTGGGGATTCGAGGATCCGGCCCACGCGCCAGGCGACGCCGAGGCACAACTCGCCGTGTTCCGCCGGGTGCGCGACGAAATCAAAAGGGTGTTCGAGGCCTACGCCGATGGACGCCGTGACCAGGCGAAGGCAATCCACTCATGAAAACCATCCAGGTCTATGATCCGCCGATGTGCTGCTCGACGGGCATCTGCGGTACCGACATTGATCCTGATCTGGTGAGCTTTGCGGCCATGCTCGCGCAACTCGCGCAGCACGGCATCCGCATCGAGCGCTACAATCTGGGCCAGTCGCCCATGGCGTTTGTCCAAAATCCGGCGGTCAAGGCGCTGTTGGAAAACGAGGGGACCGAGTGCCTGCCGCTGATGTTCTGGGATGGAGAGGTGAAGCTCAAAGGCCGCTACCCGACCCTAATGGAGCGCCCGGGCTGGACCCTTGCGGGTCTGGAAAACGGGGGGGAGACGTCATCATGAAGCTGCCGGACTATCAGACCGATCCGGCCACCGCCACCCGCTATTTGTTTTTCACCGGCAAGGGCGGCGTGGGCAAGACCTCGCTCTCGTGTGCCACGGCCCTGCAACTCGCGGCGGCCGGCAGGCGGGTTCTGTTAGTGAGCACCGATCCCGCCTCCAACCTGGATGAAGTGCTCGGAACCCACCTGACGAATTTGCCCACCGCCATCCCCGGCGTGCCTGGACTCGACGCGCTGAACATCGTCCCGGTCGCGGCGGCCGCCGCCTATCGCGAGCGACTGATCGGCCCGATGCGCGGCCTGCTGCCGGAGGCTGCCCTGCGCAACATGGAGGAACAGCTGTCGGGATCCTGCACGGTGGAAATCGCCGCCTTTGATGAGTTCACGGGGCTGATAGGAAACCCGGAGGCGGCGCAGAACTACGATCACGTCGTTTTTGACACCGCGCCCACCGGTCACACCTTGCGCCTCATGAGCCTGGCCAAGGCGTGGGACCAGTTTCTCGACACCAGCACCAGTGGCAGTTCATGCCTCGGGCCGCTCGCGGGGCTGGATAAACAGCGCGCCATTTATGAATCCACCGTCAAAACGCTGGCCGATGCCACCGCCACAACGCTGGTGCTGGTGAGCCGCCCCCAATCCGCCGCCCTCCATGAGGCGCAGCGCACCTCGCTCGAGTTGCAAGCACTGGGAGTTGGCAATCAGCGCCTCGTCATCAACGGAGTCTTTGAAACCCAGTGCCCGCAAGACCTCACGGCGATCGCGCTCCAGCACCGTGGCATGGCGGCCATCCAGACTGCCGACGCCTTTATCAGCAGCCTGCCAACCTCCATCGTGCCCCTGCGGCCGGTGAATGTCCTCGGCATCCATGGCCTGCGGTTGTTGTTAGACAGCGGATCATCCGCCATGTCCGCCCCCGTGAATGACGACTGGACGCCGCCGGCCATGGAGCGCCTGGCAGATCTTGTCGCCGACATCGAACGACAAGGCCACGGCGTGATCATGACGATGGGCAAGGGCGGCGTGGGTAAAACCACCGTGGCCGCCGCCATCGCCGTGATGCTCGCCCAACGCGGCCACGCCGTCCATCTGAGCACCACCGATCCCGCGGCGCATGTGGCCCGGACCCTGGCGGGACACGTGCCCGGGCTAACGCTCAGCAAGATTGATCCCGCCGCGGAGACCGCAGCCTATCAGAAAGAAGTGATGCAGGCCCAGGGCGCCTCGCTGGACGAGGCGGGCCGCGCGTTGTTAGAAGAAGACCTGCGCTCGCCCTGCACCGGGGAGATCGCCGTGTTCCGGGCCTTTGCCCGCGAGGTCGGCAAGGCGACGAATCGTTTCGTGGTGCTCGACACCGCGCCCACTGGCCACACGTTGCTCCTGCTGGATGCCAGCGAGGCCTATCAGCGCGAGTTGGAACGCCAAGCCCGCAGCACCCAACCCGAGGCCGTGCTCAAGCTGCTGGAACGGCTGCGCGACCCCGCATTCACCCGGATCCTGCTGGTGACCCTGCCTGAAGCCACGCCGGTTCACGAGGCCGCCGATTTGCAGGGCGACTTGCGCCGCGCAGGCATCGAGCCGTTTGCCTGGGTCATCAATCAAAGCCTGCTCCACAGTGGTTCTTGTGATCCGCTGCTGCAATGCCGCGCGCAATCCGAACGCCGCTACCTGTGCGAGGTGGTGGCCCAGCACGCCACCCGCACCGCATGGCTGCCCTGGCAACCCGAGGAACCCACCGGCCCCGACGCGCTGGCGCGGTTGGCCGCCTCCGGGCTTTCAGGTCAGCCAACAGGTGGCGCGCTCTCGATGAGAGCGCAAGCCAAAGGATCGCCAAAGATTTCCTCCAGTTAAGACCATGTGGCAATGCTTGACCTTCGTTTTGTCATCCCTTGGTCTGCGGCCTCATCGAGGCCGCGCCACCTTGAAAATTCCCAGCAAACACAGGACACCTGACTCCCAACCCGCAACCTCATGAAAACTCACACCACCACCACGCCGCCCAAGCGGCTGAACTTTTTCGAGCGCTATCTTTCCCTGTGGGTCCTGGTATGCATGCTTGTGGGCGTGGCGCTGGGCCAGCTGCTGCCCGGGGTGATTTGCGGGCTGAGCCGGCTGGAATTCGGCCAGGGCTCGCAGGTGAACATCCCGATTGCCGTGCTCATCTGGCTGATGATTTTCCCGATGATGCTCAAGATTGATTTCGGATCACTGGGCGATATCGCCAACAAACCCAGGGGACTCTTCATCACCCTGTTTGTGAACTGGTTGGTCAAGCCCTTCAGCATGGCCTTGCTCGCCTGGCTCTTTTTGCAGCACGTCTTCGCCGGCTGGATCGAGCCGGCGATGGCCAAGAACTACACCGCCGGGCTCATCATCCTGGCCGCGGCCCCCTGCACCGCGATGGTGTTTGTGTGGAGTTATCTAACCGACGGGGACCCGGCCTACACGCTGGTGCAGGTGGCGATCAACGATCTGATCATGCTGGTGGTGTTCGCGCCCATCGTGATGTTCCTGTGCGGGGTGGCCGATGTGATCGTGCCGTCCAAGGTGCTCGTCACCTCGGTGGTCGTGTTCATCGTCATTCCGCTCGCCGCGGGCGTTGTCACCCGCAAGGTCCTGTTGCAATCCCATGGCCGCGAGTGGTTCGAGCAATCCTTCCTGCCCCGGTTCCAACCGGTCACGGTGGTCGCGCTGCTGGCGACGCTGGTGCTGATTTTCGCCTTCCAGGCGGAGAATCTAACAAACCGGTGGCTGGCCGTGATCCTGCTGGCCATCCCGATCCTCGTGCAGGTCTATTTCAACTCCAGCCTGACGTATCTGTTGATGCGCTGGTGCAAGGTTCCCCACAACGTCGCCGCCCCCGGCGCGCTCATCGGTGCCAGCAACTTCTTTGAACTCGCGGTGGCCGTGGCCATCACCCTGTTCGGCCCGAGCTCCGGCGCGGCTCTGGCCTGCGTGGTGGGCGTGCTCGTCGAGGTCCCCGTGATGCTCTCGGTCTGCCGCGTCTGCAATGCCTCGCGCGGCTGGTATGAGCGGGGCACGGGCGACTAATACAGACGGTCTAAAAGGAGACTGCTAAAACAAGTGACATTGCGTGCTGGTGATTGAGTAAAGCCCCCAGCCATGCCCGCTACCCTGCCTTATGTTCTCTCTCCGCCACAGAGGTGACTCACTTTTCGACCGCCACCTGCTGCACTTTTCGTCCGCGGTTTACACATCAGTCCGCGGTTAGCCAACATTGACCTCGATCCGTTGGACTGGCTGATGGCCGGAATGGGCTTTGAAATGGTGCGGTATGCCGACGATATGGTGGTGCTGTGCCGCAGTGAGGAACAAGCCATGACCGCGCTGGACAAGCTCCGGGAATGGATGGCCGGGGCTGGATTGACATGGCATCCGGACAAAACCCGCACGGTGGATATGAACCTGGCAGGAAGTCATTTTGACTTCCTGGGCCATCGGTTTTATCGCAGCCGGCGCGGGCGTCTGAGCAAGTTGGTTCGGCCCAAAAGCCTGCGCAAACTGCGCGAATCCATCAAACCCAAGACGCGCCGGGCTAACGGACGAAGCATGGATGCCATCGTGGCGGACATCAATCGGACGCTGAGAGGCTGGTTCGCCTACTTCAAACACGCCCACGCCAGCGAGATGGCGGAAATCGACCAATGGACCCGGATGCGCCTGCGCTCCATCCTGCGCAAGCGGCGGGGCGGCAGGGGTCGGGGCCGGGGTCAGGATCACCATCGCTGGCCCAACCGCTACTTCACCGGACTTGGGCTCTTCTGCCTGCTGGACGCCAAAGTCACGGAAATCGCCAGTCTCCGATACGGAGCAAGCCACTAACTGGAGAGCCGGATGCGGGAGATCTGCAAGTCCGGTTCGGAGGGAGGGGCGGGGCAAATCAATGCCCCGTTCCTCGCTCTATCCTGCACAAGTCGCGCCACCTGCACAAGTCGTGCCACCTAGCAGATTGCGCGAATCCCTCACTGCCTTGAGACTCGGCTTGCCATGGCCGGTGATCGCGGGAATCTTGGCGGCCAATGAAATTGATCTCATGGAACGTCAACGGCATCCGGGCGGTGATCGGCAAGGGCTTTGGCGAGTTTGTCGCCGCGGAGCAACCGGACATCCTGTGCCTGCAGGAAACCAAGGCCCGGCCGGAGCAGGTGCAACTGCCGTTGGAACTTGGCGGCTATCAGGCGTATTGGGACTCGGCGCAAAAGCCCGGTTACTCGGGGGTGGCGGTGTTCACGCGCCAAAAGCCGTTGGCGGTGCGGGTGGGTCTCGGCCAGGACGACCACGACCGCGAGGGCCGCGTTCTCACGCTGGAATACGAGGATTTCACCCTGGTCAACGTCTATACGCCCAATGCCCAGGACGGGCTGCGTCGCCTGCCCTATCGGCTCACCTGGGACGACGTGTTCCGCGCCCACGTCGCCCGCGAGGCGCTGCACAAGCCCGTGATTTTCTGCGGCGACCTCAACGTCGCCCACCAGGAAATCGACATCGCCCGGCCGCGTGAAAACCGCTTTAGCCCGGGATTCTCCGACGATGAACGTGCAAGTTTCGGAAAGTTGTTAGACGCGGGGTTTGTCGACACCTTCCGGCATCTCCACCCCGACCAGGCCGCGGCGTATTCGTGGTGGTCATACCGGGCAGGCGCACGCCAGAAGAATGTCGGCTGGCGCATCGACTACGTCGGGGTGTCCACGCCGCTGATGCCCCGCGTCACCGAAGCGTTCATTCGGCCCGAGGTGCTAGGCTCGGACCACTGCCCGGTGGGCATCGTTCTGGCTTGCGACTTTTTCAGATAGATTGATAGATTGGCGACCAACGGGATCACCGTCGAGTCCACCGCGTGAATCCTGATTTCGACCCGCCGCAGTAGGCTATTGCCCTTGCGCCCGGTGGCAAGGGCCGCACTGGCGTGCTGGAGGTGGGCGAGTTCCGACCAGAACATCCGCTCGATAAAAGCCGCAGGGCGTTCCTTGTTGGCGTGCGAAAGGGTGTTGCGAGCCGGCGGGGTGACTCCAAAACGCGCGCGCGCCTGACATGTGGAAACAACATCTCGACTCTTGCCAGCGCATGCCCGGTGACTCCAAAACGCGCGCGCGCCTGACATGTGGTGCAGGAGGAAGAGTGGATCATGGGTGCGTGCCGGAAATCCCTCTCATGAGCCTATCTTCCGCCGACGACATGAGTGTCGGCGCTCCTTTCCGCGCACCCAATCGGAACCAAGTTCCTCGCGAGAATCATTGACCCGATTTGAGCGCCGCTTGCAGAAACGGCGCGGTGCGCGAGTTTTTGGAGGTGATGATTTTTTCGGGCGGGCCTTGGGCGACGATGCGCCCGCCGCCCGCGCCGGCTTCGGGGCCGAGGTCAAGGATCCAATCCGCTTCGGCGGCGACGGCCATGTGGTGCTCGATGACCACCACGGTGTGGCCTTCATCGACGAGGCGGTGGAGGATGTCGATGAGGCGGGTGATATCCTCGAGGTGGAGGCCGACAGTGGGTTCCTCGATCAGATAGAGGTAATGGGTCGAGAAGTGGGCGTTGGTGAGGGTGGCCTTGGTGCCGCGGCCGCGGATGAGTTCGGAGACGAGTTTGGTGCGCTGGGCTTCGCCGCCGGAGAGGGTGGGCGAGGGCTGGCCGAGTTGCAGGTAGCCCAGGCCGGTGTCGGCCATGAGTTGAAGCGGCGCGGCGATGCGCGGTTGGGATTGGAAAAAGGCGGCGGCCTCGTCGATGGTCATGGCGAGGACCGCGCCGATGGTTTGATCGCGGAAGGTGACTTCGAGGGTGGCCGGGTTGTAGCGCTGGCCGTTGCATGCCTCGCAGTGGACCCATGTGGAGGGCAAAAAATCCATTTCGAGTTTGATGCGGCCGTTGCCCTTGCATTCTGGGCAGCGTCCGCCTTCGGTGTTGAACGAGAAATGGGAGGCGTCGAAGCCGCGCATGCGCGCCTCGGGGAGTTGCGCGTAGAGGGCGCGGATGTGATCGAAGACTTTCACATAGGTGGCCGGGCATGAGCGCGAGGTCTTGCCGATGGGCGATTGGTCGACCTCGTAACAGGCTTTGATGGCTTCGAAGCCGGTGGCGGAGGTGAAGTTTTGATGTTTGATTTTGGATTTGGGATGGAAAGAGTCTTGCGCGGCGACCGCTAGGCACTGGTGCATCAGGGTGGACTTGCCCGAGCCGGAGATGCCGGTGAGCACCGTCAGGCGGCCGAGCGGGATGGTGGCGGTGAGGTGCTGCAGGTTGTGCGCGCTGCAATCTGTTAGAACGAGGGACGGATGGGATTTAGGCACCGCCCGGCGCGAGCCGCGGGAGGGGTGTACCAGCGGATGGGCGAGGGCGCGCAGGGTGGGAGACGCGATTTCAGCTTTTTGTTTTTTGCTTTTTGCTTTTACCGCGGAGCGTTGAGGCGGCTTTCCCTGATAGACCACCTCGCCGCCGAAGCGGCCGGCGCGCGGGCCGAGGTCGATGAGGTGGTCGGCGGCGGCGATGGTGTCTTCGTCGTGTTCGACGACGATGAGAGAGTTGCCGTGGTCGCGCAGTTTGATCAGGGTTGTGAGCAACGCGGCGTTGTCGCGCGGGTGGAGGCCGATAGTTGGCTCATCCAACACATAGAGGACGCCGCGCAGGTTGCTCCCGAGCTGGGCGGCGAGCCGGATGCGTTGGCTTTCGCCGCCGGACAGCGTGTTGCCGGAGCGGTTGAGCTGCAGGTAGCCAAGCCCGACTTCCTGGAGAAACGCCAGCCGTTGGTGGATTTCAGGCAGGATGTCGCGCGAGATCAGGGATTCGCGCGGGTCGGTGAAGGTGAGATTGGAGAAATGATCGGAAGCGGCGGTGATTGAAAAGGCTGACAGGTCGGCGATTGAGAGATTGGTGTCTTTGGGTGTGGGGTGGGAGCGGGACGCTCCCACCACGGCCTGCGGCGCCACGCCGCAGCCACGGTGAAGAAGGCGCGCGGCCGAGGCGGTGGGATTGAGGCGCGATCCATGGCAGGCGGGACACTCGACCAGCTCGCTGTCCTCCATGCGCTCGAGGGTGCGGTCGGCGTCGAGCTCGGCTTCGAGGACTGACTCGAAGCGCGAGGTGTCGAGCGCGAGGCCGCCGCATTTGCCAGATCGCTTCGGGACGCGGCCATAGCCACGGCATTCCAAGCACCAGCCGTGGGGCGAGTTGAACGAGAACAGCCGGGGGTCGAGGTCTTCAAACGAGCGGCTGCAACCCGGGCAGCTCGCCTGAGTGGAGAGCAGGATGAGTTGCTTGTCGGCGGTGAACAGCTTGATCAGGCCCTTGCCAATCGAGAGCGCGCGCTCAATGGCGGGCAGCCGATCGAGGATCGATGCCTGGGGATTTTTGGCGACCTTGCGGCTTGGTGTGTGAGATGATTTCGGCGGGACGCCGGAATCAGTCGGCAGGATGCCGACGTCCCCCATTTGGAATTCCGCCACCACGACGTCGATGGAGTGTTCCTGGAAGCGTTCGAGACGGGTGAAGTCCTCCGCCTCCTGGAAGCGCTGGTCCACCCACAGGCGGGTGAAGCCCTGCTTGAGGGCCCATTGGGCGACCTCGGTGTGGTAGCCCTTTTTGCCGCGGATCAGCGGCGCTAACAGGGTGACCGGGCCGGTGTGGAGGCACGCGGCGATGGCGTTTTCGATCGCGGCGAGCGATTGTTTGGCCACCGGCACGCCGCAATCCGGGCAGTAGAGCGTGCCGAGCTTGGCATACAGCAGGCGGATGAAGTTCCAGAGTTCGGTCACGGTGGCCACGGTGGATTTGCCGCTGCCCTTGGAGACGCGTTGCTCGATGGCCACGGTGGGCGGCAAGCCGGTGAGTTGGTCGATTTCGGGTTTTTCGAGTTGCTCGGCGAATTGGCGGGCATAGGCGGACATCGAGTCGAGGAACCGGCGCTGGCCTTCGGCGAAGAGGATGTCAAAGGCGAGGGTGGACTTGCCCGATCCTGATAGACCGGAGATCACCACGAACTGGTCGCGCGGGATGTCCAGCGAGATGTTCTTGAGGTTGTGGTGGCGTGCGCCCTTGAGAGAGATTTTGGATTTTGGATTTTGGATTTTGGATTGGGCGCGGCGGCGGGACGCCACCGCCACGGCCTGCGGCGGGACGCCCCAGCCACGGGGATTGAGTGCCTTGCGCAGGTAGAGCGCGGTCGGGGTGGCGAGCTTGGCGAGGTCCTCGGGGGTGGCGGCGGCCACCAGCTTGCCGCCGTGCTTGCCGGCTTCCGGGCCGAGGTCGAGGATCCAATCCGCGGATTTGATCACTTCCAAATTGTGTTCGATGACCAGCAGGGTGTGTCCGGCATCGACGAGTTGCTGGAACACGCCTAGCAGGTTGGCGATGTCGGAGAAATGCAGGCCGGTGGTGGGTTCGTCGAGGATGAGGAGCTGCGGGAGGATGGCAGAGCGGGCGGAAGCCGGCGCGTCCTCAGAGCCGGGTTCAAGGGAGCGGGCTGCAGCCCGCGCTCCGGTGGAGGTGAGGAGCTGGCAGAGTTTGAGGCGTTGCGATTCCCCGCCGGAGAGGGTGTTGAGGGGCTGGCCGAGTTTCAGGTAGCCCAGGCCGACTTGCAGCAGCGGCGCGAGCGACTGGATGATTTGCTCGATGAGGCGGGATTCCTTTTTGGATGGCCCGGCCAGCGCGCGCAGCACCCGGGGCACCTCTGAAGCCGTGAGGTCGAGCATGTCGGCGATGGATTTCCCGCCGAGGGTGTAGGCCAGGGTGGAGGATTTGTAGCGGCGCCCGGCGCAGTCGGGACAGGTGACGTAGAGGTCGGAGAGGAATTGCATTTCCACTTTCTCGAAGCCGTTGCCCGCGCAGCGGTCGCAGCGGCCGGCGCCCGAGTTGAACGAGAAAAACCCGGGTTTGAGAGCGGCGGTTTTGGCATCTGCAGTCTCACAGAACAGCTGGCGGATGAGTTCGAAGGCCCCGAGGAACACCGCCGGCGTCGAGCGCGGCGTGCGCGCCACCGGGCTTTGATCAACCAGGGCGACGCCGCCGAGATGCTGGCTGCCGCGCAGTTCCTTGAGCGGGGCAGGCTCTCCGTCGATGGGTTGGCCGAGCTTGCGGGCGAGGTTCAGATAGACGACCTCGCGCGCGAAGGTGGATTTGCCCGAACCCGAAACCCCGGTGAGGCACAGAAACAGCCCTAAGGGCAGATCGGCGTCGAGCTTGCGCAGGTTGTGACGGCTCGCCCCGCGGATGGCCAAAACCTTTTTGCCAGGCGCGCGGCGTCGCACGGGCACCGGGATGGATTGCAGGCCGGCCAGCCACGGCAGCGTGCCGGCGGAGGGAGCGGCGGATTTCAAATTTGAGATTTGAGATTTGAAATTGCCGGTGGGCGGCCCCTGATAGAGGATTTGGCCGCCATGCTGGCCGGCCCCGGGCCCGAGGTCCACGAGGTGGTCGGCGGCGACCATGACGGACTGTTCATGCTCGACGACGACCAGGGTGTTGCCCTTGTCGCGCAGGCCGTGCATGACGCCCACTAGGCGCTCGATGTCGCGGGCGTGCAGGCCGACGGTGGGTTCATCCAGCACAAACAGGGTTCCCGTTAAGGCCGCGCCAAGGCAGGTGGTGAGGTTGACGCGCTCGATCTCGCCGCCCGAGAGCGTGCGGGTGTGGCGGTTGAGCGTCAGGTAGCCGAGCCCGACCTCGTCGAGGTAGGACAGGCGCGATGAGATTTCGGTGAGGACGAGCTCGAGGGTGGCGTCGGGATGGGAGATTTTGGATCTTGGATTTTGAATGGTGGATTTGAGATTTTGGAACCACGGGAGGAGTTCGGCGACGGGGAGCGCCCACAGCTCGGGGAGGGCGTGGCCGTGGATTTTGAAGCACAGCGCTTCGGGTTGGAGGCGCTTGCCGCGGCAGGCCGAGCAGGTGGTGTAGGACCGGTAACGGCTGAGGAAGACGCGCACGTGCATCTTGTAAGCCTTGGTTTCCAGCCAGTCGAAGAAGCCCTTGACCCCATACCAGTCGCCTGATTGCCAGAGAGCCTCCAGCGCCTCGGGTGTGAGTTCGGGGGTGTGACGATCACCATAGTAGATCCACTCCTTGTCGGCGTCGGAGAGGTCCTCCCACGGGGTTTTGATGTTGAGGCGGCGTTGCTTGCAGCAGCGGATCAGATCGCGCTGGCATTCGTCGCCGCGCTCGCCTTGGAACGGTTTGATGGCGCCCTGGGCGATCGAGAGCGTCGGGTCGGGGACGGCCTTGTCGAGATCGAGGCCGATGAGGCGCCCGAAGCCGCTGCACTTGGGGCAGGCGCCCAGCGGGCTGTTGAAGGAGAACAGGGCCGAGGTGGGGGCGCGCAGGGTGAAGCCGGTGGCGGGGTTGGTCCAGGTGGTGGAGAAGCATTTGGGATTTTGAATGTCAGACACGGAGTCAGGTGAGCCTTGGATCGTGGCGTGGCCTTTGCCGAAGTGGAAGGCGGCGGCCAGCGCTTCTAACAGTCGTGGAGGGTTTTTGGGGGTGAGGGTGAGGCGGTCCTGGAGGATCTGGATGGTGGCGGGCAGGTGGCGGAGCGCGGGTGGTGCCGGTTCGTCGGTGCGGATGACTTGTCCCTGAAAGAGGATGCGGAGGTAGCCCTGCGGTTGGAGGAAGGCAAACAAGTCATTGGCCGCGGTTCCGGCAGGAACGGGGATGGGAAAGGTGACGAAAACCGCCTGTCCGGCGAGGTTTTCCATGGCCCAGCGGGCGGCGGATTCCGGTGAATCCGGCTGGATCGCCTCGCCGGTGTGGGGGTCATAGGCGGTGGCGAGGCGGGCGAAGAGGAGTTTGAGGTAGTCGTTGATTTCGGTCAGGGTGCCGACCGTCGAGCGGGTCGAGCGGACATGGTTTGTCTGTTCGATGGCGATGGCCGGAGGAATACCCTCGATGGAATCCACCACCGGTTTGTCCATGCGATCGAAAAATTGCCGGACGTAGGGCGAGAAGGTTTCGACATACCGGCGTTGGCCCTCGGCGTAGAGGGTATGGAAGGCGAGCGAGGATTTGCCCGAACCGGACGGGCCGGTGATGACGGTGAGCTTGCCCAGCGGAACCTCCAAATCGAGGTTCTGCAGGTTGTGTTGGCGGCACCCGCGCAGGCGGATGGCCGGAAGATGGTTCGCGTGAGTGGGCACGCGCGAAAGCTAAGGGAGAATTGGCGTGCTGCCAGCGGAAGTATTCATGCTTGGCCGCACGGCGTGACTATTGGTTGTCCGGGCCGGCCTTGGGGGGCTCGCTGCCGAGCATCAGGATCGGGAAATACTGCGGGTCGTTGCGGGTTTTATCGATTTCTTCCTGGATGAGCAGAGCCGCCCCGGAGTCATGGTCGGCCTTGAAGCGTTCCACTTGTTTTTCGAGGCCGAAGATGTAGCTCGTGGCGATGCGGGCGAGTTCCTGTCGGAACACTTCATCGAAATAGGTCTGTTTGTCGAGCGCCTGGGCATGGACCGGCGAGGCTCCCGGCAGCACGGTGAACGAGTATTCGAGGATGGCCGGGACGCGGCCCCGGTCGCCCTGGAAATGCTCTGCGGCTTGCTTGAGTGCTTCCGGGGTGAGGGAGCGCTCGGTGTCGCGCAGCATGGCCCTCTGATAGGCCGCGAAGTTGTCTTTGAGGCCGCCGCGGTATTTGGCAATCAGGGGGGCCGCCCGGTCTAACATGATTCTGTGGGCGCGGGCGAGGAATTCGGCCACGTTCGCCTGCGGCGTGGGAGTAGGCGTGGCGGTGGCCTCCGGAGTCGCTTGCGGGGCGACGGCGGGAGCGGATTCCGCTGGGGGTGGCAACTCCGGGGCGGGTTGCGGAGTGGGCGCGGGCTCCGCCTGCGGCGTGTCGGCGGGGGCCGGGGTGGGGCGGGGCAGCGCGATCCTGACCGCCTTGGAGGGGGCGTAGTACGGGTAAGCCGCCACCGCGAGCACGATGACTAACAGCAACAGCAGGAATTTCGGGAGACCCGATGATTGCTGGTGTTTGGCCCTCGCGCGCGACCGTCCGGGCACGGCCCGGGGTGGCCCGGAGCTTGGTGCCGCGGCCCCCCCGCGGTGGGCGGCGGCTTGTGCGATGACGCTCAAGTCGTTAGAGATTTCCGCGGCACTGGCGTAGCGGCGTTCTGGCAGCGGGTCGGTGGCGCGGCGGATGATGGCGTCGAAGCGAGGATCGCAATGAATGATGACGGATGCCGGGCGGGGGTCCTCGGTGGGCAGCCGGCCGGTTAGCAATTCATGCAGCAGAACCCCGACCGAGAAAATGTCGGCGCGGTAGTTCACGGATTGTGGAGCGCTGACCACTTCGGGCGCGGTGTAGTGGGGGGTTCCGAAGATGCCCTCGCCCGCCTCGATGGTGCGGCCAATCGGGTGGGCCAGGCCGAAATCACCGATTTTCGGTTGGGCGCTTTGATCGAGCAGGATGTTGGACGGTTTGATATCGCGGTGGATGATGCGGTTGGAGTGGGCATGAGCGAGGCCGTTGCAGATGCCCGTGACGAGCCGGATGACTTCATTGGGCACGATGGCGAGGCCGTGCGCGGAGTGGAACAGCGATTTGCCTGGCACATGCTCCATGATGATGAAGAGCATGCCATTGACTTCACCGAAGTCATACACCCCGATGAGATTGGGGTGGTTGAGGCGGGCCATGGCCTTTGCCTCGGCCTCGAAGCCGGCGCAGAACACCACGTCCGCGCTGAACTCCCGGGGCAGGATTTTAATCGCGACGATCCGTTCGAGGGACTTCTGGACGGCCGCATAGACCGCGCCCATGCCGCCGGTGGCGATCAAGCCATGGATCTCATATCCCGGAAACAGCGGCGCGAGGTCGGCAGGTTCCGGTGCCAGGAACGTGAGATGCGGCTCGTGGGAATCGCTCATGATAGAAATCGATAGGGAACAGGAGATGGTCTTACCGAGGTGAACGTAAGATTGGGCAGGTGCTGAATTCAAGGGGAATTAAAACCGGGGCCGGGCGTGCGGCGGATCGCGGGGGCGAGGCGGCGCGGCGCGAATTACATTTTTTCCATTGGCGCGTGCGGCCAAGCCATCGCAGGGTTGGGCCGAGAAAATTGCCTTATGATGTATGATCCTACCGAATTGGTTCTCACTGGCGGTTTTACTGTCGCGCTTGGCATCTTCGTGATGGGAGCGGTCGCGCGCAGGTGGCGCAGCCAGACCACAGCAGCGGCGGTGGCGGTGGCGGGTCGCGTGCCAGGGGACGCCGCCACGCCGGAGGGGCCCGCCTTGCCGCCTGAACTGCCGTATGGGAAAGTCCCGGTGTGGTTTTACCGGCCCTGGGATTTGGTCGGGGCGGCGTTGGTGTTCGGGGTGTTTGGCGTGCTGGTGGTGGGTTCGTTGTCGGGCACGCACGCCCAACTGCAGGCGGTGGGGCCCGTCACGCTGGTGGTCAACATCGGGTTCCAGTTTGTCATGGCGGGGGCGGTCGCGGTGGTGGTGGTCAAGCGGGTGGGATGGGTGGCCTGGCTGGGCCTGCGGTGGCCGGGTTGGCCATGGGTCTTCCTGATCGCGCCGTGCGCCGTGCTTTTCATGTGGGTTGTTTTCGACGGTTTGCAGGTCTCGGGTTATATGGATTGGATGGAATCGCTGGGCGTGGAGACGGTGCAGGATACCGTCAAGCTGCTGCAGCAATCCGAGGATCCGCTGATCCTGGGCCTGATGGCAGCGGCGGCGGTGGTCGCCGCGCCGCTGTGCGAGGAAATCGTGTTCCGCGGGTATTTCTATCCAGTTATGAAACAACATGCCGGGGCCTGGCCGGCGGCGGTGTGCTCGGCGTTGGTGTTTGCCTGCGCGCACGGCAATCTGGCGGCGGTGTTGCCGTTGTTTTTATTCGGTGGGGTGCTGGTGGTCATTTACGAGAAAACCGGTTCGTTGTGGGCACCCGTGGCGGTGCATTTCTGCTTCAACAGCGCCACCGTGCTCGCTCAAATCGCCGCCCGCTACTATCATCTTCCGTTAGGAAATCCGTCATGACCACTCTGCGCGATATCGGTGAAGACGCCTTGATCGCCCGGCTCGTCAGCCTGGTGCCGCGCGATCCACGGCCTGCCGCGGGCCCGGGCGACGATTGCGCCGTGATCGATTCCGGCCCGGCCCACGCCACGCTCCAACTCTTGAAAACCGACGCGCTGGTCGAACAGGTGCATTTTCGCCCGGAGCACGCGGCGCGGGCGGTCGGGTGGAAGGCGGTGGCGCGTGTGGTGTCGGATTTTGCGGCGATGGGCGGGCGACCCGAACGCATCCTGGTAACCGTGGCGCTGCCGGCGGAAACCGAGGTGGCATGGGTGGAGGATTTGTATCGTGGCATCGGGGATTGTTTGCGCGCGTTCGACGCGGTCCTGGCCGGCGGCGAAACCTCGCGCGTCCCGAGCGGCTCCGCGCGGGTCATTTCGGTGGCCGCCACCGGCACGGTCCGGCGCGAGCACCTCGTCCTGCGATCCACGGCTCGGCCCGGCGACGTGTTGTTGGTGACCGGCACCCTCGGCGGGTCGCTCGCTGCCAAACACCTGGATTTCACCCCGCGGATCGATGAGTCGGCGTGGTTGGTCAAACATTTCAAACCGTCGGCCATGATGGATCTATCCGATGGCCTGGCCAAGGATTTGCCGCGTTTGGCTGCGGCCTCCGGCTGCGGCTGGGTGCTCGATGAGGCGGTCGTGCCGCGGTCGCCCGGTTGCTCGCTCGCGCAGGCGCTGGGCGACGGCGAGGATTTCGAGTTGCTGCTGGCCATGGAGCACGACCGGGTCGGCGCGTTGCAGGCGGCGTGGCTGGTGGGCTTGCCGGACGTGCCGCTCACCGCGATCGGTCGCTTGGTCGAAGCGGGCGCGGGCGACGCGCTCACCGGCGGCTGGGATCATTTCGCGGCGGGTGGTCATTAGTCACTGGTCATTGGTAAATACGCTTCGCTCTTCCTCTTCACCAGTGACTAATGACTAATGGCCCCGGCCAGACAAAGCCCCGGCCGGGTGACGCTAATGACCAAGAACCGATGAAACCGCAATCCATTCTCACGCACCTCGGTCTGTGGCTGCTGGTGGGCACGCTGCCGATGCAGGGACGCGAGCCGTCGTGCACCCTTCAGGATTTGGTCCAACTCGAAGCCAAGGTCGAGGCGGTCGCCCGTTTAGTGCTGCCCGCCACGGTGGCGTTGCTCTCCGAGCAAACCGGCTCTTCGGGCTCGGGGGTGGTGACGGCGGCCGACGGACTGATCCTGACCGCGGCCCATGTGGTCCAAGGCGCGGATACCCTGATGGTGGTGTTTCCCGACGGCAAACAAGTGCAGGGCAAGGTGCTCGGCGCGAATTACTCGAAGGACATCGCCATGGTCCAAATCACCGAGCCGGGCAAATGGCCGTTTGTCGGCTTGGGCAACTCCAAATCGTTGGCAGCCGGCGACTGGGTCATCGCCCTCGGTCACTCGGCGGGTTTTGACGCGGGGCGCACCCCGCCGGTGCGTTTCGGGCGGGTTGTATCGAAAGGTCCGGGCAATTTCCTCACCACCGATTGCACCCTGATTGGCGGCGATTCGGGCGGCCCGCTGTTTGATTTGGCGGGTAAACTTATCGGCATCCACTCGTCCATCGGCCAGTCGCTGACCAATAACAACCACGCCGGCATCGACGGCTTCCGCGACGATTGGGACCGCATCCGGGCCGGCGAAACCTGGGGCGCGCTGTCCATGAACCCGTTCGCCAACCCGGAAATGCCCGTGCTCGGCATCGGCATGGCCATGATGCGCGGCATCAAGGGCGTCATCGTCGAAAGCGTCGTCGCGGGCTCACCCGCCGCCGCCGCCGGGGTCAGGGCCGGCGATGTCATCCGCAGCCTGGACGCCAGCAGCGTGCGCGACGGCGGCGAATTGCTCCAGATGCTCGCCAAACGCCAGGCCGGCGACCAGGTGACCCTCGGGGTGCTGCGCGACAAAACGAGCCTGGAGGTTAAAGTGACGCTGAAGCGCCGCAACGAACTTTTCGAACAACGCTGATCAACTAACCATCATGAAACCATTGCTCCGATTGCTCCTCGGCTGGGTCGTGTTGCAGGGCCTAGCAAGCGCCCAGGATGACATCCCGTTGCTCCGCCCGGAAGAACGCCAGGCCGTGGACGCCCAGAGCGCCGAGTTCAACCAGGCGCTCGTCCCGGTTCTAACCGCCGCAGCCAAGTCCACCGTGCGCGTCTGGGCCGGCGACGAGCGCTTGGCCTATGGCACCGTAGTTGGCGACGGTCACAAGGTGCTCACCAAGTGGAGCGAGGTCGCCCGCGCCCAAGCGAACCTGCGCATCGAATCCTCCGAGGGCAAGGTGCTGGCGGTCACCGTTGCCGGCGTTTACGAGGACGAGGATCTTGCCGTGCTTGCGACCCACGGCCCGCCGCTCACACCGGTGCAATGGTCGACGACCACCCCGCCACTCGGCGAGTTTCTGGCCGCTTCCCAACCGGATGGCCGGGCCGCCGCGTTCGGCGTGGTGAGTGTGCTGGAGCGCAATCTGCGCGACACCGATCACGCGTACATCGGGGTGATCAGCGCAATGGATTTCGCCGGGCCGGGCGTCAAAATCCAGCAAGTGGCCGCCAACTCCGGTGCCGCCCATGCCGGCCTGCAACCGGGCCAGGTGATTCTCAAAGTCGGCGACCGACCGATCTCGGGCATGATGGAACTCAAGAATTCCCTGGTCGGCATCAACCCGGGCACCACGATTTCCTTGCTTGTCAAAACCCCCAACGGCGAAAAAAAATTCACCGTCCAAGTGGGCAAGCGCCCGCAGCTGCCGAATTACCTAGGCGACCGGCTCCGCCAGATGGAACGCATGGGCGGCCCGATCAGCCGGGTGCGCGATTCGTTCACTCGCGTGATCCAGACCGACATGCGCCCGCAGCCCGACCAGATCGGCGGACCGGTGGCCGATTTGCATGGCCGGGTCGTGGGCATCACTGTGGCGCGCGCCGACCGCACCCGCGCCTTCGTCATGCCCGCCGCCGCCGTGGCATGCCTGCTTCAAAAACCCCCGCAGCCCCCCGCCGTGGCCCAGCTGCGCCCGGACCCGAACGAGGAGGCCCCTGCCCTGCCGGTGCGGGAGAGCGCCCGCCCGGACCGCCTGCCACCCACGAACGAGGAACTCATGCGCCGCCATCTGTCAGGCATGCGGCAATTGATGGAGCACCTGCGCCAAGAAATGGAAGCGCTCGAGCAAGACCGCTGAGGTGGGGCATCCCGTCCCTTTCCCTCTCTAACGGGCTAGCACCACCGCCCTTGAGGAGCTCTAGATTTCTGACTCATTTGGCGCTTCGTGTAGAGGTGGATGGTCCAGAAATCGAGAGCGCCTCCAAGACTTCAGCAGTTGATGAAAAACAAAGAGGCCGCCAGAACCGCAACCGAGCGCAGCGAGATGGACGAGCACTGCATTTCTGATCACGAGTCAAATGGACGCGGATTAAATCAGGCAATCAAGGAGTTATGCGTCTTTGAAGTCTCACTATCTGGGTTAGCCCGTCATTCCGTTAAAACCTCTTAAAATCAATGTCCATCGGCGGTCCATCGGCGGTCCATCGGCGGTTTAAATTCTCTTTCTAGGATGAATCGGGATTGCATTGGCCCGGGTGATCTCAAACGATGACTCAACCACCCATCGGTATCTCATGACCAACCAAACCTTCATCGCTGTGGACTTGGGCGCCGGCAGCGGGCGCGTGATCGCCGCCACCACGGATTTCAACACCCTCGCGCTCGAAGAAGTCCACCGCTTCGACAACCCGGGCACCGACCTGCCCGGCGGCTCGTTCTGGAACCTGATCGGCCTCTACCGCGAGATCCTGGAAGGCCTGCGCCGCGCAGTGGAACGTCACGGCGACTCGATCGTATCGATTGGCATTGACACCTGGGGCTGCGACCACGGCCTGTTGGACGCGGCCGGTGGATTGTTAGGCATGCCGCACCAATACCGCGACGCGCGCTTCGATGGGATGGCCGAGGCGATGCACGCGCTCATGCCCGAGGCCGAGATATACGCCCACACCGGCATCAAGACCAATTTCTACAACAGCTCGCTGCACCTGCTGGCCGAGGCCCGCAAACGCAGCCCGGCGCTGCTGCATGCCGCGCGGCTGCTGTTCACGCCGGACCTGCTGGCGTATTGGCTGACCGGCCGCCAGGCGTGCGAGCGCACGATCGCCTCGACCTCGCAGTTGCTCGACGCGCGCACCGGCGAGTGGGCGTGGCCGGTGATCGACGCGCTCGGCCTGCCGCGCCAAATCTTCGGTGAAATCGTCGCCCCGGGTACCGTGTTAGGGCCGCTGCGCGACGCTGTGGCGGCCGTCATCGGCAAGGCCGGCATTCCGGTGATCGCGACCGCCTGCCACGACACCGCGGCGGCGGTGGCCGGCATCCCGATGACCGGCTCGGGCAACCTCTGGCTGTCGTCGGGCACTTGGTCGATCATGGGCACTGAAGCCAGCGAGCCGATCACCAGCGCCGCGGCGCTCGCCCACGGGTTTTGCAATGAACTGGGCGTCAACCACAGCGTGCGCTTCCTGAAAAACATCTCCGGCTTGTGGATCATCCAGGAGTGCAAGCGCCAATGGGAACTCGACGGTGCGCCGCTGAGCTACGCCACCATGGCAGCGATGTCCGCCAGCGCCCAACCGTTCTCGGCCTTCATCGACCCCGACGATGCGGTGTTCGCCAGCCCTGGCGACATGCCTCACAAAATCCGCGCGTGGTGCGAAAAAACCGGCCAGGCCGTGCCGCACGAGCAGGGCACCATTCTGCGCGTGGCCACCGATTCGCTGGCGCTCAAATACCGGATGGTGTTCGACAGCATCCGCGCGCTCACCGGCAGTGATTTCCAGCGCCTCCATGTCGGCGGTGGCGGCACCAAGGACATTTCGCTCACTCAGGCCACCGCCAATGCCTTGGGCATCGAAGTGGTCGCCGGCCCGGTGGAAGCGACCTCCTGCGGCAATGTCATCACTCAGATGATCGCCACCGGCCAGCTGGCCGATTTGGCAGCGGGCCGCGACTTGATCCGCCGCTCGTTCGATTTCCAGACCTATCAACCGCAGGACGGCACAGCCTGGGCCGCCGCCCACGCGCGGTTCGCGGCGTTGCTGGCGCGGTGATTTCCCAGAGTGAGGTCCAAGGTCGCGAGGCCTCGATGAGGCCGCAGCCAATCGGTGACCATGAAAAGCCCAAGCCATGCCGCAACGTCCTGGCATGGGCGGATCTTTGGCTAGGCCGTGGCGTGCGCTCTCGGCGAGAGCGCTCCACCTTTTGACTAGCAGCCACCTGTCGGCTGGCGGCCAGCGCCGTCGCCTCAGTGGGTCACGCGCATCGGCATGAGCACGTAGAGGAGTACGTGGACTTCAACGCCAGCGAAGACAACGCGGCGGTCCATGCCAAGCGCCAAAAAGGATTGGCATAAGGACCCCGCGTTTTTGTCATCGCCAGCAGCAGGACTGCCCCGCTAGAATGTGCCTCCACTCATGAAAATCCTTTTAGACCTGTTCATCTCAGTCGCCCTTGCCGTGTCTGCTCACGCGGATGACACGGTCCATCGCTACCTCTACACGGCGTCGCCGGACGGGGCACAGATGGACACGAATTCGGGCAAGGGCATCCTGGTTTTCGACATCGACAACGGCTTCAAATTTGTCCGCCGCATTGCCAACGACAACCTGATCGCCGGGGTGCGGGGCATGACCGGCTGCCTGCACACGCATTCGCTGTACTACTCTACCGGTGCCAGGCGCATGGGGCGCTTTGACCTGGAGACCGACACGGTGGTGTGGGACAAGGAAATGACCGGCGGTTGCGACCGGTCTTCCGTGACGCCGGACGGCAGCAAGGTCTTCGCGCCCACAGGCTGGTGGGAGAAGACAGACGACGGCGGTTTTGTGGTGATCGACGGAGCCACTGGTAACGAGCGGAATCGCATCAAGGTGGGCAATGGCGCTCACAACAGCATCATGGCACCCGATGGATCACGGCTCTACCTCGGCACAACAACGACGCTGACGGTGTTTGATCCCAATGATGAGCACGTCATCAAACAAATCCCGGACGTGGGCGAGGCCGGGGTCTTCCCTTTCACCATCAACACGGCGCAGACCTACGCCTTCGTGTGCCTGGGCAAGCACGTCGGCTTCGATGTGGTCGATCTGGCGCAGGGCAAGGTGGCGCATCGCGTGATGGCAGGCACTGAGCCCATCGCTCATCGTACGCACGGAACGGCGCTCACACCTGATGAAAAGGAGCTTTGGATCAGCGACCAGGTGGGCAAGAAGCTCTTCATCTTCGACGCCACGCAGATGCCGCCCAAGGAAACCGGCAGCGTGGAGCTGAGCCAGGGCGGCCACGGCTGGGTGAATTTCAGCCTCGACGGCCACTACGCCTGGTGCCATACGCCCGATGTTTTCGACGCCCACACCAAGAAGAAGATCGCGAGCCTGGTGGATGAAAATGGAAAGCGATTCGCCAGCTCCAAGCTCATCGAAGTACAGTTCCGCAATGGCAAGGTCGTGCGCGTGGGAAGCGAGTTTGGCGTGGGCTGGAAGCAGCCTTGATCACGCCACATCGCAGACCATCACCGCATGGCGCAGGGCCAGCCTCGGGTCCTGCCAGGTGGGCATGAACTCCTGCGCGATGAAGTCGTCGTAGCCGGTGTGGGTCACTTTCTTGCAGCCCAGCTCGGCGGCGGGGTTGATGCCATCCCCCCCCCTTTTTCCCGCCCTCCGGTCCGGCCTCGGGCTCGGGCTCTTCCTGCGGCCTTCACCTCACAAGCAATTTCCTAGCATTCATTCTCAGTTGGTCACGCGCATCGGCATGAGCACGTAAAGGAAGGTGCCCTCGATGCGCAGCACCCCGGGGCTCATTTCATCGATGAGGTCCAGATAGACGTCGTCGCTGTCGAGATTGCGCAGCGGTGCCTGAAGGAACTCCGGGTTGAAGGCGATTTGCATCGGCGGCCCCTGATAGATCACGTCCATCGATTCCTGCGCCTCGCCGACGTCGGGTGAGTTGGCGGTGACCTCGATGCGGTTTTCGCTGAAGACGAGCTTGACCGAATTGGATTTCTCCGAGGAGAGCAGCGACACGCGGCGCACCGTTTCCAACAGCGCCTCGCGGCCGATGACCACCCGCTCGTTGCTGTCGCCCGGGATCACCTGGCGGTAGTTCGGATAGTTGCCCTCGATGAGCTTGCTGCACAGCAGGCTGTCCCCGATGGTGAAGGAAATCTGGCTGTCGCTGAGCTTGACGATCACGTCGCCGGCCTCGCCTAACAAGCGCTGCAGCTCCTGCACGGCCTTGGTCGGTATAATCACGTCGGTTTCGTGCGAGGCAGGGAATTCCAGGTCGGCATCGACCATGGCCAGGCGGCGGCCGTCGGTGGCCACCAGGGTCATCTTGCCATCACGGAACGAGGTGAAGATGCCGTTGAGCACGTAGCGGGTCTCATCGTTGGAAATGGCGTAGGCGGTTTTCTTCAACCCGTCACGCAACACGACCTGGGGAATCTTGAACTCCTTGGAGCCGGAGAAATTCGGCAGCGGCGGAAACTCCGCCTCACCCAGCCCGATGATTTTGAAAAACGACGGGCCGCTGCGGATCGAAGCGTGGTTTTTGGCATCCACAGACACCTCGATCTCGCTGGAGGGCAGTTCGCGCACGATGCTCACCAGCCGTTTGGCCGGCAGGGTGGTGGCGCCTTCCTTCTCGATCTGGGCTTCGACAGAGCCGGTGATGCCCACGTCCAAGTCGGTGGTGGTGAACTGGATGCGGCCATCCTTGGCCACTAACAGCACGTTGGATAGGATCGGCAGGGTCGTGCGCGAGCTGACCACATGCTGGACCTTTTGCAGGCCGTCGAGAAATGCTTCCTTGGAAATTCGAAACTTCATGGATGGAACCGGGTGGTTGACACAGTGCAGTTTCCGTTTTCACTGCCCCTTGGCAAGCCTTCTGTGAGTTTCTGTGAAGAATCCCACAGGCCGTTGATAATCAACGGCGCAGTTGCGCCTCGAGACGGCCGACGGTTTCCTTCAGCCCGGTCTCCAGGTCGATGCGTTGGTTCACCTTCTTGCAGGCGTGGATCACGGTGCCGTGGTCGCGCCCGCCAAACGCCTCGCCGATCTCCATCAGCGAGCCCTTGGTGAGGGTGCGGCTCAGATATATAGCGAATAGGGTCAGGTGTTGCATTTCAACAAATTAGTTGACGCTGATCCGGTTTCATACTTCGATGAGCCATGGCAAGAGTGCTGCGCTACCAGTATCCCGGAGCGGTTTACCACCTGATGGCGCG
>Ga0114958_10000945_pt1 | contig 23845 bp, 12 predicted proteins | sample C_130208_EF_Meta_FD_89577 | JGI IMG/M metagenome (GOLD analysis project Ga0114958, IMG submission 89577) | Freshwater microbial communities from Lake Croche, Canada to study carbon cycling - C_130208_EF_MetaG | ecosystem: Environmental > Aquatic > Freshwater > Lake | place: Lake Croche, Canada... | reverse complement strand
GCCTCAAAGACAAAGTGATGACCATCATTCAAGCGATTCACGGGAGGCAACTGATACATATCTCCCACCAGGATTACCTGGAGACCTCCAAAGGGTAACTTAGACTTTTTAATTCCCTGACCGACGAGGTCCAACTTATCCAGAAGATCCGGTGTCATCATTGAAACCTCATCAATGATGAGCACATCGCTACCGAGCCAGTTCTTCTTCGCCTTGGATTTCCTCACCTTAATAATGAGCGACTGTGCCGTGTCATTGCCTAGGCCAATTCCTGCCCAGGAATGCAGGGTCTTTGCACCCTTTCCAAGAAGAAGGGATGCACATCCAGTCATTGCAGTTAGAGCGGTGTCCTTCGATTCACGCCTCAAGGCATCCACGATGTTACGAATCACATAGGACTTTCCTGTGCCACCTGCACCCGTTAAGAAGAAGGATTTACCAGATATGGCTAAATCGACTGCCCTCTGTTGGTCTTGATCCATTTGCTGTGCTCATAAAAAATGCGTTTACCAAAGCAATTTTTAGTACAGGGCCTTAGGTGCTCTACAGAAAGAATCTCGGCAAGCGTCCTAGTAAAAGCCAAACTGAAATGGGCTTGTCAAAGGTTAAATCCATAATCGTGGCCTCTTCTTCAGTAAGTTTCACTTGCTGCCCAGCGAAGATACGATTCTCCTTTTTTGCAGATTCCAAAAGAGTCTGATGAACTTGCCATAAGGAACACTTTCTGGGAACTAAATTCTTCTTTGCCCAACTATGAGCGCGCTCATCAAGCTTGAATGACTCAGCCCATAAATCAAGGGACGGATTATCAGTGAGCTGTTGAATTCTCAAGGCACGTGAATATAAGGTCTTACTGCAATGCGATAGATCCTCCATATGCTCGTGAATCTTCTGTAAAGACTCACTTACACAATCTAAATCATCGTCAAAGGAATCATTGTCAGACATACCTATCTATTTTAGGGCTAACTAAGCAATTTTTACAGTTTAGTCCCTTTCGTTCCACGACTGGGCCAACTTACTAATCGGATGATGGATGTCCGTCCTTGTCCACCAGATGGGCTTTTCAAGTGAAACGGGTTCTATGGCGACAATCCAGTGAGGGGGTACTAGGAGGACCGTAGATGGTCTCAAGATGACCTCAATGTATTGAACCTGAGTCCACAAGGGGTGGTGTGCCACGGTCGCGTTGAGCCATCTGAGGTTTAACCACCCCTGGGGCATCCTCGATTTCTGTGCACTATGCAAAAGAATGCACCGCATTTCTCCATCCGTACAGGTATAAGCCGTTGACCAACCATAGGTGGACCGTAAACCTTCTGGACCAATATGCGCCTCTGTTCTTGTAGTGAAGACTGCTGACAAATCAAACCATTTGATGCACTGCTCGTTCTCAATTTGGGATAGACCTAAGATCTCTGCCCAAGTGAGTTGCTGTGCCTTGTTCTGAATGAGAACTCCCTCTGGATTTTCTTCGTAAGCAGCCCAGACAGGTTGAGCTCCCCAGAATCTGGTCTGTTTGAGGCCATCTGCTACCCAGATTCCACGAGGGGACACTTCAGAAACAATGACTGGAGACTTTTCTTCCCAGAGTTGAGGGAGTTCCTTAGAAATCTGAGCCTGGGTAATCTGAGCCAGGCTATATTTGGGAGTCGTCTGTGAATAATGCCAAACAATGGCACAGAAAATGATTAAAAAGATAACAATCCATTCAATCATTCTATAACTTCTTAACGCAAGGGTGTAAAATGAATATAAAAAGACTAGCGCGTTAACGTAATTCATTCGCCTTGCACCGTTCTGAGGTCCACATATTTGGCCGGGGAGGCTCAATTTGTGCCTTGTAACGATCCTGCTTCGTCGTGTTATTGAACATTCTAGGAGAGCGGTCCCAATTGCGCTGATCCGCCTCTTGACGGCAATGATAAGCACCTGAACGTATGAGCGCCTGGGGCATAGCAAGCTCACTCATAAAGCGGGTCATTGGTAGTCTCGATTCAGGAACCAAGAGGCGATCCTTGTACATATCCCCTTCAAGAGGTGGTTGGTATTGCTTGTCGTCACATGTTCCAAGGGGTCTATCGAGTCTACGTAGTAAGCTCTCATTGTCAATGTTGTTCAAGTAACGAGTTGCAGGATAGACCTCACCTCCCATAGGGAAGACTACATCATTGGATATTTCAGGAGCCGCCTGCTCAGGGGCAGTGGTTCTATATTCCTGGCAAATCTTGGCATAAGGGCGGAAATCTACAGGCAAGGGAACCAAGGAGGTCGGTACTGATCTAGCATAGATGCGTGTAGGGTCCCAGTGGCTAGTTATTTTCACGGCAGGAAAGAAGGGCTGAGTACTTGAACCTGTAATCGGATAGGGTTCTACTGGACTTCCTTTTTCAAAGGGAGTTCCCATAGGATGTATAGGTGCTGTTGCCGAAGACATCCTTTCTGACTTATCATAGAATTTACTTAAACTATTACGCCACATCCACCTTTTCAACAATTTGTATAGCTCCACTCCATTCACATTCTACGTTGTTAATCAGGGTACCTGTGATATCATACCAGGAGAAACTGAGTTTATCTAATTTTCCAATGGATGGATTAAAGTTCACTGGATTCTGCACAAGAGTAGTCGCATAGGTACCAAAGTTATTCAGGATGAGCTTACAGTTATAAAGCTGACCCTGTGCTGTTGAATCGTGGGTTTGTGCAAAATTCTCCTGCTGACTGATATCCAAGCGATTCATATTGTACTCTGGATTCATTCTCAAGTAAATATAGTCATCGAGAATCTTAAAGAATGATGTGGCTCTCTGAACTGTATTGAATGGTGTATCAATCGGTTCAAATCCTAAATTATATCCAAGACCATATTCTTCGACCCCGTTATTGGAGGATGAAACAATGGTAGAAAAGGGAATTCTGAATTCCAAGGGGTCGGTGATACGTTGGCGATTTGCTAAGTAAGCGGGTACAATATAACGTAAATCTCCTGTAATTAAATTGGATTGTCCTTGTGCTACGTAGCCATTCACTGTACTTGTAATATAGGAGCTTGCATTAATCGTACTATTAATAATATTATATTGATTCAAGAAGTCACCAAAATTTATAGAGCTTAAATTCGATCCAGAGAATCCAGGGAGTCCAGTGGATCCAAAGTTGCGAGTGGTGGAAAAGGCATTATGAAATGAAAGAAGTGTATTCTTATACTCAGGATTTACATTTGTCTCTGTTTGTACACTGAGTACTTCACCTGATAAGTCATTCAAGGAGATATATCCAAAATCGTAACGCTCAGGTAAATAAAAGCGCAACATTGTCCTAAAAGATTCAGATGGACTGTATGCGCGAATAGCTAAGTAATTAAATGAATCATCCTCTGTTGAATCCGGGTCAGATTTAGATAAATTAATATTATTTATATAAGAATCAAAGAAGTATCCTGAAAACATATCGCTATATGCAAAGTTCTTTGTATTTTCTAAGGCAAACTTACCCTGAAGGTCATCATACATACTTGTGTAATCCTTGTAAAAGAACATTTCTGTATGAGGATACGATGGATAATTTATTAGATCTGTTGTATCAGTGATTGGATTAATAGATGAACCTTTCTTTGTTAAGATAATCTTATGAGTTGGATAAAAGACCTGATTCGCAAAATTTGTGGTAATATTAAAGTCGTATGGTGATGATAAACGAGCTCCATAGATTGTGGAAATCTGTATAGACCCTTGTATGTGCCATAGGTTTGTTGTTCTTGATAATAAGAAATCATATTCTGGTTTTTGAGTACCTGTTGAATAAAGTTCAGCAAGGTATCTAGGACTTGCATAAGGAATGTTTGAATTCTGGAAGGATTGATGATAAATCTTAAATGTACAGATATTTTCATAGAAGGATTGGCCGCCCGCGTTATCACTTGAATAAAAGTTTCCATAAGAATCTATAATAGCCTTTCCAATATTCAATTGCTGCAATGGAGAATCATCAATATATGTATTATAAAAATCACTTGTATAGGTCAGAATTGGTATAAAATTCTTAGTATTTGTTGCATTATATCCAAACTGCGTGACTGCACTTACAACAGTACCACTTGATAATTCCGAAACAACAGTACCAAGAATTGCCGCTGCTGTATTTGCCTGTCGTGTGACAATTGATTGATTGAGTTGTACGATTGTAGATGTAAATGGTTTTTCAGTGATTTTTATACTGCTTGTATTATCTATGATTGTATTTTGAAAGGAGTATAGATATACATTTGTGCCCTCAAAATCATTAATCATATGAATCGGACTGTTAATCGTGGATGCTCCAGAAAGCAAGGGAGTTGTATAAACCTTGTAATTAAATAGAGGAATCTGTCCATTAATTCCATTCCGCATAGAAAATGGCTGAATTGGAATATTACTACTTAGATGAAGCCTGTCCGTTAAATTTCTTATATGATACGATTCTGTAAATTGTGTAACCTTTGACCAATTAGACCCATATGTCTGGAAATCTACTATAGTTGGCTTGTAAGCCATAATGTCCTTCATCTCATAAAGGCCTGTAGCCAAGGACTGTTCTAAAACAAGTCCATAGATTGCAGTCACTTGATTGCTATTTCCTGAAATTGCCTGTAACTGTCTTGGTGGAAGCAAACTTGGAGCTATATCAAAGGCTACATAGCTTGCATTGGTTAAAAAGGGATTTGCCCAATATCCAAAGCGCGGTACCCCTCCAAGGATACGATCCATCGATGATGAATCAGGATTCACGTGAGGTCCTAAGATATTTGAAGTATTCTGTAAATAATCGAGTAGGCAATATGTCTCAGTAAGTTCCTTGTAATTCGAGTCCTTATAAGATGACTCGACGAAGTATAATTGAAAGAGTTCAAAGGCTGTTGCAATTCCTTCAGTAATTCCTGAACTGTAATTAATCAAGTCTGTATTCGATATATTACTTCTACCTATTCCATAAAATGTACTTACATTTGCAAACTCAGAGGCCAATATATCATAGACTGGACCTGGTAGGCTTGGGAATTCACTTGATGGCTCACTAGGGTATAATGAACTCGCAGTCATAGATGATGTCAATGTGTTTCCTGTAAGAAGTAAATATGAACGATACCATACCCAATTGTAGGCTGCATACACAGTACTTTCAATGGATTCTGTGTATGTTGTAAATTTAAGATCTCTATTATCTGTATTATATGTAAGAGGTGCCTGGAAAAGAGATAATCTTGAACCATCAATGAAATTCGGTGTTGCGGTTGAATTATTTGGAGGATTCACTGTAATTGTTGACTCATAACTTATCACTACAATGCCGTGTTGCCCGCGACCAGAATCTATATTTGCAGTACCACCCTGAGAATAGATTTGGGAACCAATTGGTAAAATATTACTATAAGATAATATGTTATATTCTTCTAGACCTGGACTTAGATAATTTGCAGATGGATAACTGGTACCATAATCAAGAATATTGATTAATGAAACACCGGTTTGATTATAAATATATCCTGCACCACCGCCACCCGCACCACCCAAATTCGATGTAATTCCACCACCCCCACCGCCATAGTAGCCACCACCTCCACCACCTGCAGCAAGCTTGATATCTGTGAAAGTTGATATCTGTAGATAATTCCCCGTTGCGGCAGGGCTTCCTCCAGTTAGATAGGACCCACCGAAGCCTCTCAAACCTGCAGTCCCTGGAATTGCTGCTGCTCCACCACCACCATCTATAAGTGAAAAAGAATCAATTGTTTTCTGCATCACATTTAAGGCACCTCCCGCATACCCTGTCACTGTACTTACATATCCAAGAGTTCCTGAATTAAAACATCTTAGCTCATTGATAACGGGTAATCCAGGAGTATTCTTAGCAATTTCGAAATACAAATTTGTAAGAGAACCAAATGACTCAATGGGTATATCAAAGAGATTATAATTTGAATACCCTCTTGACATAACTGAATCATTGGAATACAAGATTTGACTCTTATTTGAATCTGAATAAATATATATTCCATTAATTCCATTCGCGTCTCCATAGGCCCCATTGTATAAATGAATTCTATTAATCTGTTGAATCGCTGTTGTAAAGCGGAAATTGATGCGAATTACAGATCCAATTGTATAAGTGGTTGGAGACCATCTTGTTACTAAGGATCCATCAGTAATTGTTGAAATCGAATTCGCAGATGGACGTAAATCCAAATCAAGAACTGATACAGGTGTAAACTGGGTCAATGCAATATTTTCATCATATAGCGCTTGTATATCATTGATTGCAATTGCTCCTGGTGTTATCTTAGTAAAGGTTATAATAAAAGATGTTGTATTGATAGGCGGACTTAGAACAACTTCAAGTATATTTATACCTTGTTTGAATATAAAATTGCCAGGGGTAATCGAAAGATTCTGATACACAATGCTTTGAGATGTTGCATCTGTTTGAATGGTAATACCAGTAAAGAATGCATTGATTGCTCCACCTGTGTAAATATGGATATTATTTATCTTTCTTTGCCCTGTAAATGAAAGTGTATATGGATACTGAAGGATATCCTGTGAATCTTCAATAGCTGGTTGATATATACTAGTCTTATCGCCATCAATTAATGGTCCTGTCGGTGTTGTAAGAAGATTCGACGAATTATATGCACGTAGCTCATAAATCAATGGCTCATGTGTAGTATAGGTAGCCTTCTCAATTTCAATGTAGCAGCCAGATATAGAAGGTGGGATACTCACTGGTCCATAGGCAACCGTATTTCCATATATATCTCCAAAATCAGAATTAAACCCGCCTGTTAAACTATAAGACCACGTAATTCCATCTGAGCTTCTTAAGATAGATGGCTGATTTCCTGCCTTCCCAGAACCACTAGGTGATTTACCTACGCAAATGAACTGACCTCCAATATACTGGATTTCATTGCGACCAGCGTCATTTGTTGCTGGTACAGATGAATTACGCCAATTAATTCCATCACTACTGTATTTTATGAAGGAAGACAAATCGGTTGTAGAACCTACCGCGACAAAGATATTGTTTCCATAGACAACTGATGTTCCAGAAAATCCTGCCGTATTCGCTGCACTTACAGATGACCAAGTCGTTCCAGTGGCACTATAGAGTAGACCACTGTAATTTGGCGCAGTGGTATTTGTTTGGGCTAGAACATATTGGCCAGCTCCAAATGCAATATCTAAAACACCCGTGGACCCCTTCAATGGATTATCGGTCCATGTAAGACCATCTGGACTACTCTTAAGAATCGTATCAAGAACCGTACCAAGAATATCCGTATATCCAGTGGCCCAGAATTGAGAATTTATATAACGGATTCTAGAAGCAGATATCGTAAATATTTTCGTAGGATTGATTGTCCAAGTTAGACCATCGGTTGTTGTATAAGAATCACCGTTTTCTACAGAGGCAACTGTAATTGTAGGCCCAACTGCAATCGATGTAAAGGTAGATACAGCTGTAACGGATGGTGTCCAAGAAAGGCCATCTGTACTCTTTATAATACCTCCTAAGCCAGCTGCATACCACGATGAAAATGATGAAATATACTGAACGGATTTAATATTTCTAACTGACGATGGACTTGATACTATAGGAACCCAATTGAATCCATTGATACTATATTGAAGTTCATTGGTTGAAGTTATATTGGAACCTCCAACAATCCAGGCATTTGTATTGTTAGGCAACGTTCTAGGTTGAGTTGTAGGTACAATTTCATAGATAAGCTGCTTGAATGAACCATTATCTATAATCTGATAGTCTTTTTGAGCAATCGATGTATTGGAAAATAGCATCTGAGAGCGATCTTCATTCGTATAAATAATGAATCCAGTTGGTAAATTATATATATTATCAAAGGATGGTCCATAGTAGCGCAGTTTCAGCAAGTTTCCTGATGTAGGTGAAGTATATGTTAGGCTAGCTCTATAAGTATTCACTGTTGGATTAAAATTATTTGAATTCATATATGGTGTTGCAATAGGATCCCAATAAGATGTCAGTAGGCTATCTGCGCAGTTACTTATATTTGACCCATCAATTACAGAATTCGAATCAAGGTCCTGGATTCTTGCGATTCCAACTTGTTTATAAAATAGAGCATTTGTCGTTATTGAAGAAATCGTAAAGCTCGATATATTCAATAGTGCTGGCTGAATACCAATGCCACCTGGGCCTCCATATGTATAGGCACCCGCTGCACCACCACCACCCACAATTAAGAGTGGTGTAGCCGTCAATAAATTAGATCCTGTAAAGATTCCTGTAAAGCCACCGCCTTGCAAGGTTACATTATCCGAATCAACTGATTTTTCTATAATGGAGGTTCCTCCACCTCCATAACGTGGCTGCTCATATCCCTGAAATACACCTGTCGTTGGTATAAATGGAACATTATCACGATTTCCTCCCTTACCCACAATAATGTATAAGGTTGAGATTCCATTTTGACAATCCGTTGTATATGTATTTAGAAGAGTCTGTATATTGAGCTCCGCTTTAATATATGCACCAGCACCACCTGTTATACTTGATGTATTTGACCAGGTTGAGCCACCCCCACCCCATAACCAGAGGGTAATATTGTTCATATATGGCTTCATTTCAAATGACTGGGTTGTTATATTACTGTCATTTCCAGGCATTGCCTTGAATGTAAAGCTACTGTAATAATTAATATTTCCTGAATAAGTATAATTCTGCTTTATAGTCGGTGTACTTAGTAAGTATGTAATACAGGATATATTATCTATTTGATTTATACTTAAGAAACTACTGATTGAACTTGCATACGATGCACCTAAGAAACTATGTTCAAGATTTGAGATATTCGATGCATAATTCAATGAATTTACAAGATACAATGAATTATTGTATTCAGAAGTATGCGTTGTTAAACCTACTAGTTCTGTTAGTATAGGACCCACTGAATTATAAAATGTCGTAGTAAATGGAAACAAGGCATTTCGGTTTGTAACCAAGAAGCCATACTCCTTATAACCAATAGAAGGAGTTGTAATCGCCATTGATTGCTCATACTGTGACTGATATTGCGATATTCCAGCGGCAGGTCCATACTTTGGATTCGCATTTCCAAGAGTAGAAGGCATAATATAAACAGGCTGTCTTTCTGCACCGATAATACCTGTGGTGACTTGACCAAAATATGTAGTTCCTGTACTAATCGTTTGATATAGAGGATATGGAAGTAAACTACCTGCTAAAGCACTAAAGGTCACATTCGACCTCTGAGAATTAAAGGGAACCATATAATACATTGAATTGTACGATAATAGATCATTACTAGCAGGAGTATATCCACTGATATTCACGTTGCTTGAACTAACAATCGATGAATCATAACCATATTCATACCAAGTTCCTAGATCCGAACCAAATCCAGGTGTATTCGATAGAGTACTTGGACCATAGGCTACAACCTTCGATAATTTAAGCACAGTCAAGGCATTGGAAAAATCAATAATATTACCAGCTAAATAGAGACCTGAGAAGACTCCTATATATTCAATCTGTAAATTGGGATCTTCTTGTGACGCAGTAAATCCTCTTGTTGGATAAATAGAAGACTTGAATGTAAAAGAACTCACTTCATATAAGCCGTCTGTAGGCGAAAATCCGATTGCATTGATTCCTCTACCAAATTTAATATTTCCATTTGAATCTGCTGGATATCCAGGTAAATACTGGGTAATCGATGAGCGAGTCGCAGTGCTCATCGTTTCAAACGTCGTAAATGCGTCATCGGTTTGTCTTGGTATAGAGAATTCATCGTACCAATGAACAATCTTTAGTTGTACCGATGAGGTTCCCTTAAACGTATAAGGGTTATTCGTTATGGGAACAAGTAAGCTATTTTGCGAATTTGAATTGAAATATGTATTCTTATTCGCGTCAAATGGACTTATACTTTGAAAGGCATAATAGGATAAGGGATCAATACGATATTTCGTATTCGGTATAAAGCCAGCTGTACCATTTGTATATCCCATATAGTCTGTTAAATCATTGCTTACTCCAGATATATCATACCCTATTGGGCGTCCTCCAACGGTTACCGCCGTTTTAAAGGTTGAATTACTCGGGTCAATTCCTTGCAAGGAAGACCTCATTGGAAGACGAAGAAAATCGGTGTTATAATTTATAACAAAGGGATAATTTGCTACATTTGATGCATCATAAGGATTCGCATATGGATTAAAGTTAGAATAATCTTCCTTTATCTCTGTATAATTTGAATTTGTATAATAGATAACTGGTTTCATCAGAATATTAGAAAATGCAGTTGAATCACTGCGAAACAGTGCGTAATATGTATGTCCAGCAAAGGTCGATATATTAAATGTAATATGCGAAGATGTAGTATTTACTATCTGTGACGCAATATAATGAACGGGATTTTCATTATATACATTTTGAATATCTGCCATAAAGGCTGCACGGTCGTGATACAAAAAGGCATCAAATTTATCTGCATATAGAGTACTGACTGCGTTTGTAAGCATTGAAATAAAACTTAGATTTGTATTATAAACAACTAATCCTGACGATATTTCACGAGGATAGGGAGCAGTAAACTCGAATTGTACATAATTATCCTGTGAATTCAAGGGTATAACCGGTGTCCTATTAAATATAGTATTAAACGGTTGTCCAAAGGAGTTGTCTAACTCTATAGTTGAATAAGAATCATTGTCCATTAAAGGATCATCCAAATAGGAATATGAAATATCAAAATATTTCTGTGGAACATTATTCTTATCTTGGTCTATAACACCCTTATATAGCCCTTTCTTATTATAATCTGCAAAACGGTAGTAATAGGGTAAGGGCAAGGTTTCAACCTGAAGAGTTTGTCTAGCCGATGATTTAAACTTAAATATTGTGTATTTACCTTGATTGATTGTTGTAATTATATCTACGCTGCGTGTTGCCTTATTTGTTTGTATAAGAAAGGTATCTGGGTCGATTGCATTTAGGCCAAACTGGAAATTCTTAGTCAAAACATTATAAGGAGTCATCGACTCAATGGGGTTTATATCAGAATATGAAAAACCACCTCCAAAAAATCCATTCAAGGTTGATGTGGGGTTATAATTTGGCCAATATCCAGGTGAATTTGAATATAATACTGTCATAGAAGAAATAGGTCTTTCTCCAGAAGTTAAATACTCTGTTGTATAGCCTGTACGGATTCCAGTGGCATTAAGACCATTTTGAATATACAAGGTATTCGTTAAAACATTGAAATACTGAGAGGCATAGGTTGCATAAGGAATCGCAAAAAACGCAGTAAGCTTTGACTGAATGAAATTATACATATCTGTGTAAACAACTCTTGCACGATTCAAGGTTGTATTCAAGTTAGAATAATCACTTGCACTAATTCCAAGAGTATCGAGGATTGTCGCCAGGTCTCTTGCAGAAATTAAATTAATCAGATTTACAAGAGATGTATTTAAACTCAAGGATATAATATTCACTCTCAAGGTATTCGTATCATAGGCTATCTGATAACGATTCACTGGAAAGTAGCGAAAGGTATTATATAAGCGATACTCATCTAGAGCAACTATATTCTGATTAATCAAGTATAAGATTGCAGGGTCATTAAGGCCTGAGCAATTAAAAATAATATGAGAATATGCTGTTTCACCTCCTAAGAGATAATCTTGGGGAATGGATAAATCTAGAGTAATACGCGTTTCCTGAGTGTCAAGAGTTGCCTCATATAAAACAGGGTAATAATACGCAACCTTTACTTGGTCAATCGAATACTGAAGTAAACCAGCATATCGTGATGCCCAGTAATAGCCACTGATGGAATTAATTGTAGGATTTAAGACATACTTTGAATTTAATCTATCATAAAATGTATCCCCTGGTTGATTGAAATTTACACTTAAGTCGCCGTTTGTAGTAAAATTATTCACAAACCCTGAAAAAGGAGTTATAGCCGTCCCATCTTCATTCATTGACTCTGGAAAATCATAGAATATAGGTGTTTTATTCATCTGTGTTTGAATCTCCGTCAATAAATCATTAATATTATAAGTTCCCTCACGTATTGTTACTGCAGCGGTTAGAAAATTTCCAAGATATTCATTAATCTCAATACGTCCAGTTTCAACCAAGGGTAACACAGTATTTCCTTTGTCCGTACGAAAATATAGGAAGCTACTTAAAAGTTTAATCTGCGTGACCTGAATACTCACGACATTCTTATAGACACGCGGGGGTCTCAAGCTGAAGGATGTAGGTTGTGGAAAGGCATTCTTATCACGATTCTTACTGTCAATTAGAAACAAGGTTGTAATTTCCTTGGTCTTTGGTGGCTCATCTTTTTTAGCGTCCTTTGCATCCTTAGGAGGGCCTTCATAAAATCCATAGTCTTCCTGTTTTTCATAATTGAGATGTCTAGCAAATTCTGCAAAATTGGGTCCTGCCGTATTCTCAAGTGATTCTTCTGAACCTAAAAACGATCCAGATTCACTTTTTGCGTCAAAATCACTTGGCCTATATATGTTGTAATACTTTCTCTCCATGTCTATGGTATGGAGAGGTTTGACTATAGTCAAAGATTCCGGGTTTAGACCGCTCTTCCTTAGCGATTTTGATGTCTAAACAATTCGTAGTGAGATGTATAGATGGCTACAAATGCAAGTCCGTTCATTGTGAACATTGTAGACTTACAGAATATTGCAACCGGTATTAGCGGAACATCCAAGGATTCTCAGTTAGCACAGGCGCAAAGCGATATCGCGAATCTTCAACAGATAGTCGACTTTCAAGCCAGGTCCATTTCAGTCGATACAATCAACAGTTTTACCCAAGGTAAAACAATTGATGTTATGGCAAATCTGAATCTATCCAATGCATCCCTCTATTCCAATAGCAATGCAATTACACTTACAACGGGCAAAACCATTGCATCTAATGTTTCTCTTAGTACAATTGGTGGTTCAAGTACCCATGTGAGCGTAAATAACCTAGCGAATACAATAAGCTTTGTTACTGCCGGGACGCAATCCTTTCAAATGAACTCAACTAGGGTTGCATATTTTACCAATGATGTCCATATTCAAGGAACCGTATATGTAAATGGAATCATAAACTCTTCTGATAAAGAACTCAAGACAAATTTTGTTCCATTTTCTAGACCATTAGCTCATATCCTACAACTGCAACCCTATCAGTTCATATGGAAAGCCACGGGGAAACCAGATATTGGATTTGTAGCACAAGATGTTGAAGCTATATTGCCAGAGCTAACAGAAAGAGACCCAACTGGTTCCATTGGAATTGCGTATTCCCGTTTTATTCCCTTGCTGCTAGAAGGAATCCGAAATATCAGCAATACGGTAAATGAACTTCAGGCTAAGCTATTGGAATTAGAATCCGTACAAGAGGAGCATTTAAGAAATCATGCTTCTAATCTAAATAATGGATCAATTGGCGGGGATGAATCAGTGCGTAGCACCTCCATCACAGCAGAGCAGAATGGAAGTCAACCAGTTAAACCAATGGAAACCACTGATTGATAGAAAAATCATCTTAATCGCAACCGCCACCATACAAAATGAAAGTCTTTTCCAGAATGGACTCTATCAGAATATTTTCATTCTCTATAAGTTATTTGACTCAATGGGATATGCTCCCATTCTTCTTGTGAGTGATAAACCCAAGGATATTCAGAAGGTGCCTGAGATTCTACGTCACGTTCGTATGATTACAGTCGATGAGATTTCCAGGACACCCTTGCCCATTCATGTATATCTTGAGATTGGTATGAGCATTGATAAGGCTATGCGGCGTATTTTTCGTATGGGTGGAGCCAAGGTTTGCAAGTTATATCTTGGAAATATTCTGAATATAGATATTGAAACGCCCATCTTTTACAACGAAATGAACTTCTCTCATCACGTCGTAGGAGAATTAGATGAAATCTGGGTATCACCACATTATAAACAACACGATGAATATGCTGCAGTATTAAATGACGTGAAACCAAATCAAGAAACAATGAAGATTGCGCCCTATGTATGGGACCCTTGTGTTCTAACGTTGAATGGAACTAGAAACTTCAAGTGGAGACCTCGCCAAGCCAATGAACTAGAGACCTTTCTCATTATGGAACCCAATATCAGTTTTCAGAAGGCCTCTCTTCTTCCCATCCTCATTGCTGAACGTAATTATAGAGCCAATAAGAGAAATTTGCGCGTGATCGTAGGAAACGGTGAGCGTCTCTTAGCGAATCCATTCTTCACCAAGACGATTATGCCCACCCTAGAACTCGCAAAAGATAAGAAGATTCAGTTTAGCGGCAGGCACACGATTACAAATATTATGAATGAGTATCCTTATGCCACGGCCATCTGTCACCAGTGGAACAATCAGTACAATTATATGGCCCTTGAATTCGCAACCTCTGGGTTTCCCTTTGTTCATAATGCCCCTGATTGGCGAGATATGGGATATTATTATGAGGGACATAACATAGACAATGCAGTTCGAGCATTAGATGAAGCTATAACAAGACATCAGGATAACCTAGAAGCCTATAAGTGCGGAGCGGAATGTGTCAAGTGGAGACATAGTCCGTATAATCCTGAAGTACAGACAGCCTGGCGAAAACTTCTTGAATATAAGGTCTAAACCTTTCTACAAATAATTCCACAGAAGGTAATGCGTATAGGGATTACCACGGATCTCCGACTCTCAATGTTTAGTGCGGGACATCCGAACGCCTGTCTTTCTGTGGCAGAAGCCTTCAAGGATCACGACGTTATCTTTCTTCACCAACAAGAAGGGCGTGATTGGTGGGATGACGTGGAATCCTTGAAAGACAATGTGCCCAAGAGAGTTCTTGTAGCAGATTTCCTAAAGAATTCTACAGAACCTCTCGACCTCTTGATTGAGATTGCATTCTTTGCTAGTCCTGTGACGCGCCCTAGATTAGCCAATCACTGCATTTGGTATAACAGAAAACCAGGGCTATTCAGCGACCTGGAGGCATCGGTCTATGGCTGTAAACCAGAAGGGCGAGACCTAGAGGGTATAACTGCGATATGGACAGCAGATTGTTTTACCAGTGAGGAGGATATTGTATATTTACAGACCTTGTATCCTCAGATTCCAGTCACTCGCGTACCTTGGCTTTGGACACCTGCTATTGTAGAATTCCACAGAAATGCTATGAAAAGTCCCGTGTGGCTGAATAATTATCAGGCATCTAGAGATGATACTAGGTGGTCTTTTCATATTACAGAATCAAATACTACAAATATGTCATCATCTGTTTTACCCCTTGTGATTATAAAGAATGCAATTGAATCAAGGCCCTTCCCCTTATCGACAGTGCACTTGCACAATTCAGACCTTCTAAAGAAGAATACCTTCTTTAAGGAAAATGTCCTAGCACATACGCAGCTTGCAGATATAAGTTATAATCTAGTGGGTCGGCAGAGATGTATAGACTGGGTCTATGATCCCAGGTCAGTTGTAATAAGTCATAATCGCTTTATTCATACAAAGGCTGCAAATCTAGAGGCCGCCTGGGTAGGAATCCCCGTGATTCATAACAATGAATTCTTAAAATCGATTGGTCACGGTTTAGACCAACTTTATTATATAAGCAATAGTGTTACAGGTGCAGCCCAAGCAATCCACAAGGTCGTCTTTGATACAAAGACAATTCCCTATTTAAACTCCTTAGAAGAACTCACTGAAGTTAGAAAGGAAATTATGTCACGTGTGTATCCAGGACTTCATGCAAACATATGGAATGACCTTGCGAATAAGGTTGTCTTACGAACGGAACCACTTACCAAATTCACAGTCCTTTTCACCGATATGTGGGAATCCTATAACGAATCATACAATATGTTCACGCTTGCCTTAGAAACCGCTCTAGGACCTGGAATCGTAAATGGATATTCATTAAAGAATTTACCAAGAAGTCAGATACCAGATATTGTTATCTTTGGACCCTTTGGATCATCACATAGGATTCTGCCAGCCAGTTGGCCCAGAATTCATTTTACAGGAGAAAATAGCGCACCTGTAATCTATGATTCTGTAAAACTCAACCTTGGATTTAATATATCAAAGGACCCCTCGTATTTCCGTCTTCCCCTATGGATGCTTTACATAGACTGGTTTGGTGCAGATCCTGAAAAGATTCAGAATCCAATTCCAATTCCAGTCGATGCTTGTACAAAGGTATACGCAGATTCTTATGCAACGAGGTCTAAATTCTGCTCATTTATCGTAAGCAATCCAAAAAATAATATTCGCAATTCCGCATTCTCTACTTTGAATTCTTATAAACCAGTGGATAGCGCTGGAAAACTCTATAATACTATAGGAGATGAACTCTTTGCTGGTGGTGGAGGTGGAGGTGGTGAATTGAAGAAACACGAGTTTTTGAAACAATATAGATTCTCTATTGCATATGAAAACTCTTCGTCACCTGGATATACAACAGAGAAATTTTTACACGCGAAGGCTTCAGGCTGCGTACCCATTTATTGGGGGGATCCAACCATAGAATCCGAGTTTGATCCCAAGGGCTTTATAAATGCAAATGATTTCAAGGATTCTGTTGAATTGATTGATGCCGTTCGTCTGGCAGAAGAAGAGACTCAATGGAAAAACTATGCATCGGTTCCTGCTCTAACGATTGAGAAGAGAGATGCAGTTCGTAGAACATTTTCAAGGTTAGTCAAGCGATTTCTAGAGATTGCAGGTAAGTCTGCAGTCGTTCCAGAATTAGTCGGTGCCGCAACCACTGAAGAAGCACTCAATATGCGTAAGATTCGTGAAGGTATTTCGCTAATAACACCTACCCCTTCTACAACTGCAATCACTACAACAGATTTTACCGTATCTGAAGATGCTCTTCTATCTCCAATTCTAGTTACAGGAGTTACACAGCGCTTTTGGCCCTCCTTAATCAAGTGGCTCGATGCAATCCAGGCGCATAGAAAGACTGTTCCTGGAGTCAAGGCTCGTGTATATATCGGCGCAGATGTATCACAGCAATCCATTGATCTCACATCAGCTAAATACACATTTGCAGAATTTATACGCTTTCCCGATGAGACACCACCAGGATTCCCTGATTTCTGGGAACCAACGCACTACGCCTGGAAAGTATGGATTTATAATGCAGTGGCAAATGACGAATCCATAAAGGGTAAGCTCATATTTTATATGGACTGTGCAACCATCCTAGTACGCTGGCCGATTGAATGGATGAAGGCCTGCTTAACAAGCGGTGTAAGTTTCTTGAACGATACCACACAGTTAAATAAACCCTGGTGTCATTCTAATTTCTGCAAGGCACTCAAGGTCACCGAGGAGGAGCTACAGTGCAATCAGATTGCCGCTTGTACAATGCTGTTTATTGCTGGCCATCCAGTAGCGACCAAGTTATTTTCTTCAGCCTACGAATTGGGTAAGATACGTGATATTATTACCGGACTAAATTTCGAAGGCGTGGATGTCAACAGAAAACCCTATGGACACAGACATGACCAAAGTATTCTAAGTATTCTAAGTCAGCGTATGAATATACATAGAGTCCCCTTTGACAGTGTGTATTGTGATGTTTCAGCAAGAGCAACCTTTCATTTAGGTAAGTCCGTCTATGTACATCGTGGAAATTATAAGGGGCACGAGGCCTACTTACCAGGAATCGATGAAGTATTCGCTGTGAATCTAGATCGCAGAGAAGACCGTAAGCTAAACTTCCTAGAGCACCATTCAGATTTGAAGGGAATTGTACGCAGATTGCCTGCCTATGATGGGCGTGCTATGACTCTGGGTCCTTATTTAGCCAGAATGTTCAAGCCAAATAATTTCCACTGGAAGAAGGCTGTGATGGGGTGCGCCTTGAGTCATCTGAAACTTCTACATATGCTTAACAATGAGCAGGCAGATATCAACGGCTACTGTATTCTCGAGGATGACTGCCGACTAGAGAAGGGATGGCAATCCAAGTGGATACAGGCCTATCCGAATCTACCAGCCGACTGGGATTGTGTCTATCTAGGTGGAGTCTTACCACCCAATCGGGCAGGTCTTCCATCTATCTTAGAGCGTATTGCACCAGGACTTGCACGTATTGCTCCAAATCAATTATTCGGGCAAGCAAAGCCAACGCGATATTTCCATTTCTGCACCTATGCGTACGTAATTTCAAGAGTCGGTGCTAGAAAGATTATAGAAAGTATTTCTGAAAATGATGGCTACTACACGAGTGCAGACCATATGATGTGTAATCCAGTAGATAAACTAAATTTATATTTATTAGACCCTCTAGTCGCGGGTGCATCTCAAGATGACGATCCAATCTATCAGGAAGCCGATTTTAACAATTATAGTCGCCTTGATAAGTTTGATAGTGACCTGTGGAACAACGATGACAGATTTTCTGCAGAAGAAGTTCAAGTCCAGCAAGCTAAGAATGCAAGACTTGACATTGCTGCTACCTTACTTGAAGCAACAGGGCAAGACCTAGAAGTTATTGTTGAAGAATCGAAGGAAAAGAAACAGCCAAGATTTATAAGTTTAGATACGTGTGAAATAATCAATGATGGACTCTATGAATTACCCTGGCTCCAGGAACTCTTTGCACCTGTAGCCGTTTCCATTGAGCCTGTATCTATAGATGACCAGCTAGATTCCAGGCCATTCATTGTAGTTCTAAGAAAGCCAAAATGGGCCGAGCAGATTCAGTGGCTACAAAGATTATGTGAGCAAGGGAAAACGTTTAAGGTGATTCATCTTTCTGATGAGTTCCTATCAGACCCTATTGATTTCTATAGCTCGCCGAATATCACAGGAGTTCTACGTAATTATTCTCGCGCGGATCTTCCAGATGATTCTAAGATTCTTATCATACCATTGGGATATCACTGGCCTTCTACAAGTTTCAAACCCTTTGCTGAGCGTGAATATACCTGGTCGTTTGCAGGAACAGATTGGCTACAAAAACGGTCTCAAGAAATGATTCCACTGAATAGCGTCTTACCAAACAAGGCTCTATGGTACAATGAATGGAGAGATCCTAAGAATTTAAAAGAAAAAGAATTTATGGAACTCGTAGGAAATACCAAGTGTATTCCTTGCCCTAAAGGAAATAATGTAGAAACCTACAGATTCTATGAGGCCCTTGAGTCAGGATGTATACCTATTTTCATAGATTATCCAGAAACTCCAAGCTGGATGATGCAATTCAATATGGGTGAGAAATCAATGAACTTCTTCAGAATTAAGGATTGGTCTGTGGCTGCAGATTTAATGAAGACATTCCAGGAGGATCCTAAGATGATGGAGGAATATAGACAAATGATTCTCGATGGATGGGCTATATTTAAGGTTTCTTTAAAAGAGCGTGTTAAGCAACTTACCGTGGAGTTCTTAAATTAAGAACTCCTAAGGGTTGCTGCGCAAAACCTAGTGACAAAGAAATGACACTTAATAGTGCTGCGCACTACACTCGCAAAGCGAGTGCTCACATTAAGAGTTATTAACTTTGGCACTTGGCGGTATGCTATGATCAAATAAAATTGAATTAATAAGTAGTCACACGGTTTGTACCCAAATGGATACAACCAAGCAGAGTGAAAATAAACTGCTGACGCACCTGGCTACCAATCCTAGAACAGTGAATATGTGTGATATGCACTGTATTCTCCACGTTCACGTCGCAGTTCTTATGAAACGTGGAAAAATCTTAGCAGAAGCCACGAACGCATATGGTTCCAGAAGTTGTGGCTCTGGATATTCAGAGCGTAGCATTCACGCAGAAAGAAATGTCGTCAAGAAACTTGGAAACATTAAAGAGATTCGTGGAGCAGAAATGTACGTGACACGGATTAGTCGTGCGCGCGGTGAAGACGGAATCTGTAAGATTGCGAGCTCGAAACCTTGTCACGGGTGTGCTATCTTTCTTGAGAAATGTATGAAAGAGTATGGTCTCAAAAATGTATATTATACCTAGGCGTAAAAACGGCTAAAAAAATTGAATTCGTTTTTTCCTTGGTTTGCAAGTACACAAGTAAAATGCCTGCTCCTCCTAAGACTGCTAACGATGCGCCTGCGAACTCGAAGGACCTGACGATTCTTGATTATGGTAATATGAAGATTCCGAAGTCACAGGGTGATATGTCCAAGGATGAGACACGTGATTCAACGCCTTCTCAGCCCCCTTGGACAACCTTTACGGGGATCCTGGAGGCACGTCGTGATAGCGTGGTAGGTCAGCGCATTATTAAGATGGATCCCAAGGCCATTGATGGTAAGCACACCTACGATGGCAGGAACACGACGGAGTGGGTTCGTGGCATCTGGTTTGCTCCAAGCAACTGGAATGAGATTCCGAACTTCTAAAAATGCACTAATGTGAAACTAATGTCTTTTTTGCCTATTTATACATTCATATAATATTATTCTATAGTAATATATGAATACGCAGTTTCCAGTTATTAAACCTTTGTGGGCACCCATTGGCCAATATCGTACAATAGCCTTGCCGATACTTCCTATACTACCACCGATGAAGAGAGTAGTATATCCTAAGATAAAGACACCGGCAAAAGAGAAAGAATAAATACTTAAATATTTTTTATACAGAACTAGTATAACAATGGCCTTCAAGATGACATCTACATACAAGTTCACGGGTAATGACACGGTCACGTTGAATGTTTTGACAAATGTAGCCCCTCCAGCGGTCCCTAAGACACTCAAGGATCTCTCTAAGCTAAACTACCCAGCCGGCGAGACGAACGATAGAAATCTTAGACCCAACGCCGATAACCAGCTTGTCTTTATGAATCAGCCGATGTCGTGGTGGGTCAGCAACCTCAAGTCTGAGTCAGTTCACTACCTCCCTTACAGCAACTTTGTCAACTGGGGATACAAGGATGCTTCTGGTGATGAATACCACATCGACATCAGCTTGTCGAACCTTCTCATACCCAATAAGACAAAGGATGTATCAAAGGATGTATCATCCAATCTATTCACGATCACCTTTGAGGAGAAGCTCGGAATGTCCCGTGTAGATACACGCACTATGTAAGTTTCTTAATCGATACAAGGTCTGGAAATTGCTCTGCACACGACTTTAACCATATAAGTGGATCAAGGGCAGGACACTCGAATCCCCGTTCAGTAATCAACATATAAATCCATCCAGATGGATCACGGTCCATATTCATCATTTGAGATAATTTCCCCGTAGTTAAACGGAGAGATGATTTGAAAAATTCAAGATGGACATTTGATAAACTCGCGCGAACATCTCTTCGCCAGAGTAAAAATACCAGAAGCATAAATACGTCACGTCCTACCTTCGGACAAGCATCAAAGGGAGCTAGGATGCCATCTCCGGCCTGAATCCACGGCTGGGTTCCAGGTCCTAAGCAAGAGAATCCGAAATCCACTAGAATTGCAGTGGGTGATGTATCTATGGTGACTTCAAACTCATTCTTCCATTTTAAAACGTGTTTCTGTAGACGGTCGGTTTTAACCATCACGTTGTCTGGTTTCAAGTCGCGATGATTGAATCCAATATCCTTTTCAAGAATATGGCAACACATGGCAATCTGTGATATGATTCTTAATAAGGCCTTGCCATTCTCTGGATGTTGACAATTCCAGTTTGGCAAAGATTCCATATAGATATCGAGAATAGGTGCATTGTATATGGCCTCCATTGAGAACCACATACTACTTGAATTATCAAAGACATCTAGAACTCGTGGGCAATGAATTCCGAAGCCGTGAGCCGACAAGGATTTATTCACTAACCACTGAATGACGGCTTCCTGTTTTGTTTGATTCTGTGATTTTGGTCGTTTTACTAAATAATCTATGAATTCTCCTGAATTTACGCGCCGCTTTGCCCAAGCCAATTTACCAAAGGTGTTATCCGCAATTATATCTTCAATAATCAAATCACACCGACTCGTGCCGGTATGCTCTTTTAGACGACCATCCAGAGTTAAAAATGCACATTTTGCATTCGGAACTGTAAACAATTTGTCTAAGGAACCATGCCATTGTAATCCTATTTCCCTAGCATCATACATGATTTGTTTGATGCTAGTATCTATTGATAGTAGGATTAAATTATACTGGCTTGACTCCTGTGTGGTAGAGTATGAAGGGATAGAAGGCCGCATAGTTTAGTAAGAGTGACTGGGGATACATTCTACGAATATCCTCTGATTTAGGTGCACCCTTCTCATTTAGGAATCTAGATAGAAGACGTAAATGACTTGGTAAATCTTTTGCCGATTCGGCACTCGATATTGCCGATGCATAGGTATCCGTGATAAGATCAGGAAACCACTCAGATTCCTTTGTTGCCAAGGCAATCATCATATGATTCACCAGGAAGGTTAATTCATACGGGGAAAAATGGCTTTCCGTGGTAGTCAACGTGTAGATAAACTTATCTAAGGGGTCTAGTGCAGAAGGTATGAATTTGTCTATTCCAGGAATCTTTGTTTCAGTGCTTGTCAAACATAGGGTAACACATTGACGAGCGTGATATTCACGATTGGATTCTAGTTGATTGAAGAAATCTAGGGCTGACATTGTTGTCTTTTTACTTAAATTATCCACTAAGATCTTATAGCGAAGCAGAATTAAAAGTTTTGCCGCATTCACCTCACTTAGATTTTCTACAACTGGCTTGTCATTTGAAAGTAGGCTTAGACTCTTATCTGCAGATATACTTAGTGTTACCTTGGATGAAGGGCTGATTCCTTTCATATCATCAACTTGCGTTAGAGTACTCTTACAGTGTTTCCAGACTTCATTATAGCGGATATCATCCAGAGGTAGAGAAAACTTACTACTATTTGCTGGTGTTGCTCCAGATGAACCAGATGAGCCAGATGAGGTAGATGAGCCAGGTGTTTCACGCCATTCTTCACCAGGTTTTAGAACTCGGATCTTTCCATAATCTGCAGATTGTATCGATTTCACGATTGCCCCCTTATCATCCTTGTGAGGCTGGTGTTCTAAATTCAGGGAGTCACATTTATTATCCTTGAAATTGACCTTTTGAATGGAATATTGAATCTTATTAAAGACTATACCCTGCCCTACTGAAAACTTGCAATCCACTGTCTTAACAGCAACCTTATTATATGTATCAAATTTTTCCAATATGTGCAAATCCTCGTTTGTCTTTATATTTACTACTGTAATACTTCTGCACTCTTGTTTAGCACCTAATTCTCTTTCAATCACTACGTAATGATTTCCAGCTGCATCAGTAATTTCATCATTGAGTTCAAAAGGGCAACCTGTGGTTGTTTTTGCTGCAAGCGATAATAAAGGCTCAACAAACTTTCCTGTAAAACGTACTTGAAGTTTATTAGGTACCTCTGTACCTCTCTTATTTTTAATATATGCATTTACTTCATCTAAGGTTCCAGTTATTTGACCTGTTGCTTTACCTGTAGAATCCAGTGAATCAATGAGTCTATATTGATTTGTAGCAGTCTTGCGAATCGCTACCCAATGTCTCATTATATCCTTACCAGCAATAGGGCCTAAATTATATATGTATCCAATAAGGTTTGCATCATCCTTTGTATGATGGTCTTCTTGTACTGCAGAATATCCAGCTGCATTTAAGGCTACCACTAAAACTTGCATTTCATAATTTTCACTAGTTTGACAGGTAAAATCTTTCTGTGCAATCATAAGTGGCTGCTTTGCAAGAAATGCACACACCGCCTGCAAGGGAATCTTACCT
>Ga0114958_10000944_pt1 | contig 23847 bp, 26 predicted proteins | sample C_130208_EF_Meta_FD_89577 | JGI IMG/M metagenome (GOLD analysis project Ga0114958, IMG submission 89577) | Freshwater microbial communities from Lake Croche, Canada to study carbon cycling - C_130208_EF_MetaG | ecosystem: Environmental > Aquatic > Freshwater > Lake | place: Lake Croche, Canada... | reverse complement strand
TTATTAATTACTTTGGCGTTCATTCCTACCACAACTTCAACCCATTGAGCAGATAATCCGGAAAAATTTTGACCAGAAACAACATCTGGTGTAGCATCAAAATAAGGATGTGCATTATAAATTTTATAAGTATTTAAACGCTGACTGAAAGAGCTTAATCCATATCGCATTCAAACAAAGATTTTATTCTCCATATCCAACCAGTTTTCATAGAAATTATAATCAAAACCTATTCGTATATAAGTTCCTTTTGTGGTAAAATTTAACTGTGTGTCCTCTACAGTTTTATTTTCATTTCCAATTTCAACTGCTATATAATGTTTTTTTGTAATTCTATAATCACTAACAATTTCCAAACTTTTATAGTCTTTTTCATAGAAGGATCGTGAAAGTTTAAATAAATCTAAACCAACACGCAATCCGTATCGATTTATTTTTGGAGGAATACTATCTGTTTTTTCAACGGGAGGAGTAGTTTTAGCTTTTGGTGCTTCTGGAACTGGCGCAATTATCTTAGACCGTTCTCTGGAAATTGCGGGAGTTGTTATTTCTTGAGCTTGAATTAAAAAGCAAGACAATCCGAAACAAAGACTAAAAATAGATGATAATATGTGTTTCATTTTCACTTTCTAAATTATATTTTTCAACAGCAATATTTTGTATCCAAATGCCTTGCGTTACAGCAGAATTATTATTTAAGATATAAGGATCGGGCAATGCAACGTCATTGTTTAAATCGAATAAAGTTTTGTAGCCACAAGCTCTTGAAACAAAAACTGTTTTACGGGAATAATTGAACTCTAAAGTATCGGTATAAATCAAATCGGGATTTGTATTTCCAGAATTTAAAATGAATCGATATTTCGTACTGTTTTCTGTAAGACGCAAGGGTAATGGTATTTTATTAACGCCATTAAACAAAATCCCAGTATCCATTCCGTCAGCTATAATTCCCAGATTGGTTACATTTTTTCGCAATGTTGGATTTGTGATATCAAAGAAATCGATGATAAGCCTCGGTGTTGTTGATGTATTGGCATCACAAATATCATCTTTTTCACATGCAGAAAAAGACAGTGCAAAAAGCAATAACAGAGCAAAAGCAATTATTTTTTTCATCAAAAATTATTTTTATCTTCTTTCCAAAAGTACAACATTTTCAACATGATGTGTTTGTGGAAACATATCTACTGGTCGAACTCGAGTCACTTTGTATTTTTCGTCCATCAAAGCTAAATCGCGGGCTTGGGTTGCTGAATTACAACTCACATACACAATTTTTTCAGGTGCAATTTTCATAATTTGTTCAATCACGTCTTTGTGCATTCCGTCTCTTGGTGGATCGGTAATAATTACATCTGGTTTTCCATGTTGTGCAATAAAGCTTTCGTTGAAAACCACTTTCATATCCCCTACATAAAACTCACAGTTTGTAATATCATTACGCTTTGCATTTGCTTTAGCATCAATAATAGCTTCAGGAACACTTTCGACACCTATTACTTTTAGAGCATTTTTAGAAACAAATTGTGCAATTGTTCCAGTTCCAGTATATAAATCGTAGACCAATTCCGTTCCTGTTAAACCTGCAAAATCGCGTGTTATTTTATACAATTCATATGCCTGATCTGAATTAGTTTGGTAAAAAGACTTGGCATTAATACTAAATTTCAAACCTTCCATTTCTTCTAATATGTAATCACGGCCTTTAAAAAGTTTAACCTCTTGGTCATAAATAGTATCATTTGGTTTTCCGTTTATAACATATTGAAGTGAAGTAATTTCAGGAAAGCGTTCGGCTAGAAAATTTAAAATTAGTTTTCGATTTTCTTTTTGTTCTTCAAAAAATTGAATCAAAACCATAATTTCACCAGTCGAAGCGGTACGTATCATCAAAGTGCGAAGGAAACCTTCATGATTTCGAGGATTAAAAAAACTTAGATTCTGCGCATTGGCAAAAGCCCGAATTTCATTCCGAATCGCATTTGATGGATCTTCTTGCAAGTGACATTTAGTAATATCTAAAATTTTATCCCACATTTTAGGAATATGAAAACCTAGGGCATTTCTATCTCCAAGATCTTCCAGGCTGTCAATTTCCTGCTCTGTCAACCAACGGGCATTAGAAAAACCAAATTCCATTTTATTTCTGTAAAAGAATTGTTTTTCAGAACCTAAAATGGGCTCAAATTCAGGAAGTTCTACTTTTCCGATGCGCTGCAAATGGTTTAGAACTTCATTTTGTTTGTAGTACAATTGTTGGCTGTATTTCATATTCTGCCATTTACAACCGCCACAAACCCCAAAATGCTCGCAAATAGGTTCGATACGATGCTCTGAAAATTCATGGAATTTTACCGCTTTGCCTTCATAAAACGACTTGCGTTTCTTGAAAGTTTGCACATCTACCACGTCACCAGGAACAACATTGGGAATGAATATTACTTTGCCGTCAGGCGCTTTTGCAACTGAAACTCCTTTAGCCCCTGCGTCAAGGATTTTTATATGATCAAAAACGATTTTGTCTGTATTTTTTCTAGCCATAGCGCAAAAATAAGCGATTGCGCGGTTTAATAAATTGAATTTCGAAAATATTTTTAAAAACTTGTATTTTTAATTAAAGGAATTCAATTTTTCAATTTTATAAAATTATGGAGTAAATTTTATTTCAATTATTAATTCCCTTTTTTTTCAGGAGTAAATCCAAATAGCAGACATACAAGAAATGTTATTTTGGTTTTTAATAATTATTCTTGTTTTTTTGAGGAATAAAAATCACCATATAGACTTATATCTAATCGACTATTTTTTCATTTTTTAAGTTGTATACTAGGCCGGTTTTGGTTACAAAAGTCGAGTTATGTATGTTTATAATATTAGTTATAAATCTTTGATTTTGACAAACAAGAAGGTTCTACTATTGTTTTGTTAGTCAAAATATTATTGCACTAGACTCTTATATAGATGAAATAATGACCTACCTATTGGTAAACTGATTTCTATTAGGCTTGGCATTATTTGATGTATCATAATTGCCATATCCTTTTTTGTAGAGCATTTTTTGAAATGTGATTACGAGCATTTTCATATTCTAAAATAGCTTGGACAGATTATGAGGATTCTTATAGTAAAATCGAAAATTAACAAAGAGATTAATTTATATCAATTTGGAAATGGGCTCTATTTTGTTCAAGGAATAAATGGAAAAACAGTAAGTTCCCAAAAATTAATAATTCAGAAATAATTGGTACTCTATAAAATAAAAACAGAGGCTGTATTTTATAGGTAGCCTCTATTTTTATAATATTATTGAGTAAAAAATATTATACTTTCAACATTTTTTTCATTAGGAAATCCGTTTGCTTGTCATCGCCGATTTTAAAAATATGTTTGTCAAATACTGAAAACCCATTTTTTGTATAAAATTGAATTGCTCTGGGGTTTTCTTCCCAAACACCCAACCATAGATAATCAAAGTCTTCTTTTTGGGCAATTTCTATTGCTTTTTCAAAAAGTTGCTGCCCTATTTTTTTTCCATAATAGGCTTTCAAGATATAAATACGTTCGATTTCCAATGCTTTCGAGTCTTTTATCTCTGTTTGTGCCAGACCAAAATTAACTTTTAAATAACCAATAGTTTCATCCTTTAAAAGAGCTAAATAAAATTGCGAATTAGGATTCGTAATTTCTGTGGTCAATTTTTCTAAATTGAAACTCTTTTCCAAATAAGAGTTCATATTTTCAACTGAGTTATTTTCTAAAAAAGTTTCTGCGAAAGTAGTTTTTCCAATTTCTTGAATTTGGTTTATATCGACTAAAGTCGCTTTTCTTATAAGTAAATCTGACATTTTAGAACCTGTTAATTTCGAATCAAATGTAGATTTTAAAAAGAGTAAAACCTAACTTTTTAAATCTGAAATACTTAGGTTTTACTCTATATATAATCAAATATTACCAATTATCAATTCCTAATATTTTTCTTCCTAAAGGGTTCAATTCGGCAGTTTTATATAGCGTTTTCTCCCAATTTCTTGGATCACCAGGAAAAGCATAGCCTTCTGGGGCAATTCGATTTTGCCAAGAGTTAATTCTCCATTGACGTAAATCCTCATTGTCCTCTTCAGCAGGCATCATTGAAATATATTGCGCCATTCGAACTTTATCTTTCGTAAGATTTGGGCGAATACCGTGAGGTTGTAAACTATTAAAGATTAATAAATCTCCAGTTTCCATCTTAACTTTTACAAATTCGTTTTCCAGACCGGTGGTATCCGGTTGAAAACGGTTTCTATCTTCTGGTTGGCTTAATTTCCAAGTATCATAAGTTCGAAATAGTTCAGGAATACATTGAAATCCGCCCATATTTTCATCCGTTTGATCGGCTAATGCTAAAACACCTTGTACGTTTTGTGGTTTGGTTTCAGGATCGTAATCCCAATGAATAAAACCTTTGAAAACAAAATCAGGTCGTACCGGTAAATTTAAATTAGCACGATCTATAGTAGACCATAATTTTTCGGTTCCCCAAATATCAACAAAAGCATCATAAACGCGTTGTGTTTGTCGGCTGTCCCAAAGGTATTGGTGGTTGTAAATTTCTACCATTCCACTATTCGACAACTCCTTCATTTGCATTTCTGCTCGAGCAGGAGCATACCATGTTTCAGGATTATTAGGATCTTTTTCTTCAAATTCCCACAATAAATCCGCTAATTTTTTTGCATGATCTTTTGAAACGGCATTTTTAATAACAATGTAACCATTTTCTTTCCAAAATTCCCAGTCTTCTTCTGATAGTACACGAAGTGCTTTACCATTAGAACGGTCATTTAGATTTACGGTGCTGCTTTTTGAAGTCGATGGATTCCCGGGAATGTCAGCATGGGCATTTTTGGGAGTCATCGTTGGTGTCATGTTTGGTACCATTGATTCATTCTTCTTTTCCATAATTTCTTTTTTTTATTATTTTGATAGAATACAAATTTAGGATAGAAGTTATCATCAGATTATAACAATTATTTCCATTATTTGTATTATATTGACTTTAATGACGTTTATATCGAAGCTATTTGTATATTTAGTGCTGTTTAAAAGTAATGTACATGAAAATTGTATTTGAAGATATTAAAAGAATGGAAGGGAGTTCCTTCCGAATATTAGTAAATCCAAAGTTAAATGATTTCTACTACTGGCATTTTCATCCTGAATTTGAACTAACTTTTATTGAAGTAGCCAAAGGTAACCGGCATATTGCAAGTCATTCGGCTTCCTATGAAGGCAGTGATTTGGTATTTATTGGGTCTAATATTCCCCACTTAAATTTTGATTATGGCATAAAAACAAACTACGAAAAAGTAGTTTTACAAATAAAAGCCGATTTTTTTAAAAATGATTTTATTAATACAGCTGAGTTAGCTTCAATTCATCGGCTATTCGAAAATTCAAAACAGGTAATCTGTTTTCATGGTAAAACAAAAGATGTTGTTGGAATACGACTAAAAAAGATTTATTTATTGCCCTATTTTGAACAGTTTATAGAGGTTCTTTCTTTATTTCAAATATTAGCAATTTCTGAGGAAAGCTATTTTCTATTAGAACAACCCTTTGAACAGTTACATAATACAAAAGAGAAATTGCGTTTAAAAATTGTTTATACCTTTATTGAGAATAATTATCATAGAGCGATACGTATTGACGAAATTTCGAATTTAACTAGTTTGTCAAATGCTTCTTTTTGTCGCTATTTTAAAAAAATGACTCGGTTGACTTTTACCGATTTTTTAAATCAGTATCGAATCGAACAAGCTAAAAAATTATTACAAACCGATAAAAATATTACTGAAACTTCTTTTGAGTGTGGTTTTGAAAGTTTGTCCTACTTTAATAGAATTTTTAAAAAAGTAGTTGGGGAAAATCCTTCCCAATACAAAAAAAGGTAAATTAATTTAATTTTTTTTAGATATTCAAAAATTTAAACAATTGTTAATAAAAATAAATAACTTAATATAAATTAACATAAACCGTTGACGCTTTAAGCTAATTTCGTAGGAACTTTCTAACACATAATCTATGGAATTATATACAAAATTGTCATCTGTTGTATTTCTGAAAAAAAGCTATGCTTTTAAATTCCTATTTATCACTTTTATTGGAATACATATTCCGTTGATTGGCTTATTGTTTTTTGCTTTATATGGAGGTACTACTATTTCAGCTAATTCGATGCTAATTTTCGCATTAATAATGACATTATTAGCAACTGCAATTACTTTATTTTTATTAAAAAAATTGATTTTTCCAATTGAAATGGCTTCAAAAGCTGTTACCTCTTATAGAGATAGTAGAATTATTCCCGTTTTACCTTTAAACTTTACGGATGAGGCTGGATTGCTGTTATCTAATATTCAGGCTAGTATTGTAGAAAATGAAAATTTCATGAGTGAAAAACAAGATTTGGTTTATCTGCTTTCCCATGATTTAAGAACATTTGCCGGAAATTCTCAAGCCTTAGCGAAATTGATTTTAGAGGAAAATCCAATTGAACCCATTAAGGAATATTCGGAACTGATCCATGAATCCACCAATCAACAATTTTATTTCATTGAAAGTTTTATACGATTGATTAGGGAAGATGAAGCGCTTTCCAAAAAAATTCATGAAGCAAGAGTTCTTTCCATCACAAATATAATTTCTCAGGTCAAAGAGCAGGTATCTCAACAAAGGTTGAAAAAAAATATACAACTTAACTTTTCAATTGAAGAGGAGGAAATGTTTCATAAAATTGATTCCGATTTACTAGTCCGTGTCTTGGTTAATTTAGTTGATAATGCGATAAAATTTTCCTTTGCAAATGCTGAAATAAGAATCAATTTTTATATTAAAAAACAGAAAATTATATTTGAAGTTTTAGATTTAGGTGTGGGGTTTAATCCAAATCACGAGAAAGAACTTTTTGAAAAGTTTACCCTTAGAAGCCGTTTAGGGACTGCCAATGAGCCATCAACTGGAATAGGTTTGTATTTGTGTAAAAAAATTATTGAGAAATATAAAGGGGAACTTAAAGCAGAAAGTGCTGGTTTAAATACGGGGTCTAAATTTTCTATACTTTTTGACACTGTTAAATAAAACCTTACAGGTATGTGTTTTTTTATATAAAGATTAAATTTGTATACTAAAATCAAGGATTATGAAAAGAAATGCAACAGCAGTTTGGCAGGGTTCTATTAAAGAAGGACTAGGAAAAATATCTACACAAAGTAAAGTATTGGATAATGCTCAATACTCATTTAAAACTCGTTTTGAAGATGGAATAGGAACAAATCCAGAAGAATTGGTTGCAGCAGCCCACGCAGGTTGTTTTTCAATGCAACTTTCAGCCTTTATTGGCGAAGCAGGTTTTGAAATAGAAAGTATTGAAACTAAATGTGAAATTAATTTAGTTGAAGGAGCAATCATAGGTTCTCACTTAATTTTGAATGCTAAAATTGCAGGTATTTCAGACAGTATTTTTCAAGAATTAGTTACTAAGGCAGAGAAAAATTGTCCTATATCAAAATTATTTAATACTGATATTACCTCTACGGCAACTTTAGTTTAAAATAAAATATTTGTATTTAAAATCCTATTTCTTTATTTGAAATAGGATTTTTTTTGCAAATAGGTTTTCTATCTTTTAAAATCATTCTTTTCCTTATTTCAGATAATAAAGGTTAATTTTGTAAACAATAGGATGATTTCTCTCCATAAGAAGGAATTGAGTTTTGAAAAATTAAAATAATTTTACAATGTCAGTTTTAGAAAAAATCAATGCAGAAGCAATTATTGCTTTAGAAAACAAGTATGGAGCTCATAATTATCATCCCTTACCCGTAGTTTTAAATAGAGGTGAGGGCGTTTATGTTTGGGATATAGATGATAAAAAATACTATGATTTTCTTTCAGCTTATTCAGCTGTAAATCAAGGTCATTGTCATCCAAAAATTGTAGGCGCTATGATTAAACAAGCGCAAACTTTAACACTAACTTCTCGTGCTTTTTTTAATGATCAATTAGGTCCTTATGAAGAATATGTAACTCAATATTTTGGTTTTGACAAGGTTTTACCTATGAATACAGGTGCTGAAGCAGTTGAAACCGCTTTGAAACTTTGTAGAAAATGGGCTTATGAAGTAAAAGGAATTGCAGAGCATGAGGCTCAGATTATTGTTTGCGATGGTAATTTTCATGGAAGAACGACTACAATTATTTCCTTTTCTAATGATGAAAATGCGCGTAAAAACTTCGGTCCATACACAGAAGGATTTATTAAAATTCCGTATGATTCCATTGAAGCTTTAGAAAAAGTACTGAAATCTTCTAATACTATCGCTGGATTTTTAGTAGAACCAATTCAAGGAGAAGCAGGGGTTTATACTCCAGCCGATGATTATATGTTGCGAGCTAAAGAATTGTGTAATCAATATAATGTATTGTTTATTGCGGATGAAATTCAAACGGGAATTGCTAGAACAGGTTCACTTTTAGCTGTTTGTGGAGACTGTAGTTGTGAAAATAAATGTGAAAAACAAGCAACATATGCCACTCCTGACATCTTAATTTTAGGAAAAGCACTTTCAGGAGGAGCCTATCCTGTATCGGCAGTTTTAGCAAACGATTCAATAATGAATGTCATAAAACCGGGACAGCATGGTTCTACTTTTGGAGGAAATCCAATTGCAGCAGCAGTTGCAATAGCCGCTTTAAAAGTTGTTAACGAAGAACATCTTATCCAAAATGCAAGAGTTTTAGGTAGGCTATTTCGAGGTAAATTGAACGAGTATATCAAAACGAGTAGAATTGCAAGTCTAGTCAGAGGACGAGGCTTGTTAAATGCAATTGTAATTAACGATTCAGAAGAAAGTGAAACGGCTTGGAATATTTGTATGGCTTTGCGCGATAATGGCTTGTTAGCCAAACCAACTCATGGAAATATTATTCGTTTTGCACCGCCATTAGTTATGAATGAAGAACAACTTTTAGAATGTGTTTCGATAATCATAAAAACTTTAAAGCAATTCGAAGAATAAAAAATTAATTCAAAAACTATAATTAAAAGAAAAACCTGAATATTTCAACAATTTAAAATATTCAGGTTTTTCTTTTAATTAAATTTTAAGGAATATTATTCTTGTTGTTCCTGTTGGTATTTCATTTTATCCATTAAGTTTTGTTGAAAATCTTTTATTCCTTGTTCCCCAACAAAAGCATATAAGTATATATTAAAAAGAAGGTATATTGAACTTAAAACCACACCAATGATTGCCAAAATTTTACCCGTATTTAGATTCGAATAACCCGCATAAAGTTCAGGATCCTGATTGTATATTTTGAGGTCTTTTTTAGCCAAAACCAGTGCGATAATTCCTAAAATTAATCCTATGAACCCCCAACAGCAGCAGGTTAAGATTGATAATATTCCTAGAGTAAGTACTGCGTTTGAATTAGGTAGTTTTTGTTTTTCCATCTTGGTAATAAATTAAAAATTAATCATTTTGTAAATGTAAGAAACTATCATTAGGATTGCGTTAAAAAGGGCTAAACCTATTATCAATTTATGGTAATTTCGACTTTTATCCAGAAAGTGGAGACAAAGTATTCCAAAAAATAATAAGGTAGTGTAAATTGCAGGAAACTGATAGAAAGCTTTTGCGAACTCACCATCTATGATTAAAAGTAGCGCTCTTTGAGTTCCGCATCCCAAGCAATCAACTCCAAATAGGGATTTATTCATACAAGGAAGCATATATTTTTGAATATCCAAAGCTGTTTTATTTTGAATACAATTTTACGAATTAATATTCACATCAGAATAGTAAGTTTATTATTTATAAGTTTCCTACTTTTGGATTATAAAATTTAAAGATGAAAAAAATACTAATTCCTTTTATGATAATTGCAATTATCTATGCTTTATATGAGCAAAGTAAAAGCAGTCCAAATGTGTATGTAATGGTATTTGCAATTGTCTTTTTTATGTATGGAATGATGCGGTTAAGTGCTAAAACTCCAAGTAAAAATCAAGAAACAACAGAAGAAGATGTTTAACAAAGGGGATAAGGTTTCGGTTTTGGACGATGCTATTAACGGCATTGTTTTGTCAGTTAATAATAATGATATTACAATTGAAACCGAAGATGGTTTTGTGATGAGCTATTTGTCAAAAGAACTAATCAAAATTAATAATAGCAGTGAGTTAAATAAGAGTATGGGTTCCTTTAATCCAAATCAAATAAAACAAGAAAAAGAAGAACCTAAGGCTCGAAGTTTTGTCAAGGAAAAGAAATCAAAGCATGAATTTGCAGCTCCTGAATTCGATTTGCATATCGAAAAATTAGTCCCAAGTTTTAAAGGAATGAGTAATTATGAAATTTTGACATTACAGTCGGAGACGGCTAAACGCCATATCGAATTTGCGATTAGAAACAGAATTCCTAAAATTGTTTTTATACATGGTGTAGGAGAAGGCGTTCTTAAAGCAGAATTAGATTTTCTCCTTGGTCGATATGATTCTATTGATTTTCGAGAAGGGAATTATCAAAAATATGGATTAGGTGCAACCGAAGTATTTATCAAACAAAATACCAAATAATTTAATGTTAATTGGCTGTAATTAACTCTCCAAATAAAATGTCATTACCATAATAAAAAGTACTTGTCCCTCTTTTAAATGTTATTTTTTTTAGTCTAATGGTATGTGAAAATCCAGAACCATTGGTTACTGTAGTAACTTCAACAATACCACCAAGGTCAGTGACTCCATCTACTCCAGTCCATTCTTCATTGATTGTAGGTGTTTTAGTACTACAAAAATAATCAGAAACGGGCAAAACCAATGCTGAACTGTAAGTGCGAAAAACTAATTTATTAGTGGTACTGCCAAGAAGTTGCGTTCTAGTTCCAGCGACACTTTGAATTAAAGAAGGGTCTATACCTTCTAATTCCATACTTTCGGTTCTGTTGTTGGAAACTGTGTAAATCTTTAAATTAGTATCACAACGAACTAATTCGGGCGGAAATGACAATGTTAAAACATTAGCTGTTGTTAAATAATCTCCAAAATTAAAGGAGTCATAAACTAAATCTCCATTAGGAGTAGAAAAAGTGACATTTTTAAATATTATATTATGATTGTATCTGCTTATTCTTGTTGCGGCTGTGGTAGCATCTGTCGTCCCATAAACTGCAGAGGTTGTAATTTCTATTTTTCCTGCTCTAGCAATCCACTCTTGAGAAAGTGTAGGAGTAGCAGGTTGGAATGTTTCGCATATATTATCCACGCCTATTGTACCATTATAAAGTCGATATCGGGCTCTATTTGAAGTGTTTATATTAAATTCGGCAACTCCAGAAATATTTGGAAAGGCATTTTGGCTTTCAGGCATTTCAAGGAGTAAAACTTCAGATCCGTTAAGTTTATATAAAATCTGGTTATTTGAACATTTTGCTGTCTGTACTGCATTAAAATTGATTGTATTTACAGTCAGATTTCCATCATTACAACTGTTTAGCATTAGAACAACAACCAATAATCCCAGTAAATTTTTCATATTTAAACTATTTGTCACAAAAATAGTATTTTAATTTACAATCGCCAATCAATTTGTGTTCCATTAACAGGTCTAAATTTCATAACTTTGCGGTAATGAAAAATGTATATCTAGATAGTGCTGCAACAAGTCAAATTCGTTCCGAAGTAATTGTTGAAATGACTAAAGTTATGGAAGACTTTTATGGGAATCCATCCTCAACTCATAGTTTTGGTCGTCACGCCAAAAGTATTTTAGAGCTTTCAAGAAAATCAATTGCTAAAGAATTCAATATTTCGGCCCAAGAAATTTTTTTCACTTCAGGAGGAACAGAGTCTAATAATTGGATTCTTAGATCGGTTGTTAAAGATTTAAAAATAGATCGAATTATATCAAGCAAAATTGAACATCACGCCGTTTTACATACTCTTGAAGCTTTGGAAAAGGATTTTAATATTGAGGTTGATTATGTTAAAGTTTTACCTAATGGAGGAATTGACATTAGTGATTTAGTTGAATTATTGTCTCAAGAAAAGAAAACTCTTGTTAGTTTGATGCAAGTAAATAATGAAACAGGAGTAGTTTTAGATTTGCAAAAAGTTGGAAGAATATGTGAGCAATATAATGCTTTATTTCATTCCGATACCGTTCAATCAGTAGGCAAAACCAAGTTAGATTTGAAAGCAATTTCAGTTGATTTTGTGGTTGCAAGTGCCCATAAATTTCATGGACCTAAAGGAATTGGATTTGCTTTTATTAGAAAGAATTCAGGATTACAACCCCTGTTCATAGGAGGAGAACAGGAAAAGGGATTGCGTGCAGGAACAGAAGCTATTCACCAAATTGCAGGCATGGCAAAAGCATTGTCAATCTCCTATAATAATTTAGAAAAGGAAGAAAAATATATTTTAGAATTAAGAAGTTATTTAATTTCTCAACTAGAAATTTATTTCCCTGATTTTGAAATCAATGGTAACAAAGATGGTTTTTATACTATTTTGAATGTATTATTGCCTTTTACTGAAGATAAAACAGCCTTGATTTTATTTCATTTAGATATGAAAGGAATTGCAGTTTCCAGAGGAAGTGCTTGCCAATCTGGAAGTATAAAAGCATCACACGTTTTAGCGGAGATGCTTTCTGATGAAGATTTGAAAAAACCAAGTATACGTATTTCTTTAAGTCACTATAACACTAAAGAAGATATCGATTTATTTATAGATGCTTTAAAAACGGTTTAAAAAAACAACCTATTTAAGGTTGTTTTTTTAATTCCTTGATCATTTCATTAATATCTAATTTAGCGACAGCGATATGTTTGTCAGCCACTCCATAATAGACATAGAGATCATTACCAAATTGGGAGTGACCCGTTGGGAATACAATATTGCGAACTTCACCTTCAATTTCCCATAATTTAGTTGGTGAAAATAGGGGATAAGGCAATCGTGCTATTTCAATTTTAGGATTGTCTAATTGCAATAAAGCGGCTTTAGCATGATACACTTTCCCAGTCGTTGTTTCTTGCACTCCATGATAAATTAGAAGCCAACCGTGTTCTGTTTCTATTGGAGGTCCGCCAGCACCAATGTAATTTACTTCAAATATATCTTTGGGGTCAAGAACAATGAATTCGACCAATTTTCGAAGGTAGTCTTTCCAAAAATCTTTAGTTAATTCCTTCCAATCCTCAAATTCCACAATTTGAATTCCAGGCCAAATCCGATGTAACATAACAAATTTACCATTTATTTTTCTTGGAAATAAAACAATATCCTTGTCTCTAAGTAATCTGAATTCATCTTCTACCAAGCCAATTTGGGCAAATAAATTATAATATTGATGGTACTTCGGATTTAGATTCTTGCTGCCGTTACTGGTCACCAATTCTTCATATTCCTGATAATTAACTGGTGGTGTAATTACTCCATGTTTTTTAAAATGAATAAAATCTTTTGTAGTAGCTAATGCTCCCATGGCGTTTATTCCATCATAAGCAGTATAAGTGATGTAAAAAGTATCTTCAATTTTGACAATCCTAGGATCCTCAACACCATGTTTTTCGTATTCAAATTCCCGACTTAATAATGGCTTATCCCAGCGTTCCACAATTTTAAGCGGTCCTTCTGATTTAGCATATCCAATTGTAGAGAAATTTCCCTCTTGAACGGCTCTATATAAGATATGAAGTATATTTCCATCCTGATAAATCCCAGGATTAAAAACCCCATTATTTTCAAATTCATTCTCGGTGGGACTAAGAAGTATCCCTAGTTTTTCTATTTTTACCATGATTTAGGATGTTAGTGTTTGGAATTAGTATTTTCTCTTTTGTCATTTTCTTTTTCTAGCTTTTTAAAGTAGCCTCTAAAAAGGAAATTGTGTTTTAAAGCTTCTAGGTTTTCATTAAGTCTATAACTTGCTTCATTAATGTTAGTCATCGTAGAGTCCATTTTTTGCACTAATTTCGGATTGTTTGAGAGATAGTTTATTGCTCCTTTTCCATCTTTTACATTTACTATTGTCGCATTTAGATTTTGTACAACCTTGTCAATTTTGTAAGTAGACCGGTCTAGATTAGCTATTATTTTTTTTATTTTATTGGCGACTACAGTATCTTTTATAATTCCTAAAACATTATCTTTTTTGTTTAAAGAAGAAAGAGTAGAGTTTAAATCAGCTACAGTTTCTGAAGCTCCTTTTCCTGTCAATTTTAAATAATAGATTGTTTTTTTTAAATCATTTGCCATCACAGTATCATTAATCAAAAGTCCGACAGTACCTTTCCCATCTGAAATTTGTTTAGTTACTTTTAGTAAATTCAGAGATAATTCAGCTAAATTATCATTAGTTGTACTAAATGTTTTTAGGACATCATCAGTGCGAATTCGATTAACTGATTTAAGAATGTCGCCAGCACGAACTGGGGGTTGTGTATCGGTTCCCGGAATAATATTAATAATCATATTGCCTACTAAACCATCTGAACTTATGGATGCTTTTGCATCTTTTTTAATATGAGGGAAAACAGTTTTTTCAATAATCATATTCACTCGGATTAGGGTGTCATTAATCATATCAATACTCCGAACTGTTCCGACATTAATTCCAGAGAATCTTACATTGTTTCCCAATTGTAACCCATTTACATTATTAAATTCTGCTTTTAAATTACTAGTTCCTCCAAACATTTTCTGCTTATCACCAATGAAATAAATAGCAAGAACGAATAGCACTAATCCGATTATTACAAAAAAACCAAGACGTATTTTTTGGGAGGTTGATTTTTCCATTTTTGTTTTTATTTAAAGAAAGCTTGAACTTTTGGATCATCAGAAGAAGAGAGTTCTTCGAATGTACCTTCAGTATAATTTATCCCATCAACTAATAATATCATTCTGTTCGAAATCACTCTGGCACAATCAACATCGTGCGTAATAATAATAGATGAGGTATTGTATTTTTTCTGAATAGACATCATAAGTAATAATATTTCTTTGGATGTTATAGGATCTAAACCGGTTGTAGGCTCATCATATAATATAATTTTGGGTTGTAGGATTAGAGTTCGTGCTAGCGCGATTCTACGTTTCATTCCGCCAGAAAGTTCACTAGGCATTAAATTAACGGCATGTGCCAAACCTACATTTTCTAAAGCCTCCATGACTAATGGAGTAGTATCTTTTAGGACTCCAAATTTTTTAGTGTGACGTCTCAATGGGAATTCTAAATTTTCCCGAACCGACATCGAGTCATAAAGGGCACTTCCCTGAAAAAGAAACCCAATTTCCGTTCTTAATTCATCTAGTTTTTCGTGGTTTAACTCTCGAATATTTTTCCCCATCACTATAATTATTCCGCTATCGGGCTGTTCTAATCCAATTAGGCATTTTATCATTACTGATTTTCCAGACCCAGATTTACCCATAATAACCAAATTTTCCCCTTCATTCAAATACATATTAAAACCATCTAATACATGATTATTCCCATAGCTTTTTTTTAAGTCTTTTATTTCAATTACATGTTCTTGCTCGATATTAGTAGGTTTTATCATATTAATCGTAAAATATATTAGTTACAAAAACCGCGATAAAATCAATTATAAATAAAAGCATCGAAGTGAAAACGACTGCGGAATTAGCCGCTAATCCAACCCCAGCAGTACCTGTCTTACAATTGTAGCCTTTAAAACAACCAACTAGTCCGATAGCAAATCCAAAGAAGAAAGTTTTAAAGGTTGTTGGTATTAAATCACTAAATTCTAAACTATTAAAAACTTGATTATAATATTGTAGTAAGGATACATTTCCTTTGATGTTTTCAACCATTGCTGAGCCATAAATTGCAATTGCATCTCCAAAAAAAACAAGTATAGGTAGCATTAATGTTGTTGCCATTATACGAGTAACGACTAGGTATTTAAAGGGATTTGTACCCGAAACTTCCATAGCATCAATTTGTTCTGTAACTCGCATTGAACCCAGTTCGGCACCAATGCCAGAACCTATTCGTCCAGCACAAATTAAGGCTGTGATAATTGGTCCAATTTCACGGATAATTGAAATACTTACCATTGATGGCATCCAGGATACAGCGCCAAATTCCTGTAGTGTTGGACGCGATTGCAAAGTAAAAACCAAACCAATAATAAAACCAGTTACCGCTACAAGTAGAAGGGATCTATTTCCCATATTAAAACACTGTCGCAGAAATTCTTTAAATTCAAAAGGACGTTTAAAGGTTTCTATAAAAAACCGATTTCCAAAATAAGAGAGTTCGCCAATTTCGATTAAAAAAGCTTTAAATACTTCTTGAATTTTAAAAATATTATTCATGGAAAGACGAATTAATTTTTAATAAAAGGGCTACTCAAATATACAACTAATATGCTGATATATAGTATTTTGATTTTAAAAAAATTGCTGTAGGATTGCGTTTACAAGGACTGGATTCGAGTTTTTATTCCAACAAAAAGGGATATTCAAAAAGAATATCCCGTCAGGTATTTTATATTATAATTTAAAATGAAGCTTATTTCAAATAGTAGATTTGTAAATAGATTTTTGTCTTTTTGAACTTGGTCTTCCAAAGTGATTTAAAATTAAAATGTCATTTTTTCATGCTTAATAGTAAATTAGTAATCAAAATTAGAGCGGTGTTCTTTTATGAAACTATCCCAAGTCGCAGCTTGTTTTCCTGTGATTTGATAAAAATTGTCAAAGACATCATCGGCACCTGGAATAGTTCCATCGGCATATCTTTTAAAATGGTCAGAAACACAGCTCATATACGCTATTTCAGCACCGGATGCAATCATTGCCTTTAAGAATACTTCAGGAGATTGAGGTACATATTGAAAAGGTTTTTCAACAATTGTGGTCAATAGTTCTGCAATTTCATAATAGGATTTGGCATCATAACCCATCCGATACGTTTTTCCCGAATGAATTTCAGGTTCTGACAGAGAAATTGCAGCTACTTGAGCAACATCGTCAACACTAACCCAGCTTTTTCGGGCAGCTTTCACATATTGGGTAATAGTTCCGTTATTTATAACATTAGTACCACCATAACTTAGAAGATTTTGCATGTAGGTTTCGGGACGAAGGTGTGTAAATGAAAAACCCGACCATTCGATATACCTTTCAACTAATTGATGCCACGCCCAGTGTGCTACCGTGGTGTCGTCTCTTCCACAAGCACCCAAATGAACGATATGTTTTACGTTTGCTTTTTTAGCATTGTCGATGAAAGATTTACTTTGACGAAGCATGTCCACAGTATATCCTGTTACAATCAAAACACGGTCGATACCTTCGAGGGCAGTTGCATGAGTTGATTCGATATCAAAATCAAAAATTACTGTTTCTATTCCTTTTTCGTTAAAAGCCTTCGCTTTTTCGGCAGATCGAACTGCGGCTACGATTTGTATTTCCTTATTTTTAAGGAGATGAGTAATGGTTTTACCACCAATTTGGCCGGTTGCACCAGTAATCAAAATTCTTGGGATTTTTATATTTGTGTTCATTCCCGCAAGTTAAACTTTTGAAATTTCAAAATACAAAGGATTAACATAAGTCCAACAAACAAAACTTAATTAATAATCGGAATAATCCGTAGGATATAAAAAAGTAATATCAGAGTGAGATACATTTTTCTGATATTTTGGCATGGTCGACATGTCTTTCCATTCGGGAGAATCAACAAATTCTTTCCAATGTTGGTCTCTACTTGCCTGATCAGAGAAAGTTGTTATGTACATTAAATTAGGCATTTTGGCTCCAGAAATTACTTCACCATAGAAAACGGCATTGAAATTTAATCGCTCAAAGAGTTTGATTTCGCCACCAGCATTAAACATTTGAAGTTTATTAGTGTAATATGCTTCTGTTGGAGATTCATAACTGCGCAATTCATAAACTCGATTCGCTCTTGGGCCATCAAGTGCAGAAACTTTCATTACGGGCATGTCTGTAAAGGCTTTCAAGATTACAGATTCAATTCGCAAATAAGGGATTTTATCAAAGCTGGTATTCAAATAATCTTGACCAGCATTCAAATATATTATGTCTTTTGCGAGTTTTTTATCAAGATCAAGAAACTGATTCATTGATGAAAAAGGGATTAAAATTACGATTTTACGAATAGTATCTGTAGCAGTCAATCGAGGTTTAAAAACGCCTATATTTTTAAATCCAAGTTTTTTAAGAGCAGGTAAATAAGCTTCTTTTAAATATTTATCGGTAGTTTCAACTTGTTTTTCTGTCTTGAAAATATAAGTTTTAAGTTGATAAAATTCTCTTTTTTCGGAAGAAATTCTAGTATCAGATTTAGAATCTGTTTTCCCGTTTTTAAAACTGGAAACAGTAAAGACAATTACAATTATAGCTAAGACCTTGATTAATTTTACTTTCATTTTTTTATTTTTAGAACCACTAAAGTACTCATTATTTTAACATTTAAGTTATGGGTAAATAAAATAATGTAGTTATTTTAAAAAACGTTTGTACGGTAAATAAGTTACAAAAATCAAGAGTATTCGGGATATCCAATAGGAAGTCCAATTTATGATTTTAGAGTATAGATTATCTTTTAGTTTTAAGGATTCGGGTGTTATTCTTTGGCATTGATTTATAATGGTTTGCAGATGTTTTTCGAATTCCTCAGCAAAGGAATCGGAACGAATAGCAACATTCATTTCTATGCTGGCAAAAGAACTTAAATTATTTAGATTAAAGGAGCCAATTGTAGTCCATTTCTTATCGACTATTGCGGCTTTTCCATGTAAAATCGATTGATTCCATTCATACAATTCCATATTATAGCCTAGAAGTTTAGAATAAAAATGACAAGTTGCATTTTTAGATAAACTAATATCAGATAAGCCTGACAAAATTAATTTTATTTTAACTTTTTTTCGTGCAGCCTTTTTAAGTGCTGCCGATAATTTTCGACCCGGCAGAAAATAACTACCTACAATAATAATCTCTTCTTTGGCTTCTCGAATGGCTTTAATATAGCCATCACTAATTTCGGTTTTTCTTTTCAGCCAATCATTCTGAAGGATATTAATTTGTAATTTTTCATGATTATAGAAAACAGCTGCTATTTTTTTGCGTCTGCTTCTTTGCTTTTTTTGATAAAGATCTAGACAAAGCGCTTTTAAAGGTTCAGCAATATTGGCATCATTTAATTGAATCGCATAATCCAACCAGGCAATTTCCGTTTCGGATCCTTTGTATTTGTTAGCAATGTTGATACCACCAATTAAAGCTATTCTAGAATCAGCAACTAGCACTTTATGATGCATTCTTCGACCGATGTAAAATGAATTTGCGGATAATAAAGGCGAAAAAAAGCGCAATTGAATTCCACTTAATTTCATTCTTAAAATACTTTCTGAACTTAGGGAATAAGAACCAAAACCATCTAAAAGGAGGTATATTTTCACATTGCGAATTGCAGCTTCAATGAGATTATTAATTATTCTATTTCCTGTGGTATCGTCTTCAAAAATATACATTTGAAGATGAATTTCAGTTTTTGCATTTTTAATGATTTCTTCTAATCGAGAAAAATAATCAAAACCACTATGAACGAGTTCGATTTTCTGAATTTTAAGTATTGTACCTTCCTTATTCAACATAGGTTTTTCGCGATTTAACCTCTTGGATTAAAATAAATTCCAAAAGATTTTCGGTATCCAAGGTACCAATTATTTTGTCATTCTCGGTAACTAAAATCAGCTCTGATTTATGTTCGTAAATCAGTTCGAAAACATTTTCTAATAAGGCGTCTACATGAAGGTAAATTAGATTGGAATTCATAAAAGTAGTCACTGGTTCTTGATCTCCTTTTACAGAAAGTCCTTCGATAATTTGATCTCTGTTTAGTGTTCCAATAGGCTCTCCATTTTGAGTAATTAAAAAATATTTATTTTGGCTGTTTAGCAATAAAAAGACTGCTTTTTTTAGATTTTCCTCTGATTCGATTGTCTGATAATCTTTCATTATAATATCTCTAACTGAATATCCCTTCAGAAAATATTTTGATTGGGTATATTCATTTTCGATTTGGGCTCCAATTATTATAAATATGCCAATGAAGATCAAAAAGGGATTTACGAAAAAGCCTAAAACAATAAAACCTATAGCAATCAGTTGACCAATTCTGGCTGCAATTTTAGTGGCGACATGTCTTTGAAGTTTAAAAGTAAGTAGCGCACGTAAAACTCTACCGCCATCCATCGGGAAAGCAGGAATTAAATTAAATAATGCCAGCCATAGATTAACCATAAAGAAATTAAGAAAAAAAGTATTCGCATTAATTCCTTGTTTCAGTTCGTTTATCAGTACTTCCGCATTTTCGGGTACACTAATAAAAATACCCGTCAAAATTGCCAAACTAATATTAACAAGAGGTCCTGCTAAAGCCACGACTAGTTCTTCTTTAGGTTTTTCTGGAATTCGTTCTAAACGTGCAAGACCGCCAATGGGTAAGAGAGTAATGTCTCTAGTTTTAATTCCATATTTTTTTGCAGCCAAAGCATGTCCTAATTCATGTAGGAAAACAGTACTAAATATGCACAGAATAAACAAAACTGACCAAACAATTTGCATGGGAGTTTGACCGGATCTTAAGTTTACAAAAGTAATGAAGACTAGAAGTAACGTAAAAGTCCAATGTATATAAATTCCGATACCAGTAATGTTTCCAAGTTTTAATGAACCTTTCATGTTTTAAATATTAGATATTACTACTCAAAAATCTCTTTAATTAATAGACTTCATTTGTCGAAATCCCCTTGAATTCCCAAGCATTTAAATTAGCAATTGTTGTATTAGCTATTTCTGTCAAGGCTTCATTTGTCATAAAACGCTGATGATTACTAATCAAAACATTAGGATATGATTGCAAGTTTAGAAAAAGAGCGTCTTCTAACTCGTATACATCAAAACCAGCAGCGCTCAAAATTCCTTGGTCTAATGCCTTATTTAAATCATTCGTATTTACAAGATTAGCACGAGCCAGATTAATAAATAGCATTCCCTTTTTCATCTTTGAAAAAGTAGTTTCGTTAAAAATATATTCTGAATTCCTATTTGAAACAGATAATACAACTATTATATCCGAATGTTCACAAATAGCTTCTAAGGAGGTATAGCTAATTTCGATTTCATTTTTAAGATTTTTATTTTCTTCTCGATCAAAAGCCAATAATTTGCATCCAAAACCACTCATGATCTTAGCAAATGCAGCTCCGGAATTTTGTGTTCCAACAATTCCAATTGTTTTCGCATGTAAATCAAAACCAATCAATTGATCCAGTCTGTAATCTCCATTCCGCCTTAATTTTTGAGCTAATAGCAACTTCCTATTTAGTGCTAATAGCATTGCTACAGCATATTCGGCAATAGAATAGGGTGAAAAATAAGGCACATTTGCTATCTTAATTCCGAGTGCAATTGCCATTGATACTTCTATATTATCAAAACTATTTGATCTAATGGTTATGAATTTAACACCCAAAATATATAGTTTTTTTAATATTGGAGCAGAAGCAATGTCATTTCTATATAATGAAATAGCCTCAAATCCCTTTGCTAAATCAACTGTTTCATCATTTAAGGAGCTGTTGATATATACCAATTTCTGATGACCGTTTGCCGCTTTTTCCAAGAAATTTTTTTCAAATTCCAATAAACCATAAATTAGTGTTTTCATATATTTATCAAAATCAAAATCAGTTAATTTTTACTTTCAAATAGTGGTAATTTTCAAATGTAAATTCCAATATTTACGTTATTTTTATTTTAGTTTTTAGGTATAAAATAAGATCTTTAATAGACTTTACTTTTCCATAATCCTGTTCTGGAATTTCAACTCCAAGTCTTTCATCCAGTGTTACAATAAATTGCAATGCATCATAGGAATCAATGTAAAGCGTTTCCTGAATGTTCTCTTCGTCTCTCAAATTTGATGGTTCGGTATCTGGTGCAATTTCTTTGAGCATCTGATAAATAGTTTTTTTTAATTCGTCCTCCTTCATAATAATTCAGGATTTAGTAAGTATTTATTTATAGAACTTAGAAAACGGCTTCCAATAAGACCATCCGTAGCGCGGTGATCTCCTGCTAAAGTCACCTTAATTACGGTCCGAATTCCGAGCATTCCATTTTCTGCAAATGGAAGTTCTATACTACTTCCAAATCCGATAATGGCAACTTGAGGAGGATAGATTACGCCAAATACAGTTTCTGCTCCACCTTCTCCAATATTTGTAATCGTGATTGTTGAATCACTCAATTCAGAACTACGTAATTTTAAGGCTCGCGCTCTCGGGATAATATCATTTAGAGCAGCCATAATTTCATCAATAGTTTTTGTATTAACCTGATGAATTGCGGGAACTATAATTCCTCCAGTTCTTAGTGAAACTACAAATCCAATATTAATTTCTTTTTTTAATTGTAATCCATTATTCCAAGTTGCATTCAAAACGGGGAATTCGACTAGTGCAAGTGCTGTTGCTTTTATCAACAGAGAAGCAGGTAAAAGGCGTTCTTTTACAGTTCGCTTTTTATTGGCTTCCTGAAGCCACTTCAAGGCTTTTGACATATCTATTTTTTTTTCTAAATAGTAGTGTGGGATTTCCTTGTTAGACTTGCTCATGGCTGCCGCGACAGCCATTCTAATTGATTCCGTAGCCGATTCTATTATTTCTTTTTTAATTAAAATTTCCTTTTTTGCGAATTTTTCTTCTCCATTTCCAATTTTAAAATGTTGGTATTTAAGAGTTTGTGCTTTTTCGATATCTTCTTTAGTTATTGCTCCATCTTCGCCTGTTCCAATAATTTTTGAAAAATCAATATTATTTTCAACAGCAATTATTCGTGCAAGAGGAGTAATTTTTTGTTTCCGTTCCTCTGTTATTTTAGGACTGATTTCAAAAGCTACTTTTTCTTCAATTGGTTGTAATTCAATTACTTCTTTTTCTACATCTATTTCTGATTTTTCTCTTATTAAAGCCATTACAGTTCCTACTGCTACTTTAGTTCCTTCTTTTATTAATAATTCACCAAGTATACCTTGATCAAAAACTTCAATTTCAATGAGTCCTTTTTGAGTTTCTACTTCGGCAATGATGTCACCTCGGGACACAAAATCTCCGGGCTTTTTTTTCCAGGCTACTAAAGTTCCATCTTCCATATCAGCACCTAGACTAGGCATTTGAAATTCAATCATGATGAATTAACTTTTTAACGGTTTTTATAATATCACTTATTTGAGGAATAGCCGCATCTTCTAAATGTGCAGGATAGGGAATAGGAACTTCTATCCCGCACAACCGATGAACAGGCGCATCCAAATCATAGAATCCTTTTTCCATAATTCGGGCACTTATTTCAGCTGAAATACTAACTGATTTCCAAGCCTCTTCTACTATAAGCACCCGATGGGTTTTGGCAACTGAAGCCAGAAAAGTTTCCTCATCCAAAGGACGTAAGACTCTTAAATCTATGACTTCTGCTTCTATTCCAATTTTGGATAATTCAATTGCGGCATCCAAACATTTATATACTCCTGAACCATATGTAATAATGGAAATATCTTTTCCAGTTCTCAAGATTTTTGCTTTTTTAATATTTATAATCGATGAATCAAAAACAAATTCTTTCTCTAAATTCAGCATAGCAGTATATTCAAACAGAATTACTGGATCAGGGCTTTTTAATGCAGATAGCAACATTCCTCTTGCATCTTCATGTGTTCCAACTGA
>Ga0114958_10000943_pt1 | contig 23854 bp, 22 predicted proteins | sample C_130208_EF_Meta_FD_89577 | JGI IMG/M metagenome (GOLD analysis project Ga0114958, IMG submission 89577) | Freshwater microbial communities from Lake Croche, Canada to study carbon cycling - C_130208_EF_MetaG | ecosystem: Environmental > Aquatic > Freshwater > Lake | place: Lake Croche, Canada... | reverse complement strand
TTTTAATTAAAATTTATATTATAAAATATATAATTTATTTTTTATTTTTTTTTTTTTTTTATATAATTTATTAATAATGAGCTTTGAACAACAAATTCAACAATGGGTTTCTATTGATAATCAAATGAAGATTTTAAATGATAAGATTAAAGAATTACGAGATAAAAAACATTTAATATCGGAACAAATCAATATACATATTGAAACATCACAATTAAATAATTCTTCTGTAAAGATTAGTGATGGCCAACTAAAATTTGTTAAGGTTAAAGAAACTCAACAACTAACATTTAAGTATTTAGAAACTTGTCTTTCAGAAATAATTAAAAATGAAGAACAAGTTAAGAAAATTGTTGAATATATTAAAAATAAACGAGAAGTTAAATATGTTCCTGAAATAAAGCGATTATATAATAATTAATTTATATTTTAATATTGTATATGACTGAGACTTATAGTATAAATAATAGTGAAAATATAGATAATATGGATAGTAGAGAAACAAATATTTTTGAGGATGATGAATTTGTATATACAAAAAAGGGTAATGAAATTATAGGAGGTGGTTATAAAATTAAATCTTTATTTCTCCAAGAAAATGACCCTATTTTGGCTACATTTAATAAAAAAGATCAAAAAGGTGGAAAAGTATCCAGCCCATTTGAAAATTTAGCAGTTCCTGCAGGATTATTTTATATTAATATGAGAATTCCTAAAAAAAAAAGAGAAGATGATGATGAAGAACATTTTAAACATCATGAACCAATATCAGATGATATTTTAGATAAACTATATTCTCTTGTTGAATTTGATAAAAAAAGTAAAAGAAAAACCAAAAAACATAATATAAAACACGATAAAACGAAAACTCGTAAACTAAAAAAAGTTTAATTTATACATATATATTAAGTAAAATATATGTATTTTTCTGTATTTCCATCTTCTGAATATAATTTTAATGAGGAAATAAATATAGATAATAAATTAACAAATGAGGAGGATGATATATGTTTAATATGTTGGCTTCCATCTGAAGAAAAAAATGATATAAAATATTTATCCGATTTTAGTCATATTAAACCTAAATGTAATTGTAAACCTAAATTACATTTAATATGTATAAATGATTGGCTCCAAAATTCCCAAAGTTGTCCTATTTGTAGAAAAAAAATGAATATTATAATTCTTACAACTAACAACAAAAATTTTTTATCTAATTGTTATATAATTTGTATTTCATTTACAGTTCATTTTTTTAGATTGATGTTTTATATATCTTCTATTAATTTATTATGTTTACTAATTTATAAAATATATTCAATTTGTTATATTGAAAATAGTTATAAAATATATAATTATGAAATTATTTAGCCTTTATAATCTGGACCATGTATTATGGTTAAATGGGGAAACTAAAATTTCAGATAATTTACCTTTCCAATAATTTACACGTTGTTCCATAGCAATATCTTTTAATGTTTTTGGATAAATTGGTTCAGTTGCCATTAATTCTTCTTCTGTGGAATTCATTCTTGGTTTATATCCAAAACAATTAACACCAAATTTAATTTTTGGATTGGCTATATAACCGCCATTTACTCCTGGTCTTCCGCAATCATTTTCATGCCCCTCTATTTTTTGGAGCTCATTATAGGTTTTTTGTTGTGTTGGAAATAATGCCATTTGTCCATCTGACCATCCATAATTACACCATTCGCCCCCTTTTTTATAAGTTTCTTCTAACTCACTATATGTTGCTAAGCGAGCACCATATGCTGAACATAATGCTTTAGCATCGGGATAATTATATTCATTTCCGGGAATATTAAATACTTGAGGTTTTATTAAAATTTCTGGAACTGGAGCTTTTTTTGCTTCAACTTTTGAAGTATCTATAGTAATATCTACTTCAGGTGAACCAGTAAACACGTTTTTAAGTTTTGCAATAATATCAATACCAAAAAAATATTGTAATCCATTAATAATTATCAAAACAATAAAAAAAGCTACCAAAATAATTGTTAGTATTCTTGAATTTGAATTTGATACATTTCTATTTTGATCTATAACAGTTCTATCTCCTAAACTCATAAATAAAACTATATATAAAATTAAGATAAATACTAAAATAATAATAACAATTGGATTTGATAATAAATTATTAATATAATTATATGTATCGTTTGCCACTGTTCCTAAACCTGTGCTTACTGTATTTTTAAAATCATTCGTAGAATCCTCCATATATATATTATATATAAATCAAAATTATTATATTATAATAATTATTTTCTTCTATTTTGTTTTCTATAGAAAAAACAATATGCCTTTGGAGTTTTTATTTGTTGTTCCATAGCGACTTCAGACACAATAGTATCATTATAATGATACCATTTTCCATTTGCATTTTTTATAAATGATGTATAATGTCCTCCAAAAACTGAACCACTATGATTACATACACCATAAAGATCATATATATAAGAATCTTTATCATAACCTATTACATATTTAGATAAATTCAAATTTTCTAAAGGAAAATCAACCATTACTTGATTCTTTTTATTCATTGAATTAAAACGTTTTATATCAATTACTAAAATATCCGGAAAACTCCAAATCATTATATTTTTTTTGGCAACTACTTTTTCATTACTTTCTTCTAATTTAATACAATTATCACCATCTAATATTTCACCTTCTACATATAAATTAAAACAATCAATAATAGTTGGTGATTTATTATCTAAAGGAATTGGTAAATTAATTATAAAAAATGGTTCAGGTATCATACTTATCTTTTGTCCATTTGATATATTTTCAAGTATTGAAACATGAATACCATAAAAGATTTTCCAAAGTTCAGAATAATCATTTTCATACATTGATTTTATCCTTTCAAAACATTTTACTGCTATTTTATCTTTTTCATCCTGAACTTTTCCTTCAATAGTCATATTAACTTCTCTTGATAAAGCATTATGAAAACAATCAATTACAAAAATTAAAAACTCTGGTAAATCATTTTGATTATATCCTGAAAATATATCCTGGCCTTTTAATTTAGCTAATTTTTGAACAGTTTTTACAAATTTAAATGGAGAAACTATACAATTTTTTTCCCATAAAAGACTACGTAATTCATCCCATTCTATTAAAAGTGCAGAATCATATTTATTATTTAATTTTTTTTTATAAGTTTTCATTTCTAAAAAATCATTTAACTCATATGTATGTGATAATACTTGCATTGTTGAATTTAAAAAACATGTATTTCCCAGATTAGCTAATCCTGATAATCCTCTATCTTTATATTTTTCAAAACTCATTATTTTTTATAATAAATTATTATATTTTTATATTTAAACATATTTTTTATAATATATATATTATTATGTCTCAACACTTTACTCCAAGAAATTTAACCCAAGAACAACAAAGACTTCTTTCTATGTATATTAATCAATACAATCAAACTAATATACATATTGAATTGTTGTTGGATATGTTAGATGAAATACGAACAAATATTTTAAATGTAATTCATTTTTTACAACCAAGAAGAACCAGAATTAATAGACATAGTAGAAATTCTAATTCAAATATTAATAGATTAATTAATCAAATATTTAATGAAAGACAAAATAATTATATTTATTACGATTATAATAATCCAATAAATCCATCTTTATATAATAATTTTTTTACAAATGACTTAACTAATTTGAACAATAGAAGAAATTATTTTGATCTTTCATTTAATAATTTAAACACAAACGAAAATACAAATACAAATACAAATACAAATACAAATACCGATTTATTTAATAATTATTACAATTATATTAATAATAATAATCTAAATACCAGACAAAATAATGATTTAAATAATTTTATTGCTAATTTTTTAAATTCAACTGTGCCTATACGACCATCTTCTGAACAAATTAATAGAGCATCACGATTAGTTAGATATGGAGATATAGAAAATCCATTATCAGAGTCATGTCCTATATCTTTAGATGAATTTAATGATAATGATTTTGTTAGACAATTATTACCTTGCGGACATTTATTTCATCAACTACCATTTAATGAATGGTTTTCCGAAAATGTCAGATGTCCTATTTGTAGATATGATATTAGAAATTATAGAACTTTGTCTCGGAGAAATACACCAAATAATACCTCTAATGAATCTTCTAATAATACAACTGAAACTACTGATTCTGTTGCTACTTCTTCAACCACTATTTTAACTACACCTTCTATAAATAATACACAAAATAACAATGCAAACCAAAGAGAAAATAATACTATATCATCAAGAAATAATAATCTGGATTCATCTTTGCCTATCTCTAATATCAATGTAATAAGAGATCCATTATCAAATGAAATTGAACATTTAACTTTTGATATTACTGATCAACAATTTACAAATAATTTTCTGGATAGAATGACCAGAAATATATTTCAAACATTATTAAATCCACAAAGTCAAAATAATAATAATAATAATAATAATGATAGATTTTTGATTGACCCATCAAATAATCTTTTATTTTACGAGACTTTTATTACACCTAATAGTAATCTTAATAACAACAACAATAACAACAATAACAATAATAATCGTTAAAACAATATAAAGACGATTTAAGTATAAATAATATAATAAGATGACACAAATTAGAAGTAAAAGTAGAAATGGCAATCGTTGGACTATAAATGAATGTCTTCAACTACAAAGAGAATTTGAATTATTGAATCTACCAATTTCTGAAATTGCTTGTAGACATAAGCGCAGTCCTAATGCTATAATGTTTAAATTGGTTCAAGAAGGTTTAGCAGATTTTAATGTGTTATATAGTAATTTTCATGATTTAAATGATCCTATGCCAACTCATTTTTATTCCAATTATGAGAATAATCAGGAAGCAGGTGAATTTGTAAAAATGTGCCAAAATTATGTCCCAGAAAAGGGACACGAAGATAATTATGAAGCGGGGGAACAAGAAGAATTTGATGAGGATGAAAATATAAAGGCCCATGTAATGCGTTTAGAAAAGCAAGTAATGTATCTCACTGAAATGTTAATGAAAACTAATAAGAATAAATCTGTATTTTCATTATTTACATAAACATGGATACTAAAAAATTATTAAAAATATTAATATTAATATTAAATTTAATTTACACCTTTACACATTTAAAACGCCCATTATAGACGCTAAAAAAATAAAAAGTGTAAAATCAATAGTAGGAATTTCACCTACGATGGTCTTACTTTTTCTTCTTCCTTTTGTTTATTTGAAGAAGTGAAAGACGAAATTTGAAAACATAAGGGTCTTTCTTGGCTTTCTATCCAAGATTGTGTTAATTTCATTATGTTTATTGCTGAATTCGCATCATGGGTTCTAAATACGGTTTGTTTGACTTCTTGTCTCACGCAGTTAGAACATACTAAAAGACGGAATTGGTTATTTCCTTTGTTATTTTTGTAATAGGCTAAATCGTTATTAATTTCACAACATTTCTTACTTGTATTACATTCATTGATGGTTATAGTATCATATTTTCTATGGATTAGTTTTCTTAATCCTTTGTTCATCGTAGGTATAAAATGTTTCATTTGTGTGCTTCTACTCCAATTTCCATAACCAATCAGGTATTTTCTCCAAAAGTTTCCTTGATTTTATTCAAGAATTTATCTATACTTTTCTTCCCATAAGAGTATTGTCTAAACTTCATTTTACGCCATACTTCTCGTTTATAAAATTCAGTGGTTTCCTTATTCAATTTATCCTTCTCAACCAGATACAATTTGAATTTTTCATAATCAACCGATTTGCTATTTTGAAACGATAATTGTGTTTCTTTCTCAATAATTCCATTGCGTTTTCTTTCCTCTAATAAAATTCGTTGGTTGGTTTTTGCTTTACTTTCTCGTTTTCTTTGTGGGGATGTGTATTGTAGTTTGTTTCCATTTTTATCCATCATATAAACTAATGAACGCTTACCATGGTCGCAACCCACTATATTCCTATCTTTCAAACTATCTAATTGTTCTAAAGATAAATCTTCTATGGTATGAAACTCTTGTTCTTGTAAAACGGGAACTCTCGACCCCCATTTTTTATCTTTCAAATCCTTTCTGACAAATAGTAAGCAACGTGCAAAGGTGTAATAATAATTCAAATACTTTGTATTTAGTTGATTTTAAATTATAATATTAAGGAAAAGGTGTAAAAATGATTTCGTATAAAAATGATCTAATAATATCTATTATATTTCCTTGTTAGTTTCCTTTATTTTCAATATATAAGAATTCGTTTTTTTATATTTTATAAATATATAAATAAAGAATGAAATTAAAAAAATTAAACTTTATGTTTTTAATTTTAGTATTAATTTTTATTTTAATTGGTATTTTTATTGTGTCATATATGTTAAAGAAAAATAATAATAGTAGTAAAATTATTAAATGTAATATGAAATATGGTTGGTGTCCAGCAGCAAAATGTATTCCTAACCCATATGATGATTCAAAAGCTTATTGTATGTGTGATGTAAAGTCTGGAATAAATTACAGTGTTGGTAATAATAATTGTGAAAATATAAAACCCTATACGACTAAATTTGGACAAGAAGTAATTTTTTCTGATTTTAGTCCTAATTACATAGATTATCATTTACAAAAATGTCCTCCTCAAGAAGTGAATATGAATTGTATGAATAAAATTTGCTCTGTAGATCCAAATAATCCGTCAAAAGCAATTTGTTTGTGTGATAAAATAGACAATAATGGTTTGGAGTGGGTGACGTTTAATAAAAACGGAGGTGAAAAATTGTGTAATTATCAATCGGGTGCTTCTATTAAGGATCATGAAGCTATGTTAAAATATATTAGTGAAAATAAAAAGAATATTATCTAAAACAATTTATTGGGAACATACTGATTTTTAATCTTTTGTAGTAAAATCTTGTCTCCTTTTTAAGATTTTACAATGTGAAAACTTTGAAATTTAATAGCCATATTTCTTATAAAAGGTGTAAAAGGTGTAAAATGATAAGTTGGTATATTTATTGATTTTCTAAACATCAAAACTAACAAATAAAAAATAAAAATTACTCATTATTTGCTCTAACTGTAAAGAATTTTGTTACACTTTGGTTTCTATTTTTTGTATTATTTGTGTCTCTTAAATATTTCGCAAATATTAATTCTTCTACTTCTTTATCTTTAATTTGACTTATTTTTTTATCACATTTCTTTTCGTCTGTTATTTCCTCTCTAATTTTATCAATTGTTTCTTGTAATTTTGTAACCTTTGCACGCCTTGGAGGTTTTTGGGATAACCATATATCTTTTAATACCAAACCAAATAATTGTAACAATGGCTTCATAATTTGATTTGTTATATAGAATGAATAATCAATTTGTAGATTATTTTCTTTAATGAATGATGGTGTTTCTATTCTATCACCTTGTAAAACTTTTTTACCTTTTGATAACTCCTTAGTAATTATATATACAAAGGGAATTCTATCTCCTGAAGTTGGCTTATTTCCAGGTTCTCTTTGACTAATTCTATCAGCTAAAACTTTATGTGCTACTCCTTGTGGATTTTTATAAAATGAACGTAATGATTTTGTAATAATTAATTTTTCTATTGGTACATTTCCATCTATTAATTCTTGTAAACATTTGTTAACATAATCTATTGCCTTTTGTATATTTTTTTCCTTCATTAAAATATCAATAACTCCTCCATATATATCTTTAACAATTGGAGCATTATCTCGTCTTTTTAATACAATTCCCATTTCATTTCTTTTTCCTTTAGTTGGGTCTAATTCATATTTTATTGACACATAACGTTTCTTTGATAACAAACAAAATGGCATAAAAGTTTTTTCATATTCAAAATCATGTGGTTGTTTTAATACCTTGGATACATTATGACAAGCCTCTTGTGCAATTTCTATTGATAATTCTAATGCTTTATCACCTACTATTTTTTCTCCGGTTTCTTTATCAGTTAGATTAAATTTGAAAAATACAGAATCAGTATTATGAACAATCATATTTCCAATTCCTGCAGCAAAATGATGATTTTCTGTAGTTAAATCATAAACGTAACCAGAATATTGTATATCTTTTATTTTTGTAATAGAATTAGTATTTTTTATTTGTTTTTCATTTGTTACTTTTATTGTATAAATATTTTTGTTATCATTTTTTGTATTAATAATTGCTAAATATCCAAGGGTTTGGGCTAACAAATATATTAATGAAGCACTTAATTGATTCTCTTGTTCAAAACAAATGTAATTATTTTTACCTTTATTTATTTGAGTATCAATCATTCCTTTCCAAAAAGCTTTTCTAATATTTTCACTGGATTGTAATATTTGAATAGGAATAATTTTACATTTTTTAGAATACATTTGTGTTTTATATTTTTTAACTAATGTATCAATTTTTGAAAATTCTTCATTTGATGAATGACTTAATTTATAGACTCCAGAATTATCATTAGATTTTATAATATACCAATCCAATTCTGGATAAATATTGTTACACAATTCCAAATATTTATTTAGCAAAATTAGAGATTCATTTTTTAAAGTCCAACTATATTTTTTTCCTGACTTATAAATATATTTTTCACAATATCCATCATTAAAGAAGAAACCCATTATTTGTGCTTCCTCTTCTGAAATAAAATAATTTTTATTAGTTTCAAATAATTCAATATCTCTGTGTAATAATTCTATTCCAATTTGAATTTCTTTGGGAGAAATTTCAGTTCCATCACTTTTAACAAGAGAATGGTCATCTGTTACATCTACGCATCCTGTATAAGTTTCAACTCTTATCATTTTTTTATGATCAGCCAATTTATGTCGTATTACTCTAAATAAATTAGTCCATCCTTTTTCTGTCCAAGTTTTAACATTATTTAATTCACAAAATTCTTTATCTTGTTTTCCCGGTTCAATACATTTAATCCAATTATTATTTCCATACTTTTCTGCTAATTGTTCAACGGTTAAAACGTCCATTTGATTTTGTGCTTTTATATAAACAGGAGTATAATTAGCAACGCTATCTCCATATATATATTCAGCTTTTGTATTTACTAAACCATATTTGGTATCAATATTTGCATTGGCATAACATTCCTCAACAACTCTTTTTGCAAATGTAAGAAGTAAACGCCCAGTTGCTGTTGTAGATGCAGCAATATCTGGTTCATAAAATGTGCTGGTTTTGGCGCCTAATTGACCATATAATGAATTAGCAGTAACTTTATAAGCTAATTGTCTTTTGTCTAAAACATTCTTCATAAATTCATCAGAAGTTTGAGGAATAAGTTTTCTGGTATCCTTTCTTGCTTTTAATAATTCTTGAAGAATGGATGGCATAATTGCTTTTTCTTCCACGCCATCTTTTATAATAGATTGTGAAAATCTACATTCTTTATAACCAGATTTGACTTTTTCAGCAGCCGCTTTAGGAGTTTTTCTTATATAACGATATGTATCAAACCGAACATCAACATATTCAATTCCGGGTAAATTATCATAAATATAATTTCCGTCATTATCTTTTTCACCAGTTTCAATAATAAGATTTCCTGCTAAATCGTAAATCTTAGTCCAAACTTTACTACTGGGACACAAATTTTCTGATAACATAGAACTTGGATATAAAGACGCAAAATCGCCAACACAAACGGGGTCTTCTAAGTATAGTCCACATTTAGGAGGTAAAACAATAGCTCCTTCATAACCATCATTTTTGGATCCTTTGTTAATAACAGGTATTAAAACTCCTTTTTCTCTACATTTTTTAGCAACATAACTTGTTAGTTTAATACCTTGACCTCTGAATATTAAGAAACTCATTGGAACACTACATAATTTTGCCATCTCAACAAGGTCAGTTACAACGTCTACTTTATTAAATAAATAATGAACAAGATTACAATCTTGAATACAGTATTTAGCGATAATAGCTCTAGATGCTGGTCCTTCATTAGTCATTCTGAATATATCTTTAGGAGTGACATCATCCTTAGCCAAGCCCCATTTTACTTTTTTAGCATAAGGATTTTCTTTTCCTAATATTTCAAACCATCCTTCGTCTTTACATATCTTGGTAACTTTGAATTTGAGTCCATCTTTGTAATAATCGCTGCTATGATTAATTTCTTCAAAATGAATATAGCTTTCCTCTTGTAATCCAGTCATATTATTCGTCATAATTCGTGTAACTTCAGCTCCGTCAGTTTCCTCTCTACATCTATGTAGGACAGACTTTACATCATCTCCAATAAAATGGCTACCTACATAATCAAGCTTATATGACGTCAAATTTTCTGTTCTACGGAACCAATTCAACATATCAACTTGTAAACGACCATTCATCTTAATTATTGCTAATTCATATGTTCCTGATGCCAATGTTGTTGAACTTCTATCAATATCTATTTTTCCTTTATTTTTATAATCAATTGTGCCACATAATTCATCATTATTACGTGATAATTTTAAGAAATCCTCTACACAGTATAATTCTTGAGCACGTCTAAACATGAATTCATAATCAAAACTAAATATATTATAACCTATTATTATATCTGGATTTTCATTTTGAACTAATCTTGTCCATGCCTGTAATACTTCTTTTTCTGAATTATATGTTTCTATTTTTGAATTTCCTATTGACATTTTATCACATGAATTTAATACTATACAATGATTTAAATATGGATCTTTTTCTCCATAGTTCATAAATGTTGAACCTATAAACGTTACTTTATCACCTTCTAATGCTGGAAAATGATTTCTTAATGAACTTATTAATTCATTTATCTTTCCTTCTCTTTCAAATTTTTTATCACATATTATATCTACTATTGTTGAATCTTCGTTTTTATATTTATTACTAAATTTATTTAAAACTAAAGATTTTTTATATGATTTATCTTCTTCAAATATTTCATTTCCATTATACTCATTTGTTTCTGATTCATCATCTGATTCATTATCTTCACCTTTTTCCTCCTCTTTTTCTTTTACTTGTATTGATTTATTGGCATTTTCAAATAACATCTCAATCAAATGTTCTTCATTATCTTCATTGTTACGATCTCTTACTTTTGTCCTAAACCAATTTTCGGTTCTTTTTTCCAAATCTTTTTTATCTTTTAATGGTTCCTTTGGGTATACCAAATCTATATTATCCATTTTACTAAATCCAAACGCAGCACTTAAAATTTCAAATAATATTTTTTTACATTCGGTCTTATTTACATCTTGACACTTTACAAAATAATCTACTATATTAGTTGCTAATTTTTTATATGATTTTATTGGAACTGGAAAATCACCATGACTACTTGATGCCTCAATATCAAAACTCATTATTTTATATGGAACTCTGTCTTCTTTATTGTTCAATGGAATTATATTTTTATAACTAATCACAAATTCAAAATCACATGTAGTTGTTTTTGTAAATACTGTTGTTGTTTTTTTCAATGGAAGTGCTATCCAACCTGATGGACTAAGTTCACGAATATGAAAGAATCGTAATAATGGAGGTATATTTGCTTCATATAATTCAATAAATGTTTGCTCATTATTATAAATAAATTTATAACCATTTTTTAATAATCTTCTCTCCATTTCTCCATCTTCATTTGTCCCATCCTGATACCACAAATTTTTAACTTTATTATATATGTTAATATTTGCAAATTTTACTTCAATAAATCTATGCTTCTTTCCAGCATCAAAACCATATAATTTTTTTCGCTCAATTAATTTACATTCTATTATACTATCTTCATAATATTTTCCTACCTTTGTTTTTAAATGTTCAAAGAATGCTGATTTTTTCGTTTGCCCCCAATTATTTTCAACTTTTAGATAGAAGAATGGTTGATAATCCTCTACAATAATAGAGGCTCTTTTTCCTTCTTCATTCATTCCAAACATTTGTATTATAAATCGTGAATTATCTTTCTTTGGAAGAATATCCTCCTCTTCCTCAGAATCTCGATCTATATTTTTGTTATTATATACATTAAACTCAAATAATTTGAATACGTGTTCCATGATTGTGTTTATAATTTGATTACTACTTTATTTTTAATTCAATTTTTTAGAATTTTTTATATACAATTTCTTATAATATTCCAATTATATAAACATTTTTGAATTTTAGAATTAGCTTAACTAACAAAAATTTAATCATTTTTTCCAAACAATAGGAATACATTTTCTTTACAAAATTTATTTAATTATTTCAAAATTTTGTAAGGAAAAACATATTACAAAATAATTTTTATATTTATAATTTAAAAAAATTATAATTATTATATTAATTAGATGATAAATAAATTTTATCAAATTTTCATACTGATGAGGACTTTATTTTGTTTTAAAATAAATAAAACCACATATAAATCTAAATTAATAAATAGTCATCTCAATAATAATTCTAATAGTAATCAATCTTTCATTTCATCAATAAATAAAGAAAATAATTTAAATTTATTTTTAAACACTGATACTAACAAATATTATTTAGATAAAAAATTAATAACTATATCTCCTGGAGGATATAAAGGATTTTATATACTTGGAGTTTTAACCTTTATAAAAGAAAATTACGAAACTGAAGACCTAATTTTTTCAGGGGCATCCGCTGGTGCATGGAATAGTCTATTTATGTGTTATAAAGGGGCGCCATTAGAATTTGTTTATAATTTATTGGATATTAATATAATAAAATCTAAATCTATTTCAGATTTACAATATTCTATTAAATATAAATTATTATCCTCATATAAAAATGACGATTTTGATTTAAAAAAATTATTCATAGGCGTTACCACTTTTAATAAATTTACACCAAATATTAATATTTATTCTAATTTTTCTGATTTAGAAGATGCTATTAATTGCTGTATGGCAAGTTCTCATATTCCTTTAATAACTGGAGGATTTACTAACAGATATAAAAATATGTTTTCATTGGATGGAGGTTTTAGCACCTATCCTTATTTAAATAAAGAATCATTATTACATATTTCATTTTCAATGTGGGATAACCTAAAAAAGGAAAATCAATCTAATTTTTTAAAACAAAGTAAAAGAAATTTAATAAAATTTTCTGATTTTTTTTCTATATCCAAAAATAATATTGTTCAATTATTTGATAATGGATACAGTGATGCTAAATTACATAGAAATTATTTTGATAAAATATTAAAACCTAAAATTATTGACGAATCTGAATTTTAATATCATTCTAATATAATGAAAACCCATAAGCTTTATAGGAATAAACTAACAAAAAATAAAACAAAAAAACAATTTTTCTATAATCCAAATAATCCTAAAAAATCATTTGATGTTTATATTGATAAAAATCCCAATGATACAATTTCAATTAAATATACGACTCTTAATGATGTCAAGAATACAATAAATAAATTAGAAAGATTATATAAATGTAAAAAATATACACATAAACGAATTTGGCAGGTCGGTATGATAATGAAAGTTAGATTACAAGTTCTAAAAAATAAAAAACCTCAACAATATAATTTAGCTAAAAAATATTTTGAGTTTTTAGGACAACGGACAAAATTATCAGAAAATGAACGTTATAAATTAAAATTTATATTGTAAATATATAATGAAAAAAGAACAATTATATATTTTATTACAATTATTCGTTCTACTATTATTATTATTATTATTATTCTTTATATATTATATTATGCCAACTAAAAGTATTAAAGCTATTGCGGTTTTTACAGACAATATAAAAGGAACTGTTAAATTTACTGAAATTGGAAATAAAGTCAAAATTGATGTTTTAATTACTGGTTTAAAACCTAATTCTTTGCATGGATTTCACGTACATGAAGCAGGAGATTTAAGTGATAAATGTACAAGTATGTGTTCTCATTTTAATCCATATAATATGACTCATGGATGCCCAGGTATGAAAGATAGACATGTTGGAGATCTTGGAAATTTAGAAACTAACAATAAAGGTGAAGCTAAATATTCATTTTATGATGATTGTATAAAATTAAGGGGAACAAAAGCTAATATTATTGGTCGTGGATTAATTATTCATGAGGATCAAGATGATTGTGGTCAAGGAGGAAATGCTGAAAGTTTAAAAACTGGAAATGCCGGAAAAAGAATAGCCTGTGCTGTAATTGGATATTCAAAAGATAACTTTACTTGTTAGTTATTGTTAGTGCTTATTTCTCCCATACTTACAATATTGTCTTTGGGAAAATCCTTTTGGTTTTTTACAGTTTATGCTTAATTTGTATTTTCTTGTCCATTTTCCTCCCCGATAAATATTTTTAGAATGACTTGTTTTTTTGTGATGTTTTTTTGTAGTTGAGATTCTATTATAAACCTGTTTTACTGAACTTGTTGGAGTAGTTGAAATCATTTTATTTATTTTTGATTCAATCCAATTGATGAATGAACTAACACTCCTATCCTTTTTTTTAATAGAACTATTTTCATATGATTCTTCAATTTTTCCATAATTTCCAATATATTTCATAGTTGGAAATCCATCTACCTTACCAATATGCTTAATTTTTGATAAAAAATTACTATTTACATCAATTACAACAAGATTATCATTTTTTGAATATTGTTCCCTTAATGCCGAACCTATCTTATCCCATTCAGGTCGAGTAGCATTACATGGTCCACAACCTTCCATATAAACAAGAATAAATACATCTTTACCTTGTTTAATTATTTGATCTATTTTACTAACATCTTGTTCAGAATTAATATGTAAAATAAGCATTATATATTATACATATATTTTTTAGAAATTTTATATATTAAATAATTTTAGATTTTGTTAGTTTTTAAAAGTATAGGTATAATATATAATGTCATATTTAATACCAAAGATTTTATTTATGTTAATTATATTTTTAGGTGGTTTATATTTCTATATACGATATAATAGTAATCCTAAAATGTTTGAAGGATTAACCACTTTAAATGGAGAAATGCGTTGCCCTAATCTTTTAATACAAAAAGGAACCAAATTTTATTTATATAATTCCAATCTTGCTCAAGTTCCAGGAGTAAATCCAATTGAATTCAATAATTTAGAAGAGTATACTCAATTCTTAGAATGGCAACGAGGAGCTGGAATTCGTTGTCCAGTTCTATATGTGCAAAACACATATGATGCTCAGGGAAATCGTGTTTACAAAATTAGACCAAGTGTTACTGAATTAGAAGGAGGATTGCCCCCAACAACTCCTGTCCCATTACCATTAAAATTTACACCTTTAGTTGATGCTACTCAATCAGACGCCCCATATAATAAAGGCGGATACCCAGCATTTGACCAATCAAGTTATTACATAGGTTCCCTAACTCCTTTAGATCAAATTAAAAATTCAAATTATAATATGTTGTATAGTGATAATGCAATGGATCCTAATTGGGGTGGTGCAGAATATACACAAGCTTTAACAGATGCTGGTTATTATAAAGGAAATGAAGTAAATATTTACGTTCCATAATTTTGTTAGTTTTGTTAGTTATATTTGAAAAAATAACTAACAAAATTATTAGTTTTATTGTTTATCTAAGAAAGACATTGTAATATTTAATGAATCTTTTGTGTTTTTTAAACTATTTAAATTGTTTAAAGATTCTATTATAGATTTCATATCTCCATCAATATTTAAATTTAATGCTTGTTTTATCATTAAATATCCTATATAATCATCTAAATTAATAAGAACTGATTCATAATCCTTTCTGTATTTTGAAATTAATAGTTCATCTTGAAGTTTAATAACTTGTGCCTTAATACCTGCAGCATAGGATGTGGCTGTTCCTCCTTCCCCTGAAGATGGGTGAGTCATTGAAGAATCTGGATTTGTTAAACCTTCAATAACATTTGTTTGTAGTTGGACCATCTTCATTGACATATAAATGATAAAAAAACAAACTATAATAATTCCAATAATCTTAAAAAATTCTTCTTGTTTCATATATATATTTACTTTTAAAAAAGTGGATTAAAAAAAACAAAAATTATCTAAACCTTTAAAAACTTGATAATAGTTGCAATGGCGGTTTTACTAATTTTTCTGCTTTTACCTTTAGAATCAGTTGTGCAAATATTATTTAAACAATTTTCATCTTCTTGAATTGATTTAATTAAATTTGGTAAAGTTTTAAATTGTGCTAAAATAGCTAAAGCCGAAGCTGAACTAAGACCAGGAATTTGACATAACATGATTTCGCCAATATTTTCAGTAGTAATATTATCCTTTTTAACTTTTTTTATAACTGAACAGTAATCTTTTTCGGTAGGTTCTTTATCATCTTCTTTATTATTTTGGTCGCCTGATGTAAATTCATTTTGTTTTATTAAAGAATTATTTGAATAAAAACCTAATTTGCCTGCCTTTAATCCCCCAACAAGTTTATAAGTCATATTACAAGCAATCATTGCAGTTTCCTCTATATTATTTGAGCGCATAACTGAAAATCCCTTAAAATAATTAATAGAGAACATGGCAGAATATAAGGTTTGTTTATCAATACGTTCTTTAAATGTATTAAAACGATTTATATCTCCCTCAATTAGATAGATAATATTATGATTATGATGTGGTAATCCATTTAAGCGATAAGATTGTTCTTCATAACGTCCATCTTTAATACTTGCGGCTAAATCCGATAAAGTTTTTCTTTCAATAATAATACAATCATTGGTTCCATCATTAATAATAATATCTCCTAGAGGTAATGTTTGAAAAAGTAATTTAATATTTGTATATTTTGGAACTGCATCAACAGTTGATTGACATTTATTAAACAATTCCTGTTCTCTGGTATCAATTTTGATTATCATTTTATTAAATAAATAAACTTATTATTAAATTATTTTTATTAATATATATATATTACTAAAAATAATAAATATGTTATGCTTAACCCATATTTCCACCAATAGTAGCTCTGTATCCATAAGTTTGAGTTTGGATAGTTCTATTAGGGATGCAAACTAATCCAAATTGGGTATTAGTGCCACCAATTAAGTTAGGATTGGAGTCAAGAAACCAACCAACAGTGGGGGCAAGTCCGCCCTTTTTAGGGCCACCACAAACGTTTGTTCTGTTTACAATAGAAGCTTGATTGCGTGCAGCGCGTGAACCAGACATATAGACCATCTTTATACACTAACAAAATATAAAAAATTTTAAAAAATCAATTAATCTAAATATTTCCAGTAAAACTTCCATCTATTTTTGTTTATTTTATTGAACTTTTTTAATTGTTTGAATTACTATTTCTTTTTCTTTGGAACTTTATTCCTTAATTAGTTTTTTTTATAAGATGAAAAAGGCGTAATTTTTACGGCATTATAATTATGTTGATTATTTTCTTTTATACTACACCATTCTAAATTTGTAACGCAATTGTTATGGGCGTTTGAAATGTTAAAAGGTGTAAATTATTTAATTTCTCTAAATCTTCAATGGTGTAAAATATTCATACAAATAAACATATTTTCTAATTTCATATATATATAATAATAAACTTATTGATTCCATTTTTTCAATACCCCGACCGTAAATATATTTTTTAACTTTTATAAATTTCATCATCATCTCTACTAAGAAAATATTGATTAATTTGTTCAAGAATTTTTTTTGGCATTTCTATGGTAGGAATCAAAACTCCATTCGTGTCATAAGATAAATGTTTTTGAGGATCAAAATTATTCAATTTTAGAATATCATTTCTTTCTACATATTGTCTTTTACTTTTTGAACCATGATAATAATGGACTAAAGTACAGGGAACATATCCAACTTTTATATCTTTCCATAATATATCTAAATAATGCCTCTTTATGTCTAAAAGAGCATCTGGTAATCCATTAAATCCAACTATTTTATGTAATAAAGTCATTGCTAAAATATAATCTCCACTTCCTATAATCGATTTTTCATAAATACCTCCCATTTTTTCCCAAAAATCTCTTGTACACGCCCATGCATAACCAGGATGCCAATAATTTGAATTTTTGTTATTAAAATTATATTGTAAACCACGACAATATTGGTAACAAAATGAAGTCCAAGTATTCATTATGGTTTCATCCTTATCCAAATCTTGACAATGAACAAAAGGCTGAATTATATCAAAATAAGAAAGAACTTTAAGAGTTTGAGAAGCCCAATTTGAATTTAAAAATTCTACATCAGCATCAATCCAAGATAAAGCCTTCCAATCTTTTGGTAAAAGTTTTTTAACAGCTATATTTACCAAATTTTCTTTATGCCATAAAGGATATTTCGTATAAAGAACCAAATGATTGTCTCTCTTTTGAGTTAAATTAAGTGGTTCTTCATTTCCATATATTAATTCACATATATATAATTCTATATTTGAGGTATTTTCAAGTCTACTTATAAATTGTTGGGCTAATTCACGACGTCTCCTAAAATTACATGGATTACTTATTACTATCACTACATGTAATTTATTATCAATCATATCATTTCCGGATAAACACATTTCAACCAAATCTAAACGATTTTTACTTTTAAATAAATGTTCTGAAAATAAATTATCCTTTTGAAATAAACCATTTTCAGTATCAGTTTTTTTGTCATTGGTATTAAATGAATTTATTTTATGATACATAATTATTATATTTATATATAAAAAAATTCATTTTTTACACCACTTCCAACAAAATTACCTAAATTATATAATAATTTTGTATTATATTTTGAAGCATAAAAGGAATTTTTTATTTAGATAAAAAAAGACTCATTCATGGTTTTTTTTTATTATTTGTAAATATAATTTATAAATGACTTAAAACTAATTTAATTATTTATTTAAAACATGACTGAATTATCTATTAGAGACGAAGATATAATAAAGACGGAAGAAGGTTTAATTTTTAACCCATATAACCCTCTAAATAATGAGATTAAATTGAGCGACGTTCAATCTATTCTTACTAAGTATAATATTCCACCTAAAGTTTTTAATATGGAATTATATAAAAGAGCATTTATTCATAGGTCTTATACAAAGCGTCCAGAATTTGAAAATTTACAACAAAATATTAAGATTGTTGAAAAACCTTCTGATTGTTTACCTTTAAGAACTAAATCAAATGAACGTTTAGAATTTCTTGGTGATGGAATTTTAGAGTGCGTAACCAAATATGTATTATATCGTAGGTTTCCAAAGGCAAACGAGGGTTTTATGACAGAGAAAAAAATTGCTATTGTTAAAAATGAAGCTATTGGCAAAATAGCTTTAGAAATGGGACTCCATAGATGGTTAATTTTATCTCGTAATGCTGAGGAAAAAAAAACAAGAACCAATTTGAAAAAATTGGGTTGTTTATTTGAATCTTTTATTGGAGCATTATTTTTAGATTTTAATAAAATTATTGTAAATGATGATGAAGGATGGTTCCAAAATATGTTCATAACTGGACCAGGGTTTCAAATGGCGCAAAAATTTATTGAAACTGTATTTGAAAAACATATAGATTGGATTGCATTAATTAAAAATGATGACAATTATAAAAATATTCTTCAGGTTAAAATTCAAAAAGAATTTAAAGTTACTCCACATTATTTACAAATTATACATGACCCCGAATTAGGTTATAAAATGGGAGTTTATTTGTGTCTTGGTCAACCCATTCACAGTGTTAATATTGAAGATGCTATTCATATTAATACTCTAAATAGTTTTAAAGCTGTTCAAGATTATGTTACAATTCATGATGGAAAAATATTTTTATTTCTTGGGGAAGGACAACATAAAATTAAACGAAAGGCGGAACAAATTGCTTGTAATGAGGCACTTACATTTTTAAATATTACGAATGAAATTTATTCCTAAGATAATCTTATCTATGAACATAAACATTAAATTAAATTTTAAAAAATTTCTATTTCTAGAATATTATTTCAATACATAAAATAATAAAAATTTATATATTGAAAATATATAAGTAATGATTCATTTTGAAGCTTTAAAAGAAAGATTGAAACGTAAACCTGAAGTTCACCCCAATGAAGGAGTAAAAGTAATTATTGCTCCTCAAATAAATTTGATTCAAGAAGAAATAAAGATTCCTAATAAACCATTAATTACTATTGAAAAAGATGAAGGAAAAAGAGCCTTGGATATTTTAGAAAGAATTAAACAAAAAAAATTAACCGCTGTTATTAGAAAAATACCTGAAGAAGAAAAAGCACCTTTTTATTCAAAAGCCCCTGTTATTGAACCAGAAAAAAAGAAAAAACTAAAGAAATTAAAAGAAGAGACTATTATTCTTGAAGAAGAACCAGAAAAAGTTGGTGAAGAATTACCTAAAGGAGGCCCACGTCTAGAAGAAATTTTACCCGAAAAAGTTTTTGAAGAAAAAGATGTTAAAGAAGTTACTATTGAGGCACCTATTATTGATAAAGAAATAGAAGTAAGAACTCAACCTAGAATAAGATCTATTAAAAAAATAAAAAGAGGGGTTATTGAAATAGGACCCGCTTCTTTGTTAGAAATTGGTGATACTTCTTTGGCTAAAAGATTACCTCCAGTTCCAATATTTAATGTAAAGGTTTCCAGTTATTTCATGAATAATAGAGAAATATTTGTTAATTTCATCAATGGGTTATTTGAACCTTATAAAGAAGAATTATTAGATGAGACAAAAGGAATTAGTTGTGGTGATATGGGAAAAGAAACTGGAGAAACTTTACTTTTAACCCACCAAAAAATTGTTAGAGATTATATTAATTTATATTCTCCGTATAGAGGATTGTTATTATATCATGGATTAGGATCAGGGAAAACTTGTAGTTCAATTGCAATTGCAGAAGGAATGAAGAGTTCAAAAAAAATAATAATCATGACTCCTGCCTCATTGAGAAGAAATTATATAGAAGAAATAAAGAAATGTGGTGATTTATTATATAGAAAAAATCAATATTGGGAATGGATTTCAATCGATACACATCCAGAGTATATTGATACATTATCAATGGTATTAGGTTTACCTCGTGAATATATTAGAAGACATCATGGTGCTTGGTTAGTAAATATTACAAAACCATCAAACTATACAGAATTATCCGCCTCTGATAAAAAAATATTAAATGATCAATTAGATGAAATGATCAATAATAAATATACATTTATAAATTATAATGGTTTAAGAAGAAGTAGGTTCAAACAACTAACAAACAATCTGGAAGATAATATTTTTGATAATTCAGTTGTCATTATTGATGAAGCTCATAATTTAATTAGTAGAATAGTAAATAAAATTAATAAAATAGCAAAATATAATGATAAAAAACGGGGACCAGGTGCTCTATTACCTCAATCATTAGCTTTATTGTTATACGAGTTCTTACTGAATGCGGACAATTGTCGTATTGTTTTATTAACAGGAACTCCAATTATCAATTATCCCAATGAAATTGCAATTTTATTTAATATTTTACGAGGTTACATTAAAACATGGAATTTTACTCTTAGCACAGAAACCAATAAAAAGTTATCAAAGGAAACCTTACAAGATATTTTTGCTAGAGAAAAAGTTTTAGATTATATTGATTATATTCCAAGTTCAAAAACTTTAACAGTTACTCGTAATCCCTATGGATTTGAAAATAAAATTACATCTTCATCTGGATATAAAGGTGTTACTAATGAAAAAAAAGAAAAACGTAATGAAAAAGGAGAAATTGAAGTTGATTCCAAAGGAAATATATTATATGAAGAAAGAGGTCAAATATCCGATTCAGATTTTATCCAACGTATTGTAAAAATCTTAAAGAGAAATGATATAACTGCAATTGCCAATGGAACAACTTATAATGTAAATACAGCTTTACCAGATACATTAGATGAATTTGTTAACATTTTTATCAATAAAGATACTGGAAATTTATTTAATGTTGAAAAATTTAAACGAAGAATTATTGGATTAACTTCGTATTTTAGATCAGCTCAAGAAGAATTATTACCATCTTATGATCGTAATTTTGATAAACATGAAGTCTATATACCAATGAGTGACTATCAATTTAAAGTTTATGAAGATTATCGTCATGAAGAGAGAACAAGTGAAAAACCTAATAAAAAAACTTCAGCTACAATTGACCCAGATGGAATATTTAAAGAACCAAGTTCAACATATCGTATATTTTCACGTTTAGCATGTAATTTTGTAATGCCCAAACCACCTGGACGACCAAATCCAACTGAATATAGACTACTTGCTCAAGTCAAGAAAAATGAAAAATTAATGGCTTGGATTAAAGACAGTTATTTCAAAGATAAAGATTCAATAGATAATGATTTTCAAGTAAAATATGATGAATTCATATCATCTATTCCGGAAGAAAATTTGAATGATAAAAACAATTATGAAAATATTAAATATTTATTAGATCAATATTTACGTGAATATTTACAAAAGGGATATCGTGATTCTATTCAAATATTTTTTACCAAAATGGGTTATGAATATCTATTTAATATGAAAAATAAAAAATCTAAAGCTGAGGAAGTTGCTTTGGTTGTAGAAGAAATTAAACCTGAAATAGAACCAAATGTTTTTAAAAAAAAAGAAAAACAAGAGATTAAGGCTTTAGAAAAAGCAGCAAAGGAGAAAGAAAGAGAAGAAGCAAAGATTGCTAAACAAAAGGAAAAAGAAGATGCCAAAACTTTAAAGAAAGCAGAGAAAGAAAAAGTAAAAGAAGAAGCTAAAATGATAAAACAAAAGGAAAAAGAAGATGCTAAATTAGCACGAGAATTGGAACGAATGGAGAAGAAAAAAAGTAAAATGGGTAAAAATATTGTAGGCGGTTCATTTAATGAAGAAGATGAAAATGAAGATAAAGAGATAGATTGGGAAGATGATAATTTAAGTGTAGTTAAAGAAGATAAGGATGTTCAAGATGAAGATGAAGATGAAAATGATGATGAAGATGATGATGAAGATGAAGATGATGATGATGATGATGATGAAGATGATGATGAAGATGAAGTTCATGATGATGAGAAAGAAGAGAAACATTCAATAGAAAACGATAATCAAAAAGATAATGAATTTTATGGAGGTGTGCGAACTAATCAAAATGTTAATTCAGCTGAGGAATTTGTTGATGATAATTTAGATAATGATAATATTTCAAATCAGTTATTAGATTATAAAGATGAAGATGCTATATTAAGAGAAGCAGATGAATTAGAAAGTGATGAAATATTAGAAACCATGGGAAATATAGAATATAGAGAGGCAATAAAGGCTGCAATGAAATATTTACAATTACACTCTCGTGAATTTTTAAGTCCTGAAGGTTTAAAAACGTATAGTCCAAAATTTTTAGCAATGTTAGACAATATAGAAGACCCAGAACATCCTGGATTACATTTAGTTTATAGTCAATTTAGATCAATGGAGGGAATTGGTATTTTTTGTTTAGTATTAGAAGCAAACGGTTTCGCTGAATTTAAAATCAAACGCACTGGAGAAAATGGATGGGAAATAAATATGAGTGAGGAAGAGATGGGAAAACCATGTTTTGCATTGTATACTGGAACGGAAGATGCTGAGGAAAGAGAAATTATAAGAAATATTTATAATGGAATGTGGGATTATATTCCTAATAATATTGCTACTCAATTAAGAGCTAAAAGTAGTAATAATAATTTAGGTGAAATTATAAAAATTCTTATGATTACTTCTGCTGGTTCA
>Ga0114958_10000939_pt1 | contig 23896 bp, 22 predicted proteins | sample C_130208_EF_Meta_FD_89577 | JGI IMG/M metagenome (GOLD analysis project Ga0114958, IMG submission 89577) | Freshwater microbial communities from Lake Croche, Canada to study carbon cycling - C_130208_EF_MetaG | ecosystem: Environmental > Aquatic > Freshwater > Lake | place: Lake Croche, Canada... | reverse complement strand
AGCAGTTAAGGGTTGTGCCCGTTATGCGCTTGCGCGACACATTTCACAACACGGGCTGACGACAGCCATGCAACACCTTGTCGAAGCTGGTAAGGTTTTTCGCGGATCATCGAATTAAACCACATGTTCCACCGTTTGAAAAAAGCCCCCGTCAATTCCTTTGAGTTTCAACCTTGCGGCCGTACTTCTCAGGCGAGGAGTTTATGCGTTAGCTGAGATACTTATATATAGTATAATTATCTAACTCCCATCGGTCAGGGCATGGACTACCGGGGTCTCTAATCCCGATCGCTCCCCATGCTTTTGTCTCTAAGTGTCAATTTTCTATGGTTAACTGCTTTCGCCTAAGGCCCTCCTCCAACAGTCTAAGCATTTTAACTCTTTTGATGGAATAACGTTAACCCTTAAAAAATTCTAAAAAAGTAGTAAAAATAAACGCTTAAAGTTACCCCTTAAGATTTAGCTATTTTCTTACACTTTTTCACTGCAAGACCCTTTACGCCCAGTTTGACTGTATAACGCTCGCTCCCCTCGTATTACCGCGGCTGCTGGCACGAGGTTGGCCGGAGCTATTTTGTTAAGTAACGTCTTTATCTTCCTTAACAACAGAGATTTACGGCCTTTAACAAATTACAACCGTTTTCACTCATGCGACATTGCTGGGTCAGGATTTCTCCCATTGCCCAAGATTCCACACTGCTGCCTAAAAAAAGTTGGGGCCTTGTCTCAGTCCCCATGTGGCTGATCATCCGCTAAGATCAACTAAGGGTCTTCGGCTTGGTGGGCTTTTAATCTCACCAACAACCTGAGCCTACGTAGAGAAATCGTTCGATGGTAGCTATGGACTAGTATATTTAACTACCCATTGTAACCTTTATTCAAAAAACTCACGTTAATTTACTTATATCTAAAATTTGTATAAAACTTCTTTAGATCAAACGGCATTCTTTCAACGCATTACGCACCCGTACGCCACTTTTGTACAATTAGGTTTTAGATCTTATTTAATTGTCGCTAAACTTTAATAGGATATATAATATAATTACACAAACGTTCGACTCGCATGTGTCAAGCATGTCACTAGCGTTCATACTGAGCCAGGATCAAACCCACTTCAACAATTAATTTAAAAAAATTAAACATCAAAAATCTTCTACATAATAAAAGAGAATAATATATTCTATAATAGTTTTAAACAGTTATAAAATGAAATAAAAAAGCTTATTGCTCTCTAATATAATAAAAACTTTTATACAGTTTAACAGTACTTTGTCTTTTTGTATACTTTGAAAAAAAAAGAACCGAAAGGTAATAAAAATCATCTCAACAAAAAGTAGACTAAAAAAACCCGTAATTAGGTCATAACCAAGAGATTCTCCACTAAAAAAATAAAAGAGAATTGTATACCTAGCCGAACGCACAATTCAAATTTGATTAAAAACTGAACTATGAGTTATAGTCTGTTTAACTAGATAGGTTATATCATAAACATAAATCATAGAATTTTTAGGAAAATTAAAAATTCCAATGATAAAACTAATAAAAATAAGGAAACTAATAAAAAAATCCCAAAAAAAGCCTTTATATTGTATTATAAGGTAAGCTAGATCAATTCCTTCTATATAAGTGTTAAAAATTGAATTTTGATAAAAACTTATAAAATCGTATTGATTATATATAAAGCTAAGCCTATGCCTATACATAAATCCAAATCCAAACTGAAATCAAATAGCATAATAATACGCCGTATTGCTAGGGATAAACCACCTTATTAGCCTAATCCTTAGAAAGGGCATATATACGATATACGCTATAAAAAAACTTATATATATAAATTGTTTAGCACAAATATTAATGTCTATTGTAAAAAAGGGCCTATTCGTTTGCTTTATAAAAAAAGAAATAAAAACTATTGGATTGGCAAAAAAATAATAAACTAGTATACAGTAAAAAACAGAAAAAATAAATGCGGCTTGGTACTTATGCGAAAAACTAGCATTAAATTGCATTAATTTAGTATTAACTTTAAAGATGGTTGGGTTCGAACCAACGTAGAGTAAACTCAATGGATTTACAATCCACCGCTTTTGACCAACTCAGCCACATCTTTGATATATAATATAGACAAAAGCATACAACTAAAAATATTAAAATAAATTTATTAAATTGAAAAGCGCAAACTACAAAAACTAATTTTAGATTAGTTATCACTATTTTGACATGCAGCTTGAAGTGCACTAAATAGCGGTTCGAAATCAAGTGAAGTAGCTAGTAGTCCAGAAAAAAATTCTTTGCTAACAATTCCAATTGGCATAAATCCATGATTTACTCCACAAATTTCGCTACATTGACCGTAATAAATACCTTGGCGTTTAATAAACAGTGATGTTTGATTTAGACGTCCAGGACATGCATCAATTTTAAGACCTAGGCTAGGAACAGCTCAACAATGTAGAACATCAGTTGATGTAACCATAGCACGTACTTGCCTTTTTGCTGGTAGAAACAGATGATTATCTACTGTTAGAAGACGAAATGACGTTAGACCTTCACCGGCAATAAGTTCAGATTCTGAACGCAGATAGCTATCAAATGACCCTGTTCCTTCAGCTTGAAAAACGTTAGTTTTTTCAGCTCCAACAAAAGAATCATTATAAAGACGTGCTACTACTTCAGGATCTAGAAATTCATAAGTTCAGTATCATTGATGACCTACAGCTTTAATAGTAAGTAGAGGTTCAACAATTTCATCAATAGAATAAAGAAGTGAAAATGATGGAATAGCAATAACAACTAGAAGAAGCGCTGGAATAATTGTTCATACAACTTCTAGAACAGATGCATGTACAAGACGGTGTACTTTACCTCCTTTAGCTTGTGAGCCAAATTGGTTAAGGCAAGCATAAAGCCTGTACATAACAAAAAAAAGAATTCCTGTAAGGAAAATCCTTAGATCATCGTGGAAAAGAGTAATTCCTTCTGCGACGGGGGTTGCTGGTGTTTGAAATCCCCTTTGATAATTGGTTGCTACAGATGTAGGCATTTATATTAAATTATAATTTTTTTTTTTATAAATAAGTTAATTTATTTAATTTTATTAAATAAATAATAATTGAGAAAGGGTTCCCCTTTTTAAGAGTATTCCTATGGTTTCTTCATTCACTTACACTTAAATTTGTGAGAATTCGGGAAGGGTTCTGGTGAAAATCTAAAAGAAACGTCGATAAAGCTAGTATAAAAACAGAATAAGCACCATTTAAATTTTAATTTATTTTAATATAAATTAAAAAGTAAATAGAAGTAGGAAAGCTACCCTTAGAGCAAAAAGAGCAATAGCTTCTGTTAGCGCGAATCCAAGAATAGCAAAACGGAAAAGTTCGTCTTTTTCATTTGGATTACGTGATACAGCGATTAGAAGAGAAGAGAAAATGTTTCCAATTCCTACTCCTACTCCAGCTAGAGCGATTGTTGAAAGGCCAGCACCGATTAGTTTAGCAGCAACTACCATTATAATTAGTGTATATATGTTTTATATAATACAGATATACTATGTTTCTAAGCATCAAAGAGCATTTTAATGTAAATTAAAATTTGATAAGGGAAAACATATAATATATTTATATCATATTTAAATAATAATGTTCTTTATTAAATTTAATTCCAAAAATGGTAATAAAATTTAAAATAAAGACTTTTATTGGAATTAATTAATTATTAAAAACCTTTAGCTTTATAAAAAGCATATGTTTTTGCTAGTGAAATTCGAAATGGATAGTGCAGATCATCAGGACAAGGCGATTGTACTTTAATCGCACGTAGAGTACGGAAATCCATTTGAATATACGAAGGAATAAAAAAATGAACAGGATTAAGTCGTACGATTTTATTATAACGTAGTTTTTTTTTATTTTGTTTTGATTTAAAACGAAATAGCTTTTTACGCTTATAAGCATTTTGATAATAACTAAATTTGTTATCAATAGCTTTTGTACTGAACCGTGTAAGATACGGTAGAAAATTTTTTCGCAGACGAAGTGAAAAATACAGTTTTTGATAAAGATGTAGTTTATTCACTGTTAGTTCAAAATTCTCTTTGGTTTTCGATGTAAATCCTTTTTGATTCAGACTTGTTGTCCTTATAGTAAAGGCAGTTAGCCTTTGCGCATACTGATTTGTTTGATTAATAAGGTTATAGTTTAGCTTTTTTTGAGCTATAACCCTACCAAATGGACGAAATTGTCGATTGCTTTTATATGCAGAACTATATGGTTTTAGTGCAAGTCCAAATTTGGATTTATCTGTTTTAATAAACTTTTTCTTGTTTATTCAATTACTTGATTGGGGTATCCTTAGTTTTAGATTATGTTTATAAAAAATAGGAGCCCTTTTTTGCGCAATTGTAGGATAACGTAGTAGTCCTAGTTTTTTTTTAATTTGATTATACAGACGACAACGCCTAATATACATTCCTCAACGACGGAAATAAACACGATAAAAAACGTCTCAATAAAAAGCTTTTCAACTTGTTGCAGGTACACCAACTATATCACCTACACGAATTTGTGCTCGTGGTGATTTTTCTAGGCGATTATTAACTTCTAGTCCTTGATGATGAATAAATTGATGGCATGCGTAAATCGTAGGTAGTAGACGCCTACGAAAAAAAACCCTATCAAGTCGTGATTCAAGTACAGAATAAAACGATTGTGTTCGTGTTCCTGCGGTTATTAGATGATTTTTAAACCTAATGCGAAAGCTTTCTTCTTTAATTTTTCCATGGAAAAATCGAAGTTGTTGCTTCATATAAAAAAGTGAACGATAGCGTAGTTTAAATGGGCTAGGACGTCCAAATGCAGTTTTTCCTGATGTAAGGCTAACACTAGTACTTGATGATTTACTGAATGGTCGAATAAATCGACGAGCTTCTACTCATTTCATGCTTGTTGCAACTATAACACAACGACGAAAGAAACCTAGACGTTTCCTACGACGTGCACGAATTGAATAAAACCCGCGTAGATAAGAATTTTTATACGGTCATACTTTTGATTTTGTTGCATAAGCAATAGTATAACGTGGTTTATACTTGTGTTTTGGCATTATTTGTATAATATATTAATATAGATAATAATTATTAGAAAAAATATATTTGTTAGAGTATCTATTCAAAAGAAAAAAAAACTTATAAGAATTTAACAGTAACTAGTTGTTAGCTAGCTTGGCGTTTTCCTTTTTTAAGTTTTTTAATTTCTTTGTTGTAATAAATACCTTTACCTTTATAAGAATCAGGACTACGAAAAGACCGAATCTCAGCTGCTGTTTGTTTAAGCTCAATAAGATTATTAGAATTTAGTGTAATTACTATCCCTTTAGTTCGACCATCGATACGTGATACATTAATTTGTTTTTCTTTACTAGCCCTATTAGGATAAGCTACTTCATGACTATACCCAATTTTAAGCCTTAGTAGTTGTTCCTTTAGAATGCCGGCTTTATTCGATTCAAGACTTATACGTTTCTGCATATAGTTTTTTGTATGAATATCTTTAGCTGTTTTATCAACTATAAAATTAGCCGGGCGCCTTGTTGCACGAAATCCAATTCCTACAAGTCGAAGTCGTTCTTGATACCCTTGAGAAAGCCCAAGCATATGTTGATACCTATGTGATAGCGCTGTTGATTCTTCTGTAGCAGACGGACCTGAAATAAAAAGGCGCGTTCCTTCTACGGTATCGAGTAGATTAAATTTTAGTTCTCCAGTTTTTTTAACAAAGATTCCATTTGGACCTTCAATTTTAATATAATCTGTAGTACAAAAAATTTTAATATTTTGTGGGATAAGTAGAGAAAGCATTAATTAAGTAACACCAAAAAGCAGGCAGCCACCTACATTGTAACGACGTGCTTGTGCATCCGTAAGAATACCATAATTAGTCGCAAGAACAAAAAAACCTGAAGTGCTTTGTGGTTGTCATAGAGATCGTGAAGAAACGTATACACGGCGACTAGGTTTTGATACATTAAAAATCGAGCGAATAACGCGTTTTCCTGCACCATCATATTTTAGATAAATCGTAAATTCGTTTATTTCAGGACTGTTTAGCTTTTGAGATAGAACAGGCCTATAGGAAAAACTACGAATTATTCCATTATCACGCAGAATTGTTAGAATTGCAAAGATAGAATTATATTGACCTTTTTGAGAAACTCGTCAAATAATACTATTAAGATTGGCTCGATTTCCATTCGAGATTGCATTAATTATTTTTGAAATAAAATCCATTAGCTGTTTAAAATAATCAACTAGCTTTTTTTACACCTGCAAGTTGTCCAGCTCAAGCTAGTTTACGAAACATTAGCCGAGAAATACCAAAACGACGATAAATCGCACGTGAGCGTCCGGTAAGCGTGCATCGATTACGCCTTTGAGTAATTGAGCTTTCTCGCGGAATATGCAGAAGTGCCATATACGCTTGTTTACGAATTGTAGAAGAAAGCTCGAGATTTTGAATTAGTGAAAGAAGCACATTGCGACGACATTCATAGTATGAATATAGAATTCGGCGACGGCGATCTTTAAGAATAAGATATTTCATTTATTTTATAAATTAAAATTGGAGATAATCGGATTTGAACCGATGGCCTAATGCTTGCAAAGCATCCATTCTACCAACTGAACTATATCCCCGTATTGATAATATATCTAGGCTAAAGGCAGACACGAACTGCCGTTGTTAGATTTGCAATCTAATGCATTAACCAGTTATGCTATTCAGCCAAATAATTCGTTTTTGAATTAAGCTTATCTTGTAGAAAAATCAGATTGCTCCTAATCAGAAGACTAGCTTCATGATTAAATTGTAGTGGTTTAGCCCTTGCTAGTAGTTGGCCAAATCGCCTAGGAACAATTGGATTTCCTTTAGATGTTGAAAAGTATAGTGATGGCCTATAATCAAAAAAAGCCTTTTCAGTAAACTGTACCTGTTTAACTTGATTAAACAGCATAAAGAGCGTTTTATACAGAACTGCTTCATCATTAAAACTGTTACCTTTGCTATTAATAGGAATTATTACTTTTATTTGATAAATTGATCCTTTCAGCATAACTTGCCTTTTTTGTAGTTGAGAGAACTGCATAAATGATTTAAAAACAGTTGTTGGAAGAAGTTCAATTTTAATTTGAACTTTATTTTTATCAACGTTTTTATTTATAAAGGCGCGAAAAATGCTATACTGGCTAGGTGATAGTGCATCCCTAGAACCATAAAAAATATAGGTATTCCTTTGTGTATTAAGAGCAATATCTGCAGTAATACTTTCAGCTACTTTACGAAATGTATACACTTTTTTAAGAGTGCGGAGTTCTCGCGCAGAAAAAATTATGGATGAAGTTGGTTTCATTTATAATGAAAGTTTTTAAATTAATTAAGAAATTAAATTACGATTTAGTCGTGCATGTTCTAGAATATTAACGCAATCTAGAAAAAATACATCTAGGAAAAAATGCGGAGCTACTCCTATAAATAGCATAGACACAATCGGTAGACTAAATAGAGCGAATTCTTTACGATTTAGATCTGTATACGCTGTAATAGAAAGCACATTTAGATTACCAAAAAAAATACGATTAAATGATCAGAGTGTATAAACAGCACCAAGAACCATACTAGTAGCAGCAAAAGCAGTTGCTCAAAAATTTTGACGTAGAAGACCAGCAAAAATAAAGAATTCACCTACAAAACTACTTGTTAGAGGGAAACTAATATTAGCAAGAGAAAATAGAAGAAATACCCTAGTAAATAGTGGATAAAAATGCGCAAGTCCTCCATAATATTTAAGTGAGCGTACGCTATAACGTTCGTATAGCGTTCCTACGCAAAAAAAAAGAGAACCTGAAACAACACCATGGCTTAGCCTTTGAAAAAGGGCACCTTGAAGTGCTTCGCTAGTTTCAGCCATGATTCCAAGTAGTACTACATTCCTATGTCCAACTGAAGAATAAGCAATAATTTTTTTTAGATCAATCTGGCGGATGGCTGTTAGACAAGTATAAATAACACCAATAAAAGCAAAAGTTGACACAAGTGGACCAAAATAGACAGTTCCTTCTGGAAATAGTGGAAGACTGAATCGAATTAGACCATAAGTACCTAGTTTTAGCCTTAGTACAGCTAGCAGCACTGATCCAATTGTAGGCGCTTCTACGTGAGCTTCAGGAAGTCAAATATGCAGCGGAAATAGTGGAATTTTTGCAGCAAAAGCAATAAAAAATGTAATTCAAAGGAATAGTTGGTCTTCTTTTGTTAGTCCAATTTGTAGAAGTAGTTCATAGTCAGTTGTACCTGTTTTTGAATATAGGTATAGCAGGTTAAAAAACCTAAAAATAGACCCAAGTAGAGTATAAAGTGAAATTAGGTAGCTGGCGCGTACACGACGTTCACGAGATCCTCATAGAAGTACTAGAAAATAAATGGGAATTAGGGTCCTTTCAAAAAATAGAAAAAATCCTAGTAGATCCAGAAATAGAAAAGTACCTAGAACACTTCATTGAAGAAAAAATAGATAAAGAAGTGCTTCTTGTAGTCGAAAAGTTGAAGGTGCTAGACTTAGAATACATAGAAAAATAAATAGATTAGTTAGAACAATAAAAAAAATTGAAATACCATCAACTCCAATACGAAGTGCGAAAGAAAATGATGGAATTAGCCCAAAATTAAATGTTTCTTGAAATCCTCCTTTACCGTAATTTAGTGCTCCTACAAGAATAAGAGAAAGAATAAAGGAAATTCCTGACCTAACAAGCGCATATTTATATTTAAACTCCGTTGTTCATGAGTTCCCCCTAAAAAGAACAATAAAGGAGAATAGTGGAAAAATCAGAACAGTAAAAAGAATATCAGAATGATAACTAAGAAAGGATAGTTCATCTTTTCCTATAAAAGGTACCATAGTATAAAGAAATAGTTGTTGAAAAAAATAATTCATTTAATATAGTTGTATTAAAATAAGTTTATTGATTGTTTTATAAATAACATATATTTAATTTATTTTTATTTGTAAAGAATGCTAGTCAAACTGAAACAAAGAAAAATAGTAGTCCATAAAAAGTAATATATGAACCAATTGAAGCAATTTGGTTTCAACCAAGATATGCATCTGGATAATCAGGAATACGACGAGGCATTCCAGCCATACCTAGAAAATGCATAGGAAAGAAAGTCATGTTTACACCTACAAAAGTAGTTCAAAAATGAATTTTTCCTACAATCGTTGGAATAGCTACATTTACAATTTTATCAAATCAAAAATAAAATCCAGCAAAAATTGCAAAAACAGCTCCCATTGAAAGTACATAGTGAAAATGGGCTACTACATAGTAAGTATCATGCCTAGCGGTATCAAGACCCGCATTAGCTAGAGCAACTCCTGTTAGTCCACCTACAGTAAATAGAAAAATAAAACCAATTCCAAATAGCATAGCTGGTTGATCTAGACGAATTGAACCTCCTCACATAGTTGCGATTCAACTAAATACTTTAATTCCAGTAGGAACAGCAATAATCATAGTTGCTGCTGTAAAATAAGCACGAGTATCAACATCCAGACCTACTGTATACATATGGTGTGCTCATACAATAAAACCTAGAATACCAATAGATACCATCGCATAAACCCTACCTAGATAACCAAAAACTGGTTTTCCAGAATAAACAGATACGATATGGCTTAGAATTCCGAATCCAGGAAGAATAAGAATATACACTTCAGGATGACCAAAAAATCAAAAAAGATGTTGGTACAGTACTGGATCACCACCGGCTGCTGGATCATAAAAGCTTGTATTAAAATTACGATCAGTTAGTAGCCTAGTAATTGCTCCAGCAAGAACTGGAAGTGATAGTAGAAGTAGAAAAGCTGTAATTAGAACAGCTCATACATATAGAGGTAGTTTATGCATAAACATACCAGGAGCACGCATGTTAAAAATGGTTACAATAAAATTAATAGCTCCCATAATTGAAGAAGCTCCAGATAGATGTAGACTAAAAATAGCCAGATCTACTGAAGGTCCTGAATGCGCTTGAATACTACTTAGAGGAGGATAAACAGTTCAACCTGTACCGGCTCCTCCTTCTACTAGTGCTGAACTAAGTAGAAGAATAAGTGATGGAGGTAGTAGTCAAAAACTAATGTTATTCCTACGAGGAAATGCCATATCGGGAGCTCCAATAAGTACAGGAACAAGTACATTACCAAATCCACCAATAAGAATAGGCCTTACCCTAAAGAAAATCATTAGGAAAGCATGTGCAGTAACAACTACATTATAAAGTTGATAATTACCTGCTAGAATTTGATTTCCAGTACCTCCAAGTTCCCTACGAATAATAAGAGACCTGGCAGTACCTAGAATTCCTGAAAAAGCTCCAAAAATTAGATAAAGAATACCAATATCTTTATGATTAGTAGAAAAAAGTCAACGGCTGCACCATTGATTAATAGAATTAAAACTAAAAGAATAGTTCATTATATTTATTATAAAGTTAACTAAATCGCAGAGTTGAACTCTACGCTTTAAAAATAGATGAAGCTTCTACTAGTAGGCTTTCTTCATGTAGCATTTTACGTGTAGAAAGATAATACTGAGCTAGATGTGCTTCAGATGAGATTTCAATAACATTTTCTTCGCTATCCTCATCACCAAATCCGAGAATAAGCGCAGCAAATGCAAAAAATAGAAAGTCTTCAAGAAGATCGATATCAAGTTGTGGCATTTTAATTATATATATTTTTAATGAGCTACGTACAGATCTTTTAGATAAATACAAGTTAGAATTGTAAAGATGTACGCTTGAATACCTGCTACAGCCATTTCTAGAAAAATTAGTACGAATACTACAAGAGCTGGTAGAAATGCCGCTACAGCAAATCCATCGCCTAGAGTAAACCTAACGTAACTAAAACCAATTAGCACTTTCATTAGAGTATGTCCGGCCATCATATTAGCAAATAGACGAACTGACAGGCTAACTAGACGGAAACTATATGAAAGAAATTCAATTGGAATAAGTAGCAGTAGTAGTGGAAGTGGACATCCTGCTGGCCTAAATAGGCTAAAAAAATAGTTAATTCCATGTTTACGAATCCTTAGAGTTACTAGAGCTGCAAAAACAGATAGTGATACTCAAAAAGTAAGAATTAGGCTACTTGTTGCTGTATCCCCATAAGGAATCATTCCCATTAGGTTACTAATAAGAACAAAACTAAAAATAGCACAAACTTTAAGATAAAGTGCACCGTTTTCTGGAATGTTTTTACCAAGATTTGCTACAAATAGTGGAGCTACAACATCTTCTACAATAAGTAGATCTCCATCATTTGCCATAATAAAATCATCATTATGATCTGTATTCCCGATAAGAAAAAATCCAAGAATAAGCGTAATCCTAATTTCATCAATAGCAAAAGTAAAGTCGATTTGTGGTGCAAAAATGTAATTAAAAGAAGTTGTATACGCATCAGCGCTTACTAGAGTAATTTCTTGATTAATATAAAAAAAATCAGTAAATCAAATCCTTACGAAAAATCCAGTAAATACGTTAATGGTTGCTAGAAAAAACAGATAAGAAAATCCTTCTGTAAAAGTAGCAAATTGAGTAGATAGAACAGGAACAAAATGACCAACTAGTCCAAGAGCTAGTAGTAGTACAAGCATTCCTGATTCAGCTTGCCTCAGTCCGGCAAAAGAAATAGAAGAGGAATCAATACCATATGGATTAACATATAGTTGATTTGCGCCAAATTCCATTTCAGAAATAAAAAGTACATAAGGTTGTAGTGTTTCAATAACACGGTGTGAAAGTCAAGTGACTTCATCAAATTGTTCAAGTGGTGCATAAAAAACCATTTTATTTATAATAGATATAATTGGGATTAGTTGTAGGTTAAATAAATTGTATAATTAGCCTTCATTCTAAAAGAATAAAGATGACTATATAATTTAACAAATTATTAATTTTTTAAATTTCACGTATTATCTAGAGTAAAAATACGGTATTCTTGCGCAAGATTAACTTTTTCATAAATAGCACGTTTATGCATTTCGCTATAACGCCTTTCTAGAAATCCTGTAACAGGAAAATCTTTACGCAGTGGATGCCCCCTAAATCCATAATCCGTTAGCATTCGACGTAGATCAGGGTGATTTGTAAAATAAATTCCAAACCTATCTCAAACTTCGCGTTCATATCATCCCGCAGCTGAATAAATAGGTGTAATACTTTCCATAGACATAGCTTCAGATGTAAATACAGCAACTGATAGTCGTTGATTATAATGAACGGAAAGAAATTGATAGACAATTTCAAAACGATATTTACGTTGAGGATGATCAATCGCAGAAAGATCAATTAGTTGCTCATATTTAGTTGCTGTATGTTTTTTTAGAAAAGTTACCAGTTTAGGCAGCGTTTTAGGCGTAGTAATAATTACGCATTCTCCTTGAGTAGTATAAGAAAGAACTGATGGAAATACTTTGGTTAGGTATTCAATAGAATTTTTAAATTTAGAATCCATTTTTAATTTATATTTAAGGATAATTCTTCCGATAGAAGAACATTACCGTAAACACGAAAGTATACAGTAATCAGAGCAAGAGCTAGCGCAGATTCTGCAGCAGCTAGTGTTAGAACAAAAAGAGCAAAAAGCTCACCTAGCCTATCGTCAAGATATACTGATAGCGCTACAAGAAAAAAGTTTACACCATAAAACATCCTTTCAATACAAATAACAGAAAGAAGAATATGGCGCTTATTAGTAAAAATACCGAAAGCACCCAGAAAAGCTACAAAAAGACCTAGGTCCCTAAATGAATGAAAATATGATAGCATTAATAATTGTTATAATTGATTAAAAAATTTAGCGAGATAGTTCTACAAAGCTATTAAATGAACAAAGAAATGATGCGTATAGCACAATAAAAGCTAGTGAAATAGGCAGAAATACTTTTCATCCTAGACGCATAAGTTGATCATATCGATAACGAGGGAGAGTTCCACGAACAAGAACAAAAAGTGTTACAAAAAACCTAATTTTAATAGCAAACATAAGCGATCCAGGAATAAAGCTAAGAAGCGCTACTGGCGGCAGTCATCCACCTAGAAAAAACAGCGCGCTTAGCGCCGACCTAAGAATAATATTAGCATATTCCGCTAGAAAAAACAGTGCAAATCCCATAGCAGAATATTCTACATTATAACCCGATACTAGTTCAGCTTCAGCTTCAGGCAGGTCAAATGGATGACGATTAGTTTCTGCAAGAGTTGTAACAAAAAAAATTAGCATAAGCGGAAATAGCGGAAAGAGCAGTCATAGATTGGTTTGTGTTTCAACTAGAGTTGAAAAATTTAGTGTCCCTGTTAGTAGTAGAATTGACACAAGACAAGATCCCAGAGCTACTTCATACGAAATCCTTTGAGCAGCAGAACGTAGTCCTCCTAGAAAAGCGTATTTAGAGTTACTTGATCAACCAGCCATAATAACTGAATGTACACTTAGAGAAGAAATAGCGAAAATGTAAAGTACTCCAAGACGAAAATCAGCTAGTATAGATCCTTCTCCTACGGGAAATACAACTCAGCCTGCTACAGCTAGAGCAAAAGTAAATACAGGTGAAAGCAGAAAAATAAGTACATTAGCACTTTTAGGCCTAATTGATTCTTTAATAAAAAGTTTTAGACCATCCGCAAGAGCTTGAAAAAGCCCAAAAAATCCAACTACATTTGGACCTTGACGACGCATAATAGCACCTAGAATATGACGTTCATAAAGAGTAAAGAAAGCGACAGCTAGTAGAAGTGGTACTACCAGAGCTAGATAAGATAGAAGAATTTCTAGAAAAAACATTAGGTTAAGAATTAAGCTTAAAATAAATATTAAGAGATTATTTTTTTATACGTTTCGTACCGTATTTTGATCGAGATTTTTTTCGATCGGGATGCCCTGCGAAATCATGAACACCGCGAATCATTTTATATTTAATACCGGGAAGATCTTTTACACGTCCTGCACGTACAAGTACGACAGAATGCTCTTGTAGATTATGTTTTCCTTCTCCAGGTAGATAAGCGTAAATGCGACGTCCATTACTTAGGCGTACATAGGCTAGCTTACGTTGGGCAGAATTAGGTTTTTTAGGAGTACGTCGAACTAGTTTAATGCATACTCCTTGTTTTTGAGGACATTTATCCAGAGCTGCTAGATTAGTAGAACGTTTTTTACCCCTGCGAGCTCGATTTTTATACGAAGACAGCTGAGAAAAGGTAGCCATTAAATTTTAATTTATTTTCAATATTAAAAGTAAATTCAAAATCAAAATCTTGAGTATTAGAAACAGTAACCTTATCGGAAATGATTGATTTTACATTTTGATTAGTTACTTTTTCATTAAAATTGGTAACTACAGAAGTAGTATTTTGTTTTTTAAAAGAGCTTTCAATTGATTTTATATTATTATCTGCATTTAGCAGCGGTCGATAATAATTTCAATGTTTATTAAAGGATGCTCCATTAGTAAAACGAATACGAGTTTGCCTTTTAATAGGATGTGTAAATTTTTTCATTAAAATAATTTTTATAGAAAGTAAAAAGGCAAGGAAAGAAGGAGTTGAACCTTCAATTTATGATTTTGGAGATCATTGTTCTACCATTAAACTATTTCCTTGAGGAAGTATTAATCATGCCTGGCAAGAGTTGAACTCACAACCTTCAGATCCGTAGTCCGATGCTCTATCCAATTGAGCTACAAGCACATTTTAAATTAAAAATAGGAATTTTTGAATAACGAAGCAGAAAATAGCGCTCTTCAATTGAAAAAGTAGAAAATATAAAATTAAGCACTACTTGTTTAACATCAGGATGCCTACCTAGACTAAGTTCAATTGGATAAAAAAGTACTAGTTCACCTAGTGTAAGAATAACCGTAGAGGTTGCTTTTTTATCGTCTTTTTTATAAAGTTTAGACATAAATCCTATTGGTGGCGTAAATTTTTCTATACGAGGAAAGGTAAAAGACAGCCTATCTAGAAAATTCTCTAGACCTTCACGTCGAAGTGTAACTTTACAACCTACAAGTATTCCTTTACGAATTTTTCATGCTTGAATATTACGACTTGAGAGACTTGCAACACATTTCCGTTGCGTTAGTAGTTCTATTGCAAGAAAAAATGGAAGCGCACGCTTTTTATTAAAACTGATTGATTTAAACCGAAATGACAGGATAAGGCAATTTAGTGTTCCACTAGTTTTAGTATTAAGCGTAGGAAAAACAGCCCTTTGATGCAGTGTTTGATTATATTTTTTATGCTCTGTTATTGGGCAAAGAAGTGAAGAAAACAGGACGGAACCTTTTACTGTTATTTGTATACGACGATTTTTATTAAAATACATTAAATAAGTTAAAATTATAATTAAAGCACATGTCGACCACAAAGAAGTAGAATACGCAGAAATTTTTTACGTCGTAGATTACGTGATACTCAACCAAAAAAACGAGTACCTAGCACGCGTTTTTTACGATTTATCAGAAGTACTACATTGTTTTCACAAGCACTAGATGTACCATCAAGAAAACGTACATTTTTACGTGTTCGTGTAATAAGCGCAAGATGAATTTGGCCCACCTTTACTTTACGTAGCAGACGAAGTCGTTTAATAGAAACCAGAATATAATCACCAGGATAAGCAAAAGTTCGATTAAAGCCACCTAGAGTTCGAATGCACTCAACAAGACGTGCACCTGAATTATCCCTTGTTTTAAGTCAAGATTGAACTTGGATCATTATTATTAAAAAAAATTAAATTTACATATCCCGATTAAAATTAGTTTCTGCATTTAGAAATAGAGCTGATTCAGCCATAATTGTAGAAGAATTCGCAATAGGTTCTTGAAGATAAAAATCTTGAATAGGTTGTGAAAACAGAATAAGTTTTCCGCAATTACTAAAAAATCCTTTAACAGCAAAAGGATTAAAATTAAATGTAGGCAGTGGCGCTTCAATCATAGACTCTACTGGATTTTCAGCATTAAACATAGATAGACTTTTTGTTCAAAAGTAATATGTTGATAGATTTTTTGCCCTATAAAAAGTCAGATAAGTTTCTAGATTATAAACACTAGTTGGAGCTGTTACTACTTTTTGATGTTTACGCAGACGTCCTTCAATTGATAGAAGATGACCTTCGCGTTCATATAGACTAGTAATCGGTAGCAGATTAGTACGATCTCCAGCAATTTCCGTCATTTCATAATGTGTATCAAAAGCAACTACTTGATTATAAGTGGTTACACTATTAAAAACAGCTTTATTTGTTACATTACCAGTTCCTACACTAAAAAGAGTTACATTTTTTTCATTTGTTTTTTTAGTATTAAGCCCTAGATGTGCAAATGCCCTAGATCCTACTGAACTATGCACGTACCCTAGACGATCATTTTTTCCTGTTTTTACAAAAAAATATTTACCTAGTTGACGCACAAGTTGTTGAAGAAATGTAGCTGAATGCCCACGTAGACTATTAATACCTAGGAGAATCCCAACTGAATTACTTTGTTTAACATAATTTTTAATATATTGTAGACGGTTTTCAATAGAAGCAATAACTACACGATGGCTATTTCCTTGATGAGAATGCGCATAACGTAGCGGTGTAAATGCACCTAGAGTTACAAATGGAATACCACGTCGATTTTGTTCACGACGAAACCTTGTATTTAGTAGTGAGGCTTCATAACGCATATTTGTACCAATCCTAATAAATCCATTCATACTGCTTTTACTGAATTCACTTACAGCTTGATTTAGTGAATAAAAAAATGGAATGTCTAGTAGTAGCTTAGCTGAAAACCTTGTTTGATTAAAGCTATTACTATATCCAAACATTTTTGAATAAGCAGCTAGGCTATAGCTCCTTTCAATATTGGATTGAGATCCCCTAACAAATTTAAGATTTTGCTGATTAAATGAACTAATGTCTTCTCAACAAAAAGATTCAAATTTGTTTAGTTGTGTAATTGCATTAAAAGGGGTTGTAATACGCGAAGTAGACAGCCCGTCAAAAGCGTAACGGGTACGGTCTGAAATTCAATTCTCAGCATAAATGCTATCTGTATTAGGAAGAACACGCATAATTTCTTCTTTTGATTGAACTACTACTTTAGTTTCACTATATTTAGATGAAGTACGATTACGTGTATGCACAATAATATCGCTTACCCTAGCATCAAAAAAGTCTACTGTACAAGCTTGTTGCAGTTCTCAAGAACGAGCTTTATACGCATAAGGTTTTGATGTAAGAGCTCCAACAGGACATAGGTCAACAAGATTACCTGATAGTTCTGTTTTAATAAATGAATGAACATAAGTACCAATTTCAGTTTCTTCTCCACGACCAAAAGACCCCATCACTTCATTTCCAGCAACTTCAGTAGAAAAACGAACACAACGTGTACAATGAATACAACGAGTCCTAATAGTTTTTACAATAGGCCCACATTCTTTATCTTCAACAGAACGTTTAAATTCAAAATAACGCCCACGATCGGAACCATACGTTAGAGCTTCATCTTGTAGATCACATTCACCTCCTTGATCACAAATAGGACAATCCAGAGGATGATTTAGTAGTAGAAATTCTAGAACTGATTCACGTGCTTTACGCGCTAGTGGCGTATTAGTAAAAACTACCCTTCCTTTAGTTACAGGCATAGCACAAGCTACTACAGGTTTAGGTGATTTGTGTACTTCTACTAGGCACATACGGCAATTACCGGCTACTGAAAGCTTTTCATGATAACAAAAACGAGGGAGATTAATACCAGCTGCTTCACAAGCTTGCAGAACAGTGGCATTGGCAGACACAGAGATTGGTCGATTATTAATTGTCCTTTGAATAAAATCCATTTATTAAATATATTATTGAATATTAAGCGCTCCTTTAACAACTTCGTATACAAATCCAATTGTTAGTAGAACTAGAAAAAACATCCTTACACCATAACTAGTACTTCCAGTAAGACCTAGAGTACTTGCTCAAGGAAATAGATAAACTACTTCAATATCAAAAATTAGAAATAGAATAGCTACGATATAAAAACGAACGTCAAATCGGTTACGCGCATCTTCAAATGGTTCAAAACCGCACTCGTAAGCAGAGGTTTTTTCCGAATCAGGCGTATGGATAGCAAGAGCATAAGAAGCCCCTAGAATAATTGAGGCTAGAGCAAAACTAAGAAAAAGGCAAATAAAAAGAGTAACGTAAGTACTATTTTCAAGAAGATATAGTGTTGACATTTTTTAATTATAAGAATTAAATTTTTACTTTTTTGGGATAAAAGGAATCGAACCTTTGTGTAACGGAATCAAAACCCGTCGCCTTACCACTTGGCTATATCCCAAATACGAGGAAGACGGGATTCGAACCCGCGACCTTTAGCGCGACAGGCTAATACTCTAACCAACTAAGCTACTTCCCCTTAAAAGTATTGGGCGAAAGGTGAGAATCGAACTCACAACTCCCAGGACCACAACCTGGTACTCTACCAATTGAGTTACGTTCGCCATTCAATAAAAAATAAGCCCACGTCGAGTTGAACGACGGACCTCACGCGTATCAAGCGTGTGCTCTAACCACTGAGCTATGAGCCTGCTATTTTAATACTAAAAATTAAACAAAAATAGTGATGCTAGAATTTCTGTTTCAATAGCTAGTAGAGGTTTTTGTACAATAAACCTATAACAACTTAGAATAATAATAATAATAGATAGAAGTCAGTTACGAATATTATTAAAAGTGTATTCATATGCATATGTTGTTGAAAAACTAATAGGTAGCCTTGCTGAGCTAGTAGTTGAATTATCAAAAAACCTAATTTTAATTAGGCGTAGATAATAAAAAAATCCAGCAACAGTAAAAATAAACAGAACATATGTAGTAAAAAAATGTGAAGAATTTACTAGAGCAGACAGAATATCTAGTTTAATAAAAAACCCCCCAAAAGGAGGAATTCCACTCCTTGAGAAAATTAGAAATGCGAAAAGAAGAGCTAGTGCTGGACTCCTGTTTTTTAGCTCACTAAATTGGCTCAGTTTAGTGGTACTACGTCCCATTGTTAGTAGAATAAATCACATAACAAAAGAGCTTAGAACATAAACAGCTAGATAATGGAAACTTGCTACATGACCTTCAATAGTATTTAGTGATAGGCCAACAAGCCTAAATCCTACATGGCCCATTGAGCTGTACACAAAAAAGCGTTTAATTGTTTTTTCTGAAAATGCTCCAATCCTTCCAACGCTAATGCTTAGCACTCCTACGCAAAGAAGTACAAATAGTAGGATAAAAGAAAATACGTGTAGAAAGCTATTCCTTAGTTTAAATAGTAGAAAAAAAATCCTTACTTTAGAATAAATAGACAGAAATGCTACTGAAACGATAGGTGCTTTTCCATACACACTAGGTGCTCACACGTGAAAAGGTGCTGCAGTCAGTTTAAAAAAGAAATTAAAAAGAAGGAAACTAATAGCCCTGATAGTTAGAGAATTTACAGGATTTGTTTCTTCAATAGCTGATTGAATAACTTGAATATTAAAGAAATTTAGTCATGAACTATCTGAAAATAGATATCAAGTTGTAGGTACTAGATTAGATACGGCTTCAGTTCCATTTGGAAGATTTAGATAATCAAAAAATGCCGAGAGATCACTACTTTCAGTAATCATTGTAGTAGTTGTAACAGTATTAAAAAGAAGATCTAGATCTTGCAGAGCTACAGAACCACCTTGTAGATAAAATAGACCAAATGCTAGCAGAAGCCTGGCACTAGGTAGACTTCCTAGGATAAAATACTGTACTCCTGCATAGGTACTAAATCGATTTTGACGCTCAAAAGTAACAATAACGTATGAAGCTAGTGTAACCCTTTCAAGGGCCAGAAAAATATCCATAAAAGTGTGTAGACGTAGCGCAAATAGACCTCCAAAATGTAGAAAAAGTACTAGTAGAGGGAATTCAAACATACTCCTTTTTGATAGAAAAAAACGATCTGCAATTCCACCAAAAAAGATAATTAGCGTTAGTGTTGTATACACAAGAAAAAAACGGAAATAAAGGCTGTCTTCTTGTGCTAGTTCAAGAGATCCTAGTGAGTTTCCAGTACTTGTATGCCTAAGGATACCTGAACTTTCAAGTCAAAGGTAATAAATAAAAAAAATAAAACTTAGACAATTAATAAAACGTGTAAAATTACCTGAATGGGTAATAAAAACACCTAGAAAAAGTAGAGCAACTGAAATAATTGCTACTGCAAAAATAGAAAAAGTTGATGTCATCATAGGGAAAAAATTGTTTTCCCTTAGGTTATTAAAGTTAAATGAAAGATTCATTAAATTTTTATATACTCAAATAAATATTATATCCTTTACGGGAATCGAACCCGCGTTTTTACCGTGAAAGGGTAATGTCCTAACCCCTAGACGAAAAGGACCTTACTTTTTTTTAAAATTTTGAATTTTAAGATAGACGTGAAAAACGCCTAATTTGATTATTTGGATCTTGAATTTTAAGCGATGTTACAGGTCCCATATAAAATTTTTTAGATGGAAAAAACAGAGTAAGTGCTAGAGCGCCTACCATTGACAGAAATAGTAGTAGACTTGCTAGAATTACACTAATTTTATATTCTGTATACAGTAGTCCACCTAGACCACGTAGCTGATCGGTACGCTGAATTAGTTTTGATCAATTAATATAAGAATTTCCTTCAACAAAAACAGTTGAACCATTTAGCTTTTCTGAAAAACTATGATTAATAAAAAAGCTTAGATCAAAAAAATTTTGGCTAAGTAGAAGTAGTGCTACTAGAATAAAAAAAAACCTTGTAATATGACGAAAAAAGAATGAATCGTTTATTGCTTGAGCAACATTGATCCTTTTAATTTCAAGCATCCTAATAATAAAAAGAAATAGGACAACAATTGCGCCTACGTACACAATAAGAAAAAGCCTAGCATAATATTCTATTTCAATAAAAAAAAGAAGACAAGTACCTAGAAAAAAAACACCAATAAGACTAAGAATCGAGTGAATAGGATTTGTTACAAGAAAAACAATCCTAGACCTACCTAGCATAAAAGCAATAACGCTATAAATAAAAAGAGAAAGTGAAAAAAAATTAGAATAAATAAAAAGCATTTATTTTTTAAATATATAATTAAATTATTTTATTAAATTTTAAAATCCCTTGAGCGTTGAATAATTGAGTTTTCAAGGAATCCTAGAAAAGGCAGAAGCACGATAAAATATAGAAAATACGTTAGTGTAACAAAAATAGATGTTTCAATAAACGGGCTTTCTACAATTTCTTGTCCAATTCAACCAAGAGCAATAGAATTACATAGGAAAAATCAAAATAGTCATAGACTTAGAGGTTTAAAATAAGCACTACGGAAAGACGAAGTATCCACAACAGGAAGAATAGCTAGAATTACAATAGCAATAAACCTCATAACTACTCCACCTAGTTTATCTGGAATTGTACGCAGAATTGCATAAAATGGGAGATAATATCATTCCGGAACAATATGCGCAGGAGTTACTAGAGGATTCGCTTCAATATAGTTATCAGGATGTCCTAGTAGATTTGGTGAATAAATTACAAAGAAAGAAAAAAATACAACAAATAGAAAAAAAGCAAATAGGTCTTTAGTATAAAAATAAGGATAAAACCCAATACGATCTACAGAAACAGTTCCTAGTGGATTAGTTGAACCATTTTGATGTAGCAGAGTTAGATGTAGAATAACTACTCCTGCAATAGCAAAAGGCAGCAGATAGTGAAGTGAAAAAAAACGGTTTAGAGTTGGATTATCTACTGAAAAACCTCCTCAAAGAAGTTGCACAATAGACGTACCAATTCCAGGAATAGCTGAAAATAGATTAGTAATTACAGTAGCTCCTCAAAAACTCATTTGTCCTCAAGGTAGAACATAACCCATAAATCCCACTGCCATCCTTAGAACGAAAACTAGAATACCTGAATATCATAGATTCGCTCGAGGTTGGAAATATGATCCATAGTATAGACCACGAAACATATGGGTATACACTACGATAAAAAACATAGATGCACCATTTGCGTGAATATAACGCAGAACGGCACCTCCACGAACATCACGCCTAATGTGTTCCACACTAGTAAAAGCAAGCGATGTTTCAGGCGCATAATGCCTAGCTAGGCATACACCTGTAATAATTTGTACTGCAAGAGCTAGACCAGATAGAGATCCAAAACTTCACATATAAGAAAGATTAGCTGGAGTTGGATATGCATCTAGATGATTAGTTACAAAAGCAATAATAGGATTACGTACTATAGTTGATTGAATACTCATTTAATTAATTTTTTAAATAATAATAACATCGAGAAAAGAAGGACTTGAACCCTCAACTGACGGTTTTGAAGACCGTCATTCTACCAATTGAATTATTTTCTCAATAGAAAATTAGCGAGAGTTAGATTCGAACTAACATAGGACGGGGAATGAACCCGTTAAGAAACCATTTCTTATTCTCGCCCATAATAAATAAATAAAAATATCATTAGTATGCATTAGCTTTATTTTTTTCAAAATATACACATTGCATCTATTTAAACGTGGGAGTCTTCCACATATAAAAAGAAAACTTATCTTAGAATCAATTTCTCGCTTAAGATGCCTTCAGCGATTCTTTCGATGAAACGTAGCTACGTGACGCTGCTTTTGAGTAAACAATCACGACACCAGAGGTTTCCCCTTCCCGGTCCTCTCGTACTAGGGTCAGCTTTCTTCAACTTTAAACGTTTGTGGTAGATAGGGACCGAACTGTCTCACGACGTTCTAAACCCAGCTCGCGTACCGCTTTAATGGGCGAACAGCCCAACCCTTGAAACCTTTTTCAGCTTCAGGATGCGATGAGCCGACATCGAGGTGCCAAACGATCCCGTCGATAAGGACTCTTAAGGATCATCAGCCTGTTATCCCCGGCGTACCTTTTATCTGTTGAGCGATAACTTTTCCACACAAAATTATCGGATCACTAGGTCCGACTATTACTAGTCTTTGTTCGACGTATCCGTCTTACAATCAAGCAAGCATTTACCCTTACGCTCCCCAGCCGAGTTTTCCGGCTTGAGCTTACCTTCGAACTCCTCCGTTACTATTTGGGAGGAGACCGCCCCAGTCAAACTAGCAACCATACACTGTTCCTTATTAATAAGGTTAGTTGAAATACTAAAAAAAGGATAGTATTTCATTTTTGCCTAAATTTAAATAAATAAATCGCCTAAGCTACTATCTATTCTACACAATTTTTGTATTTCAACAATATAAAGATCTAGTCAAGGTGCACGGGGTCTTTCCGTCTAGCCACAAAGTATCCGCATCTGCACGGACAATTCAATTTCACCGAAAATATGAAGGAGACAGTGGAGAAGTCGTTATACCATTCATGCACGTCGGAACTTACCCGACAAGGAATTTCGCTACCTTAGGACCGTCAGAGTTACAGCCGCCGTTTACCGGGGCTTCAGATTTGCGCTTACACGCATAGCCTTCACCTTACGGCACCGGGCAGGTATCGGTCCCTCTACATCCTCTTTCGAGTTAGCAGAGACCTGTGTTTTTATTAAACAGTCGCCCCTCCCTCTTTAGTGTCACCTCTTAAAAAATATTAAACTTTTTATGGGTACTCCTTATCCCGAAGTTACAGAGTTAATTTGCCGAGTTCCTTCTTCATATTTCTTTCGCGCGCCTTAGTTTATTCAACTTATCCACCTGTGTCGGTTTAAGTACGGTCTTTT